>Ga0315310_10000296_pt1 | contig 31962 bp, 31 predicted proteins | sample TDP5_MG_FD_203630 | JGI IMG/M metagenome (GOLD analysis project Ga0315310, IMG submission 203630) | Freshwater sediment microbial communities from Lake Towuti, South Sulawesi, Indonesia - TDP5 | ecosystem: Environmental > Aquatic > Freshwater > Lake > Sediment | place: Indonesia: South Sulawesi...
CACTCCTCTTCTCCAGCTCTTCAACATAATTTCTTTTGCTTCGTCAACGCCAGGCATCTTGGTCTTCTTGTCCTTGACGATCTCTACTCCGATCATCAGGCCTTTGCCTCTCACATCGCCGATGATGGCGTGTCTGTCTTGCATTTCTTTAAGCCTCCTCATCATATGAGCGCCCTGTCTCATCGCGTTTTCCATTAGCCTATCCTTCTCAATTATGTCGAGGACGACCTGCGCAGCAGCGCACGCCACTGGGTTGCCGCCGAAAGTGTTCGCATGGGATCCCTCCTCCCAATCCATTATCTCAGCCTTCGCTATCGTCGCCGCGAGAGGGAGCCCGGCCGCGATAGACTTGGCGATGCAGACTATGTCCGGTGCAACATCCCAATGTTCGATTGCGCACCATTTGCCCGTTCTTCCAACTCCTGACTGAACCTCGTCGTCAACAAGGAGAACACCGTACTTGTCCGCGAGTTTCTTAAGTTTCTGGAAATATTCTGGAGGTGGAACAACGTATCCCCCCTCTCCCTGTATAGGCTCGAAAAAGAAAGCCGCCGTATCCTCAGCTGGGGCATACTTCTGGAAAACCCACTCATCTATGAAGGCGACACACCAGTAGTCGCAGTCGGGATACGTCAGTTTGAACGGGCAGCGATAGCAATAAGGATACGGAACATGAGTCACTCCTGGCATTAGCGGAAAGAAGTGTTTCCTGTGTACCGGTTTGCTGGCCGTTAGGCTTAGAGAGCCTACCAGCCTCCCATGGAACCCACCTATGAAGGCGAGAAATAACTGCTTTCTAGTGTGCCATCTCGATACTTTTATCGCGGCTTCGATCGCTTCAGCTCCGCTATTTGAATAGAAAATCTTCTTCGGGAAGGCTCCAGGGGTTATCTTCTCCAGCTTCTCCCCTAGGTCGACTAGGCTCTCGTAATAGAAATCTGTGTAGGAGTAGTGGAGAAACTTCTCGGATTGCTTCTTTATAGCCTCTATGACTCGCGGATGGCAATGTCCAACGTTGAGGCATAGGATCCCCGAGTTGAAGTCTATGTACTCATTTCCGTCTACATCTCTTACGATGCAATCCTTCCCGGATTCGATCACGAGAGGATAGAATCGAACCATCGATCCCGATATGAGCCTCTCATCTCTCTCGAGAAGACTTCGTGCCTTGGGCCCGGGCGGCGTAACAAGTATTCTTGGATACCTCGCTTCTGCCAAGGGATGGCACAACCTTTCGAGGGAGACGGGCTTTACCTGCTCCGTTCTAAAAGGCTTATGGGACATATCAGGGTGGATAGCTCACGGCCACGCATCGTTCGGAAGACTTATAAACTTTCGTCTACAGCTAGCGATTGGTGGGTGAGTTTGGATAAAACGAAGCTTGTCGCCACGGCAATTATCGCTTTGGTTATCGGCTTCGGTCTGGGTTTTGCGCTGAGGCCAATAATTCTACCTCCGCCGACGCTAATCAGAGAAGTCAAAATTGGCTCTCTGTACCCATTGTCTGGTCCTTCGGCGAAATATGGACGCGACGCGCGCAGAGTGTTTGACCTAGCTTTGGAGGAGATAAACAAGAATGGCGTCAAATCGCTAGGAGGTGCCAAGATAACGCTCATTTGGGCAGACAACCAAGGTAAGCCAGACGTTGAGCGAGTAGAGGCCGAGAGACTGATCACCGTTGAGAAGGTCAGCTTGGTGGTCGGGTCTTGCATTAGCTCGCTTACGCTCGTAGGCTCTGAGGTATCTGAGAGGTATCAGGTGCCTTGGGTAACTGGTGTCTCAGCAGCCACACCTCTAACACGAAGGGATTTCAAGTGGTTCTTCAGAACGTGCGCACACGATGAGATGTTTGTCAAAAGCATCTTCATGTTCCTTAAGGAATTACAATCAAGAACTGGTGTCAAGTTAGGAACAATGGCATTGCTGTACGATAACACGATCTTCGGTGTTTCATTTGCTGATTCAGCCAAGTTGTGGAACAAGGACCCCGAACTAGGGGGCTATAGGATGGTATTAGATATAGCATATCCATCACCGACGGTCGACGTATCTAGTGAAGTGCTAAAACTCAAAGGGGCTAACCCTGACATACTGTTGCTATCACCCATCTTGCCAGCAGATGCCATTCTGATGTCGGAGACATTCCGAAGGCTTGACTTTAACTGTAAGATAATAATCGCCAATGATGCTGGCGCTACGCATCCAGACTACTTCGCAGCAGTTGGCAAGCTCGCTGATTACATATGCAGTCGTGCGGCATGGGCACCGGACGTCAGTAAGCCGAGATCATTGGATATTAACCGAAGATTTCGCGAACTTTACGGTACCAATATGGACGAAGTCATGGCGCGTTATTATGATCTAATATGGACTGTGTACTGGGCCCTTGAAAAGGCAGGCTCAACAGACCCGGCCAAGATACGTGAAACTCTTTTGGCACTGGAACTCTCTCCTGACCAAGTGATATGTCCTTGGAGGGGTGTAAAATTCGCGCCTCCAGGCGATAAGGACGCGGGTCAGAACCTATTGGCTACCGCCCTAATAACTATGAACCTAAATGGAACGTTCTATACGGTGTGGCCGTGGGATGTCGCATCTGTAAAAATCGTGTTTCCAATGCCTACGTGGGACCAGAGAAAGTAATTTCCTGCTTTTTTGGAAGCCTACAAGGCTATGGACTATTTGTTAGCGGTACAAGCATTAGTTGATGGATTGGCGCTCGGTGGGGTCTATAGCCTAGTAAGCATAGGACTAACTCTGATATATGGGACGCTTGACATCGTTAATTTCGCCCACGGAGACTTCATGATGATAGGCATGTACGTCGCTTACATGCTTAACGTAGCGGTGGGCTTTGATCCGCTGCAATCCTTGTTCATATGCACCTCGGTGCTCTTCGTAATTGGTCTGGCTGTTGAGAGGGGGCTTATTCATTATATATTGGATGCTCCCCCGGCAAGCCAAATTTTCGTTACCTTCGGGTTGCTAATAGCCTTGGAAAGTGTGGCTCTGATCATATGGGGACCTGATTACAGGGTGATAAGGACTTCCTATTCGCTTGCTGATGTGAGGATAGGAGCCATATCGATTAGCGCGCCGCGCGCCATCTCATTTGTCATATCGCTCATGTTTTCGGGATTACTATACCTCTTCTTGGCCAAGACCTATCTGGGCAGAGCGATACGCGCGGTATCTCAACACAGAGAGGGAGCCATGCTGGTGGGGGTTGACATCCACCAAACGTACATGGTAGCCTTTGGCTTGGGGCTGGCATGCGTTGGCATAGCAGGCGCACTTGTCTCCTCCTTCTTCTACATCTACCCCGATGCTGGTCTGGCGTACACTCTGGTGGCATTTGTTGTGTGCGTTTTGGGTGGGATGGGTAGCTTTATCGGTGCTCTTATAGGAGGGTTGATAATCGGCGTAACAGAGTCGCTGACCGGTTTCTTCATTCTACCAGCGATAAAGGAGCTTGGTTCTTTTACGGTCTTCATTCTAATCCTGCTGTTCAAACCTACCGGGCTGTTTGGAAGGTCCATCCGTGAGTAGAGGATTTTCAATCACCTCGCTTCCGCCGGTTATCATAGTCGGATTAGCACTTGCCCTTCCTCTTTTCATATCAGATCCTGTAACGCTACACGTGCTCTTTATGGTGTTTCTTTACGCTATACTAGGGGAGGCCTACAACATAATAGCCGGTTTTGCCGGGCAGTTTTCGTTATGTCAGCAGGCTTTTTTCGGAATCGGAGCCTACACATCGGCGGTGATGTTTTCTTACTGGCGCATATCTCCTTGGATTGGCATGCTCCTTGGTGCGTCTTTCTCCGTTTGTGTGAGTTTGGTGATTGGGTATCCCGTCCTTAGATTGCGCGGACACTATTTCGTTCTCGCTACGTTGGCGTTAGGACAGATGATCAAGATCATCTTTCTGAACTGGAAAGATGTGGGAGGAGCCTTTGGCATATGGATGCCTGTGGTTCCCGATTCATTGCTTTACTTTCAATTCCATACGACTAAGGCGCCATATTACTACATAGTTTTGTTGCTCCTTCTGTTAACAGTCCTAGTTACCTACAAGATTAGAAATTCAAGGCTGGGTCTGGCCCTTTTCGCAATAAAAGAGGATGAGGTTGCCGCTAAAACAACAGGGATCAATGCTCACATGTATAAACTCACGGCATTCGCTATAAGCGCGATCTTTACTTCAATAGGAGGTTCAATATTCGCGCAATATGTACTAATCGTAGAACCCGAGTCTGTAATGTCATTTTGGGTGGTGGACTTGATGCTTATAGTAGCCGTCTTGGGTGGTTTGAAAAGCGTGATTGGTCCTCTGATTGGTTCCTTTTTACTAATACCAGTGTCGGAGTACACACGTTTCCTTCTTGGAGCGGCGCTTCAAGGAGTCCACACTTTGGTATATGGAAGCATTTTGATATTGTTCGCCATAGCTCTGCCTCATGGCGTTGCTGGATGGGTTGTGAAGGCTTATGACCGCTTGTTGGTAGCTCTTGGATCGCTTATGGCGTCTTCTTCGCCTGAATTGAAGACTGGATGAACCTCAGGCTACGTCAACTCGTCAAGTCATGCTATTCAAGATGCTCGGATATCAATAGGAATCATAGAATATGTCAATAGCCCTGATGACGCCTCTTCACTCTTAAATACCCAAGAATGCTTTTTTGACGTGCTCATTCTCCAATAGCTTCTTTCCTTCTCCTTCCCGTACGATTCGACCGGTTTCCAACACGTATCCTCTGTGAGCTATCTCTAGCGCGCGCCGAACGTTCTGCTCCACCAACAGAACTGTCACCCCCTCCTCATTTATCTTCATCAAGATGTCGAAGATCTGCAAGACCAGCCTAGGCGCTAACCCAAGGGAAGGTTCGTCTAGCATTAGCAACTTGGGTTTCGACATTAACCCTCGTCCGATGGCAAGCATTTGTCCTTCGCCCCCACTCAACGTTCCGGCCAGCTGTTTTTCTCTCTCCTTTAGCACGGGGAAGAGCTGGAATACCCAATCTAACGTTTCGTGCCTTCTCTTCCTAGCTTCATACGCATAAGCACCCATTTCCAAATTTTCAAGGACAGACATGTATGGAAATAGGTATCTTCCCTCTGGAACGTGGGCCAAGCCCTGCGCAACTATGGAGCTAGGAGGTGCTCCATCTATGCGTCTGCCCAGGAAAGTTATTGCACCGCATTTGGGCCTTTGTAGACCAGATACCGTCTTTAATGTAGTGGTTTTGCCAGCACCGTTAGAACCAACAATTGCTACTATCTCCTTCTCCTTAATTTCAAATGACACATTCCATAGGGCCTGCAGGTCGCCGTGAAAAACATCGATATTGCTTACACTAAGCAAGAACGATTAATCACCTAAATGACAATCCTCTCTCCAAGATACGCGTCAATGACTCTTTCACTATTAGCTATCTCTTGAGGAGTTCCCTCAGCTATTTTCTCTCCATGGTGAAGCACAATGATCCGCTGAGCGACTTCCATAACGGCCTTCATAACGTGCTCAATCCAGAGCACGGACACTCCCAAATCGTAGCAAATTTTCCTTATTAGCTCCATGGCTTGCAGCGTTTCAGTTGGATTTAGCCCAGCCACAACCTCATCTAGTAATACTATCTTAGGCCTGGTGGCCAAAGCCCTGGCAATTTCGAGCATTTTTCTTTCCATCGCCGTGAGTCTTCTTGCGGGCCAATTCCTCTTCCTCTCCAGGCCAACGAACTCAAGATAGCGCAGTGCTTCCTGGTGAGCTATGGTTATGCTTTCTGCTTTGTTCGAGCCGAAGAGTACTCCTACGACTACGTTCTCAAGGGCTGTCATATCCAGGAAAGGACGAGCTATCTGGTAGGTTCTGCCCACGCCTAACTTGCAAATTATGTGGGGCTCTAACTTAGTGATATCTTTTTCCTCAAATTTTATCGTGCCTGAGGTCGGTCTGTAAAGGCCGCTAATTACATTGAAGAGCGTTGTCTTTCCAGCGCCGTTCGGACCTATTAGGCCGACTATTTCGCCTTTCCCGACACGAAGGTCGATATCCTTGACGGCAGCTAGCCCTCCGAAGTATCTCGTTACCTTGACGACTTCCAACATTTCTCATTACCGGTGGCAAGTTTTAGCTTTACATGTGGCCTTCGCGCTGTCACTAACAGCACACGCTAGCCCTCACAAACATAACGTTGCAGGGCTCGATAGAGGAAAGTAAGTCTCGGCTGGTTGTATAGAGAAAAAACTTAGGCCCAACAGATTGCGGAGTACGCGTTATGAGCTTCGTGAATCTCATTTAATATAGATCCCACCTATTTCAGGCAAGCCCTTGACTACTAGCTTTCCATCTTTCATCGGCATTTGGTCGTCTAGCTTGATCGTGGGTCGCCAGAAAATATTGTCAATATGTGCTTTTGCTTTGATCTTTCCAGCCATGGTAGCTTCGTTGTTTCCTATTCCGATGTGTCCTGATCCATAAACTGATTCGTCTTCGATATAGCAACCGCGCATTCTTGCTCGGGGATTAAGGCCTATGCCGAGCTCAGCCACCCGGTAGAGATCCGGGTCATCAACTTGCTCAAGAATCTCACGCAACTTTTGAGCCTCTTTGCCCCCTTCAATACTCATAATGGTGCCTTTCTTCACTGTCAGTTTGATAGGAGAACTAATGAGGCCAATTGCCGATTGACAAGCATCAACAACGACAATACCTTCAGCAGTATCCTCCACAGGCGCAATGTTTGCTTCTATGCAGGGAGGTGCAGCAAAGTTCGATGGATGTCCTTTGCGACAATATCCATATTCTAGATCTACACTCAACCGTCCGCGGAGGTCCAACATTATGTCTGTACCGGCCGGAGTCGTTACATGTGCGAAATTGGCTTTAGAGAGTAATTCGCTAACTGTTTCCACGACTGGTTTCATTTCGGAGAAAGGGGACTCCACCAAAGTCCTAGCAAGCGTTTCTCGATCTGGAGCCGGCAGGGTTAAGCATCTAACGCCGAGTCTGCTGGCGTCTCTTCTGGCCATTGTGTGGCTGAGCGAGAACTTGGTTGGTGCAAACACCACCTCGACTACTTTCATTGCCTCGGCTATGGTTCTTGGCGGCTCCTGACCATGTGTCACCGCCTTGTACGATTTCACAATACTCATGACTACGTCCTTAGCTATGCTATTGGCCGCTGCTGCAATTACGCTCCCGATCTCGACAGTTGACGTATCACACACAACCAATACACTCTCGTCGGAGCTGACGCCCGCTAACTCCCTGACAAGCCTGTCAGCCCCACGCATCATATCTATCGATTCCATATCGCCCATGTCAACCATCATCAAACCTATGGCAAGGTTGAGTGCTGTTCGTCCCACTGAGTCAACTGATCGATATCCAGATAAGCCTTGTGCATTATCCTCAAAATATGAGCTATCCATCCTGATATGTCCCTTTGGTGTTGATCGTTGGTGCAGCACCCACAGGAAATATGGGTGGGAGGGTCTGGCGGTGAAGTCTCATGCCCCTCACGTGTTGAACAATCCGATCGAAACACCGACGAGGGTTTGGGGCAAGCGTAGGTTCGAGCGACCCAACTCGAATAGCCTGTGGCAAGCAGACTTCAAAATGACCGAGAAGGATGAGTGGATGATAAGCTACCTGGACGACCACAGCCGGTTCGTTCCAATCTCCAGAATCCACCACAACCCAACAGCTGAGCACGCCATCCATCTCTTGGAAACCTCCATGGCGAAGCATGGGAAGCCAGATCAGATTCTAACCGATCGTGGAACACAGTTCCACCCGGCCAGAGGAGACGCATCCGAATTCACCGAATTCTGCAGTGGAAAGGGCATACAGCATATCGTTGCAAGTGTTAGGAGACCGTCCACCATTGGAAAGATCGAGGCTTTCCACAAGGCCTACAAATACGAGGCTTGGATGTTTCCAAACCATCAACAATTCTTGAACTACTGGAATTACGAGCGACCACATCAAGGAATAAGCTATCTGTATCCAGCAGACGTATACTTTCGCGACCTAAAGAAAGGAGCACATCATAGTGGATAGAACAGAGAAACGAATCGCGGTGATGTTTGTCAGGAGGCTATTCCTTTTTGAGAGCGATCTCTATTGTGGATATGCTTGCTTTTGTTCCGTCGGGTCTTGTGACATCTTCCGATCCAATGTTAATGTTTCTGACTAGGAGGTTCTTCTGGAACTTTTTCAATCGCTCTACGATGTCTACGGCGTTGTTGATTGACTGCCCTCTGGCTCTGAGTACGACCTCCTCTGCGCCAGAATTGAAGAGTGTGACGCATGCAACCACATAGTTCATGACTGGCTTCTTGCCAACCCGCACCAGGTTCTCCTGTATCACTGACATGTTTCCGCTTCCCCTTGAAATTGTAGAGACTAAGGACAGATCTTCGTCTGATTAATCTTCCTATAGTATTCCCAGCCCTCATCAACGTTGAGCTGGATCTGAGATATCTCCTGTCCAGTGAGGTGTCTGAATCGGCCCTGTTTCTCAAGATAGAGTTGAACTGGTTTTCTCTTTGATTTCTCAAGTAGCGGGTTGCTTGGTGTAGAAAGAGAGAATACCCCCTTCTCTATTTCAAAGAGCGCCCACACCCCTGTCTGGACGGCGAGCCTTCCCAGCTCAATTGACATCGCTGGATCGGTTCTCCAACCGGGAGGACAGGGAACCAGAGTGTGGAGGTACTTCGTTCCTCTGATTGCCTTGGCTTTCTGAAACTTCTCTACGAAATCTGTTGGATATGAGGGGGACAATGTGGCGATATAAGGAATCCTGTGAGCCGCCATTATGAGAGGCATATCTTTCTTCTGCTCTCTTTTCCCTGTCGGGGTCGTCGTCGTCCATGCGCCTAGGGGAGTTGAGCCGCTTCTCTGCATACCTGTGTTTCCGTATGCTTCATTGTCGTAGCATACGTAGATGAAATTGGTTCCGCGTTCGGCTGCGCCGCTTAGAGCCTGAATGCCAATATCCACGGTTCCGCCATCCCCTGCCCAACCCACCACCGTAATATCTTCAATTCCTTGAACCCTGAGTCCCGAGACGACTCCTGACGCTGCGGCGCCTGTACTGGCAAACGCTATGTTAAGGACAGGAATATTCAGAGAGGTTAGAGGAAACACTCCTTGAATCACGCTGGTACAACAAGCCGGAACAACGAAGATCGTCCTTTTTCCAAGTGCCTTGATCGCCAACCGTATGGATAAAGTGGCCGAGCATCCCGCGCATGCGGCGTTTCCCGGTAGGACATGTTCCTCTCTTGCAAGTTCCTTGAGCGTGACCATCCTCTATCACCTCTTCAACCCGTACCATGTCAACCTCTGATCAACCCGTCCCTCTTCGGCACATTTCACAGCATGCATAGCCATCATCTTAACATCCTTCTCCGTGACATCTCTCCCACCTATTCCCGCTATGAAGTTCAATGCGAGCGGTCTCTCTTCAAGATCGTAGAGGGCGCTTTGTACCTCTGTGAATAGTTGCCCTTCCACGCCAAAGCTTATCGCCCTATCAATTACCGCAACCGCGTCGGCTCTCCCGCAAGTTCTCTTCACCTCTTCGATGGGGAAAGGTCTGAACGTGCGAATCCTTGTCAAGCCCACTTTGTATCCCTCATCTCTCAGCTTCTCAACTGCGACCTTGGCCTCGCTCCCAATAGTTCCCATAGAAACAACTACTGTCTCGGCGTCGTGGCAGGCAAATTCCTCCAAAAGTCCCCCGTGATATGGTAGCCCAAATCTCTCGGCGTACTCTCTGCCAACAATCGGGATCAGTTCCCTTGCGTTGTCCATTGCCTCTTGAATCAGATACCTTAGCTCCATGTAATAGTCTGAAGATGCGAGGGTTCCATGGCTCATCGGATTGTTGACATCTAGCTTCCAACCCGGCTCGTAATGAGGCAGAAAAGAATCCAAGTCTTCTTGGTCAGGGATCGTGAACGGCATGCTAGTGTGAGAGAGAATGAAGCCTTCAAAGCATATCATTGCTGGCAAAAGAACCTTCGAGTTCTCACATATCTTATACGCCTGAATTATCGTGTCAAAGATCTCTTGGTGCGATGCGCAATAGAATTGAAGCCATCCAGTATCTCTCTGAGAAAGTGAGTCACTCAAATCTGGCAGTATGTTCCAAGGCGGCCCAATCGTTCGGTTGACCACAGCCATGACAATCGGTAGTCTTGCAGCGCTCGCCCAGTGGAGCATCTCATGCATATAGGCAAGACCGTGAGATGATGTGGCTGTGAAGGTTCTCGCTCCCGAGGCAGACGCTCCTATAGAGGCAGCCATCGCGCTATGCTCCGACTCGACACAGACATACTGACTTTTCATCCTGCCAGAATCCACAAGCTCCGCAATTATTTCAACGATCGCCGTTTGTGGAGTTATTGGGTACGCAGCCACAACCTCAGCCTTCGCAGCCTGAGCTGCGAAGCCAGCAACATGGTTTCCACTCTCAACAATAGTACGTGCCACTCTACACTTCCTCCCGGCGCATGGTCAACGCCTTTGTCCGACATTCATACGCGCATATTCCGCAGCCCTTGCAGTAGTCATAGTCTATAACAGGGTAATCTTCCGCATCGCGGCTGATCATCCCCTCAGGGCAGTAGACCCAACAGAGCAGGCATCTGGTGCACTTTCTTCTGTCAAATATAGGTCGGAAGGTTCTCCAGAAACCTGTCCTCCCCCCTGTTCCCTTTGTAGGTAGTGAGAGGCATGTCAACGACATTTCACGAACCGATTTTGGCGCCTTCCAGCTTCCCAACTTGGGCGATCCTCCAAAGGCGCTTGATAGTTGAAGCTGACAAAGATAACCTTTCTGAGAAACACTGGATGCCGACGCAAGACAAGTCTTTGGCATCATCGAATCGTGATTTGGACTCTTCTTTCTACGCTAGGAGATGCGGCGATACGTGTCTGGCTGAATGTGTTCAGCGCCGCATTTCCGAAAGATATTCAGAATATTCCCGTGCAGGCTTGAAAATGGGAAGGTTGAAGATCAACCTGGCTGATGCGTCGATAGGCTTGTGAACAGCGAATCGAATGGTCTACCTTCTGGGAAACTTACGGGGGGACCACAAATCAGCGATGTAGGAGAGCTTCGTCAACCCGTAATGGCACGGTCGTAAGCAAGCCTGACGGCTCTGGAGTTGAGTTCCCCGACATCTCCCGGCCACTCTTCTCGAACCACTTTCTCAGCCGACTCAAGTTTTATCTCACCTGTAGTCTTCGCGAACGCCCCGAGCATCGCCGTGTTGACTACGGGCTGCCCCGCCACAACCAAATTGAGTTCCAATGCTATCCCAGTCGCATCTACAAAGGACACCTTATTTTTTTGCTTCAGAAATGACTCGGGAAGTTTAGGTTTCTTGGCAGAGTTGACCAATAGGCTTCCGTCCTTCTTCAATCCATGTGTCACGTCGAGGGCTTCGAAGAGAGAAGGGTCGAGGACAACAACGTAGTCCGGCTCATACACCTTGCTACGGAGAAATATTTCTCGATCGCTAATCCTCGCAAACGCCTCCACAGGGGCCCCCCTCCTCTCGGCGCCGAAGAGAACCATTGCCTGAGGCCATTTTCCCTCTAGGAAAGCAGCTTTCGCCGTCAACTCTGCAAGGATTACTGCTCCCTGACCCCCTCTACCGTGGAACCGAATCTCCTTCAGGATCTTTTTCACGCACCTAGGTCGATTACGGGATTAGCAGCTGCCCATATAAGCCTAAGAGACTTAAGGAGTCTATCCAAGAAGAGCCGGAGTCTCATGGCATCGAAAACCTTCCGGCTATCCGATCAGCCCTGCCCAACCTGTGGGAAGAATTCTCTATACCTTACCGAATCCGTAGAGGATGTTGACTACTTTGGTCCAGTATTGCTCACAACGATATCATGCAGCTTATGCAGATATAGAGACACGGACGTATCATTGACCTCTGCAAAAGAGCCAAGCGTAATGCGCGCTCAGATCACTTCAGATAAAGACCTAGCGATAAAGATAGTCAGATCAAGTTCCGCAACGATCAGGGCGCCGGAACTTGGGGTCTCAATTACTCCAGGAGCTTCTGCGCAAGGCTTCATAACCAACGTTGAAGGAGTTCTGGTTAGGATACAGCAAGTCCTTGAAGGAATCATTCCCACTCTTTCACAGAAGCGAAGGAGGCGAGCTAGGGCGGTTTTGGCAAAGTTGAAGAGAGCACGGGAGGGAAAGCTTAGCTTTGTGGTGGAACTCAAAGATCCTTCTGGCAATAGCGCGATCGCTGGAAGCGATATGACAAAGATCAAGAAACGCCCCCTATCAAAGAAGGAGCTTGAGAAGCTCAGGGAACAACTGATGATTGCCCAGCTGCGGCAATGCTCCAAATAAATTCGATCCAACGAGTGACCGGAGAAAAACATCTTTGATCGATGTGAAGATCGGCTGGCAAGGTGGCGTTGTGGTCTTCACAAAGGAAGCTAAGGTCATCCTTGACCCTGCAAGCGGTAGACGCGTGGGAAGGAATACTCACATCTTCATAACTCATGCTCATGCTGATCACACGTATGGATTCACAAGTGGCGCCAAGAAGTACGCTACGCCTGAAACAATCGCAATCTACGAGAAGCTAAACCGCAAGCGACTCGATGACGTTGTTCCAGTCAAGCTGAGTAGGTCTGTCAGAGTGGGAGATATCAATGTGACCGCTGTCAATGCCGGTCACATGTTAGGCTCGGCGCAATTTCTCGTCGAGACTCCGGGAAAGACCGTGCTCTACACTGGTGACATCAACTGCGTCGACACTTTGACCACAGAAGCGGCACAAGTAATCGAATGCGACGAATTGATCATGGAAGCAACTTACGGAGATCCATTCTATGTTTTTCCGAGCCGCCACGGGATCTATGCGAGGATCGTGGAATGGGCTGCAGCTCAGGCTAGAAAGGGCAAGGCGCCAGTCTTTCAGGTGTATGCCGCAGGTAAGGCCCAAGAGATTGTGAAGCTCTTCAACGTTTACACCACGTTACCCGTTATAACCAATCCGTCTATATCGAAAGTCAATGAGGCTCACGCGAAGTTCGGGGTGAGGCTGAACTATGAAGATACCTCAAATAGAGAATACTCAGAAGTCGCTAGGGGGGCTCACGTCTTTGTCACAACTTACAGAGACGACTCGACTTCTGCTGAGAAGTCAGTCCGCGCGGTAGCGACAGGTTGGGCTCTGAAGATGCCGTCAAGAGACTTGGCTTCGTTCCCACTTAGCAGCCATGCAGATTTTAGACAGTTGGCCCAGTACGTGAGAGCTACAAGAGCCAAGAGGATCTACATCTACACTGGCTACGTTGACATCTTCTCAAGATACCTTGGGAAAAAGCTTGGAGTAGAGGCGAGACCGTTGCCAGCGCTGGCTCAGACCGAACTGAGAGACTTCTAGATATTTTGCTTCGATGGGCAATACTCGTCAGGTGTACCTCAAGCTAACGGGTCGCGTTTAGGCTCTGTAAGTTCTAGGAGCGAAGAACAGCTCAGAGACATCATGTTTGAGAAAGATGGTTCTCCACTGCGTTACGGTTTAAACGTGTAGAGAATGAATATGCTTGCCGCGATCAACCCAACCACCATAACCATAACCACTTCCGGGCGTAACTTGATTCCCGGCGTCTCCTCCTCGAAGAATCGGAGCAAGCCGGCGCTGGCCGCGGGCATCGGTGCCTCATCCCTTCTTCTCTTTTCTCGGCTCAACTGCTCTCACTGGGAGGTTGAGATTTGGTCAGTTACCTAAAAGCCTTGTTTGCTCGCCAGTAACTTGTGGAACACTCTACGCCACACAAAATACTGCGTCCTTCTAAGATCAAGAAGCTCATATGACGGGGGGTCCCCACGATTTGTGGGCCATTTTCAAGACTGGGCTATCGTTCTTGGGTTATCAATCGTCTACCTGATCCTGATATATTCGTAGGCGTCACGCATGGTGTCAAAGGCGAAATGGATCTTCTGGAAATTTCTACGGAACTCGATAACGTCTTCTCTCACCTTTTCTGGAGGTTCCCCTTTGACAACTACTCGCGCCATGAGCTCAGCGATTTCTGTCATCTCGCTTTCTCCCATTCCCAGCCGCGTACATTCTAAGGTGCCGCATCTGATTCCACCGGGAGCCTCAAAATGCCTACCAAACTTCAAGTCGTAAGGCAGCAAGTTTCTGTTCAGGATTATGTTCGCCTGCTCAAGCTTCTTCTCAATCGTTCTACCGTCACCATAGCTTGTGATGTCCATAATGAGAACATGCGACTGGCTGAACCCTTTCTTCTCACCCAAAACCTTGAACCCTCTCTCGAAGAGCGCTTGGCCGAGAGCCTTCGTGTTCCTGACGATTTGTTCAGCATAGTGCTTTCCGAACGCAAGCATCTCAGCAAACGCAACAGCCTTGCCAGCGACAGTGTGAAGGTGATGGTTGCTCACGCAGCCCGGGAACGTTGCTCTCTTGATCTTGTCTGCGAATCTCTCCCATGAGATGACCATGCCGCCTTGAGGTCCGGGCAACGTTTTGTGAGTGCTTGACGTGACAACATCAGCGCCTTCTCTGAGCGGATCCTGGAACTGTCCACCTGCGATGAGGCCACTGACATGGGCAGAGTCGTAGCATACAGTGGCGCCAACATTGTGGAATGTATCCACAAGCTGCTTCACTGGATGGGGAAACGGAAACACGGATGCCCCGAACATCGCGATCTTGGGCGGGTTGCCCTCCTGCTTGGCCATCTTCTCAACCCTAGCCTTGGTCCTGTCAACATCGATGTTCATCTCTTCGACGTTGAATGGGAAATACTCCACCTTCAGCCCTCGAACGGCTCCAGCAGTTCCTCCAAGCTCCAACTTGCCTGTGCTTATGTGGCCTCCGTTCGGTATAGCAAGCGACATCATTCTATCTCCAGGGTTCGCGAAGGCGCTGTAGACTGCGAGGTTGGCGCAGACCCCTGAGACAGGGCGCACATCAACAAACTCGGCTCGAAAGAGCTTCTTAGCGAGATCTATACAGAGAAGCTCGACTTGGTCAATGTAGACGCAGCCTGCATATACGCGCTCGCCAGGCCAACCTTCAGCATAGCGGTTTCCGAAGTCGCTCATAAGCGCCTCTCTAACTGCGGCGCTTGGGACGTTCTCGCTCGCGATGAGCGGTATACTCTTAGAAAACCATTCGTGATGCTGCTGCAAAAGCTGGAAGACTTTGTCATAGGCCTCTTTCGGACTAGACATATTGAACCACCTAGAACTCAACACACTCAGTCTTTAATGTCTTTTGAGCATCAAACTCCTCATTCGATGACAGACACAAGGCGAGTAGGCGATATTCATATTCTTGCATCTAGAAACTCTCATAGTCGATGACGGCGGTCGGGACCGTGGACCTACTAATCGTGAATAAGGGACGAGTACTCCATCTACTGAGATAGAGGTTAGTACAGTCTGCATCCGTTGCCATCGCGCTTATAAGAAAGTCAAAAGAGTTACATAGACGCTTCGAGAACTAGTTGAGTGACGTTTGGCCTTGAGGCTCGCGCAGGTATTGAAATTGGAGACCAAGAGTGTAGGACCTCCTGCCTCTGCCCCCATAAATTTCTGGTACATATTTCTTGCATTCGGCCTTTCTTTTCTTCTCGTAAATCTTGTGGCGTTGCTCGTGCCGATCCGGAGGTAGACCGGAGCTGCAGTGCTCTGGCAGCGAGTGGGGCAAAACCACCCATCAAAGAATCCTCGGTCCAGCAGCGACCCTCGCTTCACTAGCTATGGCAATTCTGTCATTAATAATCGGGCTCCGCTACGTCCAAGAGGTAGAAGTGATCTACGACCGATTGCGAGCGGCGTATCCCGCGAACATTGTGGCCTTTTTCTCCTTTGTTGCCTGCCTAGGCGTTGGTACCTATGCCGATGTGACAGGTAGCAACAAACTTGCGCGGACAAGTATTCTTGCTTTCTATCTCGGCCTGTTCGCGCTTGGTTTTGCGGTACTGAGTTTAATTGGCCTAAAAGTAATAATTGTACCGCTTGTGTGAACAACCCGGACATCACCTGCAACAATATGCCAAGATTATTCATTCCGACAGTACCGCAAGATCGGAATGATCTTTGATCCACGCTTTCGCCTTCTCAGGAATCAGCGGAAGATCCGCATGCTCTCCGCCGAAAACCACGATGGGTAATCCAGGTTCCTCACCGGTTTTGCCGACTCGGAGCCCCACCAGATCCTCATCCCATCCACAACAACAATAGGAAGATTCGCCTTCAACATCTCCTCCGCGAGAACCGCAGAGCAGTAGGTCTTGCCGGCGCCTCTCTTGGCCAGAAAAGAGAAGACCCAAGTGACAGCTTCCCTAGGCAGCGCTAAGTCCCTGGATATTTGGAACTTCATGCCCTCAACTTCTCCTTGGCGACTTGACTCATCGTCGAGTGAGTTGCGTCTGCGATTGTGTGGATCGTTCTCTTCAGATCAGGTGAAAGGGCGAAGACCATGGATGCCGAAACAGCCGCACCTCTCCATCACACCTCCGGCACCATGTTCCCGCTCCTCTAAGCCTACATCGTACTAAGACTCGCCTTCGAGATGAACGCCAATGGGTAGAACAATCCCCCTCATACCGCATAGTCCTAGAAGAAGAGCTGAAGCGCTGGGAGATGTTCCGAGACGCATTACGCATCGACGAACGCGCAGTTTTCGAAGACCTTATGGACGAATGCCGACGACACGCATCAGCCGTCGGAGCAGGATGCTTCCCAGTCAGTCTTTGGCCGGTGACCCGCTTCTGCGGAGTTTCACTCAACTGCGATACCTTCCTATCCTTGAGTCGCGCCGCACTTACCGCAGAATTTCGAATCCATTGGTATTGCCGCACCGCAGTTGATGCAGTATTTCGTCACGGCGGCTATCGTTGGAACGGGTTGTTTGGCCACTACTGCTCCAGGCCCAGGTACACGCTTGCGCCTCGTAACAGAGATGGCCACGACCGTTACGACTGCTACGGCTCCGACAATTCCCCCCATCATTATCGGGTTCTGCCAGAAAGGTACTGGTGAAACTCGGACTACCAGGGGTCCTTCCAGGATCAGCATCTCATTTATGACTAGCTGCATCTTCAGTTCGTAGGTTCCTTCTCTGCCGAACTTGACCTTTACCACGAACTTCTCAATCGAACCGGGCGTCATATCCTTGGCCGGAGTAGCCTCCATGATAGTGACGCCTTCTGGTAGCGGAGTTCCCAGAGCGAACTTAACGGCTTTGAGAGTCGTTTTTCCCGCATTCTTTAGTTCGTATATGGCCGTTACGATGTCGCCTGGGAATACTGGTTCGCCCTCCTTAGGGCTGGTGGTCTTGCTGACAAGTTCAGCTGTTGGCTGAATCTTGAACTGCACTGTCGAAATGACGGTGTCGCCCACACGTACCTCCGACTTCCATATTCCCACCAGTCGGTCAGTGCCCTCAATATCGAGCGTTGCATAGACCTGAGCCCATAAGTACTCCTTTTCATACTTTACACTGTGCCCAACCGAACTGGTGCCGTCAGGGGCCGCCCACACGAGTTTAATGTCGAAAGTAGGAACTACATTTTCCATCTCGAAAAAAGCTATGGCAAGCTTGTTAGAAGTTGAAAAGGTGTCCGTAGCTCCCGTAGGCTCCCATCTCTTTTGAGATTTGTCGATTCCAGTACACATGACATGTCTCTTCACATCAGCTTTCCAAGCTCTCGCCATCTCCATACTCGTAGATATGGAAAGGAAAAGCATCAACATGGCGAAGGCCAAAGTAATTCTTTTTGAATCCAATATCTCACCTGTGTCTTTACGTCAGGTTTACGTTCAGTTTTATATCTAAAATATTTTCCTTCGCTGGGTTCGGCTATTAGTTTCATCTCCGAACAGTCAGTCCAGCACAAAGGGCGCGTGAGAAGAAACTCGAATCGACTTCACTCGCATCCTAATCCAGATCTTTGCACAAAAAGTATAAGGAAGGAGCACATTAGGCAAAATGAAAGATGATGAGATGAGGCCAAAGAGCAATCTGTTAGTCGTACTGATCTTCCTCTCAATCTTTCTCGTCTCGGTTCCCCAGACACGGGCCACGCTATATGTTGATTGGACTCTCGATACGACAGACCGAGGAGAGTTCATCACTGCTTTCGCTCACCTTTATGGTGTCCCCCAGATGGAGAAGGGGTACAACTGGTACTTCTGTATCGTTAAGCTGGACGCTACAAAGGCATCGATTGCTTACTATGGGATCATTGAAGTAAGCGTAGGGGCTTATGCTCAGCCGGCCCGAGAAACATTTTCGATAACACAGCGCAAAGTCTACTACTACGGATTAAACCCCACCTTCAACGACAAGGTCGCCCAAGTGTCAACTCCAACTCCTGTGACTGTTGACTTGAGGATAACCGACAATACTGGTAAACAGCTCTACGCAGACTCCAAGACTATTCAGATGCTGCCGCTAAACTACTACGCTTGGGTTCTTGGAAAGACGGATATGAGAAAGATGAGCCTGGCCCTCGCTACTCCACATGCCGATCCGGTTCAGAAGATCATAGGCGTGGCCGCAAGGGCGACTCCATGGAACGCCATGCCAGGGTATCAGGAGGTTGGAGGAAGCGCCCACAACGAGATTGTGGATTATCAGATGCGCGCCGTATACAATGTCCTGCAAAACCTGGGAGTAACCTATGTCTCTACACCCACGACCTTCACGTCGACACAGGCCCAGAGGGTCAAACTTCCTGTACAAACGTTAAGCGATAAAGGCGGTAACTGCATTGAGACCACCCTGCTTTTCGACGCCATATTCGAAGCCATTGGGCTCAAGACACGCTTCGTTTTCATAACCGGCCATGTCTTCCTTGCGGTTGAAGAGTGGCCTGGCGCACAGACAGTCCTTCCGCTGGAAACGACACTGATCGGAGTAGGAAGCTATGATAAGGCGAGGGAAGTCGGCCTTCAGAACTACAGAAAGGCGAGAAATGATGAGCTGTACTTGGAGTTCAGCGCTGAGGAGATGAGAGGACGCGGACTCGCGCCCACGCCCTACATGGACAAGATGCCAGACGGAGCAAAATTCTATGAGAGAATAGACGAGATCTCCGCGAAGATAGCCTCAGCGAGAGACATGATCCAGAAGGTCAAGGACGCCACGAAAGAAATGAAGACAATCCCCTCGGATGTCGAGCTACTGTACCGCGAAGCTGTAGGCTTTTTCGACAGTGGAAAGTACCCGGAGGCGGAGAAGACCGCCGCAGAGGCTATGAAGGCTGCAACCAAGGGCGGAATAGGCGAGATGGTATTGGGCCTGATCTTCTTGGTCATGCCAGTGGCACTGGTCGTCCTCGTTGTGCTCTATGTCAGGGCGAGAAGGAAAAAGGCGCCTGTGGCGGTTCTCCTGCCGAGCGCACCCACCAAACTTGTCTCTAGGTACTGCCTAGAATGCGGCAGGGAAATATCATTGGATGAGGGCTTTTGCAGGTACTGCGGGGCAAAACAAACACCTTAGACCTATCGCTCTCTTTTTTGGCTAACCAAAGAACCCATAGAAGCTTGGCCGATCTGCGGCGAAGACCAAGAAAGGAGCAACACATCTCGATAAAATAATGAGGCTGCTTCTTTTTTCATCGCTACTATCGCCTGAGGTTCCATTCGTCGGTCCCGTATTTCTTCAGGCGAAGCTTGGCGACTTGTTTCAGCTCGAATGGGGAAAGCATCTGATCAGAAAGCGTGGTATTGAACGCCTTCTCAAACCCGAGCCTCAGACTATCTTCCACTTCCTCAAATGACACAGATCTTCCAAGTATTTGTCTTAGAGTCGTGACTTTGGTTCGTAGTTTCTCAAGTGGCGTGGTCGCCGTCGGCTGCCCCATCTTCAGGACTTTCGTCATTATCTCTAGATCGGAATCAACAAGTATCGTCCCGTGCTGAAGTAACACATTCTTTCTACGTGTCTGAGCGTTGCCAGAGATCTTCTTTCCATTTACCGTTATGTTCGGGCACTGCCGTCCCCTATCATCGAAGCTCATTTGGGCGTTGAGGCCAAGGTACTGACACGCGAGAACTATTCCGTGGCAAAGGCAATGGTACGATGAGATCACATCGGAAGGAATCGTATCAGAGCTAGCGACGATACTGTAGGTCAATTCTCCACTGGAATCATGATATACGGCTCCTCCCCCGGTTGGTCTCCGAACGATGTCGACGCCTAGTCTCTTGCAGGCGTTGAGTTCAGCTTCTTTCTCAACCTGCTGTGAGAAGCCCAGTGAGACCGCGGAAGGGTTCCACCTATAGAACCTAACAGTATTCGGAATGGCACCTTCAATTCTGGAGATAAGGATCGCTTCGTCTATCGCCATGTTTGTGAAGGCATCGTTGAACCCAGTCCTGACCAGCCTCCACTGCTCAGCCACGACAGGCTCCCTCTACGATTCGCTCGGTCTCCTCGATCTCTGAATGCGTCAGAGGTCTCGGGAAATTGTATATCGGGCCACTTGGCTTCTCGTTGTAGAAAGGTCTGTTGCAGTTCGGACAGCCAGACGTCAAGTACGGAAGACCTGATCTGATCACATACCTGAGTTCTTCTCTGGATATCCCCAAGTCTACAAGAGTCTCTGACGCGTCAAACCTCATACCGTCTATTCTGGCAAGCCTATTGACCAGTAGAAAACGAGCCGTCTGTATCAGCCTATATCGTGAAAGTAAAGGAGGAGCTTTCTTCTCTAGTCGGGTTCCCGCAATAGGAGTAAAGGCGAATAGAGCCGGATATACGCCCTGATCGACCATTTCCTGAATGAAGCTCAGCATCTCGCGATCCGTTTCGCCAAGTCCTACGATTACGTGTGTGGTCACTCGGCCAGCCCCGAACACCGAAACTGCTTGACGAAGCGCATGCATGTGGGTCTGCCAAGTGTAAGGCCCCCCCGCGACATGCCCCTTCACTCTGTTGAAGAGCTCTGGGGTTGCAGCGTCGAGCGGGATGCTAATTCGATCAGCTCCAGCACCGTGAAGCTCGCGGAGGGCCTCAGCGTCTACGGGCTGACAGGAAACGGATACGTCGATATTTGTCTTTGAAAGGATTTGAGAAACGATCGCTAGAATGTCGTTGATCACGCCGGAGTAGTTGACAGCCTGGATGCAGACCCTCCCCACGCGTCCTCTGCCCCTTGCGAGAGCGTCAAGAACTTCCTCTAGGCGAAACACGGGCCAGCTAACCCTTGAGAGGAGATCTTGTTTACTGCGGCTCATCTTGGCTTGAGGGCAGAAGAGACAGTTGGCCGAGCATTTTCCGGGGTAGTAGGTGAGCAAGTACACGGTTGTTGGCCTTACATCTAGGAAGCCGTCTGCGAGCCCCAGGGTCAGTGCTGACCCTGTAGAAACTCGAACGAGTTTGTCTTGCTCTTCAGTTGCGAGCTGCTCCACGTCTGTGAGAGGTCTCCTCAGAACGAGCAGGTTCTGGTCACCAAAAATAAAAGGGTTGCTCGGTTGGGCTGGAGGGATACCGGGGCTTGCCGATAGGCAATCAACTTATAGATAGAAGATCGCGAGACAATCGATTGATGAGCTTTGAAGCAAAATGAAGAGAGTTGAGAATCCGGGTGAGTGAGGATAGCGAGAGAAAGGTACAGGATGTTATGGCGAAGCTGTCAAGGGCCAAGAGGACCCGAAACTACACCATTATTTGTGATGAGTCGACGCAGAAGAGGCTACGTTGGTACGAGGAGAATAAGGAAAGGCTGGAGCTTGAAGGATCCGATGTAAGGAAGGCCTATACTTTACTCCTCTTGAGATACCTCGGTTTGAGGCAAGAGGAGGTTCCTATTGTCTATGAGGATAGGAAAAAGATTGTTTGGAGATCACGGAATTTCTGCCCTGTTTTGGAGGCATGCGTGAGACTTGGATTGGATACGAGAGAGGTCTGCAGAGAAGCTGAAGAGAAACCCGCGCAAGAACTGATCTCCAAGATAAATCCGCGTCTGAAGTTCTCGAGAAACTATGAGAAGATTAGGCCGCGCAGTGAATACTGCGAAGAGATCATTGAGTTCGTCGGAAGGTAGTGCGAACTAGTTGCGAGTTGCGATGTTCAAATGCAAGCTGCGGGTGAACGCAAAGCTTAGTCTGGGAGAGAGTGAGTTGCCGTGACGCAGGTTTCGGTGGAGGGTAAAAAGTTAGATGAAGTGTCGAGGTAACAAGGCGATTAGAACTTCTTCAACCGCAACAAGACGTTTGGAGAAGTTTGCAAGAGATCTTGGAGTGGGCTTATTCGGGGTAGCTGACCTGAGACTGTTCCGGCCGTATGGTGGCCTGGATACTTCGATGCTCAATTATCCCCTTGGGGTTTCGATCGGAGTGAGGCTCTCCGATTCGATAGTGGATCACATAACTGTGGAGGATCCGACACCTGAATATGCTCACCATTACAAGGCGGTGAACGCTCTCCTAGATGACATAGCCTTGAGGATCACCAATCGCATACAGGCAGAAGGATACGCCGCCCTACCGATACCTGCATCTCAGGTGACAAGGCCCAACCTGCATCAAGGAGCCATATCTCATAAGGCGGTTGCTGCGCTTGCAGGACTCGGGTGGATTGGAAAGAGCCAGCTGCTAGTCAACTCTGAACTTGGATCTAGGCTTCGCCTAGCATCGATTCTCACAACGATCCCATTGAAACCCGGAAACCCCGTTGAGAACAAATGTGAAGGATGTGACATCTGTGTCAGAGCTTGCCCGACGCATGCGATCAAACCAGCTGAGACCATTAAGGAAAGATGGGTCCGGGAAGAGGTCTTTGACCCAGACGCCTGCCACCAGCGACTAGTCAAGTTCAGAGACGATCCGCGATATGGAGTAAGCATATGCGGCATATGCGTCAAAGTCTGTCCTATCGGCACCGAAAGGGCGAAGAAGAGATAGTTCTTCGATTCCTATTCGGTTCCTGTTGCAATTTCTACTAGAGCGGTACATTTGTCAACTAGCTTCTTCAAGTTGTTGTTTGACTTGGCTTCACAGTAGACACGGATCTTCGGCTCAGTTCCCGACGGCCTAAGTAGAGCGTAGCTACCATCCATATAGTTGACTCGTATTCCATCGTAGGTCCATACGTCTTTAACGTGTTTCTCCGTCGTGACCTTCGCTTTGATTGTCTCTATCGCCTTGTGTTTGATGTGGTCGGGGCATGGAAACGCCAATCTTCTCTGAGGATAATCAGGTATATCCTCAAGTAGCTTCGAGAGTGGTCCCCTTTCCTCAGAGAGTTGTCTTACAAGTTTGCACGCGGCGTAGATTCCGTCTCCCCAACATCCCCAGTGAACATCGATTATTTTCCATGGTTCGCAGCAGAGGATGGGCTTCTCTCCCCCGGAGGCAAGAGCCTCATGTGTCTTACCCAACCTCGTCCTCTCAACACGGCCGCCGTATCTTTCAGCCACTTCATCTATACGCGGAGAAGTATCCACAGATGTCATGATCTTACCCGGCCCGTACTGTTGAAGCAGAATTTTCGCAAAGAAGGCGAGGAGCCTATCATTTGTCACGTAGCGTCCCTTCTCATCCAGCACTGACAACCGGTCAGCGTCAGAGTCATGTGCCACCGCAAGATCTGCTCCTAGCTCTGGGACCAACCTAGAAGTATCGCTTAACGTCTTAGGAGTCGGCTCTGGAGGTCTACTCGGGAACGTTCCATCGATGTTGGCGTTGATCGCAGTTACCTTGCATCCAAGTCTCGAGAGCAGTCTAGGCGTGACATTTGACCCCACACCGTTCCCACAGTCAACGACAACATGGAGCAGTCGCTCTACGGGTTTGATATCGGAGAGAACTGCTCTCACGTAGTCGTCTACGACATCTTGGCGGGTGATAGCGGATTCAACCCTGTCCCAAGGGACCGTTCGGTAGGAGTCCTTGAGAATTAGCTCCTCAAGGATTGCTTCCTCATCACCTGTGTACTCACGTCCTTCAGAGTTGTAGCATTTGAGCCCGTTATCAGTTGGAGGGTTATGTGAGCCTGTTATCATGATGCCTGCGTTCAGATTGTTCTCTCTTGTTCCGAAAGCGAGCACTGGTGTCGGAACCATTCCGAACTGAACCGCCTTGCAGCCACCTGCCATCAAGCCTGAGGAGACCGCATGCCTCAAATACGGGGAGGAGGTTCTCGCGTCGTGGGCCACTGCAACGTCTCCGTAGTTCTTGAGCGATGTAGCAACAGCAAGTCCCAGCTCCATGGCCAACTCGGGTGATACTCGATTCAGGTCACCGCGTATTCCCGATGTCCCGAACAGTTTCGGCAAGGGCTAACCCTCAGAAGCTTAGACTAGGATACCAGTACCGCTTTCCCCTTTCCTCCCGATCTCTGTCCCACTTGCTCAGAATTCGAACCGCCTCCACAGCCGTTCTGCAGGCTTCCTCCTCGCCGGCGATACGGAACTCATCGGTAATCCGATTGGCATAGACCGCGCAGACGCACCCAGCCCTAAGACCGTAAATTCCTGAGAGAGTGAAGATCGTTGAAGCCTCCATTTCAAAGGTCAGAACCCTGACAGAAGCAAGAGAGCTCACTATATTTTCGCTTCCTGCAGGCAAGTACCGGTGAAGACCGGGTCTACCTTGGCCAACGTAGAAACTGTCCGCAGACGCGGTGTACCCCAAGTGGTATCGGAAGCCAAGCTTTTCAGTAGCCTCGATCAGCGCCAGAGTCACGTCATAGCTCGGCACAGCTGGATACTCAAGCCCGACATATTGCCTGCTAGTTCCATCCAGCCTGACAGCGCCGGTTGCGATCGCTAGGTCTCCGGGCTTGACCTCTCGGCGAAGCGCACCGCATGATCCAACTCTGATGAACGTATCCGCTCCAACCGCGGCGAGCTCCTCCAACGCTATCGCGGCCGCAGGACAGCCTATACCAGTTGAACAGGCTGAAACCTTCACTCCACCAATACTTCCCGACCAGACACGGTACTCGCGATGCGTCGAGACTTCGCTGGCCGAGTCCCACAGCTGTCCAATCTTCGGCACCCGATCAGGATCACCAGGTAGCAACACATATCTACCGACATCGCCAGGCTTAGAGCGAATGTGGTACTGCATACCCCCTTCAACGGTCGGGTGTATGGCTGGAGTCTTTTCCCGGCTCAATGAGAATCCTCCTGAATCATCAAAATCCATGTCCATCTGCAACTACCGAAAGGCAACTAATTAAGCTGGACGGAGAGCGGTCTTTGCCGAATATTGTGGAAATCCTGCTTATCCGACTGAATCACTAACTCGTCTTCTCAGCCAAGACCAACGCAAATCTTCTTGTTACATGAACTTCTGATCCTTCTACCCACTTTCCAAGGAGTCTTCTCCACTGATCTTCAGTCAGCTGCCTCTCTTTGTACTGAGCACCAGCGGATGAAAGATACAGTTGATCGACAAAGGTGTCAAGTCGAGTTTTGAGGGGGTAATAGAGTTCTCTGGAAGTTTTCACCTTGAACCCTGCCTTCTCAACTTCACGGCTCAAAGCATCTGAGTCCAGACGGAACATGTCGCGACTCTTACCTAGAACTTCCTTCTGGAGATCGTCCAGGAGATTGTTGAAATCATCATTCGAGGAATAGTCCGCTAAGACAAGTTTGCCTCGGGCGTGAAGGACTCGTTGCAGTTCGGTGAGAAGAGAGGTCCTATTGGCGTAGTCTGAGAGCACGAAGTAGCATGTAACGGCGGGTACGGACTCGTTCTGCAAAGGGAGGTGATCGATACTGGCTCTCAAAAGGTCTGCTGAAGGAAGGTTAAGCTTTGCTCGTCGGAGCATCGTCAAAGCGAAGTCCACCCCTATGACGCGATAGTGCTGAACAAGGGTTGCAGTCGGAACTCCGTCGCCGCATCCAACATCGAGGATCGGGCCTTCAAGACCCTCGAGAAAGAGAAGTGATTCGTTCATGATGGCTTGGAGGGCCTCGCCACGCCGAAGGAGACCGCTTCTTCTCCCGAATGTTTCTCCTCTTCTTTGCCATAGATCCATCAGCTTTCTCAGATTCATGGTGAGTTTCTCCTACCAAGAACATTAGGATTGAAACTCTATAACCCCAATCAGGTCGATGTTGGATAGCCAATCATTCACGTCTTCACTTAAGAGAATACTAGTTCGTCGGCCATAAGAGGTCAGCGCTTGACTTTCCATGTTACGGGAGGTCGCCGTGTTGGCTTTTCGGTATGCCACCTGTCAATGGACGCATTTATGGTGAAAGGCCATGTCGTTAGCGAAATCTTCCCTAGTATCGCTTGGGCTCAGTTCATCAGCGTCACTACGTATGACGCCCTGAAGAATGCAGTTTGAAGCCTACGAGGAATGGCACAACCTAAGCGATGAGGAAGTTTTGCGTCACCTTCAAGTACAGAGTCAAATGTTTCTTCAGAGTAGCTATGAAACCCCTATGAGATGGAAGAATGAGGCTTCCCTTAGGAAAGATCCCGCCACGGCCGCTCACCGAGATCATTTTCAAGCATCTAGGGGTCCAAAGGTCAGATGTTATACTTGGTCCCTCTCACGGTGAGGATGCGGCGATCATTAGGGCTGGGAAAGAGTTGCTTGCGTTCTCATGCGACCCGATCAGCGGCGCACTGAATAGAATCGGATCCCTCTCCGTTCGGGTCACAACTAACGACGTAGCGACGAGGGGAGTTAGGCCTACTTGGTTTCTCTCATGCATAATGCTTCCTGAGGGATCAGGAGAGTCGGTTCTCCGCACAATTTGCAGTCAGATGGGAGAAGCTGCAAGGAAAATCGGAGTAGCAATCATCGGTGGGCACTCTGAAGTAACGCCCGGTCTAGATCATCCGTTAATAATAGGATTTGCGGCAGGACTCGTGGGCAGGCGCGGGTATGTAACTTGCAGGGGCGCTCGGCCTGGAGCGAAGCTGATCATGACTAAAAGTGCTGGCATTGAGGGTACAGCGATCTTGGCCGCAGACCGGGGCGAATTGATGGCACGGGCATTCGGAAATGGTTTCGTCAAGAGAGTGAGTAAATTCTTCCAGATGACGAGCATCGTTGAAGATGCCGTAACAGCGTTCAATCACGGAAAAGTCCAAGCAATGCACGATCTGACAGAAGGTGGCACGGCAGGAGGCCTGAACGAGCTAGCGAACGCCTCAAAGACGGGATTTCGTGTTTATGAGAGTGAGATCAAAATAGCACCCGAGACTGAGAAGATCTGCGGGTTCTTTGGAATAAACCCGCTCAGGCTAGTGAGTTCCGGTTCTCTCCTTATAGTGGCCTCCGAGGCAAGTGCTGAGGGAATTGTGTCTCAACTCAAGCGGCGAAGAATAGAGGCTACTGTAATAGGCGAAGTACTGTCGGATCAGGCGAAGCGAATTCTCATTAGGAGAGATGGCAAGGAAAAGAAGCTTCCGTTGCCGTACGCAGATGATCTATGGACAGCTCTTCGAAGGCGTCCAAGCCCTGGAAGACAATATTGATGACAGCTTTCTTCTGACAAACGGTGGAACCAGTGAGCCCACTACGACGACGGCAACTGGGAACCGACATTAGGTCCCGTCAACTGGGTAACTTGAACAGTCTTTTTGCATTTGAATCGAGGATCTTGTTAAGTTCCTCTTCAGTGAGTCCAGCTACTCTGATCTTCGCCAATTCAAAGGCCGGATGTCCAAACGGCATGTCTGAACCATATAGGACTCTCTCCGCGCCAACCTTCTGCACAGCCTCCTTTACCTTTGCATGCATCGGCATGCCTGAAGTTTCAAGATAGATGTTCTCATGCTTCAAAGCCATCTCTATCGAGCCATTGATGTATACAATATGTCCATGCCCCATATGTCCCAAGATGACCTTCACATCAGGAAAGCGGTCTGCGAGATTGCCAAAGTGCCAAGGCAAAGACCACGGAGGATGACCTGAATGAAAGAGGATGGGGAGCTGAAGCTTTCGAGCGGCCTCCATAACTGGATCGATCAACTCATCATCCGGGAGGAAAGAGTCGAGAAGGGGATGCATCTTCACGCCTTTGAAATCCCATTCGCTAACAGCCTTCTTCACCTCTTCAGCCGCGTCCGCCCTCTTCGGATCCACCCACGACAGACCCACAAATCTGCGGGGATACTTCTTGACAGCCTCCCAAGTCAAACTGTTCGGCAGAGAGCAGACGACAGACAACCCTATCCCATACTCATCCATCAGCTTGATCATCTGATCGGCATCTATGCTGACGTTGAAGAGAGGAAAGTTCCCAAGGTGTGCGTGAGAATCAATCATTGCTTGTCTAGCCTTCCCGGCTCTTCGGCGGTATGACGTACATCTTGCCCAAACGTTTCCTGAGAGCGTAAAGCAAAGGAAGGGTGACGACGATAAAGATTGCATCCATAGGGAAGAAGCTGAGGTCGAAGAGGGCTGCACCCAAGCCGAAGAGACTGAAATCGTAGGCGAAATAGCCGAGATTCTTCTCCGTCACAGCAATGGCCATCGCCAACCCCTCCCACATTTTCACGTTCCTCTTGACCACAGCTCTAATGGAGCCGAGGAGCACACCCATGCAACCCCTGATCACCAATGTTGCTGGCGTATAGTAGATGTACTGGCTTCCGTAGAGGGGGTTCCATACATCAAAGAGTGTTGGACCGATAGCCGAGGATAACCCACCTACAACGGGTCCAAAGAGAATGCAAGCGATAAATGTGACGATGTCGCCAAAGTGCCATATGCCTAAAGGTCTCGGCATAGGTATCGCAATAGATGTACCTACGTAGATCAGTGCGGCCATCACCGCGCTATACGCAACTTCACGTGTACCCAATTTCATCACGAGACACTCCTCTTTATTGTGCGCTTGACGAGCGTGTTTGATGGCGGAGAAGCGCTATATCAAGGAATCCCCATATATGGGTTGAAGATCTGATCCCGCCTCTTCTCCATGAGCCTATAGGTGGTTTTCCGTCGACATCACATAGGACAGTATAATCAATACTAAACTGCACGGATATCCTTGGTAGAACAAGCCGCCTGAAGCTTTCAACAGAGCCTGTCGAGAGAAGGCTTAAGGGCGCGGACTATTTTCCCTCTGGGCTTAACGAGCGATCGGTTGGGTTGCAACTAAAGCATGCGAAGGTGTGTGTCCATGAGCGTGCCTTCACTTGGCTTAAAGAGGGAACTCGGGCTTCTAGAGGCGACAATGATGGCCATGGGAAGCACGATTTGCGCTGGCGTCTTCACTCTGCTAGGCCACGCCTACAAGATAGCTGGCCCCGCTGTCGTTCTATCCTTCCTCTTCGCTGGCATCATAAACATTTGCACCATGTTCAGCTACTGCGAGCTGGCTGCAGCTATGCCCAAGCTGGGAGGAGAGTATGTCTATGTGAAAGAGGCGTTCGGCGGCGTCATAGCCTATATTACGGGTTGGGTTCGAGTGGTCGAGCAATATTTTCTATGCGGCGCTTATGACCCTTGGATCAGCGGTTCTAATCTCTGATTTCACACAGACTCCGCCATTCGTAACTGCCACCGTGCTTGCTGTCATCTTCGCTGCACTAAATGTGAAGGGCATCAAGGAATCTGGGACTGTGGAGGCTCTCTTGGCGCTAATATTATTGGCAATTCTTTCTTTATTCGTTGGAACCGGGCTAATGCACGGCGTCAAGTCTGAGACAATCAATCCTCTCATGCCAAAAGGGGTGTGGAATGTACTTGCCGCGATGGCCTTCATCTTCGAAACCTATGTCGGAGTCGAGGCGGTAGCAGCGACTCAAGCCGAGATAAAGAGGCCTGAGAAAACGATCCCGCGAGCCATAGTGGTCTCCTCGGTGTCTCTAATAGTCCTCTATTGCCTGATAGCTTACGTGGCGGTTGGAATTGTTCCCAAAGAAATCCTGTCTGAGGTGCCAGCGCCGTTGACCTTTCTAGCTGAGAAGCTCATGGGTGGCATCGGGAAGATCCTGCTAACCGTCGCGGGACTGATCGCCGCGCTGACTTCCCTCAACGCTGCCACGATAGCGTACTCGCGCGCTGCCTGTGCTATGAGCCGTGACAAGTACTTTCCGAAGCTTCTTGGAACGATTCACGACTGCTTCAGAACGCCTCATGTCGCAGTGGTGAGCGGCTCAGCTATCGTTGTGGCGCTGTCCATAATCGGCAGCATCGAGTTCATCGCATACCTCGTAAGCTTTGGTTTCATAGTAGGCTTTTCCATCGTCAACCTATCACTCGTCAAGCTAAGATGGTCCCAACCTTACCTGAGACGACCCTACAAGGCGCCGCTTTATCCTCTCACGCCGATCTCGGGAGTTGTCTCATCACTCCTGCTTCTCGCTTTCTTTCAAATGGACGCACTAGTGTTCGGAATTCTCTGGAGTTTGCCCGGCCTAGCCTTATATTTCCTAAGGCCCAGAAGAGAGTAAGCTCACTTTCCGGGACGAGGCGAAAGTCAGAGGATCCTTCGGTTCAATCCTTGAAGCTTAATTGTTGAAAGCAGGAGCACCTTGAATCTTATGAGTATTGGAACTACGTTATGAGCGTCCAAGCGGCTGCTCTTGCACCGGCCTCCGCCTTCCCTTTTGTGTGAGCTCCAGCAATTACGATGACATCGTTTTCTTCGGGTTGAAATATGTTCAGAATTTGTTTCGCTATGTTCGGCCACTTGGCAGATATTGATTCAACGGAAGGCATGATCAGCTCCTCGCCCTTGAGTATTAGCGTCACAGCTCCGATAGCACCGACTTTCACAGCTGCGTCTCTCTGCTCGATTCCGCTCTTTACTCTACTCGCGCCGTTTTTTACGAGAATCCCGAAGTTGTAGGCACCAACTGTCATTGAGCTCCTTGGAACCTCGGCTCTATGGCCAAGTCTAGCTCTCAGCTGATCTAGAACTGAAAGCCCGCTCCTTGTCAGCTCACATCCGAGTCGTGAAATTTTGATAAGATTTGCATGGAGGAGGCGATCAATCAAGGTTCTGGTGGCGCCTTCACCGATAGCAAGCCTCTCAGAGAGCTTAGTTCTACCGATTCGTTCCTCGCCGATGATCTCGATGGCTTTCGCTAAATGAAGCTCTGTGAATGAAGGCGAAGGTCCAGCCGCCTTCTCTTCAGCCAAACGTCTCAGTATCTTCAGAGCGCTCATTGGTCTCCCTAACCAAGTCTAGATCATGATGAGTGATAAGACCTTGGAAAGTCGTAGCAGTTCCTATCCGCCAATCAGAGACTAAATAGGGTACGCGCCGCATGTTCTGCAGTGGGATCCTCCCTCACGAACGTTTGAGTTGCACATAGGACAGGATTTGGCGTGTGGGTCCTCTGCATGAGGTATGCCAACCACCGCTCTATAAGCCTCGTAATAGAACAGCTGTTCTTTATCCCTGAGAGCAACCCTATCCTCTTCAAGATACTTCTTCTTTTTGCGATCGAACTCCTCATCGGAAATTTCCCTGTCAAAGATTTTGGGTAGGATCGTGGTTCCGGTTCCGTACTCAATAGGTGTCTTTACCCTCCACAAAACTTCCTTGGGCAAGACTTCTTCGAAGGCCTTCCTTAAGATCCACTTACCCTGCCTCTGACCCTTCGCCCCACGGACCAAATAGCGGGGGCTCAATTTCATCGCAAAGGCCTTCACTTCGGGATCGAGAAAGGGAAGCTTGACTTCTACTCCAAGAGCCTTCCCTAACGCAACAGACGAGAATTCCATAATACGTCGCATCTTCACCAACTCCAATCGCAGCTGTTCCTCACTGTGACCGAAGAAGAAACTGTACCCAGCGAAGAGCTCATCGCAGCCATCCCCGGTCATCACGGCTGTCAAGTTATTGTTTTTCACATGTTTCAGGGCAATAAAAATCGCTAGATCGTTCCGTATCTCCATAGGATCAAAGGTATGTATCGCCTCAATAACTTGCGGAACGGCCTGGAAAACTTCTGCTCGACTAAAGAGGTGAACACTATGCTCCAACCCTAGATG
>Ga0315310_10000297_pt1 | contig 31954 bp, 40 predicted proteins | sample TDP5_MG_FD_203630 | JGI IMG/M metagenome (GOLD analysis project Ga0315310, IMG submission 203630) | Freshwater sediment microbial communities from Lake Towuti, South Sulawesi, Indonesia - TDP5 | ecosystem: Environmental > Aquatic > Freshwater > Lake > Sediment | place: Indonesia: South Sulawesi...
CCAGCAACTTCACAAAGCCTCGCATACATATCCTTACTAATCTTAACTGTCTTAACCTCAGTCACCAAATCCACCAAGTAGAAAAAGTGCCAAACACCACCATTTAAAACTTTCGCCCAACAGAAATATAACAAAAATAGCACATATCCAAGACTAGACCAATAGTCTAGCTTAAAAGTTCTCAACACTATATAAGCAACATCACAACAAAATAACGACTTCAACCCACATCCCAAACAGAGGACACTAGCCGTTGCCCACAAAACTCGAAAAACTGCTGGCTCTCCTAAGCGACGATGTATGGCACAACACAGACCAAATAGCAAAAACACTGGAAATCCCACAACACAAAATCCAGCAAATAATCACCTTCCTAACAGAAACAGACCTAATCCAACACAACCCAGCAACAAACCAGATAAAACTAAACCAAAACTGGAAAACACTGATCATAAACCAGAAGGAAACACAAAATCAACAAGAAGACACAGCAGTCGGCACAATAATAATCCCGCCACAAAAAACCCTCACAATCCAATGCACACGCATAACAAACCTAACAGACAACAACCTAGAACTAGAAATCCGCATAAACAAAAAACTAAACGAAATAGCCATAAACAAATTCAAATAACCAAACATACTCAGAGCCAAACATCCATCCCATCCAGAAACCCAAAGTTCAACCTATATATAAGGGAGTCTAGTCTTCAGAGAGTTATAAAACCTCACAAAAACCGCAAACTTTCAAACAGACATAAGCTCGCTGGCCTTACGCAAAACCTTAAGCAGCTCACGCCCCTTATCCGTAGTTTTGTACAAGACCATGTATTCAGGGTTAGCATCCACACACTCGATTAGACCAGCATCCAACAACTCCCGCAAATAACGATTAAACCGCACAAAATTCAAATTACAACGATACATAATCCTAGTCTTATTCACACCCCCCAAAGCCTCACTAAGAATCTCAACAATAACCTCAGTACGGCTTCGCCTACGCCTACCCTCCTCCATCTCATCCCCTCTAAACCGAAATCGAAACTAAAACGACCGGCAATAATAAATAACAATAATCACTAATAAAACTAACTGTAAACAATCTTCTAGAAAAAATTTCTAAAAAACAACCTCAGAAGACATTTAAACGAACAACTTCATAAACCAATACTACCCGCTGGAGGACCCAACAACGACGTCAAAAATCGCAAAAATCCTAGAGGTGCTCAACGATGGACAGTGGTACACGCTAAAAGAAATACAACAAAAAACAGAACTCAACAAAAATCAGATAAACCAGATCACGAGATTTCTAAAAGAATACAACTTCATAATAGTAGACGAAACAAACAAAGAAATAAAACTAGAAGAAAACGTTCGAAAATTCTTAACCCAAACCACTACTTCATAAGACCCTTCAAACCCTTATAGACCTTCAGAAACTCCCTACCCCTATCAGTAATCTCAAACAAGCCAGGATTACGATCGCCATCCTCAACCACCGCGCGCAAAAGTTTTTTCTTAAGAAGAAAATCCAAATAATGTTCCAACTGCTTAAAACTCAGATTACAACGATACATCAGATAAGTTTTCCTAGCCCTTACATGGGACGCTTCCAGAATGTCCGCAATGACATCTAAACTTCCACGATGTCTACCCCTACTATGTTTCCTGGCTTGAGCCAACAAGCTTATCAACTCAACCTTAAAAGCTGCTAGAGCCCCCCTCTCCCAAAAATACTAATGGAAACACCGATTTAAACGTTCTGAAAACAAATTTAATCATGCACAGAAAAATAGATCGGAAAATAAAAAGGATACTCAGCCGATTTCTCCTTAAGTGGAACGCAGTTTTCTTAAAATTTTCTCCCAGTCAGCACCTTTCTCCACAAAAATGCTTATCTTATTCTCGCCAACAGTCAAAGAAAGCACCCTGACGCCTCTGCCTTCAACAACAATGTCCTTGACCTTGCCTAACTTGAAAATTTTGGAAAGCTCTTCGCTCGCGTCGAGCGCGGAAGACGAAAGGATGGCGTAGTCAATTATCTTTGTCGGGTCTTTAAGGTCTATCGCCGCAGAAGTGGAGTCTCTGAGGATATAACCTATAACACCATCGTACGCCTTAATTTCTTCGAGATTTCCCCGCAAATTGCCCACAGACATCGTCTCCTCAACAGCCACAGGCTCGGCCACAGCTGCAACTTCTTCAGAACCTCTTTTTCTCTTTACCACAATACACAGCCTCCATTACTCAACCACTGGTTTGGCCCTCACAAGTTCACCCTTCTTGATTTCAAGGGCAAGCTGTATCTTATCAGGCATCTGTATGACACCCTTCCCATTAAACTTCGAACCCTTGATGGGTTTGACCTTGCATCGTGTTGACTTTCCGTCAAAAGTCTCAACCTCAACCTCCTTGATTTCCTTACCCTCACAAAGTTCCTCCCACTGGGACAGTATTTCCCCGTCAATGCGAACAGTGTCAGATGGAACCAGCAAACCACCGAGGTTCTCGACTATAAGCTGGTTTGTAGGAGCCTCTGGAAACAATGGTTTACGCTTAACTTCAGGCTCGACAGCTTCTCTAGGCTCTTCCATCGCAGTTTCCTCAGTAAGCTCCGCCACGGATCTTTTGAGCTCCTTAACTCTTGGAGTTTCAGGTTTACGTTCCGCTTCGGCTAAGGGTGATTTGTCTTTGAGGAGGGTAGGGCAGATTTTCTCGAGCAATTTTAGAACTGTCGGAATCAGGACGCGGGTTACAGTGTTCACATAGTTCATATCCGCTTTTCTCGAGGTAACCGTGACCAAGTAAATGTCATTCGCACGGGAAACATTTACCCTTCCATTACTGCCCTCAACTGTTACGCCTTCAACACCGCCTATGGCCTCGGCCTTTTCTAATATGCCGTCAAAGGCGTCTATAACATGCACCATTGCCTTCTCAGGCGTGTTTTCGTCTCCAGCTATTATTTCGCCCTCTTCCCTGAACATGAAGGTGTTAGTTATATCTGGGCACAGGTTTCGGATTTCATTTAAGGCGTTTTTTAGTGCAAAGGAGTAGACTTCGTCATCCATAACTTTCACTTCCCTATTGCTTTCTTTTAGGATAGTTTGAAGAGTATGCGCTCCGGGACACCGTCGCTTTCTACGACAAGATACTTTAGACCTTCAGTATCTCCAAGCTGATCCAGCCATTTCAGCGCTTCACGGGTCTTCTGCAGCACCAAAAGCCTTTCCTGCTGACTTCGCACAACCTCTTCTATGGCTGTTAGTTCGTGGAACGGGTTGGCATCCAACACTATGCTTAGGTTGCCGATTGTGATCTCTCCGAGGCTTTCAGTCGCAGCCTTCTTGCCCGCCAACTTCATGACGACCTCACGGATCTTCTTGGATTTTTCGGCCAAGGCTCTGATATCATCTAGCCTGCGCAGATACTCGCCCAAAGTGCTTTTAGTCTCAGATATTTCCTTATCAAGGGTTTCAGCTATCTCTTCTGCTGAAGCGTATTCTTTTATTTCTACTACCACTTATCGCACCTCCAAAGAGGAAACAACAGAGGAAATTAAGAGAGGCTTTACCTCACCCTACCCCCAATCTCAACAAATCAAAGATACAATGGTTATGCACCTGGCGGCGTTCCTTGCGTCGAGAATTCATGGTTTGCAGCAGTTACTATCGTGATAGTGTATGGTACGCCTGCAGTGAATCCACTTGTATAGGTTATCTTTAACCCTGCCTTTTCACCTGGTTTCAATGTTACTGGAAAAGGTGCAGGAGAAGCCTCAGTTATACTACTATTGCCAGAGTGATACACAGCTGCGCCGCTTGCTATATTGTTTCCTATGCGAACAGTGCTCAGCACAATTGACGAGCCTCCGTTGTTTGTAACATTGACGTAGACGTAATTACTACCCCATCCCCAGGGGTTTCCAACGCTTAGGTTCTCTGCTCCTCCCATGAACAAGCCTGCCAAAGCTCCCATCCACGCCGCCACGGCTATGCTGACCGCCACCGTCACAGCAATGAGTATGATCGACGCCACCACGGGGCTCAGGGCCTTCTTGCTCTTCAATATCTTCATTTTCTTTTCATCCCTCCTTTTGAGATTCACGTGTATGTTAACGAAGGCAGTGAATTTAAATCTTACGACTCAATACACCATATTATTCATTTGCAAAACAAAAATACAAGTAACCAAAAGCATGCCTTCAGCCTGATGTCTTAAGAGCGTTAAAAAGCGAAATTGTACAACAACAGTCAAGCGCTGTGCGATGTGCGCTTAGAGGCCTAGCTTGTCAAAAAACTCCAGCAAGAGCCTGGCCACTTTCTCGCCGAACTCTGTTTTTACGTAGTACTTCTTTAGGGGGTCTATGCGTTCGCTTTTAGCCAGGCCTAAGTCCTCTATTTCGATCATCCTGGCCCTGAAGGTGCCGTCGCTGAGGGTCAAACCGTTCTCCCGCATGAACTCTTTCGCTTCCTTCCATTTACCGCGGTTCATGTAGAGCAGGAAAATGCAGTCTATGGCGTGGTCCTTTTCAAGCATAGCCTTTATGGCGGCCAGTTTGGGGGCTGTTAGTATACGCCTGATCTTCTCCTCTTCTCCACTTCTCACCATTTTACATCAACCTATCAGTTTCTGCTTTCTGATTATAGGTTAAACTCTTTAAAAGATTTAACCTATATTACGATTTATGACTTATTACAGTATAATATAAGTTAATGGCGATGACTTATTTGCGTTTGTGGAAGATTGTTGTTTTGTTTTCGTGTTCTTTGCGGTGCTTGGATTCCTTCTTTGTGAAAGAGTTGGGACTTTGGCTGGTTGTCACCTGAGAGGTCTCTCTGGAGCGTCTAGACCCTCCCTTATATATAGATTGAACCCAAAATTCAAATTTTGAGGATTTCGCATATAACGTAGCAAGAAAACAAATGGAAGAGCTTAGAAAACGATATGTAGGGTGATGTTTGGTAAAGTTCTTTAATTGTATTTGTGGCTTTTGGGTTAGAAATTCATTTACAGACAAAAAACGATACGAATTATCTCATCAAATAGGATGGCTATGGTTTAATCCTCGGGTCACACACGGTTGTACCATAACACTTATTTTCAGTCATATAATCTACACGTACGGAGGAAGGAAACATGGTTAGAGGCTTTTGTGCCAAATGTGGAAGAGAAATCGGTAGCTTTCTTAAACCAAGAGCATGGCAATGTCCCGCTTGTAGAAAAGTCTTTTGCGAAGCGTGTTGCCCAAAGGTGGGGTTTGTATTCAAGAAACCAGCATGTCCTGACTGTGGGGTAGAGCTTAGAGGATAAGCGAGGATTTTCCAGTGCCTGTGCTCGAGCACGATGAAAAGATAATTCAAGTCGAAACTGCAAGGCATAAAGACACATTTGGAAACCTTTTTCTTACCAACAAACGTCTGATCTTTGAACATGCTTCTGGTTTATTCTCAAAGAGAGTCTATGTAACACTTGACCTACCACTAGAGGGCATTTCTAATGTATCAGTTGAAGGCACTTTCCAGAAGAAACTTGTAGTTCATGCTAAGAAAGGTTTCGTAAGCAGTTTCCCAATACATCTTGAATTCATCGTTAAAGACCCCCTTCAATGGCAAAACAACATAATGTCTTCATTTAAAGCAAGAATAGAAAGCATGGAGGCTGAGAAGAAAAGAGAAAGAGTTCAAATAGTTTTAGATTTCTCAGCACTGAAGACATATATGGAAAAGGGTGGCTTGGTGTTGCAGCAAATCAAATGCCCTGGATGTGGAGCTCCTATAAAGCTGCCACCATCTGGTAATCAAACAACATGTGAGTACTGTGGAAACACGATTTTGGCTCACGACATCTTTGAAAAAATAAAGAACTTGATTTGAACGAAAGGGAAAATAGGTGTTAATTCTGTGAATTTTATATGTAGATAGGGCGAATTCTAGTAATTCGCATTATGGAATTATCTAAAAAATTCAGAAACACACCGCAAAGCGGCAGGCTTATACACTGTCCTATTTCATTGGTTTGTGTTACAGAAACGGGACCTCAAGCGATTCATTGAAACAACGAAAAACAATAATTGCATGTAAGCGAAAAGGGCGAGATGGACGGTTCAACGCTGATTGACGATACAACAGCCCGCGAGTGGCGTGAAAGCACCATACAAACATGCTACATAGACGGAGATTCCAACGCAGTATTTGACATGATGAAGTTTCTTAAAACCTATTGCTACGCTCTAGGCGTCAGAAAGATTTATGGATTCACCTGCAACCACAAACCAATAACCACAGCCTTAGAAAAGCTCGGTTTTGAAAAGCAAGTATAGTTCCAGATGAAGTTGACACGGCCAACAACATCCGCACAACTATCATTCATGTCAATCGTGAAAACTTCACTTATTTACCGTGCTCACGTTATTCTACCTCAAGAACAAAGTAAACAGTACGAGTAAGCTTTAAATAAAATACGGTTTATTTGCTAGTTAGCTTCAGTCAGGAATGGATGGCAATAAATGTCAGGGGAATTCCGCCACATACTCCGAATAACAGACACGGATGTAGATGGCACCCTGAAAGCAACTTATGCACTAACAAAAATTAAAGGGATAAGCCTGAGCCTAGCAAATGCTATATTGAAGAAAGCTGGAGTGAATCCGGACATAAGAGCGGGGTTTCTGACAGAGGCCGATGTTGAAAAAATAGAGGAAATAATAGGAGAACCAACAAAGTTTGGATTGCCACGTTGGCTTCTAAACAGAAGAAAAGACCTAGAAACAGGAAAGGACACCCACCTAATCGGTGCAGACCTAGCCTTAAGAACGAAAACGGACATTGAACAGATGAAAGAAATGAAATCATGGCGAGGATACCGCCACGCCTACGGATTAAAAGTCCGTGGACAAAGAACCAAAACCACCGGAAGATCAGGAAAAGCCCTTGGAGTAAAAAAGAAGGCAATTATGAGACCGGCGGAAGGTAGGTAGTCTTGGGCGACCCAAAGAAACAAAGAAAGAAATATGCAACCCCACGCTTCCCATGGCGAACCGACATCCTTCAAGAAGAACTCAAACTTTTGGGCCAATACGGTTTACGAAACAAACACGAATTATGGCGCCATGAAACAACGTTATCAAAGTTCAGAGGGATAGCCCGTTCACTTATAGGCAAAACATCTGAAGAACGCAAAAAAATGGAAGAAGAACTTCTAACTCGCCTAAAAAAGCTCGGCGCTCTCCCTGAAACGGCAGTTTTAGATGACGTTTTGGACCTGACAATAGAAGATCTCCTTGAACGGAGACTTCAGACAATCGTCTTCCGTAAAGGTCTAGCTAAAACAATCCATCAGGCTCGTCAACTAATAACTCATGGACACGTAACAATACGAAAACAAAGGGTCACGGTGCCGAGCTATCTTGTAACTGGGGAAGAAGAAAACCAAATAGCATACGCGCCTCAAAGCCCGCTTGCGAATCCAGGTCACCCCCTACGCCAAACAACAGCAGTCGTCGCCACAGCAGGAAAAAGATCAAGAGAAACACAAACCGAGGAAGAATAATGAGCAGCACTAGCAAAAAAACCGAAAAATGGGCTGTCGTCCACATCTTCAGCTCCTACAACAACACGTTAGTTCACATAACAGACATCTCAGGCGCAGAAACAATAGCCAGAACATCCGGCGGAATGTTTGTAAAGGCGGACAGACTGGAATCTTCACCATACGCGGCTATGCGGTCAGCGTCAGCAGCAGCAGAAATAGCTAAAGATAAAGGAATAACAGCCATACACATAAAAGTAAGAGCCCCAGGAGGGTCGGGTCCGAGAACCCCGGGTCCAGGCGCACAAGCAGCAATAAGAGCCCTAGCGAGGGCGGGCTTCCAAATAGGACGCATCGAAGAAGTCACACCTATCCCGCACGACGGTACACGAAGACCCGGCGGCAGAAGAGGAAGAAGAGTCTAGCAGATTCATGTTGTTCTTTTGCTGATAGAAAAATTGAAATAATGCACTAATATTCTATTGAACGGCACAGCGGTTATCATAGGACACTACGGAGTGTCAAAATAAGTGAAAATAGAAGTGCTTGAGAAAAATGATAAGAATATGCGGTTGCTCATTCGGGGAGTTGACGTCCCGTTTTTAAACGCCTTAAGAAGGACCATAATCGCTGAAGTTCCATGCATGGCCATAGACGAAGTTGTAATGATTGAGAACTCTTCCATACTACAAGACGAAATTATAGCCCACAGGCTTGGACTCATCCCCCTTAAAACTGACCTGGAGAGTTACAACTTACCCGAAGAGTGCCCGTGTAAAAGCGAGTTCGGATGTAACCTTTGCAGGGTCACACTCACACTAGACGTGGAAGCAAAAGAGGAGACAAGAATGGTTTATTCGGGCGAGTTAAAATCAGAAAACCCGGAAATAGTGCCAGCAAGCGACAAGATCCCAATAATAAAACTCGCTAAAGAACAAAAATTAAGGCTTGAGGCTTATGCAAGACTTGGAAAGGGAAAGAATCACGCAAAGTGGCAGCCAGTTTCCATGTGTACGTACAAGTATTTCCCAAAAATAGAAATCTCCAGTAAAAGTTGCGATGTTTGTGGAAAATGTGTAGAAGTCTGTCCCGGAAAAGTTTTAGCAAAGACTAATAATAAAATAGAAGTTCGTGATTTGATGGCCTGCACCCTTTGCCAAGACTGTGTTAACGCTTGCCCACAAAATCCTCCGGTAATAGAAATAAGCTGGGATGAAAGCACGTTTATATTCAGTCTTGAATCCACGAACGCGCTTCCACCAGAAAGGATAATGATGGAAGCCATTAAAATTTTAGATAAACAGCTAGATGAATTTAAAAGCCAAATCAAGGTGAAAAAGGGTGAAGAAAGCTAAAACGCCAAATCCAGAGCTTATAAAGCTTATTCGTTTCTTAAGGAAGCAAAGCACAGAAAACAATGTTAATATTTGGCGGGACACTGCTGAACGCTTAGCCAAACCTAGAAGAAAAAGTGTAGCGGTAAACCTAAGCCGCTTAAACAGATACACACAAAAAAATGAAGTCGTGGTTGTTCCCGGCAAGGTGTTAGGGACAGGAGAAATAAGCCATCCAATAACTGTGGCGGCCTTCTCTTTCTCTGAAAAAGCAAAAGACAAGATACGGGCTGCTAGGGGCAAATGCCTGTCATTTTTTGATCTAGTCAAGAAGAATCCTAAAGGCTCGAATGTCAAGATAATTGGGTGAGATAATGCAGAGGACAAGCAAAACGGCCGCCATAATAAACGCCGATGGACTCATTCTGGGTAGAATGGCAAGCGTAGTTGCCAAACGACTGCTAAACGGTGAAGAAATAGTAATCGTGAATGCTGAAAAGACGGTGCTCTCGGGAAAAAAGAAAAGCAAAGTGATGGAAGCTAAAGGATTCCTGGAAGTGGGATACCCAAGAATTGGCCCATTCCATCGCAGAAGACCAGACAGAATAGTAGGAAGAACCGTGAGGGGAATGCTCCCATACAAACAGCCAAAAGGTAAGCAAGCGTACAAACGGCTTAAGGTCTTTATTGGAATACCAGAAGAGCTTAAAGACAGAAAAATGGAAACCCTAGTGGACGCCCAAGCCAAAAAGTTAACATCCCCACACTTCACGCTTGGCGATTTTGCAAAAGAAATAGGATGGAACCCTGGTGAATAATTATGCCAGCTAAAAAAGTTTTAGTCGTTAGTGGAAAAAGGAAAACAGCCATGGCACGAGCCGTTGTTAAACCTGGAACCGGAAGAATACGCATAAACAGAACCCCGCTGGAAATTTTTGAACCCAGAATTGCCCGCGAGAAAATGATGGAGCCGCTCCTACAAGCTGGAGATGACGTCTGGAAACAGTTGGACATGGACATAAAGGTTTCAGGAGGAGGCTACATGGGACAAGCAGAAGCAGCAAGAATGGCTATTTCCAATGCTTTATTAAAGTGGACGAAAAGCGCACATCTACACACAATTTTTGTTGAATATGACAGAACAATGCTTGCAGGGGATTCTAGGAGAAAAGAACCCAAAAAGTTCGGAGGGCCAGGAGCGCGGGCTAGAGATCAGAAAAGCTACAGGTAAGAAGGCGCATTGAATGATCATACCAGTAAGATGTTTCACATGCGGCAAGCTAATTGGAGACGTATGGGAAGAATTCGCCAGAAGAGTCAAATCTGGAGAGAAGGCAGGCGAAGTCTTAGACAGCTTAGGAATCAAACGGTACTGTTGCAGGCGCATGCTTCTGTCGCATGTAGAAATCATCGACGAAGTTCTACGCTTTTACGAAGAGGCGGAAAAACGAAAAGAAGTGAGAAAATATTATTAGAAGTGAAAGGAGAAAAGCATGTCAGCAGTTATTGAAGATATAATGGCGAGAAAAGTCCTCAACAGCCGAGGAGAAGAAACAATAGAAGTTGATGTCATAACAACTTCAGGTTTTGGAAGAGCCTCCGCCCCTGCTGGAAAAAGCCGAGGAAAAGCTGAAGTGGTCTATTATCCACAGGGTGGAGTGGATCAAGCAATAAAAAAAGTGGAAGAACTCATAGCTCCAGAAATTGTTGGATTAAACGCTGATTTTCAAGAGGAAATCGATAATACACTCCGCGAAATCGATGGCTCAAAGAACTTCAAAGTGATAGGTGGAAACACAGCCTTCGCCATTTCTTTGGCCAACGCCGAGGCAGCCGCAAATTCTTATGGTTCGCTTCTCTTCCAGTATTTAGGAGGACACGTTGCCCGTGAGCTCCCATATCCCCTTGGAAACGTGATGAGCGGTGGAAACCACGCACATGGAAAGTCACCAGATATACAGGAGTTCCTTGTTCTCCCCCACGGGACGGAATCCTTCTTTGAAGCTGCTACAGCTAACGCTCAGATTCATGGAAGAATCGGTTTAATTCTGAAAAAGAAGGATAAGCTTTTTAGCGGGGGCAAAAGCGATGAAGGAGCTTGGGTAGCAAACATCGGAAATTTGGATGCTCTTGAGGTTTTGGCTAAGGCATGCGAAGAAGTCGGTAACGAGTTGGGGCTCGAATGCGGTTTTGGTATAGACGCTGCAGCCTCTTCCCTATGGAGCGACAAGGAGCACGCTTACATTTACCAGAGAGAAAAGAAAAAACTAGACTCAGGCGAACAACTAGAATTCATTGTAGAAAACATCAAAAAATACCATCTGTCATATGTCGAGGACCCCTTCAATGAAGAAGACTACAGAAGTTTTGCGGAACTCACCAAAAAAATTAAAAATTGTTTGATCTGCGGCGACGACCTCTTCACAACAAACAGCGAAAGGTTAAGCCTTGGAATAAGAATGCGTGCAGCTAACGCGGTTATAATTAAAGTAAATCAGGTCGGCACACTTACAGACGCCTGGGAAACAATCGAAATGGCAAAAGGAAACGGATACGTACCAGTAATGGCGCACCGTTCAGGCGATACATGCGACTGGCACATAGCCCATTTGGCCGTAGCTTTCAAATGTCCAATAATAAAGACGGGGGTTTTGGAAGGAGCACGAGTAGCAAAGATAAACGAGTTAATAAGGATAGAGGAGTTTTTGGGGGATAGAGCTAAAATGGCTGATCTTCAAATCCTTTAAGGAGGATGAACGCTTGCCAGAAGATGAAGAAATTAAGGAAACAAAAGAAGAGCAGAAATTCAAGAGTGAAACAGCAGGAGCAGTTCCAGAGGAAGAGCTACTACTACCGCGGGATACTCTCCTATCAGCAGGAATCCACATAGGAACAAGGATGAAAACAGGGGACATGGAGCAATTCATATACCGCGTCAGACCAGACGGCCTATTTGTCTTAGACGTTAAAAAGACGGATGACCGCATAAGAGCTAGTGCCAAATTTCTGGCAAGGTTTGAACCGGCAAAAATCGCGACAGCAGCGGCCAGACTCTATGCACAGGAACCAGCTAAGAAGTTCTGCGAGGTAACCGGAGCAAATCCTGTGGTTGGGCGCTTCATTCCAGGGCTTTTATCAAATCCATTGTATCCCAACCGCATTGAACCAGAAGTGCTGATAGTGTCTGACCCAAGAGTAGATTTTCAAGCAGTTAAAGAGGCATCCTCAGTGGGCATACCAGTAGTGGCTTTATGCAGCACGGACAACGAATTCTCCGGAGTAGACCTGGTTATTCCCACAAACAATAAGGGTAGGCGAGCCTTGGCTGTTATCTATTGGCTTTTGGCGAGGCAGGTACTGAGGGAGAGGGGTGAACTTCCGGCGGACAAGGATTTGCCTTTAACAATTGATGATTTTGAGGCTAAGATTTCAAAGGAAGAGGAGGAAGTCTAAAGAAATGGTGAACGTTCGGCGTCCAACCCAAGCAGGAGTCTTCTACGAGGGAAACGCTGAATCACTGAAGAGGCAGATAAAAGGTTGTTTTCTCCACGAGCTTGGACCCGGAAAAATTCCAGAAGTCGAGAAGGCTGGTCCAAGACGAGTAATAGGTTTAGTTTGTCCACATGCGGGTTACATGTTTTCTGGGCCCGTGGCAGCCCACGCCTATTACAGGCTGGCTTTGGACGGTAAACCGAATCTTGTGGTTATTTTCGGTCCGAATCATACTGGTTATGGTAGTGCCTTGGCTGTTATGAATGAGGGCGTTTGGCGAACGCCTTTAGGCGATGTTGAAGTAGACGGTGAGACAGCCAACCAAATCGTGCATGAATCACGTTTGATCGATGTCGATGATTCTGCCCACCGTTTTGAACATTCAATTGAGGTTCAGCTTCCCTTTCTTCAGTATCTTTATGGTTCAGAATTCAAGATGATACCCGTTTGCTTTTCAATGCAAGATTTACCCTCAGCCACAGAAGTGGGAGAAGCCGTAGCTAAGGTTTTAGCTGGAAAAAACGCGGTCATTATAGCCTCCTCGGACATGACGCATCATGAACCACAAGAGAAGGCAGCGAAAAAAGACAGGTCGGCTCTTGAAGCCGTGGAAGCAATGGACGAAGCTAGATTCTATTCGATCATTGAGACACAACGTGTTAGCGCATGCGGATATGGTCCGATAATAGCTCTAATCACCGCAGCGAAGATTTTGGGAGCTAAAGAGACAAAATTATTATGTCATAAAACCAGTGGAGATGTAACTGGCGACTACTCAAGTGTCGTTGGGTATGCCGCCGTCTGTTTCACAAAATAGTGTGGTGTAGAATGGGGGTCGTTGCCTCAGCTCCCGCCAAAGTAATACTTTTCGGAGAACACTTCGTAGTCTACGGCGAACCAGCCATAGTTTTAGCCATAGACAAAAGAGCCTTTGCAAAGGCAGAAAAACGCAACGACGAACGCCTCTATGTACGTTCTGTAAACCTAAACCTTGCGGGATACTTCGAAAACGGAGCCTTCAAAGTTGAACAAGGCGATGCAAAGGAAGCAAGATTAAAGTTTGAACCAATAAGATTGGCTGTGGAAAAAGTTTTAGAAAAACACGGGAAGAACGTCGGGTTAGACGTTGAAATAAACTCAACAGTTCCTGTCGCTGCCGGGTTAGGGTCTTCAGCAGCCGTAGCAGCAGCCGTAACAGCAGCTGTGAGCGCTCTCCTAAATGTAAAAATGTCAAAGGAAGACGTTTTCCGCATAACCTACGAAGCAGAAAAAATTGTGCACGGCACTCCATCAGGGATAGACCCAGCAATTTCAACTTTTGGCGGCACACTTCTGTTTCAAATGGATACAGGATTTAAGCCCTTAGACGTTAGAATGGATATTCCGCTCGTTATCGGAGACACAGGCATAGAGAGGTCTACACGTGTTCAAGTTGAAAAAGTAAGAGAAATACGGGAAAAGTATCCGCAAGTGGTGGAGCCCATGATGTTGGCAGCCCGTGAAACTGTTTTGAGAGCCATGGAAGCCCTCAAGGAAAACAACCTGGAAACCCTTGGAGAGTTGATGAACATAAACCACGCGTTGCTTTATGGAATAGGAGTTTCAGACGAATCGTTAGAGTGGCTTGCAAGTGCCGCGCGAAAAGCAGGAGCCCTAGGCGCAAAATTAACTGGTGCCGGAGGCGGCGGGTGTATGATAGCTCTGGCAAGAAGCGAAAGGCTTGAACAAGTTTTGGAAGCCATTCAAAGGGCGGGTGGCAGATCCTTCATAGCCAGGAAAACGGATGAGGGTGTCAAGATTGAGGGAGCTTAAGCCTACAATTTTGAAGATTGGCGGCTCAGTAATTACGGATAAAAGTGGAGAGCTTGCGGCGAGAACGCGAGAAATGAACCGTTTAGCAGAGGAGCTCCAGAAAGCAAACGTTCCAAACTTGATAATTGTCCACGGTGGGGGAAGCTTCGGTCACCCAGTAGCTCAAGAATATGCCATCAAAGAGGGGTTAAAAAAGGCAGATCAGATAATCGGTTTTGCAGAAACCCATCACGTCATGACCGTGCTCAACGGTCTATTCATGGACGCATTGGTATGGCACAACATTCCAGCAGTAAGCGTCACACCTTCCTCCTGCATAATGACCGAAAATGGCAGAATCAGATGCTTTGAAGACGCACCATTAAAAACGCTGCTGAAAATGGGTTTCTTGCCAGTCCTCTACGGAGACACGGTCCTAGACACAAAATTAGGCTTCACGATATTATCCGGCGACCAGCTTGTCTCACACATCGCCACAAGGTTCAACGCAGGACGCATCATAATTGGCGTTGATGTTGAAGGATTGTACGACGATGACCCGAAAGTTAAGAAAACCGCAAAACTGTTCAAACACTTGACATTAAAAGAGGTGAAAAAACTCCATAGCAACCTAGGCAAGCCAACCGCATGTGATGTTACAGGCGGCATGTTCGGCAAGATAGCCGAGCTTCTACCAGCCGTAGAGAGGGGAATTCCGGTAACAATCGTAAATGCCACGAAGCCAAACTATATCTACAAGGCTCTAAAAGGAGAAAAAGTGGAAGGCACCCTGATAGAGAAGGAGTAGAATTGGCAACGGAAACAAGAAAACGTAAAGCAGAGCACATCAGAATCTCCTTAAACCAGAACGTCCAAGCACGAAAAGCTACAACGGGATTCGAAGACATCCACTTCGTCCATAAGGCTTTGCCAGAAATTGACAAGCAGAAAATAGATTTGTCCACAACCGTTTTCAACCACAAGTTTGCCGCGCCGTTAATTGTAGGCGCGATAACTGGCGGAACACCAGAAGCAACCAAAATCAACGCGACAATAGCAGAAGCCGTGGGAGAGTTGGGGCTAGGAATGGGGGTTGGAAGTCAACGAGCAGCCATAGAAGACAGAAAACTTGAAAAAACCTTCTCGATAGCCAGGAAAAAGGCTCCAACAGCTTTCCTAATCGCAAACATTGGCGGAGCGCAACTCGTCCGCGGATACGGCTTAAAAGAAGCGAAAAAAGCTGTAGAAATGATTGAGGCAGACGCCATAGCTATACACCTAAACCCGCTACAAGAAGCTGTACAAACAGAAGGCCAAACATGCTTCAAAAGAGTGCTTGAAAAAATGGGTGAAATAGCAAAAGAACTGGACGAACCCGTGATTGCAAAGGAAACAGGCGCGGGAATAGCTGCCGAAGAGGCAAAAAAACTTGAGGATGTGGGTGTGAGAGGCATAGACGTGAGCGGAGCAGGCGGCACAAGCTTCGCAGCAGTTGAATATTATCGCGCAAGAGGACAACGGAATAGTTTCCAACGCAGGTTAGGCGATGTGTTCTGGGACTGGGGTATCCCAACAGCAATAAGCCTCGTTGAAGTTTCCCAAACAGTGAGCATTCCTATCACCGCTTCCGGAGGAATACGTGACGGAGTGGAAATGGCTAAAGCTTTGGCTTTGGGCGCAAGCTTGACGAGCCTTTCGCAGCCAGTGCTGAAGGAAGCGGTTAAAGGCGTTAAGGAAACAAAAAGTGTGCTTTCGCTTCTGATAGAGGAATTGAGGAACAGCATGTTTCTTGTAGGGGCGAATTCTGTTCAAGCCTTGCGAAAGAAACCCCTTGTCTTAACAGGTAGAACAGCGGAATGGTTGAGGTTAAGAGGGTTCAACACAGAAGGTTATGCACGGAGAGGGAGGAATTAAGCCCCTTGGACATCGAGAAGTTTCTTGAAGAGAAAGCCGCTCTGATAGATAAGATTATCGAAAGGTATGTTCCAAGAGCTTTTTCAGAAAAGGCTGCTTTTTTTAGGATTAATCCGCCACGCTACGCACACAACCTAGACGCTTTGAACAAGGCGGTTGCCGAGCCCATCTGGGAGTTTCTCGACAGGGGCGGAAAGAGGTGGCGCCCAGCCCTGTTCTTGTTAATCTGCGAAGCCTTAGGCAAGAATCCTGAGGATTTTGTTGATTTTGCCATAATCCCAGAAGTCATCCACAACGGAACATTAATTGTAGACGACATAGAAGATGCGTCAGAATTCCGAAGAGGGAAACCATGCACATACAAAATCTATGGCTTAGACATAGCCATAAACGCCGGAAACGCCATGTACTATCTACCGCTCCTACCGTTGATAAAAAATAGAGAAAAAGTTTCTCCTGAAAAACTTTGCAAAGTCTATGAGATTTACGTGCAGGAGATGATTAGCCTAAGCCTTGGTCAAGCAATGGACATTGCATGGCACAGAGGCTTAGCGAACGCCGATAAAATAGACGAAAGGGACTATCTGCAGATGTGCGCTTACAAAACTGGGACTTTGGCAAGGATGGCGGCTAAGATTGCCGCTGTTTTGGCGGATGCAAACGAAGAGCTTGCTGAAAAACTTGGACGTTTCGCCGAAAGCATGGGCGTGGCGTTCCAAATGCAAGACGACATCCTAGATTTAACCGGTGAGAAGTTTGCTGAAAAGAAGGGGGGACGGGGACAAGACATAACAGAGGGAAAAAGGAGCCTAATAGTTATTCACACATTGAAAGTCGCAAAGGCTGAGGACAAAAGGAGACTTATCGAAATCCTTAATGTGCACACTTCAGACCAGAAGTTAAGAGACGAAGCCATAGCAATCATGGAAAAATACGGTTCTCTAGATTATGTGAAGCATTTCGCAGGAAAAATCGTTGAAGAAAGCTGGAGAGGTGTCGAAAAGCTTCTGCCCGAATCAGATGCGAAGGAAAAATTAAACGCCTTTGCAAAATTCTTAATTGAAAGGAAAATTTAAGCCTAAGAGAGCTGAAGGCAATTGACACTTGAAGAAAATGTTGAACTTAGGGAAACTATTCGGAAAATTGCTTTGTTAAATGCTATCAGGCATAATGGCAAAGCGCAAGCAGGTCCAGTTATCGGAAGAATTTTGGGTGAAAAAGCGGAGTATAGAACCAAGGTTAAGGAATTATCCGCTCTTGTTAACGTTGTTATTCGGGAAGTTAACAATCTCACATTAGATGAGCAAAACCGTATAATCGAGGAAAAGTGGCCAGAAGCCCTCATAAAAGAGAAAGTTGAGGAGGAAAAGCGTCTTCCGCCTTTGCCAAACGTGGACAAGTATGCTCAGGTTGTTACGCGGTTTTCGCCGAACCCGGACTGTGTTCTGCATCTGGGCTCGGCAAGAGCCATAGTATTATGCTATGAATATGCACGCATGTATAGAGGCAAGTTCATTCTGCGTTTTGAGGACACAGACCCTAAGCTGAAAAGGCCCGTTTTAGAGTTTTACGACCGCATCAGAGAGGATCTGGCTTGGCTCGGATGCAAGCCAGATGAAGAGTACATTCAAAGCGACAGAATGCCCATCTATTATGAGTACGCTGAAACGTTGCTGAGGGATGGCAACGCCTATGTTTGCACATGTGAGCCAGAACTATTTCGAAAGCAGATATTAGCCAGCAAGCCATGTGAGTGCCGCAATTTACCACCAAAAGAGCATCTTGCAAGATGGCAAGGTATGCTTGAAGGCGGTTATAAGGAAGGCGAAGCAGTGTGCCGCGTAAAAACTGATTTGAACCACCCAAACCCAGCCGTTCGAGACTGGCCTGCACTCCGCGTTATAGACGCTGAAAGGTATTCGCATCCAAGGGTTGGAAGCAAATATCATGTCTGGCCCCTATACAATTTCGCGTGCGGTATAGACGACCACCTTATGGGCGTAACCCACATAATACGGGGAAAAGAGCACCTAACAAACATGGTTCGGCAAGAGTACATGTATAGGTATCTGGGCTGGCAGTATCCAGAAGCCATACATTACGGCAGGCTTAAAATAACTGGGGCCTCCCTAAGCAAGTCAAAAATCGTTCAGGGAATAAGGGAAGGACTGTACAAGGATTGGGATGACCCACGTCTGGCAACTTTTGCAGCCTTGAGAAGGAGGGGGATAACGCCAGAAGCGATAAAGAAGATGATAGTTGATGTTGGACCTAAAACCTCAGACGTTATTTTAAGCTGGGAAAATCTGTACGCTTATAACCGCAAAATCCTAGACCCCATATCTGATAGATACTTTTTCGTGTACAACCCGATAGAATTGACTGTTAAAAATATTCCAAAAGCGTTTGTGGCGAGGATTCACTTGCACCCAGACAAACCTGAAAGAGGGTTTAGAGAATACACAATAAAGCCTGAAGGAGACGGCAATTCCGCAGCTTTCTGGGTTTCAAAAAAGGATATGGATGCTTCAAAAATCGGGAATACAATTCGCCTCATGGAACTATTCAACATAAAAATCGAAGGCGTAAACGAATATTCCGCTGAAGCATCTTTCATCAGCGAATCTTACGAAGAGGCAAGAAAGGCTAAGGCGCAGCTGATTCATTGGATACCAGTTGGAGAGGACATGCCCTCCCATGTCGTCATGTCTGATGCAACAATAGCGGAAGGAATCGCTGAAAACTCCTGTAAACAGTTAAAGTCAAACAGCGTGATACAGTTTGAGAGGTTTGGCTTCGTCAGGATCGACAAAGTTAACATGAGATTGACAGCTTACTACGCCCACAAATAGTGGTAGGAGAGAAAAATGCGTAAGCAAGACAAAATAGTTATATGGCCAGCCTACTTCGACTCGACAAAAACAAGAAAGGATGGGAGACGAATTCCGAAAAGTTCGGCTGTGCCCTCCCCGAAGATTTTTGAAATAAAAGATGCCGCGGAAAAAATTGGCTTAGAATATGAACTTGTGCAGGATGCGGGTTATCCAAAAACCCCTTGGCTGAAAACCGGCATGCTTCTTGTGAAAAAAAATGAGCTGAAGGATAAAATAATAAAAAAGATTGCGAAACAACTGTTAAAGATTCGAAGCGTAACCACAACAAAATAAAGAGCAGATTAACTCCTTTCTTCTTCGCTCATGAGAACGGCGTTTATTATTCCATCTTGCCCCGGACGAGAACTAACACGTGCCAAACCAAGAGAAGTTTCTATTACTGCACCCTTGGTTATTACGCCTCTGCGGTCATAATCGATGTTGGCGGGATTTTTGACAACCCGCATAATCTCGGCCTTTTCTGTTTTTCCGCTTTTCGGGTCGGTCACACACGCGTATTTGTCGCCTAGAATTTTGATTTTTATGTTTCCGCCTCTTCCTCTGGCGGTCTTCCGCTTCGGTTCGCCCAAGATTGTTTCTGCTGGAAATGAGCCTTGCTCAAATTTCCTCTTTCCTCTGTAGGCTCTCTTTCTGCCTCCTGAAGGCTTTTTCTTGTGCAGATGGCCGTGCCAAACCGACATTTTTCATTTCCCTTTATTTTCTAAACTTGAGTGTTCTCTATCACCGTTATTTTGCATATAAACCTATCCATTTTAGGACTCAGGTTTTTCTTTTTTCGCGAAGTCCTCAAAAACGTGTTTCAACTCTTTTTTCATGGTTGCCACATCGTGGCTTAAACCGAAGTAGTCGGCGAAATATTCGGTTGTTCTAAGAACCCTTGAACGTCCGCTTCTTTCGGCGGCGACTAAACCCATTTCCTTCAGCAGTTTTATATGACCGTAGACGTGGTGCCCCCGCACTTCAACAACTCTTTTTTGGGATATCGGCTGTCTATAAGCTATGTAGGAAAGCGTTTTTAGTGGACCCGTGGAAAGTAGTGGTCTTTTGACAAGTTTTCTAACGTGAGGTGTGAGTTCAGCCTTCAACTGCAAAACATATCTTTCATCCTTCAGCTCCAAAATTTCAAGGGCTGTGTTTCTGCTTGCATATTCTCGCATGAGCGTCTTCGCAAGCTTTCTCGTTTTGTTTTTGGAACGAGTCTTCAAAACAGAACATAACTCGTTCATGTCTAGGGGTCGACCAGCAACATATAGGGCAGCCTCTAACAAGGCTAGGTCACGCTGCGTTTTCTCTGCGGCTTGCTTCTCCTGAAGAGTCACATCCAAATTAAACGGTTGTTTTTCCGCCTTCTGCAAGGTTTAAATCACCAATGGTTGTGTAAATCTCTTCAGTTTCTTCATTCTGCCACAAGTTTATTCTTCCATCTTGCGCTAAAAACAGTAGGAGAATGAAGGTGCGGATGGCTTCCAGCCGCCCCACACCATGTATTAAAGTTGAAAACTCTATTATTCCTGCGCCCTTCACCCTCTCCGCTAGAGAGGCGTAGAGCTTTTCCATCTGCACTTCAATTTCCATAAGGTATAGGTCCAGTTGTGACAAAATCTCTGACGGTGCTGGAAGAATCGGTTCTGCAACGGTCTTTTCAAAACGGGTTAGCTTCTCTCCTTTCAAAACGTCATCCAAAACTTCTAGCAGATGCCTTATGGTTGTTGAAGTCAACTCATGCCTAAGCGGAAGAAAAAGGGGCGGAGGAAGGAAGTCCTGTGGAGGTTTAGGTGGTGGCGGCGGTTCTTCAAGCTTCAGCAAAAGCTTCGACTTCATCAAGTGTATGAAGGCTGAGGAATCGAGGGCTACGCCTGAAGCCCGAAAGTCTACCTGCCCAGTCTTTTCCATTTCTTCAAGAAAGGTTGTAAGCAAATAGGCAATGTTGATGTTCCAAGGTATGAGCCTTTCAAGTTTGTGAAATTCGAAGAGAACGTTCCATGGAGGATGGAGATAAAACGGCTTTTTGACCGTCGCAGAAGCCATTAACTTGGCACCTCTAGGAACTTGGCTGAAATAACGTTTGACACCCCGTTGCGCTCATAAACTCCGTAAACTCTCTGCGCCTTATTCAACATTTCAGGTTTTAAAGTGACAACTGTGAACTGGGTTTTCTCCGACTCTTCCCGAAGAACGTCGGCGAGCTTCGAAACGTGGAAGGGGTCCAGATGGGCATCTATCTCATCGAGGATGTAGAAAGAGGCGGGAGTAAACTCTTTAAGGGCGAATATGAAGGCGACCGCTGCAACTGAACGCTCGCCACCGCTGGCTCCACTCACAACTATTGAAGGCTTATGCAGAAACTGAACACTCATGTCGATGCCGCCCGAGAAGGGTTCTTCAGGATTTTCAAGCCTCAATGTGGCATTTCCGCCCCCGGTGAGCTTAGAGAAGTATTTTGCCAGGTTAGCATTGATTTTTTCGAAGGCCTCCGTAAAGACTTTGCGTTTTTTACCTTCAACTTCGTCCATAAACTGCACTATGGCTTGTTTTTCTCTTTCAAGTTCATTTAACCTTAATGAGAGCTCTTTATAGCGCGAAATTTGTTCAGCATAATGGGATAGGGCCAGCTGGTTTACAGCGCCTATTCTTTCGAGTTCAAACTGCATCATCCTCATGGACGTCTCAGCTTCTTCAACTTGCTTAGGCGTTACAGCTAATGGGTGCTCACAACCAAAATGCCTAAGCTGGTTTCGATGCTGCTCAAGCTGAAGCAAGGATGTTTGAATGTTCAGCTGAAGCTGGTTTAACAAACGGTCAGCCTGCTCATACTCAGAATCAAGCTTGCGCAGTTCTTTATCTATATCGTCTATTTGAGAGGTGAATTTTTTGGCTTCTTCCCTCGCCGACAAAACAGTCTTAGAAAGTTCAACGCGGCTCTTTTCCAGTTCCGCAAGCTCTTGCTTCAGTGATCCCCGTTCCTGCAGCGCACCCTCTACTTCCTTCTCAACTTTTCTCAGCTGTTGTTCAACTTTTGTAAGTTGGATTTTTGCGTTTTTGTATCCAACCCTCAAAACGTTGTCAAACTGTGATTGAAGCGTTGAGATTTCTGTTTGGACTGCGCCGAGTTTCTGCCTCAGAGTGATTACTTCCTCGGCGAGTATCTCCCTTTTAACCTCCATTTCCTGGATATACGAAGGGTCTATTTTCCGTCTCAGGGCAGCTAGCTCATTCTGAAGTTTCCGCGTTTCCTTCTGTATAGAACTTCTTTCAGCCCTGTGCAGCCACATCCGCGTTTTTTCATTTTCGGTCTCCCTCTCAAGCCGGGCAATGTGTTTATCAACCCGTTTGACGTTGGCCTTTGTTCTTTTAACACTTCTTTTAACTCTGGCTATTTCCCTGTCAAGTGTTATTATAGCCTCTGCCAAACGCGCAATTTCAACACGAGTTTTGCCGATCTCCTCCTCAAAAGAGGTTATGTCGCCGCCTCTTCTTGAAAGATGCTGCTGAAGGGCATTGACGGCTTCATCTAGGCTTTTTATTGCCGCTTCGCTCGGTATGATGGCGGAAAAGTCTATTGGAGCCCGGTAGTAACCGCCTTCGAAGGCGCCCCCTACTTCATAGATGTCTCCGTTGATTGTGACTGCCCGGTAGCCTTCACTGGATAGAGCAAAGGCAGTTTTGTCGTCTGAAACAATTAATGTATCACCAAAAACGAAATGAACTGCTGACTCATAATGCTTCTCATACTTTATGAAAAAGGGCGCTGTACCATTAATGCCTTCTTTTTCGGGAATTTTCAAGGACCTAGGATTTAACGATCCTTGAAGCGGAATTATTTTTACTCTCCCCAGCTTCATTCTTCTTAAAGTTTCTGTACATGCGAAAGCCGCGTCAAAGTCCTTTACAACTATTGCGTCAAGCCATCCAGCCGCAGCAGCCTCTATTGCTCTTTGATAGGATTTGTCGATTTTTATTAGGTTGCGAAGTCTGCCATAAACGCCTGGAATAACACCCAAGTCACCTAGTTCTTCTATGCTTCTCAGGGCTTTTTCTTCCGCAGCCACAGTTTCTGCGAGTTCCCTTTGCGTCACAAACTCTATGACTGCCGCCCGAGCTGAGTTGGCTATTTTTCCAGCTTCGCCCATTTCTCTTTCAATTGCTTCTTTTTGTGCAATTCTCCGGTCAAGCATTCGCTCCATGTTCTTAAGCTGGGTTTTCTGTTCCTTCTGCACCTTCTCAAGCTCAGCCAAAGATTTTTCGAGCTCGCTCGACGTCGTTGCAAATCTCTCCTCGCGGTCATTTAGTTCCTTAAGCCTTCTTGTGCGGATTTTGACGGCTGTCTGGCTTTTTACATGCTCAGACCTCAAGTATGCAAGCCTTTTGTAACGATTATCAAGCTCAACCTCAGTTTCGTGGATTTTCCTGCTGTTTTCTCCTAGATTCTCCCAAAGCTGAGCAGTTTCCTTCACCAAAGCATCGTGTTCAGCCTGTTTTGCTGTTATCTGATTGGAAATTCCTTCATGCTCGCTTCTTGACTGTTTGATTTTGAGGCGATTTTCGCGAATTTCATTACGAATAGACTCATACTGTTCGAGGTTGTTTTCTCTAATCCGTTTTAAGCCTTCGAGGCTCGTTTTTCCAGAGGTTATCTTGGTCGTTAACTCTGTTAACTTTGATTTCAACTCGCCTATTCTTATTTGAACCTTTAATACTTGTGAGCCGCCTTCCTCAACTATTTCTGAGCTTAGTTTTCGCCATTCACCCTCAATCCCTCTTCTTTTTGACCTAAGCTCTTCGCGTAACCGTCTTAGTTTTTCAACCCTACTTCTAACCTTGTCCGCTTGTAAGGTGGTTTCTTCCACTTTCCTTTGCATCTGCGCCATGTCATGGGAGAGTTTGACGGTTTCAAACTTTTCTATCTCGTCTCGGATGAAATTGTATCTTAACAGTTCGTTGCGCTCTCTCTCTAAATCATCCACCCTCTTCTGTACTTCGTCTATTCTACCCATGGCTGTGCGTATGGAGATGTCGGCTGCCCGCAGCTTTTCTTCAGCCTCAGCTTTTTCGGCGTCATACTGGGCTATCCCAACCAAATCCTCAATAATTTTTCTACGTTCCATCGGAGAAATGTCTGTCAGACGGGTTATCGTACCCTGCAAAACAATGTTTGGGCTTGCGGAGCTTATTCCAGCCATGGAAAGAATCTCTAGAATGTGCCCTCTTGAGATTCTTCTGCCATTAAGCCTATACACGCTTTGACCGTTTCTATAAACCTCCCGTGAGATTGTGACGGTGGTCGTGTCAACTGGCATTCGGCCGTCCGTGTTGTCAAATTGAATTATCACCTTAGCCATCTTCGCCCTTTCTAGTCCAGCCTTTTCAGACCCGTGAAAAATCAGTTTTGCAGCGTTTTCCGCGCGGAGCCTTCTGGTGCTCAATTCACCTAGGGCGAATAAAGCCGCGTCGACGATGTTTGTTTTTCCGCTTCCATTTGGCCCAGTGATTGCCGTAAAGCCCTCATCTAGGACTACTTTAACGGTTTGCGGTCCAAACGATTTGAAGGCCTTAAGCTCGATTTTTTTAACGTAGGGCATTCAGTTTGCGCCCTCACTCTCGCGGAAAGATAGAGACCATTTTATTATAGACTCTTCTGTAGGACTTTTCTATAAAAATGTTACATCTTCAAGTTTTAACAGTTATGCACTTTCCAAAGCTATTTTTCAGCTTCCAATCCGCGTTTTATAGCCATTTTCTTTACAAACTCTTTTATGCGCTCGTCCTCACCATAAACCAGTAAGCGGCCATCACTTTGAACGTTGCATGAAAGATGTGATTCCTCAGCCAGCGCCTTCAACTTTTCAATGGGTAACTCAGCGGAAGGCTTAACACGAACCCACTTTTGCTCCCGTGGAATCCCAGTAACAAACTTTATCCCCTCTTCCTCCTCTTCAAGCACTCTCCTGCTCGCTTCGTCTAACCGCTTGAGCCATTGTTCAACATACTCGGTTCCAAACATCTTCTGTCCTTCAGAAAATAGGTAGGATTCTACGTTGAGAAGATATTCCTCAATCTTTTGCGTAGTCTCTGCACGGCTTGGGTCAGCCTTCAAAACATTAATCAAGGTTTTTGCAGACTTTAAATCGCTCATAATCTCTGCTGGAACAGTCACCGCCCTTTTACGGAAATCAGTGATCATTTCCTCTAAAACTTTCCATGCAGCCAGATATCCCATGGCTTAGAGTTCACCATGTCTTGATTTGGCGTCGGCGTTATAAAGGGTTATCATACTAAATGCAATCGTGGTAAAATCGTTCGAGGGGTTAGATTGAAGAAAGACATTAAAGTTGTGAGGGACAGGGCGGATTTGATAAATGAGCTGCTAGAGCTTGAGCACCCTCCAATCGGAATCAGCCTTGGCAAGACGCCCCCATCCGGCCTCCCCAAACTTGTCGGGAAAATGGAATTCTGCAAAATGTGGAACGTGGCATTTAAAGGCGAATCATTTATTGCCATGGCTGATGATCATGATTGCCTCACGGGTCAATACTACTTAGGATTGCGTAGATGGAAAGAAAGTGTTTGCCGATTTCTGGTAGACGAAGTTCACGCCTTCAGTTCAGAGAAAATCGTCAACAGATATCTTGAGAATGCACCCATTCTCTCGGGCAGCGAATCTACGGTTATTTGCATTTCACCCTTGAAAAACATGACGTTCATTCCAGACATAATCTTAGTTAGATGCAATCCAGAACAAGCCATGCTTCTCCTCTGGTCTTACTCATACAACACTGGAGAAATAGTCAACGGCGAAACAGGAACAGCCATGTGCATCTCGCTTGTTATAAAACCCTACCTGAACAAGAAGCCATCCTTCAGCATAGGAGACCCGGGCGGCAGATACGTTGTTGGATTATTAGGGCATGAAATCGTTGTTTCCATACCATTTCAGCTTTTCAAAAAAATGGTTGAGACATTGCAGTCTCGCCTGGAAGACTGGAAAGGGAATATGACTGCATGATCAGGGCGCTTTGGGTGCGGTTTGCTCGTCTCCAGTGGCTTATGCTGATTCTAGCCTTTCTAACATCATCGACAATGCATCTTCTGTTCCTCTTACTCGCAGTTGAAAGAATCTATAACTCTCGAAATGCGGCTAACGTACGCTGAAGCATGCTTTAGCTTCTCCATGAGCGTTCTAGCCCCCATAATACTGCGGATTCCTTGGGGCGTGGTGATCGACCGTTTGAGTGCTAGGGTGGGTACTGGTTTGGCATTGACGCTTTTGGGGGTCTTCGGTCTCCTCAGAGGCTTCGCCATCAATTTTGAAACACTCTTACTCTTCCGGCTTTTCCTGGGAGTGGGACTCGCCGCAGTTATGCCCTGCTTGCCTAAGCTGGTGGCCGCTTGGTTTCCACCTGAAAAAGCTGGTTTCGCAATAGGCATCTCAATTTCTGGCTACGCCATAGGCGACTTGATCGCGCTTAGCAGCACCCCTTACTTGTTGACATTATTCGGTAGCTGGAGAAGCGTTTTCTATACTTATAGAATTTGGGCGCTAATTCCGACAGCCATTTGGTGGATTCTCGCAAGAGAACCCAATGAAAACTGTGAAAAGCGACAAAGTTGCCAGGTGCGTCCTGATTCTTCTTCAAAGAGAACAACATACTTTTCCCCACAGCGTTGCAGTCATAACAACCGATGAATGGAAAGAGATTATAAGGGAATTCGATGAAATTGAATATTGCGGTTTTACCCCCCGCATTTGACAGGAGCGCCGCAAATGGAAGAAGTTAAAAAAGAAGAAAAAGCAGCAGCTGCACCTGAAGGAATATTACGGTTCGAAACAGGAACCCTAACAAAGGAAGAGCTTGAGGCTCTACTGGACTCGCTTCCAGTGGACATAACGTTTGTCGATAAGGAGGACAGCGTCAAATACTTCAACAAAGCCGAGAAGAGAGTTTTCGTTCGGACAAAGGCTGTCATTGGAAGAAAAGTGCAGCTGTGTCATCCTCAGAAAAGCATCCACATAGTAAACCGCATTATTGAAAGCTTTAGGACGGGCAAGAAGGATGTGGCTGAATTCTGGATTCCGGTGAATAACCGCCTAATCCACATTAGATATTTCGCGGTGAGAGACAAGAATGGAAAATACTTGGGAACTATGGAAGTGACGCAAGACATAACGGGCATAAAGAAAATCGAGGGAGAAAAAAGACTTCTAGAATGGAAAGACTAGTTTCCCGTAGTATTTTTCTTTCTATAATTGAGATGAAAGCTTTGAGAATTGTTTTGTTCGCTTGCGTTGAGAACAGTTTTAGGAGTCAAATGGCTGAGGCTTACTTTAACAAGTTTGCACCAGAAGAATGGAGGGCTATCAGTGCAGGCATCAGACCAGCAGAGAAGGCGCATCCAAACGCCATACTTCTGATGCGTGAGGAAGGAATAGACATCAGCCAAAAGAAACCTCAACCATTAACAAAAGAAATACAAACAAAACCAGAAATAGCCATAATAGTCTGCGGAAGCGCCGAATGCCCAGTTGTTTATGCTAAGCATGTTGAGGAATGGAACATCCCAGACCCAGCGAAAATGCCAGTTGACGATGCAAGAAAAGTTAGAGATGCGATAAAAAGCAAGGTATTAAGCCTAATAGAGAAATTAACCTCAAAAACCTTTCGTTAAATTAGACTTTTCCTTTAATGCTTCATTTATCGACTGAAGCACAAGCAGAACACCTTTCAGAAGTAGAGTTCGTAGGTCCATCCACTGCTTGTGAGTCAGCTTATCACTGTAAAGCTCCATCGCAGCGTCAACGGATGTCTCAAGAGTCCTTCCAAGGAAATCCTTATTCTCTTTTAGCCACTCAACCTCCTCGCGGATAGAGTGCTTCGTTTCTTCAGGATCATGCGTGAACAGATTTGCAAAATTCTCTGCCTCGTGACGAAGCTCGTCTATTACATGCTCAGGGATTTGGGGTAAAAGCCCATATTTACCTTCAAGATCCGACATTCTTGCATTACCTCCCAATCTATATGTGTCCCAGTTCCATTCTTAAATGATTTAGGAGGTTAATAGGACTTCCAAATTTCTATAAGTTCTAAGAAATTTCTTACCTTTCCGTGTTGTTTCAAACAAGTTTTCGGAAAGGCTTTTTCTAGCGACAACAGACCTGAGCAAGCCTTTCTGTACCAGGAGACTTAAATATTTCTTTAATTGTCGAAAGCTCAAGTTGCAACGATACATTATACGCGTCTTTCTAATTCCACTTGCAGAGACCCTCAAAATCTCAGCCATTATGTCTAAATGTGTGCGACGATGTCGCTTCGCCACCCGCAGATTTTTGCTTATTTCGAATTTCTCTCTTCTGCCCATCAAAACACCAAAATAGACTGTGCTTGGCGAAATAAAAGATTTTCGATTCTAATCGAACATAGTAAGTCTTATATATCATTAATGGGTATATAACTCCGATTAATAGGTGAGAATGTTGACTACACCACAACAATCAAAAGAACCACAGAAAATCGAAATACAGTTAGATGCAGACATAATGACCAAGCTGAAGACAAAAGCTGACACTTCAAACAAGACGCCCTCAGAAGTTATTGCTGAAATTCTCAGAGAGCGTTTTAAGTAGTAAACCTGGAGTCTCTACTTTGCAACCCTTGTATTTCCCCTTTTTTTGGATAATATTATAAAGAAGATTTCTTCCAAGAAAGAGCATAGATTCGAAAACTGCGAATTAAGATCAGCTAAACATGGGTAAGGAAATGTCAAAAAGCCAGCCTAAGCGGAGTAACCGAGGCTTTTTCGTCAGTACATCTCCCGAGTATGCATCGTTGCTTAAAGACAAAAGCGTTAAAAAATGGATTTGGAATTTGAAAAAGAATGCAGGATGGAGGGTGACTGTTCCCACTTTTCTCAGAACCTTGTACAAGTTCACTAAATATTCTGGAAAAAGCCCTGACGAATTGATCGCTCTTGCGTCCGGCGTTAGAAAGCTTGACCAGTCAGAAGAATTGACTTCCACAGCTATTGCAACCCAAGAACTTGCTAAAGCGTTCATAAATGAGATGGTAAGTTCTGGCAAACGAGAAAGTGCAAGACATGCTAAGACGTGCTTGATGTCATTTTTCAAAGCAAACGCTATCTCTTTTGAAATTGAAAGCATCCCCAGAGTGCCTAAGAAGGAGACAACAATTCTTATCAAAGAACAAGTTTATGCTATGGCAGATCGCGCCAGTTCTCTTCGAAACCGAGCTATAATCCTTTGTATTTTTCAGAGCGGACTTGGAATGAAAGCCCTACAGAATCTAACTTATGAAGACATCAAAAAGCAGTTTGAAGAAAACAGAGTTCCAATAAGAGTTCGTATTACGTCTCGCATTAATAAAAAGGCTCGGCAAAAGCCGTTTTATACTTTCTTTGGAACTGAGGCTTGTGATGCCCTAAGAGCGTATATTAACGAAAGGAAAAGAAAAATCCAAAAAATGAGGGAAAAAGGCGCCAAAGTAGGAGAATTGAAAGAAAAGAGTCCATTGTTCGCTTCTGAAGGTAAAAACGTGCCTTTTGGAGACAGAATGGCTGTATCAAGCATCTGGCGCGTCATTAAAGAGTCGGCGGAGCTTGCTGGTTTAGACAAGAGAAAAATTCAACCCAATTGCTTAATAAGAGCATTCGAAGCAGAACTAAACAGATCGAATATAGACGAAGAAACGAAGAAATACCTATTGGGAAATCCTGTTCATAACGTGAAATACAATGTCGACGAGGTCGAACAGAAATATTTAGTTTGTGACTTCAGCAAAACAGAAACTAGCAAACTGGCAATTATCAAAGAATTTGTTCAATCGCTCGGAATAACAGACATCGAAAAAGAAATACAAAATACTCTAAAAAAGAACCCTCTGATGACGGAGATCGAAGCCATAAAATATATTGTACGGAAAGAACTGACCTCACGTGCAATCAAGATTTGAGCACACGAAAGTTGTTGCCTCCGAAAAAGGTAAGCTTGCCAATTCATAGAGGCAGATTCGTGTGTGTAACTGGTGTTTACGACGACGGAGGCAAAATCTTCCGAAAACGGAAGTAGGAGACTTAAACTAAAAGCAGGAAACTATAGGAAAAGGTTTTTAGTTTAGTTGTCATATGAAAGTCTGCAAGTGGATTTAAAGTACTGTGAGGTAGATGTCAATGTCTGTGTTTGCGGCACCAGGAGCATACGACCGTGCCATAACCGTTTTTTCACCGGACGGGCGGCTTTTTCAAGTTGAATATGCGATGGAATTGGTTAACCGTGGAGCAACAATTTTGGGATTAACGTGTTCCGAAGGAGTTGTCTTAGCGGCGGAAGAGACTGCCGACCCCCTTGAGGAGGCAGAATATTCCTGGAAAATTTTCAAAGTTGACGACCACATAGGGACGGCGATAGTTGGTTTAAGTTCAGATGCACGCATCCTCATAGACCAAGCACGAATTTACGCTCAGAGTAACAAATTAACCTATGACGAACCAATAGATGTGGAAGTTGTAACCAAAAGAATATGCGACATAAAACAGCTTTACACGCAACACGCAGGCGTAAGACCCTTCGGAGTGTCAATGATTTTTGGTGGAGTGGACAAAACAGGAAACCGCCTGATTGGGACACACCCAAGCGGAACATACAGGGGTTATAAAGGCAGGGCAGAAGGCGCTGGAAGGGAAACCGTGTTCGCCATATTGAAGGAGGAATATCGAGAAGGAATGGGACTCGAAGAAACCGTGAAACTCGCAGCAAAATGTTTAATAAAAGCCTTAGAGGCAAGGCAGATGCCGCCGAGAATAAAGATAGCGGTTATTCCCTCAGCAACCAAAAGAATGGAAATGTTAAGCGACGACAAAATTGAAGGCTATATGAAGGAGTTAGGTGTAGGCAAGTGAAATACTGATGAGCGAAAAATACACCGTTGCACGCATAACAAAAGACAACGAACACTTTGAAGTTCTTGTAAAACCTCAAAAAGCATTAGACTATCGTATGGGAAAGATGGCAGCAATAACCGAAGTTCTAGTCACCGAAACCATATTTTCAGACGCGAACAAGGGAACAAAAGCATCGGAAGAAAATCTGCGTAAAGCCTTTGGAGCAACAGAGCCGCTGAAGGTGGCGGAAATGATACTGAAAACGGGAACACTACAACTGACAACAGAGCAGCGGAGAAAAATGATTGAGGACAAAAGGAAGCAGATAATAGACTTCATTTCAAGGCAGTGTGTTGACCCCAAAACAAACCTTCCACACCCACCGCTCCGCGTGGAAAACGCCTTAGAACAAATTCACTATTCGATAGACCCTTTTAAACCTGTAGAAGAGCAAGCGAAAGAAATAATCAAACTGTTGCGACCGGTTTTGCCATTAAAGATGGAGCAGGTATCGGTGGGCGTCCGTGTTCCAGCAGAATACTCGGCAAGAGCCTACGGGACAATCAAAGGATTTGGGACAATAAAACGAGAAGAATGGCGTGCAGACGGCTCATGGTATGGAGTCTTAGAAATGCCAGCGGGCCTATTCGGTCCGTTCCTAGAAAAACTCGGAGAGATAACCAAGGGAAGCGGAGAGGCAAAAATAGTCTCTTAAACTTATTTATTATGAACGGTTAGGTGTAGAATTATGCCAACATTTGTTGAAAGGAAACAGCTTGTAACGCCTGGAGATTTAATTGCAGAAGGCGAATACATAGCCGGCGAAAACACATACGCAGAAGGCAATAAAATCTATGCCTCGCGAATTGGGATTGTGGAATACGAAAACAAGAATGTGAATGTCGTAGCCCTAAGAGCATTCTACATCCCAAGGGTAGGAGACATCGTTATAGGAACAATTGCGGAGGTGGGATTCAACGGTTGGACCGTGGACGTAAACTCGCCATACCAAGCCCTTCTGAGGGCCTCAGATGTTCTAAGCAGACCCTTCAAACCGCAAAAAGACGACTTATCCCAAGTCCTAGGCGTAGGAGACTTAATAGTTGC
>Ga0315310_10000298_pt1 | contig 31927 bp, 28 predicted proteins | sample TDP5_MG_FD_203630 | JGI IMG/M metagenome (GOLD analysis project Ga0315310, IMG submission 203630) | Freshwater sediment microbial communities from Lake Towuti, South Sulawesi, Indonesia - TDP5 | ecosystem: Environmental > Aquatic > Freshwater > Lake > Sediment | place: Indonesia: South Sulawesi...
CTTGTGATGTTTTACAGCCCAGGTAGTATAGTCCGGTCTAGTATGTGCGGCTGAGATTGAGAAGAATTTCTCATATCGCCGATTCACCCGCACGACCCGGGTTCGAATCCCGGCCTGGGCGCCTTCAATCCAGATTTGTTAAAGATCTTAAGCGTACTATTATCAACAAAGACCAATGGGCCTAATGAACACCAGTTTGGAACTGGAGTGTTCCGCTTGAGTAAGAGATTTGAATGGAGCTATTTGAGCTTCTTAGAGTTTAGTTGCTCGTTATTCTGTATCTCAATGATTCTGACGGCTACGGTCTTGACGAATTCTTCGCTGTATCTCTTGCAAAGATCTATAAATTTCTAAAAAATTGATGTGTTATCTTCCCTATGCATACGGAAGATATAAATACGCCACAAAGAGACAGTCAGTCTTGGAAAAATATGGTGATGTGTTTTGAGTGAAGAAGAGAAAGCGAAGATGACTAGGCGGAAGTACTTGATGTACGGTGGTGGTATCGTTGTTGTCGCGGTTGTTGCAGCCGCAGGATACGGAATATATGAAGCGACAAAGCCTCCTCCGACAACGCCAACTCCCACACCTACGCCCACACCTACCCCAACACCTACCCCGACTCCAACCCCTACACCAACATGGCCTCCAAAGGTTGAAGCAGCCAGCCTCACTGTTCTCGCGTCCCCTGACTGCGCAGACTTTCTTAAATACGCGGCCGATCAGTTTAAGGCGAAGTATCCTCAAGTCTCAATCGATGTTGTTCCATTATCATGGGAAGCTCTCTACCCGAAGATTCTACATGATCTTGAGTCCAAGACCGGTGCGTACGATATATTCACGATCGACGTTATGACACTCGGTTCAGTCGTTGTGGCAGGATCCGCCAATCTTGACGATATTAGAAACAAGAATCCTGATATAGTCGATCCAGACTTGGATTTAGCTGATTTTGAACCAGGATACTTCGGCTACGGAAGCATTTGGGCAGGAGCTAACTACGGGTTGCCAGTTTATCCCAACCACATGTTCCTCTACTACAGAAAAGACTACTTCGGCGACTCCAAGCTTAAGTCAAAATATGAGAGCGCGACAGGGAAAACCCTAGAGCCTCCAAAGACTTGGGAGGACTGCATAGAGGTCTCCAAGTTTTTCACTAAGAAGTACAATAAGGACTCGCCAACAGAATACGGAATCGCACTGATGTTTCCGACCACTCATACGATGATGTACAACGTCTTGAATTGGTTGGGTCCCATCAGACAGTCACCCACAGGCGTTGAGAAATACGGTAAATTGGATCTATACTACGGAGACTTCTGTACGTCAGATGGAAAGGTATGGTTTGCCAATGAAGATGGAGAGCGAGCGGTAAAGCTAATTCAAGACCTGCTACCCTATTCGCCCGATCCGTTTGGATCGGACTATGGTGAAACTCTCGCTCAATTCTCAGCGGGAACGACGGCTATGGTTCCGCAATGGTCTGTGCCATACGGCGACTTCGTCAAAAGTTTGGCTGGCGGCGACTTTATGAAGGCTCGAGAGGTCATAGGCGTCGTAGAGGTGCCCGGTATTATAGATCGCGGAACGACTGTGCAGAGGCCGGTGAGCGGTGGATGGGCGTGCGGAGTCAATGGCTCCACTAAATCACCTAGACAAGCATACCTGTTCGCGCAATTCGCAACAAACAAGGAGATGGATAAAGCTCACTGGATGAAGTTCGTTATGCCTCCGGCTAGAAGCTCAAACTGGGTGGATCCGGAAAGTAGAGAAGTGTTAAACCCTGAGCTTTTCGATACATACGCAAAGAGCATGCGCGAATTATCATACAGACCTCGAATCCCACCGGAGCCCGACATGGAGAGAGTTGGCAACCCGCTTTGGCAAGACATCATCGCTGGTAGGAAGAAAACGGTTCTCGACGGACTGGAAGAATTGGCAAGCGAATGGCAGAAACTGGTCGACCAGTTCAAGCACCCGGGGAAGTAGAGTGGCTAATCCGAAAGCCAAATACTTCTTTATACTCCCTCTTTTTTTTCTGTATATCTCTCTAACACTTTATCCTTTCTTGAGTATGATCTATATTTCATTCTTTAACTACTATCTTGCACGAGGCGGCGAACAAGAATTCATCGGACTCCTGAACTATCAGAATATGCAGAGCGATTACATCGTACGCGATTCAGTGCAGTTTTCGGTGTTCATCATAATTGCAGGAGTAATAATTGAAACCCTGCTCGGTCTTGGCCTCGCGCTACTAATTCTAGATTCGAAAGGTGAAAGAGTCTTCAGATCGATTTCTATCGTACCAATGACCATTCCGATGGTCGTTTCAGGCATGGTTTGGAAAATGCTCTTCAACACGGTATATGGGCCTTTAAACTATTTTCTCTCATTTCTTGGCATAGGTAAAATATCTTGGCTGGGAGATCCATTTTTTGCCCGTTTCACTATTTTGATAGTGGATATATGGCAATGGACTCCCTTCATATTTTTGATTCTTTACGCAGGCCTAAAAAATGTGCCAGTAGACTTGATCGAAGCTGCGGTTGTAGATGGAGCTGGTGGTTGGCAGGTAACCCGTTACGTTAGAATACCGTTCATAAGACCTTTGATAACAATAGCCGTGATGCTTAGACTGATCGAGCTCCTCAAGCTTTTCGATATTGTGTACATGATAACCGGCGGCGGTCCAGGAACCATTACTTACTCGTATAGCTACCTGATATATGTTGTAGGCTTCCTTACAGGTATCAACTTGGGATATGCTTCAGCTCTTAGCGTTGTCCTTCTGATATGCGCCATGATCTTGACCGCGCTCCTGATCAAAATGTTGAATGTCAAGAGGTTGCTAGGTCTTGAGGTGAAGCCATGAAGAAGCTTAGCTTGTCAATAAAATCGATCTCAAGGTACATCTTGATATTCGTGGCCATGGCATTTTCCCTCTTTCCAGTTTATTGGATGGTTTTAACGGCATTCAAGAGGTCGCAAGATTGGTTTTCATGGCCTCCAATTTTCATCCCTCAGTCTATAACGTTAGACAGCTTTATCGGAGGGGGATACGAAGTGTATAAGACCGCCTCATTAATTGATGTAGCACCCTATTTGAGAAATAGCATAGTCGTCGGTTTAGCGACAGCAGCTATATCTACCTTAATATCCGCGTTTACAGCTTACTCGATATCTAGATTCAGAACAGGAGGAATTAATTTCGTAAATTGGATTCTATCGATGAGAATGCTTCCGCCTATCGTGGTGGCAATCCCGATATATGTATTATTCCACGCATTCAATTTGATCAACACGTGGCTGGCGTTGATACTTATTTACTTGATATTTACCACGTCATTTGGCACATGGGTTCTCATAGCTTTCTTTAATGATATTCCTAGGGAGTTGGATGAAGGAGCTTACATTGACGGGTGTACCCCCCTGAAAGCGTTCATCAAAGTGATTCTTCCAGTCAGTTTGCCCGGCATTGTCGCTGTCTTCACTCTATCGCTTCTAACATGCTGGTCTGAATTTCTACTTGCACTAGTTCTTACGCACAATCAAGCGGCGCAGACGCTTCCAGTATACATAGGAAGATACATAACAGGATTCCAAATAGCGTGGGGACCGATAAGCGCCGCAGGGATCGTATCAATGCTGCCTGTAACTATCTTCTCTTTCATTATGTTAAGGTACATGATAACGGGCTTAACTCTGGGTGCTGTGAAAGGATAGTTCTACTCGAGATCTTTCTGAAACCTTGGAATGCAAAGTGAGGTAGAATCCTGATAGCGTCAAACTTTTCTATTAAGCCCATTCAAAACGATTTGAGGGATTTGGATTGAAACCTAGAGAGAGAGTTATCGCTGCTCTTGAACACAAGGAGCCGGATAGAGTTCCTATAGATCTCGGTGGGTCAGTATCTTCGATACATGCAGTTGCCTACGATCGCTTGACAGCTAAGCTCGGTTTGAAGATCAGGAGTGAGATTGCCGACAAGATCCAGCAGCTTGCTAGACTAAATGAAGAGATTCTAGTGAGATTGGGCATAGACTTCAGGCACATCTCGTTGAAGAAAGGCTTCTTCGCAGGTGGCGAAGATCGATTCGACGACCCGTCCAGGAGACCGTACTTCATCGATGAGTGGGGGATAAAGTGGGGCAAGAACCCTTACTACTACGATATGATTTATCATCCCTTGGAAAACTTGACAATAGACGACTTGGACGACTACCGATGGCCAGACCCGAAAGATCCAGCCAGATACGAAGGGTTGAGGGAAGAGGTGAAGAACCTTTATCACACCGCTGACTGCGCGCTGGTTGCTGACGCTGTCTTCGGAGGAATATACGAATGCGCTTGGTGGCTGAGAGGATTCGAGAAATTCAATGTCGACATGTATAAGAGGCCTGATTTCGCTGAAGCTCTTCTAGACAAGATACTAGAGCTGTACATGGGCTTCTATAGCCGTTACTTGGATGAGGTTGGAGATTATGTTCAGATGGTTGAGCTTGGCGATGATGTTGGAGCTCAGACCGGGCCGATAATCTCGCCTGCACTACTTAGAAGGTACATCAAGCCGAGATGGAAGAAGCTCTACGACCTCATACACAGCAAGACTCGAGCCAAGATATTCCATCACTCGTGTGGAAGCCTCTACCCCTTCATAGGCGATCTGATTGATGTTGGCGTCGATGTACTCAATCCGATTCAACCGTTGGCAGCGAATATGGATATTGGAAGGATAAAGAAGGAATTCGGAGATAGGTTGAGTTTACATGGAGGGGTTGACATTCAAAGGGTCCTTCCTCTAGGCACTCCGAATGATGTCGTCGAGGAAGTGAAGCGAGTGATACGGTTGTCAGCACGGAATGGCGGCTACATATTGGCAGGTGCCCACAATATACAAGCAGATACCCCTGTAGAAAACATCGAGGCAATGTTCGAAGCAGCTAGAAAGTTCGGAGTCTACCCGATAAAGCTATAGCAACTTTAGATAGAGGTGGGTGATTTTGGTGAAGAACGTTATTCTAGAAAAATTGAAAGATGCAGTCGTGAACTTTGACATCGAGACTGTTCGAGAGGCATGTACACACGCGTTGGAAAAAGGCATCCCAGCCTACCAGATCGTTATGGAAGGCATGGCGGAAGGTATGGAGGTCGTCGGAAAGAAGTATGAAAGCGGAGAGTTCTTCCTCTCGGAGCTGATCATGGCTGGAGAGACTGTGAAGGAGGGTATGAAGATAATAGAGCCACACCTAGCTTCCGAAGGAGCGAAAGCTAGAGGGAGGATTGTCATAGGCACAGTTCAAGGCGACCTCCACGACATAGGAAAAAACATAGTCGCGACCTTATTGAAAGCATCAGGCTTCGAGGTGATCGATTTGGGATTCGATGTCGCCCCGCAAAAGTTCGTCGGAGAGACCCGGAACTCGAAGCCGAACATCCTCGGAATGTCCGCGCTATTGACGACGACCATGGTGAACATGGATACAACTATCAGAGAGCTGGAGAAAGCGAATGTAAGGAAACGGGTGAAGGTTATAATAGGCGGCGCTCCAATCGATACAGACTATGCCCGAAAAATAGGTGCTGACGCATCTGCGAAGGATGCAGTCGAAGGTGTTGCTATCTGCAGGAAGTGGGTTTCAACTTGTGCGATATCTATTAACCTCAGCAGAGGAAAAGGAATTATAGACTGGCCATTAAAAAATTACCTTCATCCATGACGTGCCGCTTTCATTCGAAATCTAATTGAATAGATTTCCTAACGAGTGAAACCGGAACAAATTCACAGCTTTTGCTAAGGGAAAAGGCTTATAAGGAAAACAGACGAACGAAACTTTCGGATCTCTATGAAGAAGGGGAAATTCAATGTTCCTGAGTGGCATGGTAGACATCCTTTTCCTCCGGACAAGAAAAAGCCTACCCTAATATCGCGTGATAAGATACTTCATTTTTTACTCTACGGAAAAACAGCTTACACCGACATGAATTGGCTATTGGCGAGCACTGATAACATTCATGTCGGGATTTATCTAATCCCTCCAGGCGGGAGATTCGATCCTCCTGACATCCATGCTGGAGAAGAGGTCTATTTTATGCTTGAAGGTACCTTGACGATCTTAAACCCACAGACCGGCGATGTTCATGAAGTACTCGCAGGAGAAGGACTTTGGATTCCTAAGGACTGCTGGCATCAAGGCCACAATTTTACGAAAGGAGTTGTGAAGGGCATTTGGGGTATCGCTCCGTTGATGTGGGACCTTAAGGAAGGTCCGCCAACAGAGTATCCGGGGGATCCGTTGCTTTTCAGATATGAAGATCCTGAGATGTATTTGTGGAAGAAAACGGATCTTCCGAGGATGAAAGTTTTGAATGGAGGAAACTGCTGTCGAGTGATGTTCGGCAAAGAGCATAGGATTCCAGTAACATTCTATGCAAGTACAGATATGATACATATGGGGGAATTCACCATCCCTCACAACGGATACTCTGAACCTGAGAGTCACAAAGGTGATGAAGTTGTGTTTGCCCTTCGTGAGAGTCTTACAATCTTCACACCAAACACTCAAGAAACATTCGAAGTCAAGGAAGGGGAGGCTTTCTTCATTCCAGAAGGCGTGAAGCATCAATACTACAACTTTACGAATGGAATAACCAGATCAGTGTTTATCGTAGCTCCGGAACTCTAAAACAGCCGATCGGGTCCTAATCGCAATCATTGCGCTCTGCTCGCCGTTCAAACACAGTGGTTAAGTACCTCATACTTTGCAATTCTAATTTTGAAATTGAAATATTCGGAGTCTTCTTAAGAGATAAAGCAGGATAAACTACGAATAGCCCGCATACTGGGCTTCCGTCTTTTTCTTAAGCAATATATAGTTGCTGCATGCGAAGACCAAATGGTTGGCTTGAAGAGTGGGAATTTGATTGACAGGATATTTATTGGGTGTAGACATCGGAACCACCGCTTGCAAATCCGTTATCTTCGACGTTAAAGGTCGAACGATTGCCAAGGCCTCGAAAGAATATCCTATCCATTACCCGAGACCCGGTTGGGCGGAGCAGGACGCCGACTGGTGGTGGAATTCTGTAAAGATGACCGCAAAAGAAGCTTTGAGAAAGGCGCGAAGTCAAAGCGAGGACATCATTGGCGTTGGAATAGACTCGCAGAGAGAAGCTCCAGTCGCTCTCGATGTTCATGGCAGGAAACTGGCTACCAGTTTGATCTGGATGGATAGACGAACGATACCTCAAACGCAGAAGATCAGGAAACTGATACCTCTAAAGAAAGTGATCGAGGCCACAGGGGTCCCTATCGACCCATTGTATTCGGCCCCCAAGATAATGTGGATAAAAGAGGAAAGGCCGACCATTTTCAGAAAGACCAGAATGTTTCTCTTTCCGAAAGACTACATTATCTATCGCCTAACAAACGAGGCAACCACAGACCATTCGATGGCTTCTAGGACAATGCTCTACGATATTAGGAGAAGAAAATGGCATGACGAAATTTGCCAAAAACTGGGAATCCCAATTGAAATGTTACCATCTCCTGTAGACTCGCCTAAGACTGTAGGCGAAGTCTCATCGACTGCCGCGAAATCGACCGGACTTAGAAGAGGAACGCCAGTTGTAGCCGGCGGTGGAGACCGTCCATGCGAGGCAATCGGAGGCGGTGTATGTGAACTGGGATACATCAATATAGGTTCGGGAACATCAACAGTAATGACCACGCCATTATTGAAGCCGAAAGTTGATATGAAAGGTCGTATTGACTGCTGCTGCCACGTTATTCCTAATATGTGGGAATATGAGCTGCCAATTCTGACGACCGGTGCCTCTTTGAGATGGTTTAGGGACAATTTCGGTTACGAGGAGATTAAGAGGAGCGAGAAGACTGGGGTTGACCCGTATGTCTATCTCGATGCGCTGGCGAGAAAAGTTGAACTTGGATCTGGTAGCCTGTTCTACTATCCATACCCAATGGGAGCGAAGTCGCCGAAATTCGCCAGCAACGCGAAGGCTGTGTTCTTCGGGATAACTTTGATTCATACAAAAGCCCACCTCGTTAGAGCGATTCTAGAGGGTGTCGCATTCCAGTACGCGGAGACGTTGGAGCTTCTCGAAGAACTGGGAGTGAAGGTGAAAGAAGCGTCCTTGGTTGGAGGGGAGGCTCGCAGTAAGCTCTGGAATCAGATAAAAGCCGATGCGCTGTCGAGATCGATAAGATTGCCAGACGTTGAAGACGCAGCCGCGCTAGGTTCAGCTATGCTCGCATCTGTCGGCGTCAAGGTCTACAAGGACTTAAAGGAGGCTGTGAAAAACATGGTAAGAATAAGAACCATCTATCGACCTCGAATGAAAGAGAGCTCCATGTACGCGGCTTTCTATGAAAAGTATAAGAAAGTTTACGAATTTCTTAAGCGAGGCTACGATGTCATCGCCTAGTTTCTAGAGATAAGGGCATGCGCCTGCAGTAGCGGCATAAGGTCGTGTTCAGCAAAAAACGTTTATCTATTTCTTTCCGAAGACTAGATGTGGGCCCGCGGTAGCTCAGCCTGGTAGAGCTTCCGAGCCGACCTACATCGATAGGTCGACGGAGACGCTGTAGACGTGCGCCATCCGGCGTGCGCCGATCCAGCCTTCCAGGCGTACAACGGAGACCGGAGTGTCGCCGGAGAGTCTATCTAAGACTCGGCGAATTCAAAATGGGCGTTGTCCCATGAAACTCCGGCCCGCGGGACCATTTTTACTACCATTCTATCACTTGATCCATAACCGTATGGTCAGTCTTCTACGTTCATTCGGCTTGAAAGAAACTCAAAATCAGCTCAGAAAGCGGATTTCGATTGGCGGGCCCGGTGGGATTCGAACCCACGATCCCCGGCTTCCCTCACCTAGCGAAGTTTAGAGGGCCGATGCTCTCTATGGGACAGTTCCTCTCTATCCATGCTGAGCTACGGGCCCGACTAGGTTTTAGAAACTGTTAAGTACAATGCTTAAACTTTCCGTTTACGGAAGTTGCAAGACCTTATATTCTCAATCATGAAGGGTCAGTATCTTGGCGCTGTAGCTGTTCCTTAGAATCTCGCCTGCGAGATCGAAGACAGCTCCAGCCTTGGAAATTAAGACTGAGTCGCTTGTTGCAATGATGTCGCCGAAATTCAATGTGGATACGTCAGCGCGCTCAACGGCGTAAGCGCTCCCATTTAAACCTGAACGTTTCAAGGTTCTTCGAACGCGCGAGGCGAGTTCTCCGCTCTTACTCACTTGAGCGTCGAAGAAGAAATTGGAATTGGCTGGTTTCAGTTCCTTCAACGCTTTAACAAGCATGCTCAACGCCCTCTCAGTCGTGCTCGTTATTCTATACTTTCCATGGACCGCTGAGATATCTCGAATGAAACCGTCGTCGCAGAGGATTAGAAGTTCACCGCGGAGACCGCTCTCAACTGTTATTAGAACATTGTATCCGTCTATGGCTAGCTTCGAAGCCTTTATTTTATCGACTGTGACGATCTTCTCTTTGTGCTTCGCTGCTGTTGAAGCGTCGTAGACAGCTCTATACAACAGGAGTTTCTGTTTCATCAGAAGTTGATATTTGTCAACGATCAGTCTTAGCGCGCTTTCTCTGCGGTATCCTCTCTCAAGAAGGTATCGGAGATCTTTAGCTGCCTCGAAGGCTCTTGTCTCCCAACATTTCTGTACTTCCAAGGGTATCTTCCTATTGCCATGCTATCGATGGATGATTATGATAGCTGAAGATGATATAACTGCTTTCCAAGATTCTAGAAACTCAGACCAATTTTTCCAGGCTTGTATCAGAATTTTCTATTTCTTCGATTAGCGAGCAGAGGACCACCGTAAATAAACCGATATACATTTCCGCAATTTGCTCATTATACTTCCTTCTGTAAGGCTATTCTGATCTCGCTAATACTGGCTTCGATGCGAATCGGCTTCTCGGATACTCTTCTTATTGATTTTGTGTCTTTCAAACCACTTCCAGTTATTATGCACACAATCTCTTCCTGTTTGTCGACTATTCCGGTTCTAGCCATCTTCAAAAGGCCTGCAACGCAAGCGGCGCCTGAGGGCTCAGCGAAGATCCCCTCAAGCCTTGCCAACAGCCTCATCGCTTCCACTATCTCTATGTCGGAAACGTACTCCGCATGTCCATTTGATTCCTTTAGAGCCTTAATTGCCAGAGGCGCATCATAGCCCCATCTACCCACCAATCCCTCGGCAATTGACTTACCACTAACGGCTTCTGGGAGGGCTACTCCTTCCTTGAATCCTTTCACTACTGGTGCACCTGCGATTGGCCCTACTGCAACCATTCTCGGCGTTTCCTCTATCAGATCTAGCTTCCTCAACTCTTTGAAACCTTTCCACATCCCATATAGGTGGGTTCCGTTACCAACGTTGTCCACAATCCATTTGGGCGAACCCCATCCGAATTGTTCACAGATCTCGAAGGCAATGGTCTTATCGCCTTCCGGTCTGAACCTGTTATGGCCCGAGCTGGACTCAACGATGTCTAATCCCTTAAGCGCTTTGATGTAGAGTTCGAAGATCTCCTCGTAAATTCCATTTATCAATAACGTTTTTGCGCCATATGCTGCGCACGGATATATTTTTCCTTTGGATGCGGTTGCTGGCATGAAGACAGAACACTTTAAGCCGGATCGTGCTGCGTATGCGGCCAAGGAAACGGCTGCGTTTCCGGAAGAAACGCATGACACATGCTTAGCGCCGAGTTGCAGTGCTTTAGTCACTGCCAGAACGCTTTCACGATCCTTAAATGAGTGCGTTGGATTCTGGGTTTCATTCTTTAACCATAATTTTTTAAGACCAAGTTCTTCAGTAAGCTTTTTACATTTTATTAAAGGAGTTCCCCCTTCGCCTAAGGTTATGATTGTATCTTCTTCACCAAATCCTAGAAGCTCCTTGTACCGCCAGAGATTGAAAGGCCTCTCCTCAAACTTTTCCTTGCTGATGAAATTGGCTAGTGCTTCATAATCATATTGTACCTCAGTTGCACCTCGGAAGACGGAGATTCCTCTAACCTTCTCTACGCCGCATTTTGGGCAAACAAAAAAATCGGCTTGAAGAGGGAACTCAACTCCACAATTTATGCACTTTAAGCCAATCGCATACATTGCTTCCAACTCACAGCCTTCAAATAGCGGTACAGGATCATCCGATTGAGGAACGTCGCTATTTCGAATATATGGTTTGTTCCGATGAACGTACCACGACCCATTCAAGTTACCGATGAATCCGATGGTTCAGAAGAATGAAGGATTGTAAGAGGGCCGCAGTCTCACCCTTAAGCTGGACCAAGGGGCAGTTTGTCTATACAATACCTCTTCATAATCTTTCTTGCTACATCGTCCAGATCCTTCTCGATATCTATCGGCAGCGGTTCGGGTTTGTGATCCTTGAGTATTCTTTGAGCTATTTCTCTGGCCCTTTGAAAACTATCCTTTGACCCTTGCTTCTTCCAAAGTTTCAAATCTTGCCTGTCGACCAAGTCTGAGGGAGTGAACAGTTCCTTCTTGAACCATTCCATTGTATGCTTGTCGGCTAGGTAATGGCCTCCAACGCCAACTCTTCTGATAACATCGACAGCCAGAGTTTGATCATTCACATCGATGCCCCTTATGAGCCTTAAAGCCATCCCACAAATAGTGTCGTCTACCACAAGTTTTTCGAAACTTTGGCAATTCTCAAAATTCAACATGCCCGGGCCCGCTATCACGTTTATTCCTGCAAGCGCGCCCAAGGTTATGCCGATTCCAGACTCGAACCCAGATTGGGCATCAATTATCTTGGTATCGCTTAAGCCTAGGTACATATGGGTTGGCAGGCTGTAGTACTTTCCGATCTGAGCATAGGCGCAACCCATCATAACGGTTTCTATAGCGCCCAGGCGCGCTGTACAATAGCGCATGTCGAATGTGGTAGGTGAGCCACCGTAGATCAAAGGTGCCCCTGGATTAGTGAGCTGTGAAATAACTAAGCCGCTTAGGAATTCCGCATTGAATTGAACCAGCGAGCCTGCCAGTGTTACAGGCCCTGTCGCGCCAAGCTGAGGCATCGGAAGGATCTCCGCTGGAATCCCGTATTTTGCACAATCGATCAGATTTTGAGCAATGAACTCTCCCCACTTCAATGGCGCCGATGGGCAGACGTCGAAGATCGCCATCGGTTTTCGAGCCAACTCCCTTTCGCCTCCAACGACCGCGGCGAGCATATCCTTCATATCGTATAAGCCGTCTACGCTGAAAGTGCCGGTGATGATCGTTTTTGGCGAGTTCTTCAAAACTATATATAGTCGATATCGATCGACAACCGCATCCGGGACGTCGGAAACCACGAGCGCCGTGCTTTGCGCCTGTATGTGCTCCAACGCATCGGCTAGGCGCACAAAATCAGCTAGATCTCTAGATATCGGTCGCCTAGCTTCCCGAGTTTCACTATCGAGCAGATAGTAGGCTGTTGAACCTGGATTATAGGTAACTCGGTTACCCTCCAGCAGTAGGTCGTGTTTCCCGTCGCGACTGTACAGCCTTATAGTCGACGGCGCTTTAACTAAAGATTCCTTGACCAAATGTTGCGGGATACGCGCAATCCTTCTGTTTGCGTCCACATCTGCTCCGGCATTAGCAACGATTTTCAAAGCCTCCTCACTTTGGATCATTACACCAACTTCCTCCAAAATCTTCAGTGAGGCCAGATGGATCACCTCTATCTCATCTCTTGACAATAATTGAAGCAACGGCTGATTTGAGAACGACAACTTTGTCATCGCTATTACTCCTGTCTCAAATCTCGCGTTTCTAAGGGCGTCTCCCTGACGTTCTAATAGTTGCGGCTCCATCCATATAAGATTCCTACCCTATAGAACTCGTCGACGGTGAGAATCGCTAAACCCTCAATCAGAGATTCTCCGCAACCTCGCAAGCGTTAATTCTCAGCCAATGCAATATTGGCTCGAACAGTCTTGACACCTAGACTGGAAATATTGTCAAAAAACGAAATCTACGAGATTCATCTAGCAACCCTTCGAGTACTCGAACGAACCGGCGTTAAAGTAGACGACCCCAAGGCATTACAGATGCTGAGAGATGCCGGAGCAACTGCAGATCCTGAGACTTCTATAGTTAAAATCCCAGAACACCTTTTGAAGTACGGAGTCAGAAAAGCGCCAGGCAGTTTCACTCTTTTTGGGCGTGACACAAGCTACAGATTGCGATTTCAACGTGGGCAAACACACTTCTCATCTCAAGGAACATCAGCGTTCGTTATAGATTTTGAAACAGGAAAACGGAGGAAAGCCGCCCTCAAGGATGTGAAGTCGTTCTTCATACTTTCAGATGCCTTAGAAAACATTCATCACGCATCGCTAGCTGTCTGGCCTAGCGACGTTCCAGAGAACGTTGCTCATGCGTATGCGTTGCTAGAAGGCTTCAGAAACACGGCCAAAACTCAGGACGGGTACAATTATGGCGAAAGAATATCTATCGAAAATATCGAAATGGCCTCTGTTATTGCGGGTGGGAAAGAAGAGCTAAGAAAGAGCCCTAGGCTCTTGGGCTTCGTCAATCCAGTGAGCCCATTGGAACACTCCAAGGAGATGACAGAGGGACTGCGAATATTTGCCGAGCATAAGCAACCAACACTGATCGCTCCAGAAGCTCAAGCTGGATCCACAGCCCCAGTAACTTTAGCCGGCCTCCTCGTTCAACAGAATGCTGAAGTCCTGAGCGGAATACTCATAAGCCAACTCGTACAGGCTGGCGCGCCAGTTCTATATGGCACGGTCTCATGCATTACGGATATGAAAACAGGTAACATAGCCTTGGGTGCTATTGAGACAGGGTTGATCAACATTGCTACAGCGCAGATCGCAGAATATTACGGTCTGCCGAGCAGAGGAACAGGAGGAGTTACAAACTCGAAGAGCTCCGACATTCAAGCGGGGTTTGAAAAAGGCCTGACGCTGTCGATGGCAGCGATGGCTGGAATCAATTTCATATACGATGCCGCCGGCTTGTTGGAAGCCAGCAGAACCGCTAGCTTGGAGCAGATGGTGATCGATAACGATCTATGCGGCATGGTCCTACGCGCCCTCCATGGAATTGAGGTAGGTGAGGAAACTATAGCAGAAGAGGTGATCAATCAAGTGGGCCCGGGAGGCCACTACCTCTCCAAGAAACACACACGGGATTTCTTCCGAAGTGAACATTACCTACCGAGAATATTGAGTAGAGAACCTTGGGAAATATGGCAGAAGACCGGTTCCAAGGAGTTGAAGTCGATAGCGCACGAGAAGGCGAGGAAGATCTTGGAGGAACACGTAGTTCAGCCTCTAGACAAGAGCCTTGAAAACGAACTTGAAGTTTTGATAAAGGAGATCTATAGAAGACAGATATCGGCCTAGAATCGATATTTCAAATGAATCGTTGCAAATTGCAAGGGCCTTATCGGAAGAGAGTGTAGTTAGAACCATCCGCTTCGCAAACTTCTGATTCCGAGCAATAGTAGCTCCAATTCATTCTATGACATCTGTCTCTCTTACCTTCAAAAAAGGTGGGAGTTAAAGTCGGCACTTACTACTCGGGCGGCAGTTCTTTGAAGGCCAGGTCTATGTCTACTCCCTGCTTCTTTCTATATGCTCGTATTGCAAAGAAGTACACGATGGCGAAAACGAATATCGCTATCGGCAGATAGAATGAAATCGTCCCTAGCTCCGGTCGAGCTCCCAACGCTGGGTTTGTGAAGTAGTAGTACAGCACAGTAGCCAAGAAACAGAAGTAGATGAACCCGCAAACGCTGATCAAGGGCAAAGGTCCTATCTTGTATTTACTTACGGGCGAGGCCTTGTATATTGCTTTCATCTTCTTTCTGTATGGAATCACGATGGCTGAGATGGCGCTTAGCATGAAGGTCGTTAGGATCTGTGGGATCATCACCGTAAAGCCGGCCAGCAGATAGCCGTAGAATGCGTATATCACCGCGATGATCTCCCCGCCAATCGCGAAGAGTATCATGCTCTTTATCGGCGTACGGAAACGTGGATGGATGTCCGCGAAAAATGGTGGAGCCAATCTGTCGATGGCCCAAGCTAGGCCTATTCTCGCCTGCGGTAGGATTGAGTAGGCAGGGTAGATCAGATTCCAGCAAACGAAGCCCCAGCCGAGCAGAAATATGAGCAGCACATTGTCCGTTATGACGAGTGGGAACAGGTGGAACATCGGCGGAAACGGAAGCGCATAGACCTCAAGCCCATCTCCATACGCGTATGATACACTCAGCAAGAATTCATAGCCTACCTTGCTTTGGATAGTCCATATCGTTATAAGCCAGAAGATCGCGCAGAGTATCAGCGCGCCTGGGACCCCGATAAGGACGCTACGATGCACTTTCTTCGTCTCACCTGCAAGATAGCTGGCTAGGTAAGGATACCCAAGTCCCCAGAACGCTACGGGGAGAATTGCCATAGTTGAAGCAAATGATGGAGCGGCCACTATTCCATAAGATTCTTTCAAGTAGGCTGAGGTGCTGTCTATTATGGTTTGGTAATCACCGGAACCATAACGAGCGCTTACCGCATTCCAGCCTGCCACAAATTGTTCGTGGGTCACGGAGCCCATAAGGGCCCAAACCAGTAGGAACATGAGGATGCCGAAGGCGAACATGACCAACTGGAAACGCAGCATCGGTTTCAATCCGAACATCAGTATCAAGGTCTCGCCCCATATCACAACGGTAGTGACAGTGAATATCCCCCAAGAGGATGAGACGAACTGGGCTGCAGCGTCGTAGCCGAGTGTTGAGAACATCAGTGAGAGAGCTGGGTCAGCAACATAAGCACCCAATATGCCGCACCACATGAAGTTGACACAGACCCATCCAAAGCTTGAAAGGAAGCCTAGTAGAGGGTGGAGAGCACGGCTGTTGAATATAAAATCCCCGCCTGAACGAGGCATTATAGATGCCAAGAAGGCCCATGCCAGTGAGCCGAAAAACATCAAGGCCGTCGTTATTACAACGGATTGAGCTAGGTCGCCCCCTGGACCGTAGTAGGGACCCCATAGAATCAGCCACATCGCGCTCAGCCCCCAACTTATATTCAATGAGGCTAGGGTTAGCAGATCGATCGCACCAGCCTCCCGCACCAGCCCTGTAGCTTCTCTTAGAAAAGCTCGCTTTGCTTCAGTCATTTTCCAGACCTTGATAATTGGCTCTACGTAAAAAGAATATAAGACTTTATGCAAAAGGGAATACGCGTCTTTGGAAGCCTACTGCACGCTAGCCAGACGTGAAGAGGTAGTTCTTCACAGCGCCGTTCTCAAGGTTAATGATTACGCCTCTCAGTATTCCCTCATTGTACTCACTTCCCGGGTTTAGGCAGAGCGTTCGTCCAAGCTTCTCAATACCCCTGGACTCATGTATATGACCGTGGAGACCGAGCAAAGGCTGATATTTCTTTATGGCATTCCTAGCGGCCACGCTTCCCACAGGGATCATCACCTTTTCTCCTGACTTTGTAACAACTTTCAGAGTTTCATCCAATTGAGGCGCCCTATCTATTAGCGTATCGAAGGGAGGACAGTGAAGATTGAAAATACAGGTTTCCATATTCTTGACGTTCGAAGCCATGTTCTCGATCTTCTTCTCCAGTTCTCCTTCACTAAGCTCCCTCTGGGTTTTCCATGGAGTGATGTTAGAAAACCCGGTGCTGATCATCTCATACGCTCCTACAATAGAAACAACCTTTCCTTCGGGATTAACAATGTAGTCCGATTGGCTGAGAGCATCGTCTATGATGAAGCGATCGTCATTTCCAGGCGTGACATAACAACCTATTCCTGTCCCTCTTAGGCGTTCTTCAGCGATCTTAACCCATCTTCTAACGGTTTCCAGCATTAGCTCTGAGAAAAGCCTGTTCACCTTGTTCCTATCAGCGCTCAATTCGGCCAATTCAAGCTCACTGGTCAGGTATGGATAGTAACCGCTGTTCCTCACCATCTTCATGAAATTCTCTAACTCCTCCTTGTTTCTTATCGTCCAAGTTCTGCTTGAAAAGTCGGCTGTGTAGGTCACAGGCTCTTGTCGCAAAACGGGAATTATCATCTTTCCAGTGATGTCGCCGCCTAGAATCAATACATTGGCTTTGTAGGCTTTTCCGGCGTTGATGAACTTTCTAAAGCATACCTCGGACCCGTGCACATCGGAGGCGAAGAAGATCCTTAACATAACCAAGCTCTCGCAAAATCTTCTTCACAAACAGGCTTTGTCTCCTGAGTCAATCGCCTAGCTTCATCACCTTAGGAGCCTCAGGTTCGTCGTACCAGCTCATCCTTTCACCTATCAACCCCCGAAGTTTCCATTTTGCCGATTTCGGCTCCTCCTCGATTTCTTTAAGCAACTTTCCTATTCTCTCATTTACTTTAGCCTTTAGGTTTATTTCAAGTTCGGTCTTCTCAAGATGTGATTTCGTCCACTCCAAGTTCCTCGTTGATGTTCTGTAGAGTCCCCAATCTGTGGCGCAAAGGTTGGCGATGTACTTGCAGTTTATTTCTTCTTCAGCCTCCCTGTCGGATACTTCATGGTCAGCGAAAATGGAGATTATATCTTTGTAATCTCTGACGTTTATCTCCACGATTTGCAGCTTCGTCATTACAAGATCGGACAAAGGTATGGAAAAATCGCTCACAGCCAGTCTCTTTCGAAAATCAAATCTGTGACACATTTCGAAGAAATCGAGAAATATATCTCTCTTACCATTTGTTTTAGGCTCATAGAATAGAAGCCTTTTAGCTCCGTGATAAATATTGAATTTGACTGCTGGAATATAGCCGAGCTCGATAAAAGTCTTCTCAAGCTGGGGTGACTGCTTGGACAACCCGAAGAAGTCTATATCTGCAACCTCTCTATTCAAGCAAGGCAGCTGGAAACTTGGGCAGTGATATTCAACAGCGACTCCTCCAAATACCCTCAGGAGAAGTTTTCTCTTCGCCGACTCTTCGATGAGCTCAGCCGCTTCTTTAAGAAGCCCTTGTGACATGCTTGACTGTTCACTTGGATAATAGACTTGACAAGCCGTAATATAAACAGAGGGCTCCGAACTCAAAGTAGAACGGGGATGTAGGCGGAGCTCGTGGTCAAAAGAGTATGTTAACCGAATACCGCTATGTAGAGAGGTATAGTCTCCAATCGTTCTACTCTATGTAGATCGCAGGCCTATACGGTTGAGCCAATTGAGCTCTATTCTTCGGATCGTACTTCTCCCCATCATCCTCACGATAGACCTTGACCTCTGCGTCATTCTCCTTCTTGTAGAAGTTCTCAGCGGCCTTCAAGGCCTCAAATTCATCTATGAAGCCGGCTTGAAGTCTGCTCTGCCTCATGTCGGGCGCCATCTTCGAGAGATCGTCGCAGCATTTCTGAACGAACTTCGCCAGTTCTTTCGCTCCTCTCTTCATTTCTGGATCAGCTAGCAACTCTTTCATCAATTGCGAGAAATTCAGTTTTCCAGCTTCAGTTTTCTGCAAAGCTTTCAAGTAGACTCTCCATTTCCAATCCGCAGCCGCATAATAGTATACCTTCTTGGCTTTCATCTTCGTTGCCTTGGCTATGTTCGCCGTGTCCTCCAGCGTACTCTCTACTATGCTTTCAGTCCCTTCGACCTTCGCATCAATCATCTTCTCATCGTGCTTTGGCCATTCAGCCTTCGATATAGAACCGGGTCCACCCATCTTCTCCCATATCTCTTCGCAGATGTAGGGTGCGAAAGGGGCTAGCATTCTAACTCTAGCGTCGAGGGCCATCCTGAGCACCTTCGCCATCGCTTTCCTTCTTTCAATCGATTCGTCGACTGAGCATCTTCTCAGATACCATTGCAGATCTTGATCGAAAGTGTAGAGCACATGGTGAACAGCTTCTCTAACCTTCAATCTGTTCATCGCTTCAGCAGTAGCCTTGATGGTCCTCTGCAATCTACTCAACAACCATTTGTCTTGAAGGCTCAACTCAACCTTTTCAGGCGCTTCCATCTTGGCTACTTCGGAGGCAAGCGCGTAGAAGCGTTCCAGTTTGTCATGCAGCGCCTTTGTCAATGCGATGCTGAAGTCTGCATCTTGGAGAAGTTCCGCAGCAATCAGCATCGCCAGCCTCAATGGGTCCGCGCCATAGTTCCTCACAGCTTCACGTAGAGGAATTATATTTCCGAATGATTTCGACATCTTCTTGCCCTCCATCAAGACGCTTCCGTTGACAACTATTTGCTCCGGCCAATTCTCCTTCGGGAAGATGGCAACGTGATTGAATATGAAGAACGTTAAATGGTTAGGAACGAGATCTCTTCCTGAATGCCTACTGTCTAGCGGATAGAAGTATTCGAACTCCTCTCTAATCGATTGAAGAGTCTCCCGGTCAATTCCTGACAGTTTTGATACTTGGTCTTGTTCTCCTTCCCCTAGGAAAACATAATCGAAGACCTCATCCTTCAACCGCTCTGCATCAATAGCTTGATCCTTGAGTATACGCGCCATCGTATAGTACGCCATGTATATCACTGAGTCTGATAGGCTCTCGATGATCCAATCTTTATCCCAAGGAAGCTTGGTGCCGAGTCCGGATTTTCTAGCGCAAGCTTTTTCATGCAGCCAGCCGATCGTGTACTCGAACTCTTGACGTATCTCTTCGGGGAGGATGCTCATTCTTTCTAGGCATTCCTTAGCAGTTGTCTTCCATTCAGGATCGCCGTAGTTGATGAACCATTGCTCTTCAAATATCTTGACGACACATTCAGCGCCGCAACGGCAGAAGACAGGTCTATTCATAATCTCATACATGACATCTGCCTTTCCAGCTTGAAGAAGATCCTCTCTCACTTTGTCCTTAGCTTCAGAAACTGGAAGCCCGGCATAGCCGTTAGTATTAGCCTTCATCCTCCCTGAATGAAACTCATGAGTGTAGATCTCCTTGGTCGCGTCCTCTAACCGATTGTCATTCTGGTTCTTGATGCCTATCCTCTTTATGACGTCAAGCGCGGGAAGATCCGAGTATCCTTCTACTTCGATTATAGAGATTGGAGTGACGGAGGCCAAATCATCGCGTGTTATTCTATACTCTGCAACCTCATCCGGGTTCGCTTTCAAGTCAATGAGTGCTTGATAGTCGTAAGGCGCATGTCCTGGGACGGACATAACAACTCCAGTTGCATTCTCGGGATCGACGAAAGAAGCGGGCAGAATAAGGATTTTCATTCCTGTCACAGGATTCAAAACAGACTTGCCGATCAACTCCCTACCCTTGAAGCTCTGCTCCTCCGCGATCTCTCTCCCGAGGAAACGGAGCTTCCTTACGCATTGAACGCTCACTATCCATTTCTCATCTTCAACTTTGGCTTGGACGTATTCAGCGTCGGGGTGCAGCCATATGTTCGTCACTCCGAAGATCGTCTCAGGCCTCAAAGTGGCTGTCGGCAAAGCATATTCGCCCAAATAGAACTTCAGTAGAGTATACTCTCCGATCTCAGGTTCCACATCGCCCACTGTATCGTGTTGGCCGACTGGGTTTCCGTCGTTCGGGCACCATCCAACAGGATGGCTGCCTTGGATAACAAGTCCTTTCTCCCGTAGCCTCTCGAACTGCCACTCGATAAACCGGTTGTATTGGGGGTCGATCGTGGTGAATTCTCTTCGCCAATCGATTGAGTACCCCATCTCCTTCATTCCTTGCTTGATCTCGTCATGGAAGTACCGAGCGATCTTTAGAGGTTCAGAAAGGTCTTTGATAACGCTTGATGGAACTTTGTAGATTCTTGTGAAGGTATCGATGAGATCTTCATCGCCTGATGCTAGTCTCTTGGACATGGCTAGTATAGGTGTACCTGTGTAATGGAAGGCCATCGGGAAGAGAACGTTGTAGCCTTGCATTCTGCGGTACCGCGCGTGCACGTCAGCGAGCGTATAGGTCCTGCCGTGCCCGATATGCTGCGGAGAGTTGGGGTAAGGATATGCTACCGTTAGAAAGAACTTCTCTCTATCTGGATCTGGATCAGATTCGAAGACATGAGCTTGCTCCCATCGAGAGCGCCATTTCTCTTCTATACTCGCCCAGTCGATAGGCATCAGCTTCACCTTGACCGCTGCTTCTCAGCTAGAAGCCCCTTGACCGCAGTCAAAACTTTATCCGCTTTCTCGACGTAGGTTCCTCCGCCTTGACCGAAGTAAGGCTTTCCTCCTCCTCCGCCCCCGACGATCTCTGCAAGTTTCTTCGCCAACTCTCCAGCGTTCACACCTACCTTCATCGCCTGCTTACCGGCGGACACAAATATTCTCACAGTCTCCTTGACCAAGACGAGAACGCAAACTGTTGACGGTTCAACCTCGACGACTTTACTCGATAGCATAATCAATTCATCTTCGGTTCCAGAGGTTCTCTTCGAGGTGACGAGTTTCAGTTTTCCTATCTTCTTTGAACCAGCCAGGAGTTCTTGTGCTTCTCGAGTCGTCGCTTCTGCTCTAAGCTCTTCAACCTGCTTCGCGAGGATCTGTTTCTCCGAGACTATGTCTGAGGCGACTTTCTCCATTTTGTCAGGGGTGGTCTTCAGGATTTCAGCAGTTCTTGTCAATAGCGCTTCTTGCTCTTTGATCGCTTTGAGGGCTGGGATTCCTGCTACGAATATTAAACGTTCGACGCCGTCTTGAATTCTCTCGGCGCGGAGTATCTTTATCAGTCCAACCTCTCCTGTCTGCCTACAGTGAGTTCCGCCGCATGCCTCAACATCCCAATCCCCGGTCTTGACGACGCGTATCTCTCTTCCAGGAACAGCTCCTCCTTGATAAAGTCTGAAGCCGTAAGCTCGTTCAGCTTTCTCTCTAGGCATCCACATCGTTTCAACAGGCATATTCTTTGTAACAACTTCGAATGCTAACTTCTCGATCTGATCTATCTCGTCTTTGCTGAGGTGTTGGTAGTGAGATATGTCAAGTCGACTTCTATCGACGTCTTTTTGGGCTCCAGACTGCCAAGCATGCTCTCCGAGCACTCTTCTAGCTGCACCTATGAGTATGTGAGTAGCTGTATGATGACGCATCAAACTGACTCTTCGGTCCCAGTCTATCTTCCCTTTAACAGCCTCTCCAACGTTCAGAGGCTCGCCCTCGATTACATGAACAATTACGTTACCGGCTTTCTGAACGTCAACCACATTCATTGATCCGCGCTCGAATGTTAAAGTTCCATGGTCTGCCATCTGCCCTCCGCCTTCAGAGTAGAAGCATGTCTGATCGAGGACAACATATTTCCCATCGAAGCTCGCGATGACTTTGGCCTCGAACTCTGTCATGTAGGGATCTTCATAGTATAGAATGCGTGTAGCTGGAAGACTGGATACATTCTCTTTCAACTCCTTGATCAGCGTTGATTCTTGAGGAGGCGTTGCGGAGAGATGCCTCTTCGCTACCATCCCGAAGAAGTTGCTCGGGATCTTAACCTCCATCTCTTCCCTTTCGCCGATCTCCTTGACTATGTCGGGAACAAGCCCTTGAGAGTCGTAGAGCTGGATCAACGTGTCTTGAGGTATCTCTTTCTTTCCTTCAGATTTGAGGTCGATCGCCATACGCTTAACCAGTTCACCGCCTCTCTCCAAGGTCCTCCTGTATTTCCTCTCCTCGACATCTAGAGCTTCGAGAATCTCAGATCGCATATGTTTGAGGTTTGGAAAATCTTCTCCCCAAAGTGAGATCTGTAGGTCAAGGATGTCAGGCAACCTATCTTCGATGCCGAGGAGCCTCAACATCCGGTATGTTCTTCTGAACAAGAGTCTGGTGAGATATCCTTCGCGGACATTCGAGGGTACGACGCCTTCAGCAAGCATGAACGCTAAGGACTTCGTATGATCAGCCACAGCGTACGCACTTTCAATCGGAGTCAAAAGCTTATCCAATTCCTTCCAATCCATGCCTAGAAGTTCCGCAACTTTCCTCCGCGCCACCAGCTTATCATCAAGAGTTTCAACGCTCATCTTCCCGGAGAATCTGGTGCTCTCAACGATCAGCTTTAGGTCGATCGAGATATCGGCATACTCCATTATCTTGTCTAGAACTGAGCCGTAGATCGCATGGAATCCGCTGGGTGAGCCTTGAGATAGCCAGGACCAGCGTTCCATTCCATACCCTGTATCAACGGTCTTGATAGGCATCTCGACCAATTGGTCCCCGACGGTCTTATAGACCATGAAGACGAGAGTTGAGATCTCAAGTCCGTTCACAGAGGCTTCAACATCTGGCCCCGCGTTTCCACCTCCAGACCAGAAATGCTCCTTATAGTTGACCAGTTCAGACTTGACGCCCAAATCCTTCGTGAGCAATTCATGATGGTACCGGATAGTTTGATCCTTCCAGTAAATGCTCTTGTCAGGGTAATTGAATGCGTGAGCGCCGCCCATTTCGAATATGGATAGATGACGACCGGCTGTCGGTCCAACATTGTCTATATCAGTGAATCGGAGGCATGGTTGACTTATCACGAGAGGGTTGGCCGGCGGAGGGAGAACCCCATCGGTTACGTATGGTTGAAAATCGAAGATGGATGCGCCGACGAGGAAGACATCGTCTCTCCATCGTGCTATTACCGGGTAGGGTTGTATAATGGTGTGATCGTTCTTCTCAAAGAATTCGAGGAATTTTCGACGGATCGCTGCAACAGTATAGCTCTTGTTGACAGGAGAGTTCCCTATGAAAGTGTAGTCTTGACATGGCGCGTCTCCGCAGTTGGCGCTTTCATGATCTTGCGTCCAGTAGTAGCTTCCGCAGATCTGGCAGCGCTTTCTAACGAAATCATTCTCTCTGAAGAATGGAACGTCGAACTCATTTTCATGCATGCTTATCAATAGGAGGTCCTCCAGCCAATAGAAGTAGAAAATGATGCGTTACGTAGAAAAAACTGTTGGCTTCCTACCCTACTGGCTCACCCGAATAGGGCGCCGAGACCAGCTAGGGCTTCCTCTTCCTTCTTCTTCTCTTCTTCTACTGGTTTCTTCTCTTCCTTCTTTCCTTCAGCCGGGCCTGGTCCAGGGGTCGGCCCTGCGGCCTGAACAGCTACGGTTGAAGCAGCCTTTAGCACTTCATCGATCTTAACTTCAGACAGCGCTGCGACTAGAGCCTTAACTCTAGCTTCATCTATATTAACTCCAGCAGCGGTCAAGACTTTCTTCACATTCTTCTCATCGATAGGCTGACCGGCTGAATGGAGGAGCAGAGCCGCATAAACGTATTTCACCAACCATACCCCACCAACATTAGACTGAGCGCCTAAATTTGCTGTCGCTTTTCCTTCTTAAGGATTTCCCTTCTTTTCAACCTTTTCCCGATAATTTACGTCGAGCTCTCCGGTGAAGCTGCCTTCCCGAAGCTTTCGATTCTCTTCGATAGCACTGCAGTCTCCCGGTATGCGTTCTTGATAATGTCAATAATCGTCTCTCTTGTCGGATAATCAGCTTGAATCGAGAGCGCCAATGCTTCGCGATGAGCCTTTCCAATTATCAATGGAGCTGTCTCAGGGAGCAATATTCCAGCTTCAACAGCTACGCCCCTAGCTTCTAGAGCCGCTTGCTGAATGTTCTTCCTGAACTCCTCTATATCGAAAGCCAAATCCTCTCTGGTCAAAACCAGACTCTCATCGTACGCTTGCACCAGTGAGAGCCCTGCCTCCATAGGTTTGATCCCGAGCTTCGACAAGACAGATACGAGCTTCGGCGATATTCTGTCTCCCTTCCTTGCGACTACTGTATCCCTCACAATCCATATACTTCCAGACTCTATCTTCGTGGGGACCTTTACTTCACCGAACTCGCTGATGACGGGGCCGGGTGCGAGACCAGTATTCCCAGCGGGTACGACTATCTCTCCAGTTGCGATATCCCCAACTTTCGCTGGAACCCTAACCTTGCTCTTGTTGAGAAGGATGATCAGTTCATAAGGGTTCATATTTGTGAAGAGGAGAACCCTCGACCCCGTTATAGCTTCAGAGAATCTTGTAAGATTCTTTTTCTCCTTCCCCAACAGTTCAGCCGCTTTCTTGACAAGCGTATTCTTAGCTACGAGAATCTCAACCTTTCCGCGAAGCTTCTTCCTTATCTCTTGGATTTGAAATGAGCGAACTCTCTCCAAGTCAGCGACGGCTATTATATCATACTTCTTCATGAGCGAAACCAATCTATCTAGAACTTGAGTCTTCCGCTTCTGAACCCTCTTGGTCGACATGCTTTATCACTCCTTTGCCATAGTGATCTTGATCGGCACTCCCATAGTAGTTTTCAAAGCAACTGAAGCTATGTTCCTCGCTCCTCTCTCCAACTTTGCCTCCACCCCGCCGAGAACGGCTTGAATATTCTCGACGATCTTCTCGTCAGGCATATCTTCTGTACCGACACGGCATTGAATCATCGGATGATCTCTAACTCTAATCCTGAGCAGCTTCCTGTGACGTTTGATAATCTCCTCGATCGGCGCTGAAGGAGGAACTGGCGTGGGCATCTTCCCTCTCGGCCCCAGAAACGCTCCGATAGTCTTTCCGATGAGAGGCATCAGAGGCGCCTCAGCTATGAAGAAGTCGTAATTGCTCGCAGTCTTCTTCGCAGCCTTCTTATCCTTGCTGAGTTTATCGAGGTCCTCTCTACCCAATACAAGGTCCGCGCCAGAAGCTTTAGCTCTGACAGCTAGGTCTCCAGTTGCTATTACGCAACCTTTTATAGGCTTCTCGATAGGGTTCGGCAGCTCTATCGTCTCGGCAATTTTGCTCTCAGATTTCTTCACGTCGACATCTCTAAGTTTCATAATCAGTTCTACTGACTGCTTGAGATTCCTCTTCGGCGAAGACTTCTTCATCTCTTCAATAGCTTTCATCACATTCTCTCTTGGTAGGGGCAATGGATGCACATCTCTCCTCTATGAGCAGAACGCATAGCCGACGATTTGAGAGGGTCTCATCCTCCAGAGCTTAGTAAGCCGGCCTTACGCATTTTATTCGGCATCTGGATTGACGTCTCGAACGTCGCGCGTCTGCTGTTTCGCTCACAAATACAAACGGCGAATATATTAGTATTGTGCGGTGGCTGAAGAACAGTAGATTCTGGTAAAGCTATTTAACAATAGGGGAAAGAACTTCCGAGATTTCTAGGTAAAGAGGTTCTCGTAGTCTCCTTTTTCCAGCTCTTTAAACACTTCCTTCGGTTCTTTACCTTCTACAGTGACACCTAAACTTATGCAGGTTCCAAGAACCTCTTTAGCCGCTGATTTCAAGGTCTTGGAATAGCTAGCTGGGATCTTCATCTGCGCTATCTTAACAACTTGCTCCATCGACAGGTTTCCTATCTTTTGAGCCTTAGGGGTTCCTGAACCCTTCTCAACTCCAAGCTCTTTTACGATGAGGGCGGCTGTCGTCGGTGTTCCGATTTCAACTTCAAATTCTTTAGTTTCTACGTCAACAAATATCTTAACCGGGACTTTCATGCCTGAGTAGGCTTTCGTCAACTCGTTGATCTTGTTCACGATCTGCAGTACATTGACGCCTAGAGGGCCCAGCGAAGGCCCTAACGGGGGGCCAGCGGTTGCTTGACCTCCATCGACCAGAGCTTCAACTACCTTTTTCTCGGCCACTCTCTCCACTTTCCCCTCTCTCAACGAGCTTCACATAGTCAGCATGAACTGTTATCGGGAGTGTCGCGAATCCTTCTTCAAGTAATTCGATCGTAACCTCTTCCTTGACCTTATCGATATGCGTTATCTTCGCCTTCAATCCTCTAAATGGTCCGCCGACAATCTCAACGAGGTTGCCGCTATCAAGTTCCTCGATCACAGGTTTCGTCGTTATGAACCGTTCGACAGCTGAGGTTGCTATCATCCCTCTAGTTCTGGCTCTAGCATGTTTAACTCCTGAGATAGCTTCGTCGACGAAGTGTGGGCCAGCTGCTTCAACGAATATGTATCCTTTTATTACTTCTGGAGCTAGGACTGAAGATACTGGGAGCTTCTTTACTGCTGCTCTTGAGGCCACCATCTCAGCTACTGTCTTCTCTTGGCCGCTGGTTGTACGAACCGCGAAGATCAAACTCTTACTTTTCTTCTCAGACAAGTTATCCGCCTCTATGGGCCGAGTCCGACTATCCAGAACAAGACTCGAACGATGTAACCGATCACGCCGACGATCGCCACGCCCAAAAGGCTGACTTTGACCAGTAGCCACAGCTCCTCTCGACTTGGCTTCGCCGCAACGCGTAGTAGTCTTCTTGCAGACGCGATGAACTCTCCGAACTTCAAATGCTGTCCCTTCGGACGTGCCTTCTTCAGAATAAGACCTTGCGATATATAAACAGTTTCTGAACTCGTCAAACTTTCTACTATTCTTATCAATAGTATTCTGTATGAACGTTGGTTTCCCAGAGTTTTCTGTAGCTGTCGTTTCGACTTCCGAGGCATGTTCCGTCGAAGATGCATTTTCCAGGGCAAGAATAGTTCGTGGCTTTGATGAAACTGCATTTATCTCTCTCGTGGCAGATTCTGACACCGCAGATCGGATCATGCTCATAGAAGCAGCAGCTTCTTCCTATATTCCAAAGCATCGTATCCAATTGAAAGGCGGTGTGGCCGGAGCACTTTGAGAGGATGCTACAAGCCTCTCTCACAGCCTTCCTTACTTCGCAGTCTTCACTCTGTTTTATCCTCTTACGTTGCTTCAGTCTATATGCGAGAGCATCATCGATGACTTTGACAAGCCCAGCTCTTAATGCTATTCGCATAACGTGATAGTCAACAGCTATCTTCAGACTCTCCAGGTCTTTCATTTTCCAGATTTCAGATTCGTTCAAGTATAGCAGAAGGAGAAAGCTCTTCTTCTCAACAGGATCGCTGTACGCTCTGAAGTTCTTGAGCAGATTGAGGAGACCTTTTCCATCCTTTCGAATCAAGTAGCCTTCGCTTACATTATAGATCATCATTATGTCCCCATTGAAACGTTTAAGCAAGATTCTCGCGCAGTTTCGAAGTAAGCCTACTCTTTCTGCGACGCGATCGATGGTGGAGTGATAGGGGTTTCCATCATCGGATAATAGTGCTCTAAGTTCATCCCCCTCTATGCTCCTCATTCCGTTTGCTGTAAAGAAATCTTGATCGGAATCGAATCTCCGTCTGCACGCTGCTATGAGGTAGTCCCCTCCTCTCAGCCATTTACCATCGATGTATCCTTGAAGGGTCCTAGTTGCTTGGCATACCGCTATGACGTAGAACCAGAACTCCGCTTCCCTTCGTTTCTCAACAACAGTTCTAGCGCTACGGATGTAGGGGTCGGGAAGTACGTGAATAGGCTTCAGTTTAAGACCTAGCTCTCGGCATTTCTCTGCGTCGACCCTCACCTTAATATTCATTAAACTACGCCGGCTAGCAGCGGATTATCTCAATATTCAAGTCTGTCAGAAATTCAATCAGTCTCCTCCGAATGTCGCTACGCACTCCTTTCCAATCTATCGCCGCCAATTTGCATCCGCCGTAGGTCTTTCTGAAGCTCGCCTCGATTAAGTGAGGCTCGAAACCTTCGATGAGAGCATACTTTGAGAAGATATGGCCTACAGCTACGTCCTCTTCTAAGGTTAGCTCTGTGTGCTTTCCCGCGTAGTGCCCTCCCCCGAACCCAACACAACTTCGACTATCTATAGGGTTGGTGCCGCCAGCCCATATGGCCTTTGCAACAACATACCCAGCTTTTTCATAGGTCCATTGGCTTTCCGCACTGCCGATCTCCACAAACATAGCTGGGACCGTCAACTCAGTTGGTCCATGATGAGTTACTTCAAGCGAAACTGAATATTCGGTCAGATCAAATTCTTCCTTGGCTTGTTTCAGAGCCACCAAGGCAGCCTTCATCCTTTGAGGGTGAGCCCATCCGAGGCTTCCGGGCCTTCCTCCAAAATCAGCTCTGTTCAAGACGTTTCCGGGTACGTGAACGGTTAACGTAGGCTCGCCGCTTTCGCTTTGGTGTCGAGAAGCGAAGATCACTTCTTCAGCTTTGAAGATTCTATCAACATCTTCCGCATATATGTCATCCACATCGAGATATGCTAGGAGCAGATCATTCTTCTTGTAAACTGGTCTTCCAGAAAAGGTTCTTTCGCTCTCTTCGAACCCGTACTCCTTGATCAGCTTGTCTGCTATGTTAACGGAGGCTGGATCGATGAGTGAAGCGATGATAAGAATGGTCATTGAAGTTCCTTCGAGAGATTGATTTCACCGCAGGTGAAGTGTCAGATTATTAGGGAGAGCAGCCCTTTTGTTGTATGCAATCGGTTCTCAGCTTGATCCCAAACCACGGACCGCGGACCGTCTATTACTTCGTTCGTCACTTCTTCTCCTCGATGGGCTGGGAGATCATGCATGAAGATTGCGTCCTTCGAAGCGCTCTTGAATAGGTCCTCGCTAACCCTGTATTTCGGTAGGAAGACTTTCTCTCTCTCAGCGCATTCAGCTTCTTGACCCATACTGACTACGACATCTGTATATACGATGTCCGCCTTTCTAGCCGCTTGCTCCGGTTCACTCGTAATCTCGACTGTAGCTCTAGACAATTTTGATTCTTCTTCCGCCCATCCGATGAACCTCTCATCCGGCTTGTATCGTTCAGGGCAAGCTACAGATATGTTGACGCCCATCATTGCGCATCCGAGTAGTAGAGAGTTGCAAACGTTGTTTCCATCGCCAACGTAGGTTAGCTTCAGTCCTTTGAGTTCTCCTTTCTTCTCCCAAATCGTCAACAAGTCAGCTAGAATCTGGACGGGATGGCACAAGTCCGACAGACCGTTAACGACTGGAACGTCTGCGTTTCTCGCCAACTCCTCAAGATCTGAATGAGTGAAGACCCTAGCCATAATACCGTCAACATATCGGGCTAATACTTGAGCGGTGTCTGCAACAGTTTCACCTCGACCTAGCTGAAGTTCGTTCCAGCTGAGATAGAGGGCTGAGCCTCCCAGCTGCCTCATAGCCACCTCGAACGATACCCTCGTTCTTGTCGAAGGTTTCTGAAATATCATCGCAAGACTCTTGTTCTTCAATAAAGGTCTGAATCTGCCGGTTGAAGCTTCCTTCTTCAATTGCTTCGAGGCTTTCAAGATCTGCCAGATCTCTTTACTCGAATATTCCCTCATTGTTAAGAAATCTCGGCCGCGAATCTTCATATGGTTCACGCTTGAGAACATGATGATCTAGTTCTAAAACTGTTCCGTTATCAAGCGAGGAGGGTCTTATGTTAGTCTAGAACTGTCTTTATGAACCACTCCGGTTCGAACGGCTTTAGGTCTTCATACCTTTGACCAGTCCCGACGTAGATTATTGGCTTGCGAGTCACATAGCTTACGCTCAAAGCTGCGCCGCCTTTAACGTCCGCGTCGATCTTCGTGAGGATTGTCGCATCTATTCCCACTTCCTTGTCAAATTCCTCAGCTTGCGTAACTGCATCATTTCCAGTCAAAGAGTCTACGGTAAGTATGGTGAAATCAGGTTTGACCACTCTCTTTATCTTCTTAAGTTCTTCCATAAGATTCCTGTTCGTCTGCATCCGTCCAGCTGTGTCTATTAGGATGGCATTGATTCCGTGAGAGCGACCGTAGCTTATAGCGTCAAAAGCCACAGCTGCAGCATCAGCTCCATACTTGTGCCTAATCATCTTGACCCCTATCCTTCTAGCGTGCTCCTCAAGCTGCTCTATAGAGCCGGTTCTATAGGTGTCGCTACAAGCGAGAACGACGCTGTATCCTTTTCGCAGGAGGAGGTGCCCTACTTTTGCGATCGTCGTCGTTTTCCCTGTCCCATTTATGCCGACGAATACTATGCTGGCAGGTTCGCCAAGTTTTCTCTTTTCATCAATCACTTCGAGGAGGTTTCTCCGCTCACCAGAGTTGAGCACTTCCAAGAGAACCTGATGCAGTTCCGTTCTAAGAGGCTCTCTTACTTCGCTGAACCTAGGAACAGTCAGCCCTTCCACTCTCTCTTTCAGTCTTGCGCATATATAGTCAGCTACAGGAATGGCTACGTCGCTTTCTAGGAGCGTAAGCTTAAACTCTTCAAGCGGGGTCTCCAAATTCTCTCCTTTCAACTCGGTCTTTGAGACCTTATCAAAGAAAGCAGAAATATGCGTTCTAAGTCTTTCAAACAACTTCTACAGTTTCTCCGCCTCGCTCTTTCACGAGGTCGTTCAATCTTCTTCGTTCATCTTCAATCCTTGATGCTACTTGTGTCAGCTGCTCTTGGAGTGACATCCTGAGCTTCTCAAGGTCGTTCTGCCTACTCTTGAGGCTCTCGATGGAGTCATTCACTGATTTTTCTACGCTCACTCCCGCGCCGACTCCCATGACGATCTTCTCCGAGTCAGCTAGTTCAACTTGAATAAATGACCCCGCGCCTACGGGGACCAGGGCCTCCGTGCCCTTTGGTTTGTTCTTTATTCCTTCAAGAGTGGAGTTCGCTATCAGGATTTCACTCAGCGCCGTATCGACAACCTCGAGACGCGCTTGAAGAGTTCTAGCCGTTCCTTCTAGAAGCCTCAACTCAACTAGTAGCCTTCTTATCTCTTCATCTTCCTTCGCCATAACTTCGCCCAGCTCCTAAAGCTTCTACGAAGTCATCTCGCTTCTCTGTTTGACTTCTTCAATCTTTACTATCTTGATCTGAAATCTCTTCGCTTTATGTCTACTGCCGAACTCAGCGTATATCTTCTCTAATGCATCTTCAGTCTTCGTTGCAGCAACCTCCTTCGTGAACGGGAATGTCATTCTAGGCTTCTTGATCTCCCCTGAGATCTTGAAGATCTTGCTTTGAACCAATATTCACGCATTCTCCTATCATTGACTACTTCATCTGTCGAT
>Ga0315310_10000299_pt1 | contig 31869 bp, 31 predicted proteins | sample TDP5_MG_FD_203630 | JGI IMG/M metagenome (GOLD analysis project Ga0315310, IMG submission 203630) | Freshwater sediment microbial communities from Lake Towuti, South Sulawesi, Indonesia - TDP5 | ecosystem: Environmental > Aquatic > Freshwater > Lake > Sediment | place: Indonesia: South Sulawesi...
ACGACTGGCGGTTCTCTTAGCGCCACTTGGCTTCTTAGCATTTTCAGAGTTGCGCCCTTCTCCGTCTCGAAGATTCCCACTTGCATGTCGATAGCTCCGAGACCCACATCCGTCACCATGGTGATTGCCTTGCCAGATGCGGTAGCCCGTACGATGCGGTCGTCTGTCAGCATCAGTAATGGACCTAGACAGTGCGAGCAGTAATGGATTGGCGGTCGACTTGCTCTCCATAGCAGTTTGCCTGTGGTTGGATCCTTCAGCAGACGTCTGATTCCGTGTACGTATTCGGCTTCGGCGTAGAAGATTCTTCCAAGTTTTCCCTCTCGGATCATCTTCTTCCATTCTTGAATGAAATGGAAGTAGTAGTAGTTTTCAGCCATCATATACTTCTTCCCGGTCTTCTTGACCGTTCTGACGATATTCTTGCAGCCCTCGATAGTGTCAGCCATCGTGACCTCCGACAAGACATGTTTCCCACTTTCCAAGGCTTTGACCACTTGCTCCGCATGAACAGGCATCGGTGTCCCTATCATCACAATGTCCAAGTCTGCCTTGACGAAGTCGTCGTAGTTCTCAAATCGCTGGGAACTTTTCAGACCGAAGGTTTCTCCCATCTTCTGCGCTGCTTCTGGGTTTATGTCGCATACAGCGGCAACTTCTGTCTTGGGATGGTTTCTGAACTGAGAGCCATAGCCACCCCCTCTTCCAACACCGACAAGTCCTACTTTCAGCTTCTTCATCTCTTGTTTCCCTCGTTCTCAGAACCAAGGAAGATACCAGAATATATGTCTTCACTTCATTCATCGTTCCTGGATACAGGCGTATGCAGAGCAACTATGCAGGCGCTCTGTTCAACCCATCCAAAGCTTAAGTTCTAAGCTTCATGTTGTTGTTACACCCTCCCGGAGAAAACCAGCAATTGTTTAACCCATCCGAAGCTCTGAACTTCCGTGTTTCCAGTCAGCGAACGTTATGCATCTACAAACCTAACGACACTTTGTCAAGTTGCATATTAATTGGGTATAGTTGTACGCGTTCATTAGGTTTCGATGCACCGTGGCATCATCATGGGTATTTGAAGGATCATAGGAGGAGCTAGCTAGCTCATACGGTTAAGCAAGGTTGGTCAGAAATTCTTAGACTTCCTAGACGAGTTGTAACCTACATAACATTAACCGAGAAAAACATGGAAGAAATAGGGATGGTACTAGAAGTTGAGTATCAAGATCGTTACTACCAGCGGAGATCAAGAACATGACAAATTCAATAATTAACCTATTCAACTGTTTTGAAATACTAGGGACTTAAAACCCTTTCTTCTTTATTATCATGATAGCTTGACTTGTTCTCTAATCATTAACTATTGATGATTCTACTAGTAAATTTATGTCAGAATCCCGGCTGGAGCACCAAGGTTGTTGTAGTTTTCTTAATCATTTAACATCACTTTATGTTATTTTATGTCTTCTCGATCTTGGTCTTCTCGCCAATTGTTGTAAGCAAGTCTTCCAAGTTTAGTCCATAAGTCGTCTTCCGATCTTCTACGGAATTTCAAATATATTTCCCCGTTCTCTTGCTGAGTCCAAAAGGTTTGATGCCTCAAAGATAGCGTAAGAAGCTAATCCGGCATCTCAAGGTGAAGTTGTGTTTTTAAGAGCCTGTAACGGTTTCTCACAGTGACCTCTGTGACACCGGCAGCTTCAGCAACGTCCTTCTGAGTCTTCTTCTCACCGGACATTTCACCTGACCAGTACAATGCAGCTGCAGCCAACCCGACAGGGTCCTTTCCAGCCGAAACATGCTTATTTCTTGCTTCTTGAAGAATTTTAACGGCAAGTCTTCGGGTTTGTCCTGAGAAGTCGGATCTTTCGGCAATCTTTGACAGGTGAGTCACGGGATCCGCTATTGGCATATGAACGTTGAGTTGACGAAGCAAGAGCCTGTAATTTCTGGCCACATCATCTCTGCCGACAAGACTTGCTTTAGAGATCTCACGGAGGTTTCTGGGCGTACCTGTAGCTCTACAAGCAACATATAAAGAGGCAGCTACAATGCCAGCGATGGATCTTCCACGTACTAGGCTTTTATCTAACGCCTTACGGTAGATCACGGCTGCCTTCTCCTTTACAGGCGCCGGAACAGAAACCTTATCAGATAGACGGTCAAGCTCCGCCATGGCCTGAGCTAGATTCCTGTCGATGGATGAGCCGACGCGAGTCCTATATTGCCACCTTCTCAACCGCCACATTTGAATTCTAGTTGAGAGTGGTAACTCTCGGCCAAGAGCATCACGATTGATGCGGCTTATAGAAGTGGATAAACCTTTATCATGAAAGGAGTAGGAGGTCGGTATCCCGACGCGGCTTCTTGACTCCTTTTCTTCTTGTGTATATGCGCGCCACTCTGGACCTTTATCCATTATGTTATCTTGGATGACTAAGCCGCAACTTCCACATATAGTCTCACCGGTATCATAATCACGAATCAGATTCACTGTTCCGCATTCCGGGCACTTGTCTTTTATTTCCATATGACTTACACCCTTAGGTTTTCAGCTTTTTGCGACTCCTAATTCCGATTTCTGGGCTAGAAGGTTCTCAATTAACGGCATGTGAATTGAACTTGTCAGCAATTTAGCCTTTCCAGCGATCTTGGAAGCTACCTTCTGCGCTTTGACAGCATCTTCCACAGTGATTGTTGGTTTCTTTTTCTGCAGTATACATTCCACAAAGTAAGAATCAATCTGGTAATGACCCCAAACCTTTGGGCCTTTCTCTCTAAACAACCACTCTTGCCTTCTACCTTCTCCAGACAATACTAAATGGTTGTTCCAGTTCGCCCTCAAGCTCTTGGTATTGCTCCCGAATACTTCCAGACTGCTAGTTTCTTCTCCGAGGGCGACCGTAGAACAATATTGCAGAAGACCTACAGCGTCACTTGAAAACTTGATGATTCCCATGGTGTTATACCCAATGAAATTGTCAATCCCCACCAACGGAGCGTAATCTGATATCCATTGGGCATACTCTATCTCCGAGTTTAGCAACCATCTAACAAGGTCGATGGACCAAACTGATAGAGTGAAATCGGGATATCCTCCACTTTTTTCTGCATTCCAAGCCCATGAACCAAGTGGCCATTGTGCGGCAAGATCCTTAGCTGCGATAAGCTCTCGGTAAGCTACCGCTAAAGGCTTTTTGATGACACCCTGCCTTATCAATTCTTTAGCCTTAGCATAGTTGGGAGTGAAGCGGAAGTTAAGATCAGGCATCAGCACGACTCCGGCTTCTTCTGCCTCTTCACCCAACTTTTCAGACTCGGCAACAGTTGGCGTCAAAGGCATTTCACAGAGCACATGTTTACCCGCGGCTATAGCATCAGAAACTAGTTCATAGTGAAAAGGAGTTGGCACAGCCACAACAACAGCCTCGATCTCAGGCTTTTTGATGGCTTCTTCGAAATCCAGATAATAATCGACGTTATGCTTCTTCGCTGCCTCTTCAGCTTTTTCTTGTACCACATCAATCACGGCGACCAGTTCGGCATAAGGAATATTCTTAAATGCGGGAACATGAACCCGACCTCCGACGAACCCAAGGCCTACAACTGCAACTCCGATCTTCTTGTTTGACAACTCCTTCCGCGTCCTGAAGCGAATATGACTATAGTAATATTACAATCGCAATAATACATATAAGTCTTTCCACAAAATAACATAAGAGGTTTAGACTTTGTTGACACCATGCGAAGTTGCTGTAAAATGCGTTCTGCCTGTTATAAGAGCAATGATAGCGAAAGAATTAGTGACGGAACATAGATTGAGACAGCTTGAAGCGGCCGGTCTTCTGGGCGTCAGCCAATCATCTGTAAGCCTCTACAGCAGAAAGATTAGAGGCCGAGCCCTAGACTTGAAAGAGGAAAAGGACATATTAGCCACAATAAATGATTTAGCGGCTTCGCTGGCTAAAGATGGAATATCGTATAAAGAGTTCATAGTTAAGCTTTGTGAGGTCTGCAGAGTAATCAGAAGCAAAGGTCTAATGTGCAAGCTGCATAGAAATTTCGATCCGAACGTTGACCTTGAAGAATGCGACATATGTTCAGTCTCAGACTGTTTCTAAGGTTCGTTTGCCTTTTGGTTTGGCTATCCAAAAATAAATAGGTATAATTAAGCCTTCTTAACGAAGCACTTGTAAGCCATTTTAGTTTCTTGGATAGTTCTCATCGCTGGACCCGAGAGCTCAGGGCTATAGGTTCGCTTCTTGTACACCTCTCTTGAGCCGTTTCCCTTGGTTTTTTGAATAAGTTTTTTATTCTCATGATACCCATAAGTCAAAAAGATTCTCTCTTAGACAAGGAAGGGGAGGCAAGTTTGGAGTAAGATCTTTCGGTTTTTAAGAGACTAGGAGAGTAATTAGGTAGGCACTGTTTATGGATTTGTTTGGTCCTCTTGTTACCTTTCTTCTTTCTGTTCTGTACGTGTGGGTTCTGTACAATACGCCCATCCTGGTCATGGGCGTTAAGCAAATGTGTAGTTTGAGCTCAAAACGTAGGAACAAAGAAATGAAAAGGGATAGTTTTCCAAGCGTGTCAATCGTCGTTCCCGTCAAAGATGAGGAAAAAGTGATAGGTAGGCTTCTAAAGGCGTTGTCAAAGTTGGACTATCCGCAGGACAAGAAAGAGATAATAATTGTTGAGGACGCTTCGAAAGATAAAACAGCGGAGATCTGCGAAGAGTTCGCTGAGCAACACCCTAATGCAGTGAGATTCTACCACCGTTCAATATCGAACGGCAAGCCCTCTGCCTTGAACTTCGGGTTTAAGCATGCGAGAAATGATATAGTAGCCGTCTTCGACGCGGACAATGTTCCAGAGCCAGACGCCTTATTAGGCGCTGCCAAGTATTTTGACGATGCTTCAGTTGCTGCTGTTCAAGGAACGACATCGATTATGAACGCTGATGAGAATATGTTGACCAAGTTTATCTCGTATGAAGAGGCCGTTTGGCTGAAGAACTACCTTCAAGGCAAAGACGTGTTGAACCTATTTGTTCCATTGACCGGTAGCTGCCAGTTCATCAGGCGGGAAACCGCGGAGAAAGTTGGCAGCTGGGATGAAAACTCCCTTGCTGAAGACTTAGAAATGTCCGCCAAGATGACCGAAAGAGGTTTCAAGATAAGGTATGCGCCGGACATCATATCTTGGCAGGAGGCAACCTCAAGCCTCACCCAGTTGATCAGGCAAAGGATAAGATGGTTCAGAGGATACATGGAGGTTGCCGTAAAGTATGGTCGTTTCTTGAAGAGGTTAGAGAAAAGAAGCCTCGACGCGGAGGTTACGTTGATGGGACCCTTCGTCTTAACACTGTTCCTTGCCAACTATATCATTTCTATTGCTACTTCAGTCTTTCTATCTCATCCAGATCCTGTCTTGGTGGCAATGTCAAGGCTGACTTTGCTATTGACGACCGTCACGTTGCTGATTGCCGGGATTGCCCTAATGTATGTAACGAAGCCCAGAAGGGCCAAGAACCTATTGTGGTTGCCTTTCATCTACGCCTACTGGAGCCTGCAAAGCATCTTGACTACTTACGCGTTCTTTCAAGTCATATTCAGACGCCCAAAGAGCTGGGTGAAAACAACGAAGACAGGGAGCTGCACCAAGAAAGACGTCTACGCTTACAACCATTAGTCTGAAAATCTTCGCCACGAGCACGGTTCGCCCTCAAATCTTTTAAAAAGGAAATCTCAATTTGAGGTTGTCATCACGTAGAGAAAGATTGGACGAGGGAGTGAATGACATGAACCTGAAAGAGTTCAGACACCCAGGAAAGGAATATAGGCCCTCACCTTTCTGGTCCTGGAATAATCGGCTCGACGCGGACGAACTTCGGTGGCAAGTTCGGGAATTCGCAGATAAGGGATTTGGAGGATACTTCATGCATTCAAGAGTCGGCCTCGCCACACGGTACCTATCCGGAGAATGGATGAAATGTATAGAAGCATGTCTTGAAGAAGGTAAGAAAGTAGGGGTTGAATCTTGGCTCTATGATGAGGATAAGTGGCCGAGTGGCTTTGCGGGAGGAATCGTGCCAGCCAAGAATGAAGAGTACCGTTCGCGGACAGTTTTGACGGAAGAATTAAAGCAGGAAGAGGTAGATTCGGCGCTTAACGATTCGTCTGTGCTCGCCGTATTCGAGATAGGGCTTACTTCTCCTACTGTAATGAGAGAATTCAAGCGCATCACAGAACCCAGCGATGTAAAGGGTGATGGAAGGCTCTTCGCCTTTAAGGTGAAGATAACCCCTCGTAGCAACTGGTACAATGGCGAGAGCTATGTAGATCTCCTCAACCCGAATGTGACTGAGGAGTTTCTAAAGGTCACGATTGATGCTTATGCAAAAAACCTCAGAAAAGAATTCGGCGAATATATGCCGGGAATTTTCACGGACGAACCTAACTGTTATAATCCCGGGCCTGGAACGAGACACGCCGTTCCGTGGACCGGAGAGATGACTGAATACTTCCTCAAACTCAATGGATACGACCTTACAGAAAAGATTCCGCTGTTATTTTTCGAGGAGAAGGATTACCAAAAGGTTCGTTACGATTTCTGGAGAACGGTTACGCAGCGGTTCATAGAGGCTTGGACGATACCTTACAGTAAAAGATGTGAGAGATACGGGTTGAAGATGACTGGACACTACCTCTGTGAAGACAACCTGGTCATCCAAACAATCTACTCGGGCTCAGCTATGCCTCACTACGAGTATATGGACGTACCGGGTATAGACCATCTTGGCCGCAACATAAACGACCCGTTAACATTGAAGCAGTGCTCAAGTGTTGCACATCAATTCGGAAGAACTCGCATACTCTGCGAGATATTCGGATGCAGCGGACACAGCATGACATTTGAGGATCAGAAGTGGATAGCTGACTTCCACTTTGCCCTCGGCATCACCTTCATATGCCAACACTTGGCGCTCTTTACGCAGAAGGGTAAAGCGAAAAGGGACTACCCGCCTACCATCAGTTACCATCAGACATACTGGCCCTACTATAGGCTGATTAATAACTACTTCTCCCGAGCTGGCTATCTTTGCTCACAGGGGAGGTTCTACGCGGATACGCTTGTCCTCCATTCGATCGGTAGCGCTTGGGCAACCTGTAACCCCGGACAGATTGAAGACAGGAAGTCGCTGGCTTGGAGGTACAACAACGCTCTTGTTAAGCTTCAGGATGATCTGTTGGCGTTGCATTGGGACTTCGACTTCGGCGACGAGATTATCCTAGAGCGTCACGCCCGCATTGAGAGCAATTCTTTCATCGTAAAGGAAGCAACCTACAAACTCATAGTTGTGCCGCCTTCATTGACGTGGACGCGTAAGACTGTGAAGTTGATAACCGAGTTCTTAGATGCGGGCGGCAAAGTCCTGTTCGTCGGCGAAAACCCGAGTCTCATCGGCGGTGAGTCATCTGAGAAAGAGTGGCGAGAGATACTCTCACATCCGTGCGCCATACACGTGTCAGAGGATAGAAAAGCCATAGATGATGCTATCAGCCAGATTCTACCTCGTTCAGTCAGCGTAAGAGATGACGACGGAAACGAGATCGAAGACATCTACGTTCATCACCGCGTCGATGGGAGGAATCACGTGTACTTCGTCTCAAATAAAAGCCGAACGAAGACCTATCACGCCACAATAACAATTGCTGAGAAAGGACAAGTAAAAGAGTTGAACCTCTTCGACGGATCTTCCCAGAACGTTAGAGCGGTAACTGATCGAGCAAAAACCGTTATATATGCTGTGTTCTATCCTGTCGGAAGCCACGCCTATCTGATAGATACGTCGAAGCCCCGCGCACCTGAAGGCTCAGTATCAGAGATCAGGCTTGGATTCGAGGAGGAAGCGGTCAAGGTCCCAGACATCTGGAAGTTTGAGAGGCTACATCCAAACTCCTTGGTCTTAGATACTTGGCAATACTCGATAGGAGACGAAGAATGGAGCGAAAAGATGCCGGTATGGAAGGTCCGCCGGGAAGTATGGAAAGCCTCCGGGCTTGAGGCATACGCAGGGATTCAACCGTGGGTTCTGATTGAAAAGGGCATTAGGCCTTCGAAATCCTTCGTCCTTCATCTTCGTAGCACCTTCAAATCCGAGATGAGGGGGAGAAAAGTATATCTTGTGATAGAGAAAGCCGCAATTTGGGGAATACGCATCAATGGTAAGCCTGTCTCCGCCGAAACTAGAGAGTGGCATTGGGATAAGAAGTTCGGCAAGATCGATATAACGGATTACGTGAAAATCGGGGAAAACGTGATTGAACTTACATGTCAATACGAGATGGATGTTCCAATTGAAGACATCTATATAATAGGTGAGTTCGGCGTTAAGAAAATCTCAGAGACAGAATATGCGCTTGCAGATGAACCTGAAAGACTGAGAGAAGGAGACTGGGTGGAACAGGGATACCAATTTTATGCAGGAACGATGAGATATCAGTCTAAATTCAATGTAAAGAGGAAAACCGAGAGAAGCATACTGATACGCTTACCAGATGCCAAGGGGAGCCTATTCCTAGTTTACGTCAATGGTAAGGGCCCGATTCCCATTTGCTGGAATCCTTTAGAGGCAGACGTGACAAAATTCATTGGGAACGGCGAGAATGACCTCGCGATCGAGGTAGTCAGCACTCTTAGAAATACTTTCGGACCACTGCATCACAAGCTCGGAGATACCTTGACATTCGTTGGCCCGCACACATTTGCAGACGAAGAAAACTGGATCGATGCCTACCAGTTTGCACCGTACGGACTCATAAACGGAGCTGAGATCGTAATCAGAAAAAGGATTAGATGATCTCGTCAAGAGTGAGTGGCAATAGTCACCATGGATTTTTCTTCATGCGAAGCAAGTAGGCTATGAGGTTCGCTGAGAGGTGTATGGGTAGAGTCAAGATAATAATGATTGCTGCGGCGTGAATCGTAGGCGGATCAACCATCAAGGAGAATAGAAGAGCAACAAGGACGAAGTCCATCTGATCCGAGATAGGGAGAGGCGCACCTGGTCGGAGGTTCAGTCTCCTCTTTACGAACGAACCGATTAGATCTCCGGCCAGCGCACCAACCGAAAGCACAAATCCGAGCACGACGCTTCCTTTCTCGAGGCCTATGTTCGGCGCAAGCGTCTCTTGAGCCCACCCCGCAAGTATCCCGATCAGCAGTCCGGCAATGAAGCCTCTTATAGTCTTATTCGGTCCGAAGATCGGTTTTCCATCCAAGAATTTTCTTCCACGATCTATGGATGGACCTCCGCCGAAGATCACAGGCGCGCCGTTCGCGCAATACGCTGGAAATATGTAATATAAAGCATTGAAAACTTCAGTAACTAGCGACATTCTTCCACTTCATTTCTTGTTTGTGGGCTAGATCCGCCGGCTGTACTCGTGTATGCCATCCTCCTGTATAAGTAGGTGACACTTCAAACCTCGCCTCGCTGGTTTTTCAACCCTAGCTAATATCACATTCTTCTGCATTGTAGGCTTCAGGCTAATGACGAAGTTGGACCAGAATTTGAGCACTCTTGTCGCAACCGGCGTAACTTCAACCATCTGAGCCGTGAGGACGCTTCTCACTTGACTAGAAAGCAAGATTGATATTTCATGAGCCTTAGCTATCTCTGCCAGTGCTGCAACTTGACGGTTCAACTCCCGGTTCAAAGTGAATGTTTCTTTTGAATTTCCTAACTCACTCCTATAAAGCGAGGTAATCGTGTCAATGGCAACCAAACCAAACCTTTCAGTTAGATACTTCTCAAGATTATCGATAGTGTCCCCCTGGTCTGTAAACGAGACCGGTCTGATCAGGATAATAGAGGTGGAAACGTCCTCAAGATCGCCTCCAGCGATCTGTGAAAGCCTTTCAGGAGAGAAGGCAATGTCTGAGTCAATGAATATTGTTTTACAGCCCAATCTAGCCGTGTTAACCGCACATTGTATAGCCAGCGTTGTCTTGCCCGTCTCGGGTTCTCCGTATATCAAAGTGATGTTCCCAGGCTGGAGCCCTCCCTCAAGAAACTTGTCAAGCATAGGGCATCCTGTTGGTATCCTAGACCCCAACCAGCTCACTGTAAGACGCAATGCAAAGCTTAAATTTAATCTTACCCCCTAAATATCTGTCAAAGTGGAGACGATGAGGGCGAAGATCGCGGTTGCGACGGTCTCGGGAAAAGCATATTACAAGCTGGTAAACGAACTGAAAGAGAGAGGACTGCTTTTCTTGAGCCTAGTGCCGGGCGAAACAATACCTTCAGTCGTCAAGGTCGTGATCACAACAGAAAAGGAAAAGCCCCTGATCGAACATCCGAACGTGGTCGTTTTCAATGAGAATGATGATCCGAAAAGCGCCATCAACCGAGCCTTCCGAATATCCTCGGGAAGGGAGGTTTACCGAGAGGTTACGATCGGCGTCGACCCCGGAAAAACATTCGGCCTAGCTATTCTCTGCGACGGAAATATCTTAAGAACCTATCAGGAATTAAGCCTAGAGGCAACTATTGACAATATCTTGGTAGCGTTGAAAGACAACCCTGCTAACGTCCAGATTGTAAGAGTTGGGTATGGAGTTCCAAAGTTGGCTGAAGAACTCCTTGAAAGGCTAAGAAGGGGTCTGCGAGAGAACGTCAAGTTGGAGATCGTAGGCGAGGAAGGAACAAGCCATTCTATAGAGAAGAGTGGAAGAAGCAAGCTAAGCGACGCCGATTCAGCTGTTAGGATAGCCCAGAAAAGAGGACGCGAAGCCTAGAGGTGAGTCTCAATGAGGCTGAGTATAAAAGAAGGCAAGACTCTGCTTGTTGACGGACCTGCCTCGGTTAATCTCCTTAAAGGATCAGCAACCGTCCTAGGCGCGATTATTGGAGCGGAATCCAAGATTGTTGTCAGAAATGGCAAACGCTTGCCCTTCGAGCCCGTGAAAGACGCAGAGTTTGAGTTAACATTAGGTGAAGCTTCCTCTTTCCAGGAGATAGATGGAAGTGCCATTCCCAACTCTTGGAAGAACGCCGCTGACACATTGCTCGCTTCGAAGGGGTCGGCCTCTGTACTCATAATAGGATGTGTTGACTCCGGCAAAACAGGTTTCTGCACATACTTAGCAAACGAAGCGCTGAAAAAGAGGCGAAAAGTAGCAATAATTGACGCCGACCTAGGACAGTCTGACCTAGGTCCGCCGACGACTGTGGGTCTGGCCCGCATTGCAGAACCGGCGGCAGACCTCTTTGGTATTCAGACTGAAAGTATAGTTTTTGTGGGAGCAACAACTCCATCCAAGGCTTTCAACGCTTCTCTGAACGCGTTGAAGGCTTTAAACAAGAGGATCTTAGAGACAGGCATAGATTTCCTAATTGTCAACACCGACGGATGGGTTGTAGGTGAGGAAGCCACAAACCACAAAAACCAGCTGATCGAGTTGCTTGCTCCAAGCGGGATTGTAGCTATCCAAGAAGGCGATGAACTAGAGTCTCTGCTTGAGACATTGAAGGATTTGAGGCCATTCCTTGTTGAATCTCCCAAAAATGTAAGAAAGCGCAGCCATGAGATGAGGAAGGCCCTGCGTGAATTGGCCTACAGAAAATACTTGAAGGGGGCAAAGATTCAGTCTTATCCTTTGAGCTGGGTCAAAATAAGAGGGGCACCTATCGAGACTATCAATTCGCTCGGATCAGAGCAAAGAAGCACGGATGAAAGCTCTTTGCAAGCAACTCCGGTTTACTATGAGGGACCAGCAACCTTGTTGAGTGGAGAGGATTTGAGGAACCTACTCGTGGGGCTTGAAGATGAGAAGGGCGAATTCCTAGGGATAGGTATCTTGTGCTCAATCGATCTTGAGAGGCGAACCATGAAGGTCTATACGTCTGTAACTCAGCCAACCCCGACCATTCACATTGGACGGGTGAAACTCGATAAGAGTGGAAAGGAAATCGTCTAACGAATCTTCTCTAATTTCTGGGTTTGAGTTTCGAAGCCAGAAAAAGATCAGCTGATGGGCACAAATCCTTGATTGGGCAGGTGGTGCATAAGGGCTTCAGGGCTTTGCAGTACTTCCGGCCAAGCGATATCAGGAGCATATGCACTGGAAAGTAGTCTTCTGACTGATAGAGTGCTTGGAGACTCTTCCTGACTTCTTCGTAGCCTCCATTTGAGGGAGCCAAGCCTAACCTCTTAGAAACGCGGTTAACATGGGTATCCACTGGCAGCGTAGCCCTCTTGGCACAGAATAATAGGACGATGTCTGCTGTTTTGGGACCGATACCTGGAAGGCTCATAAGTTTCTCACGGGACTCCTCAAGCGGAGATGAATATATGAAGTCTAGGGAGCCCCCAATCTTCTCAAGGATCGCCCTTGAGAGATCTTTTATAACCCTAGATTTGTTCCGATATAAACCAGCAACCCTCAAGGCGTCTTCCACCTCTTTAACATCGGCCTCAGCGAGGTTCCTTGGCGTTATAGAAAACCTCTCAGAAAGGTTTCTGTAGGCTCTTCTAGTGTTCACCTCGGCTGTTGACTGGCTGATCACTGTTCGGACTAGAACTTTGAATGGGTCGTCAGTTATGCTTGAAAGAGTCGGAAAGGGGAAATTAGCCTTCAATATTTGAAGAATCTCCTTCGCCGTCTCGTGTTCGTTCCCCATTTTTACCTTTAACCTCAGATGCTATGCTCGCCAGATTTCTTCGAATTCTTCCTCGTAAATCTCTGCGACGTACACGCCCTTTATGATTATCAGATTTTCGTTGTTGTTTTCTTCTCCATTCTCTGACCAGTTAAAGCTTCCAGTTAGAACGATCTGGCTGTCGATGATCATTACCTTGTCATGCATCAATTTCGGGTTTGTATCGGCTCGGACATTCATACCAACCTCTTCTAATTCTTGATATTCGCTTGCGCTGTCTATCTCGTTTTTCTCAAAAACAACCTTTATGTCGATGCCTCTAATATAGGCGTCCATCAAGGCATCACCGATCGAATCCAATGTGAAGCTATAGATCAACACATGGACGGACTTGTTCGCTCTGCTTATCCAGTATATTACCTGATCTTCACAACCCCCTTTTGGAGAGAAGTAAACTCCCAAAATCCTGGTCTCCAATTGCTTCTCAATGTTGGCTAACTGCAACTGCAAAGTAGTGACTTGAGATTCTTTATCTGCAAGTTGCGTTTCCAAGTTCTCTATCTCTCTTTCCAGTCTTGATGTATCAGTTCTTGGAGAGACGAAGTATCCAATTGCCAACCCTATTAACAAACTCGTCAGAAGCTCGGAAACTAACCCTTTTCTGCTCAACTTTCTCCCTCCATCCAAGAAGATTGATAACTGGTTAATAATGACTTTAGACAACCTGAAAAAGACAATTCGGCTAAGCGAAATTCTTAGAAGCCTAGGCGAGCATATTAACCCTACAACAGGCGGAGGGGTGTTTTCCTTGAAGGCTGACATAATTATTCGTGGATGTATTATCCTCCCAATGGTTCAGCGGCAAATAATAGATTCTGGTCTGATAGCGATCAAAGACCACCTAATACTGTACGTTGGAAAAGAGAGAGATGCGCCCCACTTTGAGGCTGACAATGTCTTAGACGGTCGTGGAAAAGTTGCTATGCCGGGCCTTGTAAACTGCCACACCCACGCGGCGATGTCGATCTTTCGAGGTATCGCGGAAGACCAGGAACTAGAGACGTGGCTAGAGGAGACCATATGGCCGCTTGAGGCTAAGCTTAGACCCCTAGATGTCTATCAAGGCGCATTGCTCAGTTGCGTAGAGATGATCAGAAACGGCACAACATGCTTCTGTGACATGTATTTCTACGAAGATATGGTTGCAAGGGCTGTTGAGGAAGCTGGATTAAGAGCCGTCCTAGCTCCAGGAATAATTGAAGCTTGAGACACTGAGATAGGTGAGAGGATGCTAGAAGAGAGCATCAAGATAGCCAAGGAGTATTATGGCTATGCGGATGGAAGGATCACGACGCAGATAGGCCCCCACACAGCCTACACGTGCAGCCTAAACCTGCTGAGAAAAGTTCGAGAAGCAGCCTCCTCATTAAAGGTTGGGGTTCACATACACTTAGCCGAGTCTGAAGGTGCCTCTAGACTCATAAAAGAGCGTTACGGCACTGGAGAGGTTGAACTCCTAGGCAGTGCAGGATTTCTGGGTCCGGATGTTCTTGCGGCTCACTGCACACATCTATCCGAGAGAGACATAGAGTTATTAGCAGAACACCACGTGAAAGTTGCGTATAACCCAGTTGCCAACATGAAGCTCGCCTTGGGCATAGCTAGAGTTAAGGAGTTCTTTGATGCCGGGATGACCGTAGGCTTGGGCACGGACGGCCCAGCCAGCAATAACAGCCTCGACATGTTTGAGACTATTAAGTTTGCTGCTCTCTCGCAGAAGATGTTCTATGTGGATCCTAGGGTTTTGCCTTCTTTGAAGGTTCTGGAGATGGCGACGACAGACGGGGCTAGAGCTCTCGGGATTGGTAATTCTGTAGGCTCCTTGGAGGTTGGGAAGAGAGCCGATCTGATCTTGTTAGATGTTAATAAGCCTCACCTAACCCCTATGCATAACCCCTACGCTAGCCTAGTCTACTCTGCCCGTGGAAGCGATGTGGATACAACAATGGTGGACGGCAGAATATTGATGGAGAATAGAGAGGTTAAGACTCTTGATGAGGGAGAGGTTATAGAAAGAGGAAGGCGAACGGCTCTGGAGATCATCTCCCGTTGAATTTCTACCTTTTCACCACCTGAGATTCACCGCAGAGTTCTGTGATCCTCTTCCAGTTCTCGTCGACCCATTGCTGGATGATGTCGATCTCATGTTGGAATTGAGGCTGGAAAAGATGCCCAAACCTGCCCTGCATCTTCAAGAAGTCTATCACTGGCCTCGGCTTCGTGACCTTGATGTTCAGTTTGTACTTGCCCTTCTCCACCTCGTAGACCGGCCAGTAACGCGTCTGAACGGCAAGCCTCGCAACCTCTATGCTCTTATCCGAGTCGTGCCTCATCCCTAGTGGGCAAGGCGAGAACGTGTGGATCACCGCCGGGCCCTCAACCTCCAAGCCCTTCCGCAACTTCGTTATGTAATCGTTCCAGTAGGCTGGTGAAGCCGTCGCAGCGTACTCAATGCCATGTGCGGCGCAGATGCCGATTAGATCCTTCTTGAACTCGGGTTTCCCAGGGATCTTCTTCCCCGCTGGGCTTGTTGTCGTGGCTGCCCCGTGAGGCGTGGCCCCAGACCTCTGGATCCCAGTGTTCATGTACGCTTCATTGTCGATGCATACGTAGAGGAAGTCGTGGCCTCTCTCAAGCGCTCCGGATAACGCTTGGATTCCTATATCGAATGTTCCACCATCCCCTGCAAAGGCGATTATGTCCACATGTTTGTCCCAAGCGTTCCTTCTGGCCAAGGCCTTGTAGGCGGCTTCTATACCGGAAGCAACCGCAGCCGCGTTCTCGAAGGCCACATGGACCCATGATGTACGCCAAGACGTGTACGGGTAGATTGTTGATGCAACTTCGAGACATCCCGTAGCGTTCACGATGATCGTCGGGCCTCTTAACGCTTTGAGGACCATCCTCACGTTTGTGCCTTCTCCGCATCCTGCGCATAGCCTATGCCCAGATGTGAAGAATTCCTCTGTTGTGAGCTCCTTTAATGTGACCATTTCTATTCCCTCACCCCTATAAATTTGACCGGCTCCTTAACAACCCCCGTCTTTGCCGTTTCCAGAGCCTCGTTAAAAACGGATTCAATGTCTGTAGGCGTTATATCCCTGCCTCCTAGACCAAAAACTCCGTTGAAAACTTTCAATTCTTTCCCTGCTCCATGCAGAACCGACAAGACATCACTGCACAAGGCACCGTAAGGAGCACCGAAGCTGCAAGCCCTATCAAGCACCGCTAATGCCTTCAAGTTCTTAACAGTCTCCAGAATCTCTTTGGTTGGGAATGGCCGATAGACCCAAAGCTTGATGACTCCAACCTTTTTTCCATCATCTCGCAACTTCTTGGCGACGGCTTTGGCCGTCCCAGCTGTGCTTCCGAGGCATATGATGGCGGCTTCAGCGTCTTCCACCCCATATGTCTCTAAGGTGTCATAGCTTCTGTTCGTCAAGGCTTTGTATTCTTGATTAACCTTCCTTATGACTTTGAAAGAGTTATCCAGGGCTTCAACCTGTTGCCGTTTCACCTCGAAGTAGTAGTCTGTGAAGCATAGGGCTCCGACCGTTACAGGTTTATCCGGATCGATCGTGAGGGCTGGCTTTCTGGTGGAGAGGAATTCCAGTGTCTCTTTATCCTCTTGTACCTGGATGCCTTCCATGGAGTGGGAAATGATGAAGCCATCTATGTTAACGGACACCGGAAGGAGAACGTTATCGTCTTCTGCTATCTTGAACGCTTGTATAGTCCAGTCGTATGCTTCCTGAGCATTCTCAGCATAGATTTGTAACCAGCCGCAGTCTCTTGAACCCATCATGTCCGAATGGTCGCCGTGGATATTTATTGGGGCGGATAGAGCTCTGTTCGCGACGCCCATCACGATTGGGCACCTCAAGCCCGAAGCGATGTAAAGCATCTCATGCATCAGGGCCAATCCTTGACTTGAGGTGGCTGTGAAAACTCTGGCGCCTGTTAGGCTTGCGCCTATACAAGCCGACGTGGCGGAATGCTCCGACTCCACGCACACGAATTCGGAGTGTACCTCGCCGTCAAAAACGTATTCGCTGAACGCTTCCACTATGATCGTCTGAGGCGTGATCGGGTACGCTGCCACAACATCGACATTTGATTGTTTGGCTGCGTAGGCGATCGCTTCATCTCCTGTCAAGCCCATTGTTCTGGTCATCTCTTCTCTTCCTCCATTCTGATCGCTTTTGTCGGACACTCAGCTGCGCATATCCCGCAGCCCTTGCAATAGTCATAGTTGATGGCTACGAACTTCTCCTTTCTCACAATCGAACTGTCCGGACAGTAGATCCAACATAATAGACAATTCACGCATTTTGTCTCGTCCACGATGGGCCTGAAGGCTCTCCAGTCTCCAGTCTTGTATTTTAACGCTGAACCCGGCTCGAGGAGCATGCCGCCAATAGGTATCGATCTCCAACCTGGTTTACGTATATCACTCAATCCCGCACACCTCTTCATATGCTCTTTTTGTGACTGCCACATTCTTCTCGCCGACTGCTCCTGGAAATCTTTCTTTGATCACCTTTGCTAATGAATCCAGTGAGGCAAGGGGTGCCGCTTTGACTAACGCACCGAGCATGGCTGTGTTATAGATGGGTCTTCCAAGGATGTCCAAGGCTATTCTCATAGCGTTGACCGTGTAGATGCGTGCCTTCTCGACTTTTAGCTCTTCCTTCAGCTCTTCAGGCTTTCTCTCCGTGTGAGCCACAACAGTTCCGCCCTCAACGAGTCCATTGGTTACATCTATCTTTCCGAGAAGTGTGGGGTCCACGATGACGACGAAGTTGGGGTTGTATATGTGACTGTGGATGACTATTGGCTCATCCGAGATTCTTGTGTAACCCGTTACGGGGGCGCCTCTCCTCTCAGGACCAAATTCTGGAAAGGCTTGGACATACCTTCCGTCGAGCAAAGCTGCATGGGCAAGTAGTCTGCTTACGGTTACAATGCCTTGTCCACCCCTGCCGTGCCAACGCACTTCAACTAGCAACTTTAAACCTCCTCAGCTGATGCCTGTAATTCTAAGGGCAATGCTGATTAATACGTCTTGAGATATAACCTTACCTAAACGATGATGCGCCCGGTGAAACGATCGAATTCTTTTCAGTTCTGGTTCATGACAAAGAGGAAGGCTTGAGCCTTCTATTCAGAGTTAACTGAGCGAAGAACACCGCTAAGCTCAGGACGCAGCAGAATATGTAAGGGATGTTGGGAGCGTATTCCGAGACTATTCCTCCGATCAGCGGCCCTAGGAAGTATCCTAGACCGATGAGGCTCTCAAATAGCCCGGCTGCATAACCTCTCGAAGACCCCCATCTTCTTAGGACGAAGGAGATCGAAGCAGCGTAGGAGATGCCTGTTCCGAAACCGAAGATTAGAAAATAGATCATGAATGTAACAGCTGCATAGCTATTGGCCGTTAGAGCTGAAGCAATCGCAAGGGTTAATGATCCGACTAAGAACATGCCAGTCTTTCCAAGTTTGGCTTCAATCTTGTAGGCTTGGCGAAACGTAACTGTTCTGGACGCTCCGAAGATGAACATTATTAAGCCTATTTCGTAGGCGGGAATATTCAAGTCTGTTGCGTGGGCGGGGAAAAGGCTTTGTATCACTCCACCTATTGAAGAAAACAGGAGAATCGATGACAAGGATGTGAATAGCGAGTATTGGCTGTTGAGGCTCCCTTCTTCCTTAAGGTTTTCTTTTGTGCCCGTCTCTCGCTCTCCAAACGGCTCTCGTACAAATATGAGACTTGTTATTCCAAGCGAGAATGAAATTGCTAGGGAGAGAAGAAATGGGGCCTTGATGTTGTACCCGCTGATCAGTAATCCGCCGACCATGGGACCGATAACCATGGCTAAGCCCCAAGAAACATTGAATTTCCCGAGCGCTTCCTCAAGTCTCCCTTCACTCGCATCAGCTAGCAAGGCTTCTATAGCTGGCCAGAAGGCTGCGATGGAGATCCATTCTAAGACCTTAATGAAAGCGAGCATAAAGGGATCTTCAGCAAGATTGTAGAAGATGCAGGAAAATCCGTAAGAGACCATTGACATGGATATGAAGGCTTTTCTCCTCAACCTATCAGAGAGTATTCCAAATGCAAGAGGCATGAATGAGTAGATCAAGCCCCCAGCAGCGCCCACGATACCTACAACGAGCGGTGAAGCACCCAAGAGAACAGCGTATATTGGAACGGTGATCCCCACAGCCCCAACAATCATCTGACCTAAGAAGGTGGCGGCGAAAAGAAAACGCAAAGAGGTGAGTGCGCGCTTATCCTTCTTCATGATCTGTCTTCAACCCAGATTCATTCTTGGCGATATTCCTTCAAGATTGAGATGCCACCTTATAGGATTTGTGACAGCACTTAGGGGACCACAGAAAACAACAATGGTCATGATTTAGGTTTGACCTAGAAACAGTTTTTGAGGTAGATTCGTTTCCAATGTGTAATCGAGATATGATACGCGGATATGGCTACAAAGGTTTATCTTTACTTGGCTCAACTTTGCATGGAGGACAAGTTTGTGTATCATACAGAACGTTTGATTAAGGAGCTGGATCAGAGAGCGCGAGACCTCCGACTGGATGTTCTAGAGATAATCCATGAAAGGGGACAGGGGCATCCCGGAGGATCTCTGTCAGCAACCGAGATCATCACTGCTCTCTATTTTCATCACCTTAAGATTGACCCAAATCGCCCCGACTGGCCGGAGCGCGATCGTTTCATCCTAAGCAAAGGGCATGCCTGCGCACTCCTTTACCCTGCTCTGGCGCGGCGAGGATACTTTCCCAGAGAAGAACTTCACACTTGGGGACGTCTTGGCGGTCGCCTCCAAGGGCATCCTGACAGATTGAAGACGCCAGGCGTGGACATGACCACGGGTTTAGAGGGACACGGTATTCCTGTCGGGGTTGGATTGTGCTTAGCTGCACGCCTTAAGGACCTTGACTATCATGTTTATGTCCTTGTAGGTGACGGAGAGTGCCAGTGCGGCGTCCTTTGGGAAGGTGCAATGATAGCAAGTAAGTTTAACCTTTCAGACTTAACCGTGATTGTGGATTATAATGGTGTCCAGCTGGACGGTCCCGTGCATGAGATTCTACCGTTAGATCCATTAGCAGATAAGTGGAAAGCGTTCAACTTTGCTACAATAGAGATCGATGGTCATAACATGCGGCAAGTATTGGAAGCGTTGGATGCGGCAAAGGAGATTCATGACAGACCGACGGTGATCATAGCTCACACGACGAAAGGGAAAGGCGTCTCTTTCATGGAGAACAAGTTTGAGTGGCATGGTCGTGCGCCGAACGACGAAGAATACGCTCGAGCCGTATCTGAGTTGAGGGAGGGCCTCAAATGACGGAGAAAATTTCAATTCGGAAGGCGTATGGAGAAGCCCTTGCCGATTATGGCACTGTAAACCCCAACGTGGTGGCCTTAGCAGCTGACGTTTCATCATCCGTATACACCTCGTTTTTTGCTGAGCGATTTCCGCAAAGATTCTTTAATGTCGGTATAACGGAGCAGTCTTTGATCGATGTTGCAGTAGGTTTCGCTCTGGCGGGGATGATCCCATTTGCAAACACGTTTGCTACTCTTTTCTTGCGGACGGTGGAACAGATACGAACGTGCGTAGCGTACGCCAAGACTAACGTGAAAATAGTTGGGAGCTATTCAGGGCTGTCAGATTTCAAGGATGGCCCAACGCATCACGCCGAGGCAGATGTCGCGATAATGCGGTCTTTACCTAACATGACCGTACTGGAGCCGGCAGACGCTGTTGAAACTAAAAAGATGGTGCCCGCCGCGGCTGAGTTCGATGGACCTATCTATCTTCGGATCAACCGAGCAGAACTCCCAGTCTTATTCGATGAAGCGCATAAAGTGAAAATTGGAAAAGCCTCGATCGTCCGCGATGGCAGTGACGTAACCCTTGTCTGCTCAGGCGTGATGGTATCTCGTTGCCTTGAAGCAGCAAGAATCTTAGCTAACCAAGGAATAGATGTCCGTGTGGTGAATATGTATACAATCAAACCTCTAGATTTTTCCACAGTGGAAAAGGCTGCTGCCGAAACGGGCGCCATCGTTACAGCCGAGGAGCATTCCATCATTGGTGGACTAGGAAGTGCAGTGGCGGAGGCATTGGGCGAAAGGTTTCCAGTACCGATTGAACGCGTAGGCATATCGGATACTTTCACCGAGACGTCTTTAAACTACGAGGAACTATTGGATTATTACGGAATGGGAGTGGAGGACATTATCAAGGCAATTCGATGTGTTGTGAAAAGCAGAAAATAGGTTCGCGCCTTAGGTCTAGAGGCCTGGCAAACACCTCATTGGTTGTTTCTTTTTACGATGTTGAACTCGGAATATCTGAAAATCTTATACCGAAAAAATGCGAATTAGGACTAAAAGAGGAAATAGCATATGACAGTATTAGAAGAGCCGATAAAGGAAGTTCTAACTCTAAGAAACTACGTTGGTGGAGATTGGGTTGATTCGCAAGGGGAACTGATCGATGTTGTTAATCCAGCTACTTGTAAGGTCATAGCGAAGGTTCCCATTTCGTCAAGCGATGAAATTGACGCGGCTGTGGAGGCTGCTAAAGAAGCCTTCCCAGATTGGAGAAGAACCCCTCCTCTGGCACGGGCAAGATGCCTCTTCAGGTTGAAGGAGCTTATGGAGAAACGTTTCGAGGAGCTGAGTAGGATTCAGACGATGGAGCACGGCAAGACAATTGACGAGTCGAGAGGTGAAACAAGGCGTGGCATTGAGAACGTTGAGGTAGCCACCGGAATCCCGTCGTTGATGATGGGATACAACCTTGAGGACGTTGCGTCAGGCATCGACGAATACGTTATTAGGCAACCACTAGGGGTTTTTGGGATTATACCCCCCTTCAACTTTCCCTTCATGGTGCCTCTTTGGTTTGCCCCATATGCTGTAGCTACAGGTAACTGTGTTATCATAAAGCCTTCACCTCACGTCCCCATAAGTCAGGTGAAAATTGCTGAGCTTGTGGATGAGGCTGGTTTCCCTTCAGGCATATGGAACGTAGTTAACGGCGCACAAACCATCGCATCCCACATGCTAGATCATCGTGACATCAAAGGAATCTGTTTTGTCGGCTCTACCGCTGTAGGTAGGGACATTTACAGGAGATGCGGCGAAACCGGTAAACGAGTTATAGCACAGTGTGGCGCAAAGAACTTTTTGTTGGTTATGCCAGATGCCGACCTAGAGAGAACCATAGCGGCGTGCATGACATCTTTTTACGGGAACACCGGGCAACGGTGCTTATCTGGAGCTAACCTGGTTGTTGTCGGCGAAGGCCTTAACGAACACGAATATGACTCATTTTATGAGAAGGTTGTTAATGCATTTGTTGACGCAGCATCGAAGATAAGGGTCGGCTATGGACTCGACGAATCGGTTCAAATGGGGCCTGTGCAAAATAAACATAGAAAAGAAAGAATCTTGGGGTTCATTCAAAAGGGCATAGAAGAAGGAGCGAAAATAAGGCTTGATGGAAGAATGGCAAAACTTCTTGGCGGCTGGCCTCACACATGTTTCCTTAATCCAACGGTTTTCGAGGATGTCACACCAGACATGACGATTGGCAGAGAAGAGATCTTTGGGCCTGTGGCAAGCATCATGAGGGCTAGAAGCCTAGACGAGGCTGTTGAAGTGATCCACAGGAATCCTTTCGGCAACGCAGCGTCCATATTCACTTCGAGCGGAAAGTGGGCTCGAGAATTCCAGTATAGGGTTCAGTGCGGCAACATCGGCATCAATATAGGGATAGTCGCCCCAATGGCGTTCTTCCCGTTCAGCGGGATGAAGGACTCGTTCTTCGGAGTTCTACACGGGCAAGGTCAAGAGGCAGTTCGCTTCTTCACCGAAAGCAAAGTTGTTATTCAGAGGTGGTTCTAACGTGGCGGAGCCGAACGAGACAATGACAACGGCTTCCGCCATAATAAGCTTCGCCGAGAAGCTCGAAGAGGACTCTTTTAGATTCTATGGAGAGCTGGCTGAGAAGTACACAGAAGAACGAGAAACCTTTCTATCTTTCGTCAAAGAGAGCGAGAAGAACAAGGTTCTGTTGACCAGAACTTATCAAGAGACAATAACCGACGCCATCGAAGCCTGCTTCTCTTTTAAGTTCTTGGACTTAAGAGATTACCTAGTCGAAACCACCCTGGCAGAAGAGACCAACTGCAAAGATGCCCTGAAAAGGGCTCTAGAGTTTGAAGAAAAAGGGAGCAGATTCTACATGGATGTCGCCGAACGGTCAAGATCGTTGCTTGCCACGATTCCGTTGGCGTTCAGAAAGGTGGCAGAAGTGAGGAACAAACGCAAGCTTAAGGTGAAATCGCTCTTGGAAAAATTGACGTGACAGTATCTAGCATGGCGTTGGATCAGCTTTAAGATTGTGCAAATCGGGAGGCAGATGCCAATTCTAATCATCTGAAAACAAGTAGCCCGCTTTTTGTAGGCGCACTTTCTCCGTGACCGACCAGACAATAGGCTTGTGAATTTTAATAGGAATCAGTATATACGATCTTTGGGAGGCATTGACTTGAGCAAACTGGGTCTCGGTCTGATTGGTTGCGGGTGGGCGGCTCGAAACCTCCATATGGCAAGTTACAGAGACCTTTTCGAACTGAAGGCGATCTGCTGCAGAACCGAGGACCATGCAGAGAAATTCAAGGATGAATTTGGATTTGAAAGGGCTTACACAGGCTACATAGATCTCTTAGAAAGCCCAGATGTGGATGTCGTGACTATATGTACGCCTGCTTCCACACGCCTTGAGATAATTGAACCCGCTGCAAAGCTTGGCAAGCACATCTTCACCGAGAAACCTTTGGCTTGGGAGATTGAGGAGGCTCAGCGGTCGGTGGAGGCTTGTGAAAAGTATCGGGTAAAGCTCGCTGTGGCAGACCAGTATAGGTTCTTCCCGCATATACAGGCAGCCGCTAAGATAATTGAGAATGGTCTGCTGGGCACCCCTTTCGCTGGGCTCTTGGAGAGCATGATCTTCTTCGATTACCCTGCTTATCCTGGGCAGAAGAGGGGTTTCGTCATTGAACAGATAACCCACAACATCGACGCACTAAGATGCATTCTAGGTGAGGAGGCAGTTGATGTCTACGCCAAGATGGGCCGGTCTCCTTCCAAGGTCCGCCGCGGCGAGACTCGGGAGTTCTGGGACACAATCACTATAACCTTTGAAAGTGACTGTGTGATTCAACTCTTCAATTCTTGGGACTGCTGGGGCTACAACGTTGACGAAGAAAGCCCCGAAGGGAGAATGCACTTGGAATGTGACAGAGGCACACTATTCCTGAATAAGGATGAGAGTACGCCCTTAACAGCCTACTCAGCGGATCTTGGGGGCTGGTTCACGCCAGACGTTACACCCAAGCTGAGAAGAGATCAGTTGGAGGCCTACGGTACAGGAGAGAGCATGAAGAGGTTCATTGAATGCATCGAGAGGGGTGGAGAGCACCCAGTCTCTGGAAGAGAGTACCTTAAGACACTTAGGATAGCCTTTGCAGCTTACGAGTCAGCTGGAAAGAACATGCCGATAAAAGTTTGAGTTAAGCCGAGGGGGAGACAGGATATAGAGACTGGAGGAAGAACCCAGGAACAACTGGTTGTTTCAGTCGTCATACCTGCGCACAATGAAGAAAGATGGATAGCAACGTGTCTGGAATCTGTTCTGAGAGATAATTATCCCCGCAAAGAAGTCATCGTAGTAGACGATGCTTCTACTGACAAGACCAGTGAGATCCTCAAACGTTTCCCGGTCAGAGTTATCAGAAATGAGAAAACCGCTGGACCGAGCTCAGCGCGCAACATTGCTGTAAGAGAAGCTAGGGGCGAGATAATCGTCTCCATAGATGCTCATTGCATCGTTGATGATCCCGAATGGATTCAAAGATTTCTGCGGCATTTCGATGACCCAGAGGTGGGAGCGGTGTCCGGCTACTTCGGTAGGAGTCCCGGCGGAGTGTCTCTAAGATTTAGAGCCACAGCTGAACCAAGGTTGTTCAAGTCTGGGAATGGAGCCTTCAGGAAAACAGTCTTTGAACAAGTGCGAGGATTTGACCCCTCCATAGAGTGGGTGGGGGACGCAGCCTTAACCTTCAAGATCCTTAGGTCTGGATGGAAAATTGTGCACTCGCGTGACATTAGGGTTGTACATGCAGAGAAGCTGTTCAGCATAGAGAGAGCCTTCTTGTACGGAACTTGCTTCTTTCCGTTACTTAAGAGGTATCCGCGAGAAACTATAGGTAAAAAGCCTGAGGTTTACTGTATGGGAACGGGTCTGCTCCTGAGTGTTGGATTGTTTGCTGATCTGCTTTACAGGTTCCCGATCTTTACTCTCTCATCAATGGTCTTTATCAGTGTGCTAAACGGCGCAACTCGCAACGTCTCCATACCTCAAATGCTTAAAGACGGTTTCTACAGCACAATCTGGTCCTTTGTGTACTACCTAGGAGCTGTATATGGTGGGGTCAGAAGTGCACTATTGATACGACGGAGTTAAGACAGTTGTGCGAACTCCACGGGTAACAAGAGCACGGTGCAAACGAGAAGACTTCTATCGTTATAAGACGACCAATGTTGCTGTAGCATTTATATGAGTGTTCATCAATGAGTGAGGCGATAATTTTATCTGGTGGTTCAGAGTAGTTAAAAAACAGAGCTAAGAATCGGCGGACTGAGCAATGACAATCCTTGCCTAGACTAAGGTAGCGCGTTGCCTTAGGTCTGCTTCGAATCGTCCCAGGGAGGATTTCTATGTGTTTTCTAAACTTAAAGAGGAGTTCAGTTTCATTCATGAAAACGTTTTGATACTTAATGTGTTTCTCATTCATGACCCCAGAAGAGAGAGAAATGACGATCGGGGGCTTCAATTAGCAATCGTGAGTTGAGTGTTAAGAGATAAGGAGAGGGTACAAGACGGGAAGAAAGGAGAGATGTCCTAAATGTGGTTCTAAGAAGATAGACTATTACTCAGTTCCCAAGAAATGTAAGGTATGTGGATTCGTTTGGAGCGGGAAAGCAAGAAAGAAAACTTCCAAGAAAAATAAGGTCCGATTCTGACAGGACAGGCCTAATCGAAATATTGCCTATACTTATGATCTGAAAGGTAAAAGAGTCAACTTCTAGACTTGTGAGCATTAGATAGAAGGCCGAAAGCAATCTAAACCTTCTCTCTAAAGTGAGGAATGATCTGCTTTCCCAATAACCGGCAGGTTTCTTCGTATGGGCTGGCTATCTCAAATTCAAAGTGGCTTACTCCGCTTTCCAGGTATCTCTCAATCTTGTTAATACAGTCTTCAGGCGTTCCAAATATAGTAACCTCTTCGCAGGGCTTATTAGGGACCTCAGGGATGTGCTCTCCAATCGTCTTCGTCGTGTCTTTCTCCACGGTTAGTTGGTTCCAGTCGAACTCCTCCGTGACCCGGTAACCGTAAAGCTGAAGTTGCTTGGGCCACCATAGGAACCTTCTCTTGGCAACAAGCAAGGCGGCTTTCCTTGCTTTCTCGTAGTCTTCGGACACAGCTGTTGTGACGACACAGGTCACATCGACGTCATTTATACTTCTGCCTGCTTTTCGAGCCGCATCCGCCACCTCTTGAGTGTCAACCTTATATCTTTTCGGACTCATCATCTCAGCCAACCATCCATCTCCATACATTCCGACGAGCTGCCTAGTCTTGGGCGAGTTCGCAGCTACATAGATAGGAGGATGGGGCTTCTGAACCGTCGGCACCTGTACGAAGGCTCCGGAAAGCTTGAAGATTTCGCCCTCGTAATCGACGATCTCGCATGTCCACAATTTCCTTAGAATCTCGATGGTTTCCCTCATCCGAGCGATACGTCGATCCCTCGGTATGCCATAAGGATCAGTGTTCATAGCCTCACCTGCACCCAAGCCTAGAACCGCCCTGCCGCCGGAGACCAGATCTAGGGTCGCCACTGTCTGTGCTAAAACAGCCGGATGCCGCCTGTACGGGTCAGTAACGGATGTTCCCAAGGTGACTCTCCTGGTGCATGTGGCAAGGGCCGAGAGGACGCACCAAGCATCGGGGCAAAGCCTCTTGTAGTCCTCTAGAACGAGATGATCCGGAACCCATATCGAATCGAACCCTGAACCCTCCGCCAACATTGCAGATTTCGCCATCTCACGATACGGAGCTAACTTGGCCATAACGCCAAATCTCACCATCAACTATCGCTCTCCCTCATAGTTCCAGCCATCTCCACAATCCCCACTGAATTATATAACGCTTAAAACTGTTACTAGGTATGGTGATTTTCAAAACGATTTTTAAGATGATGAAACACCTTGTTAAATGGTGGGTTCGTCTTGAAAAATGAGGTCCGCGTTGAAGAAGTTGAGGAATCTAGCATTGATGACCTCATATACGTCTGTTCTTCAGCCTTCCTTGAGGATCCTGTACATGCAAAGGGTACTCTCCTAAAGAGGAACTGGCTCCGAAGGATGCTCAGTGAATATGGCTCCTGCGCAAAAATCGCGTATTACAGAGAGAAGCCCGTTGCCCAGATTCTGTTCTACCCTGAAGAAGCAGATCCAACCCTGAGCGTGAAGAGGGAGAAAGCCATCTTCCTAGTTTGCGTTTTTAATCCCTTCAGTGAAGCTCAGCGGTTAGGTATCGGGACTACGCTCCTCCAGAGCCTCATCCAAGATTGTAGGCATGGCTTAGAATGTTTAGGTGGTAAACCTTGCACTTTCATCGTAACCAAACCATTCAACATAGGTAAGTTTCTCTCATTACCCGAATTTTATAAAAGAAATGGGTTCAAGCCATCTCCAACAGAGCCAGATACCTTACATTTGGACGTAACTAAGCCCTATATACCCGCGGAACCCGTTGAGAGATATGAGCCCTTACCGGAAGACGAGGGTAAAGCCATAGTCTTTTACAGTCCAATATGCCAGTTCTCATATCCGTTCGCTGTAACAGCCTCTCGGATAATCACGGAGGTTGCACCGGAACTCCAGGTCAAGATGTTTGATTCATGGAAGAAACCGGAGGAATCTATCAAAAGGAAGAACTGGTGGCTGATAGTCAATGCAAAGCCCATCTACACATTTTTCATGGAAGAGAAGGAGTTCAAAGCCGAAGTGAAAGGGGCTGTAGTGGAGGAAAAAAACAAAGCCTAACTCGATTTGCCATTTTCCTGGGAAAGGACTAGGAAGAGGATTCAACATAAAAGTAATCATGTCAGTTATGCTAGGAGCTTTATTCGCGTCAGCATTAGAGATTCTTCTCTAGCGTTATTTTCCTCATCCTTGGTATGAATAACATCTTTACTCAGCTACATCACAATATTAGAACATCAACATTACATGTTCCATTCACAGCCCAAATAGCTCGCCTTGGTGATGGTGATGTCTAGGCCTGAACTTCAATCGGAACTGACCCTTTTCGACGTGACAAATCTTGTAGTCGGAGCAATAGTAGGCGCAGATATATATGTGGCATCTTCTTTTGAAGCTGGATACCTCGGCCCTTTCTCGCTCCTAATGTGGGTTGTGGCAGGTGTTGTAGCCGTTGTTATTGCGTTATACTTCGCGCAATGCGCCGCTTTACTTCCGAAGGTGGGAGGGCCTTATGCTTACGCTAAAGAGGCCGGGGGACCCTTTGCATGATTTATTGTTGGTTGGTCACTCTGGCTAGCTGAGTGGATAGCGTTAGCAGTCCTTCCTGTGGCATTCCACGTTACTTGATGTTCTTTCTGCCAAATCTCGGATGGATTTGTCAAAGCATAGTTAAAGGATTGTTCGTAGCCTTTCTCATCGTAACGAACATTGTCGGAGTAAAAGCTGCGGGAAGAAGAAATGATTTTCTTACATTGGTAAAACTCTCGTCGTTACTCCTTTTCTCGGCAGTAGGAGCGATCTATATTTTCCTGAACCCCACAATAGCTATCTCGAACTTTACGCCGTTCTCTCCTTTTGGTTGGTCGAATTTTGGGAAAGCCCTAGTGCTGATTTTCTGGGCTTACGCAGGTTTCGAGATCTCAACCATACCTGCACATGAAACAAAAGATCCGAGCAGCACAATTCTAAAGGCAATAGTGATTGGAATCTCAATTGTAACCGTCTTCTATCTTGTAACAAACGCTGTGCTCTTCGGAGTTAGACCATGGACCCAGCTAGCTTCTGACACAGCGCCCTTAGCCTAAATGTCTGGGCCCTAGGTGATGCGGATGGCAAATACCAATTTAAACATGTGGCAAACTATGAATCTTCAGTCGTATACTATAATGCTATACGGAAGATGAAGGCAAAAATCGATTATCACGCTGTGCCACATGCCGTTTTTACCTATCCTGAGATTGCAAGCGTTGGGCTTAAGGAGAAAGACGCACTAGAGAAATACGGCGAAGAAGAAGTGCTAATAGGGATTCGAAGATATCAAGATACCGCAAAGGGTAAAGCAATGGACGTAAAAAACTATTTCGTCAAGGTTATCGTTGAAAGAGAAACCATGAAGATTTTAGGGGCACACATCATTGGTCCTTACGCCTCAGTTCTTATACAAGAGATAATAAACCTAATGTACACCCCAGGGCAAAGTGCTGCTCCAATGATTTATCGAATGCATATCCATCCCGCCTTAAGCGAGGTAGTGGAAGGAGCGTTTCATTCCCTTGTACCACCACAACAGTACCATCACACTATCGAGCACCACTATGGTCTCCCTGTTAAATAAATCCTCTTGTGCAAAAGTTGCACGTCTTGAGTATAGAGCAGAAAATAAGAGATAGGTATTATTATGATATATATATGAAAGGTTACATTTCAGAAACTTGTTTAGTGCCAAGACCTAGATGGTCCTTAAAGGAATTACAAAGATCGTTTGCTAGTAGGCATAGGTACCAAATTGGAGTGATGCCGGAAAAATGAGGGAAAAAACTCTATACTTTCATCATAATCTCTCATTTTTCGCAATCTTGGTTCTGATATTGGTTCTGGCGTTGGTTTTTCTTTTCGTAGAGATAGTAGGAACAGCTTTCAAAGAAATCGGTTTTCCCCCAACTATGATTGCTTTGATTCTGTTGTCTAGCTTTACGGGAAGCTTCATTAATATTCCTCTTCTGAGACTTAAAGCGACGATACCTATCGTGAGAGAGGAGTTTGTAAGTTTCTTCGGGATTGTTTACCGGATTCCACGAGTAAAATATGGCGAAACCCAAACTTTACTAGCCATTAACTTAGGAGGCGCGTTAATACCGACTGCTGTGTCGTTCTATCTGCTATGGAAGATGCCTTCAGCCATCATGTACGCCTTAATAGGTGTAGCCATTGTTTCCCTAGTAACTCATGTTGCGGCGAGACCTGTAAAGGGAGTCGGTATCGTCACTCCAGCTTTCCTTCCTCCATTGGTTGCAGGTCTAACTGCCTATTTCCTACCCTTCAAAACACCACAGATAATAGCCTACGTAGCAGGTGTCCTTGGCACCCTGCTGGGAGCGGACCTGCTTAACCTTCCTGCTATCCCCAAGATTGGGGCACCTGTTGCAAGCATAGGCGGAGCAGGCACCTTCGACGGCGTATTTCTCAGCGGCATAGTGGCTGTCCTTCTTGAGGCCGTCATCTAAATCTGTCATGAGCTTCCCAAAGATTTTCTTGCGACTGCAATTCCGATATAACGCTATTACCACGCGTAGCGGACGGATTATGACGGATCCGTAACCTAGAACCAGAGTCCGTAAACCTCCAATGAAGGCTAGGGTAACAATCACAAAGGAAACCCGCTTGGCCCCAAAAGCTGAAAGCACAGCAAGTATGTAAAGAAGCACCCCTAATATAAATGATATTGCAATGACTAACAATTGCTCGTTTGTTCTCAATATTCGGTCAAAAACATATTCGCTGCAAGTCTCATATTCATGCTAGTAGGCATCTAGAAGTCAATCTCTCACCAGCGATTGATAGAATTGAAATCTGCACATAATGTGAATAGAAATGACAACTGTTGCCAAGAGAAAAGAGTGATTCAAATGTAGCATGGAATCGAATTTTGAGACCCAAGAAAAAGAAGAGACCAACCATAAAAGAACGCGCTTTGTACGTCGGTCCGTTGTGTGATATTATATGATGTACTACGATATGAGTAAGAAAGAGAGAATGAGAATAGGAAAATAAACTTCTGGGGATTGAAGTCTACGGCTTCTTTCAGTTCTGCTAAAACCCTATTGAAACCTTAGGGCGTAAACCCCACTTCCTTGGGTTGGGATTTCAGCTGCGTTTCCTGATGATTTTGATGTTGTCTAGGGCGCAGACAAAGCTAGCCATCTGTGACAACTTTGGAGACGCTATTACGGAACTGATTGCTGGAAAAGATAGAAAAGAGTGCTTCAAAGATATATAAGGGAGTCTATCTTAGGAAATCATCGAATTTCCAATAGTGTTCTTCTTCTTGCCGGACTATTTCTTCAAACATGTGTCGAGTCATCGTGTCTCCGCCTTTGAATGCTTCTTCGATGATTTTTCGATATAGCAGTATGGCGTCGTTTTCCGCTTTATGACCAAGCTTCAGAAATTCATCGGCGGTCTCGCCAACCTGTGGAAGCGGATCTGGGATAGATGTGGTTTCACCTTCAAGCAAATAAATGCGCTCGGAGATCTTTTCGAGGTGCTCCATTTCTTGCATGAAAATCCCTTTAAGCAGCTCGCTTACGACCTTGGTTTTATTGGCTTCAGTGATGACCTCTAGTGCCGTATTCTTTTTACGCAAGACCAGCAAACTGGCTTTCTCATGTTGATTAGTGTATTGAATTATGGCTGAGATTTCACTTGCAGCAGCCTTATTGAGCATCGCAAAATAGTCGTCAGTAAAGATTTTGCGCCATTCCGATATAGGTGATTCAGGTCCTTCAGGCTCATCTTTAAAGTTCACATATTCTTGGAACTTAAATAAGTGCGTCTCTTCCTCTGCATAGATTTTCTCAAACAATTCGCGAGTTTCCCAATCCCCAATTTTCCCAGCAGCCTCGATAATTTTACGATACAATACAAGTGCCTCTTCTTCCGCCTTCACGCCGTTCTTCGCAAATTCGCTTAGAG
>Ga0315310_10000301_pt1 | contig 31773 bp, 28 predicted proteins | sample TDP5_MG_FD_203630 | JGI IMG/M metagenome (GOLD analysis project Ga0315310, IMG submission 203630) | Freshwater sediment microbial communities from Lake Towuti, South Sulawesi, Indonesia - TDP5 | ecosystem: Environmental > Aquatic > Freshwater > Lake > Sediment | place: Indonesia: South Sulawesi...
GACGGCTGAAGAGGCTGAGAAGGAAGTCTACAATATCTTGGAGATCTATAGGCAGCTTGTAGAGGAGCAACTCGCGGTTCCAGTTCTGTTGGGCGCAAAGACTGAAGCGGAGAAATTCGTTGGAGCAGACTATACCCTGACAATGGAGGCGTTGGTGCCCGACGGGAAGGCGTTGCAGATGGGCACCTCGCATTTTCTAGGCCAAAACTTCTCGAAGCCATTCGAGATCAAGTATCTTGGAAAAGATGAGAAGGACCACTACGTCTGGCAGACAAGCTGGGGCGTGGCGACTCGAATGATAGGAGCAGTCGTGATGGTGCACGGCGATGACAAGGGCCTTGTGCTTCCTCCCCGAATAGCGCCGATCCAAACCGTCATTGTGCCGATCTACTACAAGGATGAAGATCGAGACAAAGTGCTCTGGAAAGCGAAGGAGATAGCGTGTCTTCTGAGAGAGAAGGACATCTCGGTCCATTTGGACGAAAGGATAGAGTATACGCCCGGTTGGAAGTTCAATGAATGGGAAATGAAAGGCGTCCCAACGAGGATTGAGATAGGTCCTAGGGATATCGCGGCGGCTCAGGTGACCATCTCGAGAAGAGATACGGGACAGAAGTTTGAGGTCAAGATGACCGCCTTACCAGAAGAGATCATGAAAACACTAGAATCCATTCAAGCCAACCTATACACGAAGGCGAAGAGGCAACTGGAGGAGAATATCAGAACTACCAAATCATACGAGGAGTTCAAACAAATTCTAGAGACCATGGGAGGCTTCGTGAGAGCTTGCTGGTGCGGACGACCTGAATGCGAGGCAAAGATCAAGCAAGACACGGGCGCCACTATCAGAACTGTTCCGCTCAAGAGAGAGGAGGTCTTCGCAGACTGCATCCTATGCGGAAAGGACGCGAGAGATGTTGTATATTTCGCTAGGGCGTACTAAGGGTGCTATTCGACGCTTCGCACGCCTGACAGGACTACATTGGCTCTTTCGATAAGCCTACTCCGATCTCGAATGAAGCACGGTCCCGAGGTCTCCACTTTGATGGAGGCAGCGGCCGCGCCGACGCAAGCAGACCATACGGGCTCCCTTGACCGAACATACTCTGTGAGGAAAGCGCCGCTAAATGCGTCTCCAGCACCGGTAGGGTCAACGACCATCTCTGGCTTGCAGGCGGGTATCCGAAAAAATCCCTCGTCACTCAGGAGATCGGATCCATGACTGCTTTTCGTCAGGATACAGACTGACGGCCCAAGCCGCCTCAGCTTCCTCAGAGCATCCTTAGAACTGATGCCCCTTACCATCATTCTCAGCTCATCGGAAGATCCTCTCAGCACGTCAACCCTTCTCAGCAGGGTTTTGTCGAGCCAAGACCTCCCTAGCACCTGCCCCCCTCGACCAACTCTCCTGAGATATCCCTGCGGGTCAAGAGATGTTAGCATGGATCGACTGGCAAGCGACTTCGCAACCAGTTCCGGAACCTCATCTATGACAGGCCCTATGTGTAGACTTCGAATTCGAAGGCCTTCCGGTAGATCAGACTGATTGAGATTTTCACATTTGCTAAGTAGCCTCAACGATCTTCTCTCCTTCCAGTATCTGAGTTCAAATCTCGTCGTTGGGGCTGGTTTGACCTTCAATAACCTGGTGCCAACTCCCATCTGTCCAAGCCATTTCCTTCGGCTTTTTCCGAAATCCATTCCAACCTTGGATATGACGTATGTCTTTGCACCCAAGGAGGCTGCTATCAACGAAGTATGAACTGCGGGCCCGCCTGGAATCCAAGTAGGCCTCTTATGTGGGTCTCTTCTGATGCAATCGAGAGTAATGTGACCGGCAGTGACAAGCTCCAGCATGTTGTTTCACATCGACTTGACGGGATTAGGGCTCCTGACCCTGAGTAGACGGTTAGGGTGCTAAAAAACTGTAGTAATCAACACTCGGTGGCGAATAAGCGTGATTCTTATGATCTAGGTGAAGCCTCGGAAGAATTGCTCAGAGCCAACAATTGTTCGGCTGTCCCAGTCCTGTTTTCTCAAGTTATCTTCCTTGGGACAAAGCCATAATAGGCGGTCAATCGGGATTAGACCAAAAGAAGGCAGCGGGGATGGGAAAGAAAAGGAAGTCTAGGGGACGGAGCAAGGGTGGGAAGGGAAGATCCGAACTGGTCCAGTGTAGCAACTGCGGGATGCAGGTTCCTAGGGATAAGGCAAAGAGGATGACTCATTGGGTCTCATTGGTCGAGCCCTCCTTGGCGCGTGAACTCAGGGCTAAAGGTGCTTACATCGCAAGGCGGCAAGTAGTCAAGTTCTATTGTGTGTCTTGCGCGGTTCACTTCGGGGTCTCGAAGGTACGGGCGAGAGAAGAGAGGCGGTTCCCCTACTAGACTCACGTAAGCTTATTGAAGCTTTCTGGATGCCACAAGGTTCTGAGAGGCCTCGCACTCCACATGCGACCTAGTGACCGCCGAAGCTGAAGATCTTAATAGTAACAGAAAACCCTCAGGGAAGATCGTGCCGCTAGGCCAGTTCTCTATGCGCTTGATGAACTCTCTGCAGGACTGTAACTGACGCTAGAGCCGATATGACGATGATCCCCGCCTCGATGAAGCCAGTCAGGGTCGAGGCGGCGAGGATCAGTAGTCTCTCAGGTCTCTCGGCGATCCCCACCTTCATGTTGGCTCCTTGACTTTCCCCCCTAGCTCTCGTGTAGCTTACAAGGATTGAGCTCGAGATCGCCCAGAGGCCCCAAAACGTTGAGCATAAGCCTGCCAGAACAATCGCGGAGAGCACAAGCATCTCGCCAACCTTGTCGATTATGGAATCACAAAAGGCGCCAAACCTAGTGACCTGGCCATAAAGTCTAGCGATCGCCCCGTCCAAAGCGTCGAAGAACCCCGAGAATAGAAGAAGAATAGCAGCTAGCAGCAACAGTGAGCGATCATTCGAGGAGAGGTAGTAGCAGGCCGAAGCCCCGACGGCAAGAACCATGCCTAGGACGCTTGCAGACATGGGACTGAAGCCTAAGGCATGGAGCTGTCTGGCATGGAAATCGAAGAATCTCCTTGATTGTTCCTTCAGTCGGGTAAGCACTGCCTTTCCCCAAACTACGATATCTCAGTATACCTTTAAACTGCTATCGCAACATTTACCAGATTCGCTGTACGGCTAGTAGCAGGCTTGATGTCAAGATGGGGAGGATAGACAAAGGAGTCATTTGCAGCATAGAAGGCTGCACTGAAACAGCCATACGGTCAATCTCCGCCGAGAAGGCTTCAGAGGCGAAACTGAAGACAATGGGAGCGAGAAGAGCCTATCTCTGTAAGAAGCACTACAAGGAGTTGAAGAAGCACCTAAAGAAGGACCGTAGACTTCAGAAGTGGCGTTGGAACCCGTAGGCTTAGGAGAGATCAGAGAAATGAGAATGCTACTGATACACGCAGACCACTTCGAGTATGAAGTGCTTGAAAGAGCTATCGAGGATCCAGAACAGATTACTGATTCTGAAAGGGCGGGGGTGGCAGATGATGTTTTGGTTTCGTTCTGTACTGTAGAGAAAGTAGATGAGAAGAGCCCGGAGAACGTTGCGAGGAACGCGGCTAGATCAATCATGGAAGTTGCTGAGTGGGTGAAGACGAAGAGGATCGTGATCTACCCTTATGCGCACCTGTCGAGTAGCTTGGCGTCGAGAGACGCAGCCATCCCAATCCTTAGAAATGTCCAAGCGGAGTTGTCGCAGAAAGGATATGGAGTCGTGAAGAGCCCCTTCGGATGGTACAAGAGCTTCAAGATATCATGCAAGGGTCACCCGCTGTCGGAACTCTCTCGAACGATCACGCCTGAGGAGGAGCGACCCAAGGAATCGCAGGCCGAAGTGGAATATGCGGTGCTCGACACGGACGGCCTAATCCACGATCCTAGAGCGTACACCTTTAAGCCCAATGAAAGCGATTTCAGAATGCTCGTCGAAAAGGAAGCCCTCAAGGCCGGGTTGGTGGGAGGGAAACCTCGATTCTTAGACTATTGCAAGAAGTTCGGGTTGGAGTGGGAGCCGTACTCAGATGTTGGACACATGAGGTATGGCCCCGAGGCAAATCTCATGTTCGAACTGGTCGCTGACTATTCGTGGACTGTAGCGAACTCTCTCGGCATACCGGTGTTTGAGGTTCGAGGCACGAACATGTTCGACCTTTCAGTCAAACCCGTAAAAGAACATGCAGAATTGTTTGGAGGTAGACTCTATCAAGTAGATATAGATGAGAAGAGCTATGTGCTCAGGTATGCAGCTTGCCACCAGCAATTCGCCATGCTGAAGGACTGGTCCATCAGCTATCGGCAGCTACCTTTCGGAACGTTCGAGGTGGCGGACAGCTACAGACTGGAACAGAGTGGAGAACTCCTACTATGCTTCAGAGTTAGAAAACTCCACATGCCAGACCTGCACGTGTTCTGCCGAGACGTCGAAGACGCTAAGATCGCTGCGATGAAGACCCATAGGAAGATCTATGAAGAGATAGGAAAGCTAGGAAGAGACTACGTGTCGATCTACAACACAACCAAAAGCTTCTATGAGCAGAACAAGGCTTTCTTCAGTGAGCTTGTGGCGGTTGAGAGGAAGCCTGTACTTCTCAGCTTTGTCCCTGAAGGGGTCTACTACTGGGTCATCAATGTCGAGTATACAATTATTGATGATCTCGGCCGACCCAGAGAGATAGCGACATTCCAAATAGATGTCGGAAACGCTAGAAGGTTCGGCATAGCCTATACGGACGCTGACGGAAAGAAGCAGTATCCTCCGATAATACATACGGCCTTGATCGGAACGGTTGAACGTTACATCTTCGCTGCTCTGGACACGGCGGCTAAGCTGGAGAAGGAGGGCAAGGTTCCATCTCTGCCACTGTGGCTTACTCCCGTGCAAGTAAGGATTATTCCTGTAAGTGACAGCTTCATGCAGCGCGCATGCGATCTACTGTCCGAGATCGGTGGCGCTGGCATTAGGGTAGACCTAGACGATCGCCTAGAATCCATTGCGAAACGTGTCAGAGACGCCGAGGTGAGCTGGATCCCCTACATAGTTGTGATAGGAGAGAGGGAGATGAAGACGGATCTCCTCAACGTTAGAAAGAGGGAGACGGGCGAGCAGGAGTCCATGTCTGTTCATGAACTAATTGAAGAGGTAGCAAAGCGAACCAAGGGGTACCCACGGACAAGCCTAAAGATGCCTTCGTTTCTGAGCCAAAGACCTGTTTACAAGCCGTAGCTTGAATCGAGCTCCGGCTGTCCTCCGAAGTGAGCGTCAGAAGTATTTTATATCCAATCTGATTTATCAACAGGGGATGCGCTATGAGCAGAGATCAAATCTACGGCGCGGTCGTTTTCTTACTGTCTCTCCTAGTTGCGGTGGCTTATGTCTCCATCTTCATCGGAGGATATATTGGCGTAGTGTTTCTGAGGCAGCTCCAAGAGTTGGCGATAGCCGTTCCAGTGGCATTGGCCGTTCTTGCGGTTCTAGTGATACTGATGTGGATTGGATGGACGATGTTAACAACGCCTCCGCTAGAAGAGATAGGACCGACTCCAACCCCCTAGCATCGGTCTTCGAGGATTTCGAGGCACCAAGATTTAGCGCCTTTTAGCGAGTCCTCCAATCTTCCGTTTCTGCACTACTTATACAGAGGAGATCATCAAATATGTTCCTAATGCCTCTTAGATGGCTCAGCAAGGATTGGTGGAGTGAGGAACATGATTGATTACAGATTCTGGATCTCAATAGCAGTGATAAGTATTATTGGAACGGTGGGCAGCGTACTTTTCAAGCATGGAACAGATGCTTTTGGAACATTGACCTTTGAACGTTTGCTTCAGATAGAGACATCGAAGATATCGCCTGCCGGATTGGCCGCTCTGTCAGCTGGGGTAGCGATGGTCCTCCTTGGAGGATATATGCTCAAACCCGCTTCATTCGCCCTCGAGTTCCTGTTCTACCCGGCAGTATTCGTTGCTCTGGTCATGCTATTCATTTCACGCTTCCTGATTGGAATACCTCTATCCGTGACGGGGCTCGGCCGGCTCAACGCCCTGCTCACGGTATTGTCGATCGTTTTGACAGCTGCGGCTAGCGCGTTCGTGTTCAAGGAGGCCTTCAATCCGCGAGTGATTATCGGTTTCTTGCTCGGTGCGATGTCCATCCTGCTAATCGGAGAAATGTAGGGCATGAAGAGATTGCAATCTTAGGGTATGACAGACTAAAAAAACCGCTGGTGCTCTGGAATTACGTTGACATATGGATAGCTTCCCACTACGGGCCAAGATAGAACATGAATAGTCTCAGAGAATTGATGAATCTCTACGACGTAGGAGCAAAGCGTCCAAGAGGAATTCTAGAGCTCAGCCTCAAGATTAGAAAGACACTGATTGGAACAGAGATGGAGGAAGAGAAAAAGAGAGAAATTCGCTCACTCATGAGTAGAGGGGTACTGAGCGAAGCAGAATACTCGAAGCTGCTATCTCGCAAGAAAATTCGAAGCCGCTTCGGAGCAAGGTATCGTCCGGCAGCTGACTACTCAAGATGCTACTTGTCAAAGGCAATCTCAAACGTCATGAGCCGCCTGACAAGTAGATACAAGAACGAGGCTGCAAGAAAAGAATTCTTTAGTAGACTTGCAACGACAAGTGGAGCAATCTACCTCTGTGTTTCCGACGAAAGAATAGGCACCTTGTTCGAAAATAGAGATTCAGACACGGTCGCGGATATTGTATTACGAGAGACGGCAGCTCTTGCGAAATCAACATTCGACCCAAATGAAGAGCTTAGACAGAAGCTGGCAAATGGCCGACGTGAACTCTTAGAGTTCATGTCAAAGGTTGAGGATCTATGTGGTGTAAAGTGGGAAGAATGTGAAAAGTACGATGAACATTTGACACTAGTCTCGTTCTTTGATCCTTGGTACTCAGAAAACGAAAAGACGGAGAAGTGGGGCGCAGTATACTACTCGGAACCTACTACTTTGAATATGGCGCCGCCCGTAATGTTTTTCGATGCTCTAAGGAGATCAGTAATTGCAAGAGAAGCAGTCAATCTCCTTAGCCCGCGTATCGTGGACTCTGTTCATAGGCTATACGAACAGTCAGAATACCTTGCGACGAAGCTGCTTGATGACAAATATGAAAGAGAGTTCTGGCTGATTGCTAGACACGGCATGAGAGAAGAAACCAAGAGCGACGTGATCACAGGCATTTCTGACTTCTTCAATTACTACGAAAGCTTCGTGGGGCAGGATCTCTACAAGCAAATCTGGTCTAGACTGAGTGAAATGACGCGCCTATCGCTTCAGATAAGCTCACTGCGAGAGTACGCAAGGATTCTAGATGCGATTGCTGCCCGCCCCGTACGAGTGAAACTTGCCCGGCCGTATGAGGTGGCACTTTTCAAAATATTGGCTGTGAAGCCGGACATGCCCATGAGTGAGTTGGCCCGGCATATTGGCACAAGCATCCCAACAGCCACCAAGCTTATGCAAAGGTTGACCCAGAAGGCATGCCTGCGATTCTTCACACTCACAAACGATCGCAAGCTAGGTCTCGAAGAATTCCTATTCTTGATAAGGACATCGAGACCCGATCGACTACCATCAGTCCTGTGGAGAATCCCATATTGCAGAGACATCTATCGCCTGTATGGACCAATAGACTACTTTGCTGTTGTAGATGTTCCAGAAGAAAGAATCAGCTTTGTTGATAAGCTCAAGTCAGCCCTAATAGATCAGGGTCTCGTATCGGAGATTACTACGCTAGTCGCAACAAGGGATTTCTCAAATATGAGTTTTGAATACTATGACTCGAATGAGTCAGTCTGGCATGTCCATTGGGATAGCTGGGGAGCACAACTGGCAAAGGCGCTAGAGGAAAAACAAGTTCCGGTCCAAGCGCAAATCATTCGACATGGAACGGAAAGAGTTAGTTTTGACAAGCTTGATCTTCAGATAATGGAGAGGCTACATTACAATTGCAGATGCTCATATTCTGAGATTGGAAAAGCAGTTGGAGTCACAGGGGCTTACGTTAGTAGAAAGGTCCACCGGCTACTAAAGAACAAGGTTTTCAGGCCAGTCGCTAAGCCGTTCAAGATAGGTGCCGAGGAATATGCACTTGTAACTATTCCTTGTGAGAGCGTCTTCGTAGAACCGTTGGTGGAGTTCTTGAACAAGTTACCGGCGTGGCGAGGAGCGGTAGTAAGAGGAGATTTTGAGGGAATACTGGCTCAAGTCGGTGTTCCATCAGGAGAGGTAAATCAACTCTTCATGGTCCTTGACGATCGCTTGGTGAAAAGCCATCTCGTGAACTGCTCGTTCAATGTTGTCGGAATGTGGTCAAGTCCTCGAAGGTGGCTTCCCGTTGACCTCTACTCAAGAGACGAAGGCTGGAAGTTCGACGAAAATTACTATCTAAACGTGATAGACACGTACGGAAAATAGATGGGGGGCGAGCGAAGAACTCTCGCCCTTACAGACAAGGGATCTTACCACTCTGGAGATGGGGGATCCCAGAGGCCTACTGGATCATCTTCCGCTTTGACTTTCTTCTTCAAAATATTCACCTCCTCGTCTTTGTTATGCCGGCGCCTCGAATGCACGGCTGCTTACGCACTTGGAGCTGCAAGGTAAATCGTTTTTGTTCGAAGATTTGAAGAGCGGACCGCCAATATTTGGTGAGTATTACCAGTTGAGCCGGGGGCGAAATAGTATTCTAAACTATTCTAATCTTCTTTACTACTCTACCCAGTCTCTTCCTAGTATTCGATTCCTTTTCTAGCTTGGATTCCTCGGGTATAAGGATGTTTGATTTCCCTCATCTCAGTTACGAGATCTGCCAGATCAATTATCTCCTTTGGGGCATGTCTCCCTGTAAGGACTACCTCAACATAGGGCGGTTTATTCCTGAGAACTTCAATCAGTTCTCTGACGGACAACAGACCTAGGTGCATGGCTACATTTGCTTCATCGAGGATGACTATGTCGAACTTTCCGTTCTGAATGGCCGCCTTTGCGTGGTCGAATGCTTTTTTCGCCTCAGTGAAGTCTTCCGTAGTAGGTCTTCCTGTGATAAATTGCCCTCGCCCATAGGCGGCTATCTCTAGGAGCGGAAGCTTTCCTGCTATGTATGATTCACCATAGTCAAATCCGCCTTTGATGAATTGAACTATGCAGACCTTCAAGCCTCGGCCAATCGCTCTGAGCGCAAGGCCGAACGCAGCCCCAGTCTTTCCCTTTCCATTTCCCGTGTAGACCTGAATGAGTCCCTTCTCCAATCCCGGCTTCACTAAAACGCCCCAACCTCTGTTCTGGTTGAAAATCAAACATTCTTACCTGTCGCGCTTGCCAACGCCTGAAAGGTATCCGTCAAATCTACCTCTTCCCAATAATCTTGTTCACGAGCGTGATCGCTGCCTCGTACGGGTTCAGCTGTCTACTCGCTATCTTCTCGATCATATTCTCATAGTCAGGATCGTTCCTCAGGTCTGTTATGACCATCTCGGCAAGTCTCGCCTTAAGAGCTTCTAAGAGTTGAATTTCTCCTTTGATCCTTCTACGGCCCATGCCTGCCTTCATAAGAAAGCTTCTATGTTCCTCCAGTTTTTGGACAAGCTCCTCCGTTCCTTCATTTGATGTTGCGATCGTCTTGACGATTGGTGGGCTCCATTCCTTCCGCTCAGTGTCAAGTTCGAGTGCACCCTTGATCTCTAACATTGTTCTATCCGCGTTCTCTCGGTCGGCCTTGTTCACCACTATTACGTCGCCGATCTCCATTATTCCAGCCTTTATCGCCTGTATGTCATCGCCAAGGCCCGGAGCCATGACGAGCAAGATCGTGTCTGCAAGCTTGATCACGTCCACTTCTGACTGTCCAGCTCCGACCGTCTCCACGAAGATGATGTCACAGCCGAAAGCGTCAAGCACACTCACAAGCTCGGCCGTGGACCTTGCAAGGCCTCCCAAGTTCCCTCTGGTTGCCATGCTTCTCACGAAGACGCCTTCGTCCGTGCTCAATTCCTGCATTCTGATTCGATCTCCAAGAAGGGCCCCTCCAGAGAAAGGGCTTGAAGGATCTACAGCGATGACGCCCACCTTTCTTCCATGTTTCCTATACTGCTTTGCAAGCTGTCCGATTAGGGTGCTCTTCCCTGAGCCTGGGGGCCCGGTGACTCCGACAGTGTACGCGTTTCCAGTGTGAGCGTATAGTTCAGAGATTGCTGCTCTTGATTCAGGATCCTCGTTTTCGATCGCTGTCATCAATCGAGCGACAGATCTTCTGTCTCGCTTCAGCACGCCTTGCGCCAAGTCTCTCGCTGAAAGTGTCATGTCCAGATACTTCGCGTGGCACCTACAGTTTTCTTTTCAAGTTGTTTCTGATGTAGTCCACTGTGACGTGGGTTGGGGTTCCTGGACCGAAGACTTCAGCGATTCCTATCTTCTTGAGTTGTGAGATGTCTTCTTCAGGGATTATTCCTCCCGCGATTACTAGGACATCGTCCAAGTCTTTCTTCTTCATAAGCTCCATTATTTTTGGGAAGAGAGTCATATGAGCGCCGGAGAGGATGCTTAGACAGAGAGCATCCACATCCTCCTGCACTGCTGTCTCCACTATTTGCTCGGGGGTTTGCCTCAAGCCAGTGTAGATAACTTCCATTCCTGCGTCGCGGAGTGCTCTGGCGACGACTTTGGCTCCTCTATCATGACTGTTCAGGCCGGGCTTCGCCACGAGAGCTCTGATCTTTCGTTCAACCCTTATGGAGGGTGCTTTTAGGCTTGCAACGCTCAAAACACAACCAACTCCTGATACTGCCCGTATGCTTCACGAAGGATCCCGCAGATTTCTCCAAGTGTGCAGTAAGCCCTTACGCAATCAAGAATGTGCGGCATCAGGTTATAGTCCTTCTCAGTAGCTTCTCGAAGGTTTTCGAGAGTTCTCGTGACAAGGTCTCGGTTCCTACTGTCCTTCACTTTTCTAAGTTTCCCAAGCTGAACTTCCTCCACTTTAGGATCTATCCTTAGTAGTGGAATTTGAGCAGTTTCATCCCCCACATATTCGTTCAAGCCGACCACCACTCTCTCCTTCTTCTCTATCTCCTGTTGATACTTGTAGGCGCTGTTGGCGATCTCCTTCTGGAGAAAGCCCTTCTCGATTGCCTTGAATATTCCTCCCATCGCCTCTATTTTGTCAATGTACTTTAGCGCCTCCTCCTCCATCTGCTTGGTCAAGGCCTCAAGATAGAACGATCCTCCCAATGGATCGACCGTGCTGGGAACACCGCTCTCATGCGCTATGATCTGCTGTGTTCTGAGAGCGATCCTAACTGCTTCCTCAGAAGGTAACGCCAAAGCTTCGTCGAAGGAGTTCGTGTGCAGTGATTGCGTGCCGCCTAGAATAGCTGCGAGAGCTTGAATGGCTACTCTAATTACGTTGTTGACAGGCTGTTGAGCAGTTAGTGTGCAGCCAGATGTCTGAACGTGCATCCTCATCCACATAGATCGAGCGCTCTTCGCCTTGAACCGCTCTCTCATGAACCGAGCCCAAAGCTTTCTGGCTGCCCTGAACTTTGCGATCTCCTCAAAGAGATCATTATGCGTTGCAAAAAAGAAGGAAAGTCTAGGCGCGAACTCGTCAACATCTAATCCTCTATCAATGCCAGCTTGCACATAAGCCAAGCCGTCTGCAAGAGTAAAGGCGAGTTCTTGGACGGCGCTGGCTCCAGCCTCCCTTATGTGGTACCCGCTGATGCTAATCGGGTTCCACTTAGGAAGGTTCTTGGCGCAGTACTCAATGATGTCAACTACGAGTTTGACGGATGGTTGCGGCGGAAAGAGGCAGAGTTTCTGTGCGAAGAACTCTTTGAGCATGTCATTTTGAGTCGTACCCGAGAGCATTTCAGGCGCAACTCCCTGCTTCTGGCCCACCGCGATATACATAGCTAGAAGCATTCCTGCAGGCCCATTGATCGTCATTGAAGTGCTCACCTTGTCCAACGGAATGCCTCCAAACAGAGTTTCCATATCCGCAAGAGATGACACCGCCACGCCGCATCTACCGACCTCACCCCGAGCCATAGGGTGATCAGAGTCGTAGCCCATGATCGTGGGATAGTCAAAGGCTACGCTCAGGCCGGTTTCCCCCTCAGAGAGAAGATACCTGAATCGACGGTTAGTTTCCTCGGCTGTTCCGAACCCGGAGAACTGGCGCATAGTCCAAAGACGGCCGCGATACATCGTGGGATGTATCCCTCTTGTGAACGGATACTGGCCTGGATAACCAACGTCTCTAGGGTAGTCTAGATCCGAAAGGTCTCCAAGAGTATAGAGCCTCCTTACTTGGAGACCCGATGTGGTTGTGAATTCAGGCTTTCTCTCCGGCCTTGCCTCCAGATATCTCTTGAGAGCGGTCTCCCTCCACCGCTCTGATTTCTCTCCTACCTCTTGGAGCTCTTTTGGATCTAGCACATTGCGTCCTCCGGAAACGACTAGCAACCCTTCGCCAAAAGAAGCTAAAAAACTATCTCAGACACCGCTTCAGGTAACCAGGCGAGCGAGCCGTCCGCCGATATCTCGCATGACCGATAAGGCCGGCCAAATTGAAGATCTCATGAAGCCTTCTCCTTGATACCTCTCTTCCTCAGGAGCCTTCGAAGACCTGTTTCTTCGCTCATCCATTTCACAATGACTATCGTAAGGATAGTTAATGTCGCTACGGCAACGAACAGCCAAAGCACCTGTACGCTTATGTCCATTGAAGTCATGCCCTTGTTACCGTAGGCATCCTCCGCCAAGAGCATAATCTTCCACGTTCCAAGGTGTTGGATCTCCGGGATCGCAAGGTAATATGTCAGGATCCAACTGCGAGACTTTTCGTAGAACAGCAGTGGTCTTTGATCTCTCCAGCTCCCAACCTCGAAGGTTGCTGAGACCTTGCCATCAATGAGGTCCGATCCGTCGGGATACTTGGCAGATACGTTTAGGGTCACCGAATCAAAAAGTATCTCATACGTGTTCTTCGATAGTGAGATAGAGATGGTTAGTTGAGCTGGAGCCACCTCGAACTGCGAAGAAACAGACATAGATGAAGGAGCTTTGTTTCCAAATCCATCGTCGAACGAGGCCGGAGAAACTGAGAATGTGAAGTTCTCTCCCAAAGTCTCGTTCTTAGGGATAGCATATTCTGCTATCCATATTCCGTTCATCGCATCAGCAAGCACAAGTGGAAGTGAGTAAGTTCTTATGCCCATGCGAGAGATGTAGACAGGCTTGATGCCCTGCCTGATTGTTGTTACGGGCGAATCGTCAGGATATTTGACTATGAAGGCGATTCTTGCACTCTCTGTACGCTGATACCTTCCCAACGGTTGTTGATGGATGGACATCTTCAAGGAGGCTTCGATGACACCGAATTGGCCGTCTGCACGATGCCGCTCTAGGCTGTTGTCGAAACTGCCAATTCCGCCGGCAGATACTGTCCAAGATCCAACTTGGACATTGTTAGGGATCGGCCAAGCATGTCCAAACTCGCCCAGCTCATTTGCGATCGTTGTTGCATTGCTCACAAGTGCATCCAAAGGATTTCGAATATCTATTCTGACTGTTGATCCGGGAAGTGCGCCTCCTCCAATGAATTTCGCGGCCTCTCTTCTCTGATATACAGGCTTAACAGGACCTACGACACCGAAGTGGCATCTAGCGTTCGCAGTATCCAATGCTGACGAAGTTGAGATCGTCAGCAGATAGGTTCCCAGAGTTGGCGGTATGTCCAGAGCGATATTTATGTCCGGATATGGAACACTTCCAGCTATTGTGGCTGCAAAGGAGATCCCCGTGTATGATGCGTCTCCTTCTCCAGGCTTCCGCAACCAAACAAAATAGATCTGATATGCCTGAAGGCCGTAGCCGCTTATCAATATCTCCCTGGCCAGATGAGAGTACACAGGGCTATCGGTGTCGATCACAGGTCGAATAGCCGATGACGCAGGGAAAACATTTAGATGAGCGATTGTTCCGAGTGACAGGAAAATTGTGACTGTGACGAAAAGCTTTTGACTGAAAGGCAAAGCCGCTCGTAGTTGTGATTCAGGTCTTTGCTTATTATGTGTTTTGACACTGATTGGCCAATCTGTGAAAACTTCTCTCGCGAGTGAGGTAAAGAAAAGGAGAGAGGTGTCTAGTCGGTTCCTTGATCTAGTTGCTTTTTCTTTTCGTACTGTTCGACGAAGCTTTTCAAGGTCTTATGGGCTTCTTCAAGCCTCGCAACAGGTAGCTGCTTGATCTCATCAAATTCTCTCAAGTTTCCTATTGCACTTTTGACAATTGTCAGTAGGTTGAAAAGCTTGACCACTTCAGTTTTCAATGTGATGAGCGTTCTGTCCTTGATCGGGATACTTTCTCTTAACCCGTATCTTTGCAACTCTTTCTCACCGCACTCCGGTTGAAGGATGTTTCTCTCCAGAAAGTTCGCGGCTGATCTTCCTAATTTCTTGGGAGACGATTCCAAGAGCAACCTTTAGAGACGAGATGGTTTCGTCGATTGATTCTCTTGCTTCGCGGCGCCACAGTTTCGCGGCACCTTCGGCAGTAACCCTCCCCAGCGATGTTAGACTATATGTCCCCTTCCCCTTTTCCACCAAGCCGGACTCTACCAGATTTGAGAGAATAGTCGTCTCTTGTTCCCTCAGCCCCAGAGCGTCCTTGGAAACAGCTCTCTCAGGACTTGAGGCTTTCATGTCTAGGAGCCTCAGCAGTATGGATGGCGCAGCAGGAACCTGATCTCGGAACTGTTCTCTTGCAGTCTTCTCTGTCTTCTGAAGCTCTTCGATCCTCTCCACTGCGTCTTGGATCTTCGCAAGTTTCTCTTTGACCGATAGGAGTGATTGCACTACTGGGCTGGTTGTATTGAGACGGTAAAGTGTGACTGCCCCGATCTGGCGAGAGGCGGTTATCGCCTTCATCCTTTCAAGATCCTCCCAGATTCGATAAAGGGTCGTTCTGCCTATCCCAGATCGCGTTGCGATTTCTGTCTTCGTGAATTCTTGTGCTGGCTTCTCTGCAAGGGAGGTCAGAACTTTCAGCTGCGGAGGTCTTGTGAGGGCTTTCAAAAAAGTTGACACATCTTCCTCGACTGACACCTTTATCTCCGTCTTTTGCTTGTGTCTGGATGTGGTATATTAATGTTCCCTTTTTGGAACACCAACGAATCGCGGCGGTAGACCAACAGAGAATAGGACAACGGCTGGCCACGAACCGGAGGATGACACGCGAAGACTCGACAAGATGATTCAAAGTACGGTGAGAGAAAAAGAGCGGAAACGATGATTCAGAAGAAAAAGGATCGGTAGCATTCATTGCGTTAAGTGGCAGCGATCGTGATGATGATTGTTGAAAGAGATATGGAGGACTGACTAGGAGAGCATTTCACCTGTAGAGCCATTGACGTATGCGATGCCCTCCTTCTTCGCGTATTGGTATTTGACTTTGTACACTGGCAGGTACAGCAATGTCAGATGCGTTACCTCGAACCTATTGCTCAGAATTCTCGTAAAGGTCTTGGGCGGCTCCACCACAGCTTCGCTGAGCTTTCTTATCACTGAGTCTTTGACTTCGTGCAGCGGCATGATCTCAACTGATTCATTATTTCTCTGAAGTTGCTCAACGCTTGAGATCGGCTGCAATGGAGGGTCACGGAGGAAGAAGCGTTCTATGTGACGGTCGTGTCTTCCGTGGGCATCTAGATAGAGCGATGCCTCCTTGTACTTCCTGGCAAGCTCAGTAACCCCATCTAGGATAAAGAATCTCGGACTAGCGGATATCAAGCCGGCGGCTCTTTCGAGTCTCTCCTTAACCTCTCCTAGAAACGAGCGAACCTTGGGATCGCGTAGAATCAGGTTTCGAAGTTTTCCATCTACCTCAACTGCCACTACGTCCTCATCTGTTCGCACTCGATAGGATGCTCCCCTGAAGAAGAAGCATTCGTGATAAGCCTTGGCTATCCAGTAAGGGCGATAGTGGAGATGCGGCTGCTCAAACTCGATCTTGAGCGTCCTAGCCTTCGGAAGATTACTCAACGCCATTCCAAGCGCTCGCCATCTCAGGGACTTCACCTTTTTCAAGATGTTCGAGGACGAGACGGGCACTACAGTAGAGAGAGTTTCCTTGACATTGGCTGGATGCCATCCGTTTCCGACTCTTGTGTCTTCGAATCCTCCTGCTTTTTCTATTAGGCTCTGAAATTCCTCCAATGTCGCGTCTAGGTATCTTCTAATCTCTCTTATTCGGTCTCCCTCTTCCAAGGTGATCATCCACGATAGCTTGGCTAGATGGATTTAAGCATCCTCACTGCGTGCCTGAGAATGGTTAGCGAAAACAATATCGGCAAAAGGGAGAATAGTAAAGAGGGTGAACCTCTTCCGGCGCGCTGCTATTCTTAGGTAACCGGAGGCGCCGGCGGCTGAACCCCAGTTATGGCTTCAGGCGGCGGGGCTGGGGATGGAGTTGGAGGCGGAGCCTCTTTAGGCTTCGGTTTTGGTTTGGGCTTTGCCCTCTTTACTTTTTTCTTGGGCTTCTTTTTTGCTTTCTTCGGCAAAATTTTACACCTTCAGCTGAACACTATAAGATATTCACAGAACATAGATAAGTTTTGGGTTTCTTTTGGCTTCGATGACGCTTCTGGCGTAGTGTTCGGCTAGGCTTGGAATTGCTCAGAACATTGCTCGAAAGTTGACTTAAACCACTCTCTTGCCTCTTCCATCTTCTAGGAACTGGTCATTGGCTGACTTAGGGAGCGAGGTCGTCTCCTCCGAATGCCGTTCGGCGAGGGTTTCTCCTTCTTTCCTAGGGCGATTTGGCTCATTTCTGAAATATTTCAGCAAACAGGACTAGGAACAGAGCCAAAGTAAACAACCCGCCATGATTTCTCCTCAAAACCTCTTGCTGCCCTACCGTGCAGGAGGCCTGAAGAAGGCGATGTCGAGAATTGATCCTACGCGATCCTTCCTCTCTCTGAAGACAGCCTCTACAGTCATGCCGATGTAAATGTCTCGGTCGTGTGTCTCCTGAATTCTGTGAATGATGCTTCCGTTCGCTCCTTTGAGCTTCACTACTGCCAAAATATCTGGTTTCGCCAATCTGTTTCCGTCGAGGTCGAAATGGCATACTGTGAATGTCTCTACTTGTCCCTCATTCGCTAGTTCTACCCATTCATCGAGTTGTTCAAAGCATCGCTCACAGTAGGTCCTAGGTGGAAGGTGTACTAGATTGCATTTCTTGCATCTGACGCCAAGAATCTTTGCGTTCTCTTTGATTTCTCTGAGGAACCTCTCTCCGGCGACACCTACAGTGTACAAGTAGTTGACTGGGATCTCGCCTTCCAAGTGCTTCATATCCTTTGGAGATTGGATCTTCTCCGTGAAGCCCATTACTACTCACCTCTCAACTGGCCTGAAGTACCTGATGTCCATGATTGATCCCTTCCTCTCCTGCGGAGGTTTCCACAATGCTTGCACTCTCATCCCAAACTCAACTCTCTTTGGATCAGCCTCTCCGATCAGGTGTAGGATACCGGCTTCAGTTGTTCCGTCGATCTGGATTACGGCTGGTATTAGCGGTTCTTTGATTCTTGTAGCGTCGGCCGATATGTGACTCACTGAGAACGTGTTGACGACCCCGCTATCCTTGAGAATGATCCAGCGATCGTTGGGTCTGAAGCACCATTCGCAGAACATTCGAGGAGGAATGACTATGCGGCCGCATTTGTCGCATTGCCTTCCAATTATTCTACCATTCTTCAGTTCGGCCAGGTATCTTCCTATCGCGACACCTACCGACCAAATGTATTTGGCCTTGGGTTGGTAGCTTACCGACAGCACTTTGCCTTGCTTCAGATCTTCTTCTCTAATTGGAGTTCCCGGATATTCTTTGATCTTCACGCTCATTTCTTCAGCCTCCTAGGCTCGCATCACCACGACCGCTCCAACCTGCATGAGATCGCCCCACGCTTGGGCCACGGCGGTTCTAGGGTCTCCTGGAACCTGCCTCTTCCCAGCTTCCCTTCTAAGCTGCCAGAAGAGTTCGCAGATCTTCATCATTCCAGCGGCCGCGATCGGGTTTCCAACGCCTAGTAGCCCGCCTGATGGGCATATTGGAAGCTTTCCGTCTCGTTGAGTTACGCCTTCCCATGCGAGGCTGGGGGCCTCTCCCTTCTTGCATAGCATGAGTCCTTCCATGTGGTGGAGCTCCTTGTAGTCGAACGGGTCGTAGGGTTCTGCGAAGTCTATCTCCTCTCTCGGGTTCTTGATTCCAGCCATCTGATAGGCCATTCTAGCCGCGTTCTCTACGTACTGTGGATAGTACAGATCCCTATTCGTCCAATAGGCTGTGTCAAGGTTCCATCCAACGCCATCGATCCAAACCGGGGAATCTGTGATCTTTCTTGCTACATCCTCTGACGCCAAAACAACCGCTGCCGCCCCGTCGCTGGTAGGGCTGATGTCTAACAGTTGAACCGGCCAGACGAGAACCTCTGAGTTGAGAACGTCTTCTACAGTTATCTTCTGTGCCAGCTGAGCGCACGGATGATCCATAGCGTTTCTCTTGTTCTTAACAGAGACAACGGCAATCTTTTCCTTCGGTATCTTGTGCACATGCATGTACCTGTGCATCTCAAGTGCGAAGATCCAGATTAGGTTCGGGCCGAGGGGGCGCTCAGTGAAGTTGTCGAAGATCGTTTGAAAGGCGGCTTGTGGATGAGGCCTACAGCTGGACATCTTCTCCTCGCAGACAACGAGGCATGTATCAAAGAGTCCAGAGGCCACATGTTGCCATCCGTGGATCGCTGCGAATACGCCTGTGCCTCCGCCTACGTAGTTTCTCATGTACGGTTTGTGCCAAGCTCCAACTCCGTCGATAAGATACTCTCCTTTCATGTGGACACCGTCAAATGCGTCCGGTGCAGATCCCATTGTAACGCTCTCAATGTCTTCTATCCTCAGACCGCAGGAGTCAAGAGCCATTCTCGACGCCTGATATGCCAGCTCCTTTCCTGTTTCCTGTGCTCTACGCATGAACTTGGTCATCCCCGCTCCAACGACTGCAACCCTCTTCTTTATCAACAAGCCATTCAACTTCTTTCAGAGCTTAGGATAATGGCTGCGCCACTCGCAGTTGGAATCCCCCTCCAGCATTGAACAAATCCCGTGTGGACATTCTTCACTTGGTGCTCGCCGGCCTCATTCCGCAGTTGGAGAACTACTTCACAGAGCCTTTGCAGGCCAGCCATCTCAAAGGTGTATCCCATCCCTAGGCTCCCACCTGAGGCGTTCACTGGAAGCTCGCCGTTGGGCTTGGTTGCTCCCTTCTCTGTGAGGAGACCTGCTTCACCTTTCCGGCAGAATCCCATCGCTTCAAGATGTTGAAGCTCCTTGTAGGAGAGTGAATCGTCGATCTCGAGTAGATCTATGTCCTTCGGCCGAACTTTCCCTGTCATGCCGAATGCCTTGTCTGCAGCTATTTTCGCGTATGCGGCTTCTCCCCATTCCCTTGCCTCTAGACACGGAGTATCTGAGCACCAGCCTAGTCCCAGGATCCAGACGGGATCATCACAAAACTCTTTAGCTCTTTTTTCAGAGGCTAGAACGACCACAGCGGCGCCGTCAGCAGGCTCGGCGATATCCATCTTACCTAGTGGATAGCAGACAGGTTCGGATGTCAGCACTTCTTGAGCCGTCAATTGGGACGGATATGCGGCGTAGGGATTCTTCAGCGCGTTTCTTCGATTCTTCTCAACCACTCTTGCGCATTGCTCTCTGGTGTTGCCGCTTTCATGTAGGTATCGAGCCATTTCGAGTCCTCCAACGAAATATGGATCCACAGCCAACGGCCTCGCGTATATAGGATCCAACGCTAAGCTCATTATGCTCCGAATTGATACTATCTCTGAAGCTTTGCTATGTGCTTCGACAGCTGCGACATCGATGAGCCCTGATGAGATCTGCATGTACGCTGTTATGAGGCTGTAGAGTCCGTCTCCGGATATTGTGCAAACAGGCTTCAGGGATCCGCCAATTTGATCTGGCACGTACTCGTGGAAGATACTTGTTCCTTCCCAGAAGTCTTCTGACGAGCAGACGAAGCTCTGCACGTCTCTTCGCGGATCTACTCCCGCATCGCCGTATGCCTTGACAGCAGCCTCAAACATCATCTCCTTGTATGATAAGTCGGGTGTAATCGACCTGAGCTGTGTCATCCCAATACCGATTATTGCGACTCCAAGTGTCATCTCTTTCACCCAATAGAAGCTAGAACCTGATATCCAGTCTCCTAATTTAAGACGATCGACAATCAAGAGATGCCTAGACCAGTACAAGAAAAAGGCAGAAGACCAAGACAAGTTCTCAGATGTCTTGATGAAAGCGTTATACGTTTCTTGCTCCAGAATCGGGCTGCTTCGAAGTGGTCGAGTTTGAAAGGGAAACCTCTGGCGTCGATAGTTTCAGCAAGCGTTTCCAAGTTCGGGAGATTGGAAGGAAGATACTCTAGAGAGATCTTCCTTGAGGCTGCGCGAGAAGCTTTTGGCAGGTGCCCAAAGCTCGACCCGAAGAGAGATGTTAAGGCACTATTCGTTGGGCAGATGTCTGAGTCATTCGAGCATCAGGGACATATGGCACCCTCCCTATCGGATTGGATGGGGCTTCTTCCGATTCCTGCAACACGAATCGAAACGGCGTGTGCCTCGTCAGGTGTGGCTTTGAGATCTGCTATCTTCGCTATCATGTCTGGAATATATGATGTCGTGGCGGTTGGCGGCGTGGAGAAGATGACACACCGAGCCACCTCTGACGTGACGGAATACTTGGCTATGGCTTCCGATTTTCCAATGGAGCAATGGCATGGGATAACGTTTCCATCGATCTTCGGTTTGATTGCCACTGCCCACATGGATAGGTACGGAACAACTGAGGAGCAGATGGCCATGGTTGCGGTGAAGAATCATCATCATGGGTGCCTTAACCCTAAGGCCCAGATACAGAGTGAGATCACGGTGAAGCAAGTGATGGAGTCGAGACCTGTAGCTTGGCCTCTGAAGCTATTTGACTGCTCTCCAATCAGCGATGGAGCAAGCTGTGTCGTAGTCACCAGGCCTGATCTCGCTAGACGTTTCACTGATGCCCCGGTTGACATTATCGGTACAGGGCAGGCTAGTGACACGTTGGGGCTCTATGAGAGAGACGACATAACTTTCATGCAGGCGGCTCGAGTAGCTGCTAAGCAAGCCTACAAGATGGCAAACAAAACGCCTCGCGACATAGACATCGCAGAGGTGCACGACTGCTTTACAATAGCGGAGATAGTAGCCTACGAGGATTTAGGCTTCTGCGCGCCTGGCGAAGGGGGAAAGTTGGTTGAGGAAGGGGAAACTCAGCTAGGTGGAAGAATTCCAGTCAACACGAGCGGTGGCCTCAAGGCTAAAGGGCATCCTGTGGGGGCAACCGGGACCGCCCAAGCCTGCGAGATCTACCTTCAACTGACAGGGCAGGCTGAACGACGCCAAGTCGAGGATGCGAGGACAGGCTTGACCCATAATATCGGCGGCTCAGGGTCAACCGGAGTTATCCATATCTATCGGAGGCGAGATTGAAGTGGATTCGCAGCTACCTCCAACCCTCGAGAGTTTCTACCAGTTCTGCGCGCAGAAGAGGCTGATGGGTGCGAGATGCAAATCGTGTAGAGCAGTTCTGGTCCCGCCGAGAGCCCTCTGCCCCAGATGCGGCTCAGCCGATATGCAATGGACGGAGCTGAAAGGAACTGGGAAGCTCTTGACCTACTCAGTGGTTCATGTCGCTCCGCCGGCATTTCACTCGTTTGTACCTTATGCAGTTGGGATAGTCTTGCTCACCGAGGGTGCTAGGCTTCCAGGAATGATCCGAGTGGACCCGAAATATCTTAGGATTGGGTTGAAGATGAGGATCGCCTTCGAGCAGCCTCGGTCAGAGGGCTGGCCTTCTTGGGCGAGATATTGCTTCGTGAGGGCTGACTCACCCTGAAAAAGCATGTAGGTCACCTGCCCAAGCGAAGATGCCAGAGTAATAAGTGGCCCAGCTCCCTCCCGGATATCGCCAAATATCTTCTCGCTGTTGCAGTGATATCGCTGGCAATCTACTATCTCCCCAGCTTCAAGTTGCTAGAGATCAGCACTGCTAGCCACTCGTCAAAGCTTCTCCGTGCTCTAGGGTTCGATTCACGCAGCTACATGTTAGACTCTCGCGCGATTGTTGATGGATTCGAGATAGAAAAGGACTGTACAGGCGTTCAGGTCTTCGCCCTTCTTGCCGGACTGGTCCTCCCCGTTCCCCTCATTTCCGTTCGAAGAAAGTTGCTGCTCTTGTCTGCGACTGCCGTCGCGATATATGTGTTGAACGTTGTGAGAATTGCTCTTCAGATATGGTTGTACTATGGTAATATTCTGCCTTGGACTTCGGTGCACGATTCCTTTGGTCGAGTCCTCGCAGCGTTCAGCGTCTTCGCGCTGATCCTTGTCACAGCAAAAATTTTCCCTGAATACGAGCAGTTCCTTCTGAGGATTTTCTCGGTGATCCGTGAATCACTGGCTTTACCTAGACCTCCTCCTGAAAAGCACTAGAGCAGCGACGGCAGCTGCGAATCCAGCTAGGATAGATTCCCAAGGAAATCCCGGTATTGCAGATACGATCTCTATTGTGACCACAGTTGTCGTCTTGGAGGTAGTTGTCCAAATGACAGATGTCCAAATCGAAGTTACCGTTCCAACAGTGGTAAGAGTCGTCGCGGCTATGGATGTTGAGGTGGTCATCGTGGTGACCGTCGGACTGTAGATCGTCAGCGTCGCCGTAGCCGTAGCGTTGGCTGTCGTTGTTTTTACGATGGTTAAGGTCTGGGTGCTCACCGTCGAGGTCTGGAGAAGGGAAACTGTGTCAGTTATGGTGTAATTTACTGGAGCAGCCGTCCTTGCTATTGAGGCGTTTGTATTGCTAAGTGCCGCCACTGTGACACGGCGAGTTGTGTTCTGGACACTCAAGGTAGTTCTTGCAGTTTCGATAGATCTCGTCGCAAAGCTGACCGATGTGACTATCGTCGTTGTGACAGGCCCAGCGCGAATATTCAATGCGCCTATCTTGTTCGCGGATGTTTCCGTGAACCATACCACCCCCCTCTGATCGATTGCTAGCCCCCAAGGTCCGGCTCCTGCTGTCGGGACTATGTATTCGTTGAACAGGTTGGTGCTTGGGTCAAACTTTCCAATTCTGTTTCCTGAGACAGAGTTCTCCGTGAACCAGAGATTGTTCGACTCGTCTATTACCATCTCCATCGGCGCCGCGTTCAAGGTGGGGACCTGATACTTGGAAATCTCACCGGACCACGGGTTGAGCCTACAGACCCTGTTGCCCGTGTACTCAGTGAACCACACGAAGCCGAACAGATCTATAGCCACATCCCAAGGGCCGCTATCTGTCGGCAGTAAGTACTCAACTATGACGCCCGTGTTTGGATTGAGGAAACTTATCTTGTTCCCAGCGCTCTGTGTGAACCAGACGAGACCGTTTGCGTCAATTGCCAGATCTCTAGGGCCGCTGTTGGCCGTTGGTATCTGGTATTCAGTGAATAAGTTTGAGGTGGCATTCAGGACAGCGATTCTATTCATGATGTTCTCAACAAACCAGATGAGCCCCTTGGAGTCGACTGCGATGCCCATCGGGACGCTACCCAATGAGGGAAGAGGATACTGGACTATCGCGTTGCTTGCAGGGGTAAGAATGCTGATCTTGTTCCCAGCGCTTTCAGTGAAGTATAGCCTATCGCCCTTGCAGATGATGCTCCAAGGCGCACCGGTTGCAGGCAAATTGTATTCAACGAATGCTCCAGTGGTCGGGATGAGCCTCGAGATCTTCTCTCCATGATATTGCGCAAACCAGACTGAACCATCTGGGCCGATGCAGATTCCTCTGGGTTCACTGCCTGCAGTCGGAATCAAGTACTCTTGGATAATTGTGGTCAATACTGTCGATGTTTGAGCCGTCACCAAGATGAGAATAAGCGCGAAGAATAGTATCACTCTTCCAATATTGGTCATGGCGCTTGAAGAATCAGAGTGCTTCATTGACCTTGGCCTTCGCTGGGTAAGCGCTGTTGGCTAGCGGAATATAGGATTATTTGCTGAGTATCATGAAAAATTCTGAACAGGCATCGCTGTGATTGCTCTGATCTTTCAGAACCAGCCAAGTTCATGACAGGAATCTTCGAATCAGCTTCAACAACAAGAGAGGAGCGAGAATCATGGTGGACAGGACCAACGTTCCAGTTGAGACCATGGCTATGAAGCTGGCCGTTGCCGTTTCACCAAGGTAGAAGAACATCGCTTCTGCTATTCCAAGCGCGGCAAGTGAACCAAGCCAAACCAAACCGAGAGGCCTCAATGACACACCACGCTTCTTTCGTTCATCCTTGGCTTTGACTGCGCTGAGGGCGATGATAGGCGACGCGTATAGGAGTCCGATCAGTGAACTCGATATCAGGCCCGCTATGAGTACCCCAAACTCAGATCGTGGCTGGGACAGGCGGAATATGGCTTGTCCTAGGTGGAGTGATCCAAGCAATGGAGCCAGTAGGGCTCTCGCTGCGGCTCTGGTACTGTTGCTTGCCGATACGGATTCCGCTAGAAACGGGCTGAACGAGTAGTAGAATGCGTCAAAAACCTTCATGAAATGAGCCCCTGCAAAAGTACTCAAGACTTCATGGTCTCTGAAGTCTCTCAGGAATTGAACAGAAGGTGACAGTTCTGAGCCATACGCTGCAGATGCGATAACACATCTTCGAGGCGTTACGGTTTGCGTAGCGGTCATTGTGGTGGTAGTGGCTGTTGTTGAAGTTGTCGTGGAAGTTGTCGTTGTTGTAGTTGTCGTGCTTGTATATGAGGTGCTGTACAGGGTGGTTGTGGCTGAGGCGGATACTGTCCAGATGTAGCTCGTGGAGGTTGCGAAGAACGTTGTCAACGCAAGCGTGTACGAGGTTGTCGCGTAGGTTGTGGTTGTGGTCGAGATTGTCGTGTTTGACCATGTTGTAAAAGTGGTTGTGTACCTTGTAAGGGGAACTTCGATTGTTGTTATCGTGTGTGTCGGAATCGTTGTCGTAGTTGTTAAGCGGTACATGGTAGAGGTCGCTGTTACCGTTGTCCATGTGGTCATCGTGGTAACTATGAAGAAGGCAGGATTGACAAGTGGGAAAGCATCCTTAGCACCCTTGTAACCAGGAACTGTGTACGGGAAATCTCCGATTCCGTCGTTGTTGGAATCAACGCCCTGCGTCGAGTTGTAGTCCGACCAATAGTTACCCTTGGAACCGTCGTCCCAGATCATCGACTCACCGTTGTCCCAAGCCTGCCAGCCCGTCCTTGTGGCCCCGTTGTTTCGGAGGTTGTTGCGGAATATTTGTCCCTGAGCCACAGCGGAAAAACCACGCCATCCAGACCAATAACGCCTGGGATCGTACGTGTGATTTGAAACTATTCCGGCAAAAGAGTTCAGATAGATATCGTTGTAGCTGATCTTTAAACTTCTGACGCTTTGCAAGTAGATGCCTGTGCCGTTTCGGGCTGCGCTGTGGACTTTGTTATTGTGAATTATGATGTCCTCGTTCTCGAAGACAAGGTATGTATCATTAGATCGTCGGAGGTATATGTTTCCTCCTGTCCCGTTGACTCCTCTCTGATGGTTCGCGTATATGAAGTTGCCAGAGATCTCTAGGGTCCTAACATGATCAATCTCGATTCCTGACAGGTGGCAGTTGTATACCGTGTTGTCCTTGATCTTGTTGTCGATGTTCATCGGACCTCCAAGCCTCGTCAAAGAGTTGTTGATGACTATTCCTTTACCCCACACCGGATCCGAGGGCGAGGAGGTTATCCAGCCAATCTTGTATATGGTGTTACGGTATATGTCGTTTCTTTGAGATCCATTGCTCAGGCATATGGCACTGTCAGAACACTCATAGATCTCGTTGTCTGTGATTGTGTTTCCTTCAGCTGCGCTTATGAAGATCCCAGCCGAATTGTATCGGATTATATTGAAGGTTAGAATGTTATTCAAGGAGCCATAGACGCTGATCGCTCTTATTGCATTCATTATGTTGCAGTAGGTTATTGTGCTACCTCCGCTTGTGCTGTAGAGGATAATTCCACCCCATTTATTGCGGTCGCTTCCTCCGTCTCTGTAGGAAAACGTGATGCGGTTGTCTCGCGTTCCGCCGGCGAAAAGCTTGCCTCTCACGGCGAGGCTGTACGGTACATCAAAGTAGATCGCTACACCTGCTTCTATTGTCAGAGTTTCGCCTGTTGGAACTTCGAGCTTGTTGGCGGGATTGCTCTTGACGTAGAACGGACTGTCAACGATCCGCCAGACCCCTTTCACAATCCCATCAACAGGGTTCACATCGGTTCCGTGAGCTATCTTCACGTCTCCAAGAGCAAGTGAAACGACGACGATTCCTACTAACGCTGCAACAGCCAGCAGCTTTCTCATCTTGACATTCCCGGCCGAGAGGTCGATTGGGTCTATTCTTGCTCTAGTCGTCCGGTTAAGGGAATTGCCACCAATCGTTTAACATTGCTCTTCTTCTTGAGCAAGTATTGAATTCCTAAAGCAGTTGGCGTAATGTATACCATTCCAAGCAGAGCGCTGCTGAATACTCCTGCGATGATCACTCCGGCTTCTGGAGCAAAGGCCAAAGCATTAGAGATGATCGATGATACCTGAAGAATGCTTACCAATGGGTAGAGCAGCAAGCGGATAGGCGCGGCGATGAGTTGGGATGACGCAATAACTGATGCAACCTTGGGGCTGAATGAGTAGTAGAACGAGTTGAATATCTTCATGAATTCTGCGCCGGCAAAAGTGGACCGCACCCTATGATCTCTGAATTCTCTTAGAGATTGGACTGGTTCGGCGAGTTCTGATCCGTATGCGGCTGAGGCTATGATGCACGGGCGAAGCGCTCCCAAAGGCAAGGCCGTTGTCACGGTCGTCGTTGTGGATGTCAAGGTTACAGTTGGGGAGTAGGTTGTGGTGGTGGTCATGAAGGTGGAGGTAGTGGTGGTTGTGGCTGCTGTGTAGCTGGTTGAGGTCAAGGTTGCCGTGGGCGAGTAGATCGTCGTACTTGCACCAGTCACCTTTGTCGTGGGCACGGTTACTGTCGGCGAGAAGGTTATGGAAGTCCGGGTCGCCGTGACGGTGGTTGATGTTGTTTCTGAGAACCATGATATCGATTGGAAGGTCGTAGTTGTCAGCAACGTGATTCCCTCCCAAGATGTCGAGGCGGATGTAGCGGTCGTCGATGTGGTGGTCGATGTCGTCTCCACCGTGACAAGTGTCAACTTGTAGGTTGTGGTTGTGGTCGTGTACGACGTACTTGTCGTGTAAGTGTATGTTGTGCTATAGTAGGTCGGTGATGTTAGGGCAGTGCTCACCGTATCGACAAGTGTTGAACTCGCAGTCGAGGCAGCTGTAGTCGTAACCGCAGGTGTTGTCTTTGATGTTATCGTTGTGGTTGTTGTCGCCCTACTCGCCGTCCATGTAGTTAGTACGGTAACTGTTGTCGAAGTTGAAACAGCTGTTGATATGGAGTATACAGTTGTCGTAAGCGTCGGACCCTCTGGCTGTCTCAACCTACCTAGTCTCCTACCCCCATATTCAGCAAACCACACATTGACCACGCCCGCGGTATCCCGGGTAATATTGAGACCCTGGGGCTTCGCGCCAGGGGTGATTATCGAATACTCTGTGAACGTGTTTGAGAGCGGTGAATATCTTCCGATCTTGCTTGCGTAGTCAGAAAACTCTGTGAACCAAACATTTCCAGTCCGGTTGTCGATTTCTATATCATGAACCTCGCTATTCGGCGTCGGCACGCTGAATACTGCCAGAGAATACTTCGATGATGGCCGATCAAATGCCAGAGGATTCAGTCTGCCTATCGAATTCCGACCGGTCCCAATCTCTTGAGCAGTAAACCAAACCATACCGTCAGGATCTAATGCGACATCCCACGGACTGAACGGTGCGACCGGGTATTCCCTAACCTGTGCAGGCCGCGTTGGGCTACCTGGGTCGAGTCGACCTATAGTCATCCTCGAGAAATCTGCATACCACACATATGGCTCGTTGGGATCAACAGCTATTCCGATTGGGGTAGAACCAGATGGAAGCGTATATTCGACGAAGTTCGGGGCCCAGCCGGTTGTGTTGAACGCACCTATTTTTCCTATGTATTCAGTGAACCATGTGCAGTTGAGACCAGGACGCCAGTCATATATGATTTTTTTGGGGCTACTACCCCCTGTAGGAATGCGGTACTCCAACACGTTGAACGTACCGTTGTTCGAAACAACTCCTATCCTGTTGGCGTAGTGTTCCGTAAACACTGCTGCCGCGTACTTCCACGGGACCATGGCTATTCCCCAAGGTTCACTGTTAGGTGTTGGCACAGGAATCTGCCTGAGCAAGGGAGTAATCAGATTGTATTGGAGTACGCCTATGTTGTTGCCGGCGCTTTCCGTAAACCAAACATGGGTCTTATTCGCGGCGACATCCCAAACGCCTGGGTTTCCTGGAACTACGTATTCGGTTATGGTTGTGGCGTGGGTCGGTTTGAACAGCAGTGCGGCGAGACATATAATAGCGAGTCCTCCCACGATTTTTCGTCCGACGCTTCTGACCAAGGTTTTCCTTGGAAACGTGCATCTAAGACCCATGAAGAGGGGGATGCTAATCGTGAAAATTGCTAAGGAGAGGGCGGGCTCCATCTTATGCATCTCCAATGGTTCTTGACTTCTTTCTGAGCGCCTTGAAAACGGCGAAGAACGGTGCCACATAGATCACCCCGATCAAACCGCTTGCCACAACACCAGCTAGTAGAGTTGCCAGTTCCGAGTTCAAAGGTAGCATTTGGAACATCGATGAAGCGAGATGAAGTGATATGATCAGCGGGTAGATCAGCACCCGAACTATGGCGGCCATTGTCGGGTTTGCTAGTATTGCCTGAGCCACAGCAGGACTGAATGAGTAGTAGAAGGCGTTGAAGAGGCGCATGAACTGGGCGCCGGCGAAAGTGGACATGACTGTGCGATCCCTGAACTCCCTCAGGAACTGAACCTGAGGAGCCAACTCCGAACCATAAGCAGCAGACGCGACAATGCAAGGCCGAGTGACTGCCGCTGTAGTTGTCGTAGTCGTCGTGGTAGCGAGTACCGAGGTTGCCACTGAAGTTGTCGGAATCACCGACGTTTGGACCGAGGTTACCGTAACAGTCGGAGAGAAGGTTGTGGTCGTTACGTAGGATGTGTTCGTCGATGTGACGGTGATTGTCGGATAGATCGAAGTCGAAGTGTTTGTCAGCGTCGTAGTTGTCAACGATGTCAACAAGACAACGCTAGTACTTGTTCTCGAAGTTGTCTGAGTGCTTGTCTGAGCATACCAATATGTAGCGGTGGCTGTAGTGCTCGTGGTTGTTGAAAGCGTAGAGACGCTCACGATCGTCTGTGTTGCCGTAGTGGTTGTGGTCGTCGTGGTATAGGAGGTCGATCCCGAAGTAATAGTGTAACTGTAGATACTAGTGCTTGTCAGCTGGAACATACTACTGGTGAAAGTATATGTTGCCGTCACCAGTGTGGCGGAGGCATACGCATAAGTCATCGTGTTAGTGGATGCGGTGACAGAGGTGATAGATGAACTGGTGGCCGATCGACTTGTTGTCAATGTCTGACTTGTCGTCACTGCAGAAGTCATTGTCCCAACTGTCGTAGTCGTGACCAAGGGTGGAGCATACCAACCATATATTGCTCCGACTTTTTGCACAAAGGGCTCAGTAAACCACACCGATCCGTACGCTGCCGCAACGGTAATTCCATGAGGCCTTCCTCCTGTTGAAATGATCGGGTACTCGAAGAACGCGTTCAGTCCGGGGTCGTATCGGCCGATTTTGTCACCACTATGTTCGGCAAACCACACATTCAGAACTCTGTACGGTGTGCTCGTGGTTATTGCCTCAATAGCCAATTCGTGGGGTTCTGAGTTAGGAGTGGGAATGGCAAAGGTCAAATATTCTCCTGATACTGGGTTCAATCTTCCTATACAGTTTCTCTTACTCTCGGTCACCCACACGAATCCATCTGGGTCGACTGCGATCCCCCACAAGCCGCTGTCAGCTCCTGTCGGGTAGTGCCTGAACAACGCTGTTCCGTTTTCGAACAATTTGATAGAGCTAATTCTGTTGGTCTTGTATTCAGTGAACCAAATCGAATAGTCGATCGGGCTCATGGCGATGCAGAGAGGCTGACTATCACCCGGCCCTGGTATCGGGTAGAACGAGAACCTCGCCTGAGTCGCGTCTGCTCCGTACAAGTGGCCGATCCGATTTCTCCCGAACTCAGTGAACCAAACGTCATACCTCGGTACCTTCCCATCTGACATCTTCGTTATGTTCATAGTTATGCCTCGAGGCCTTGGCGACTCAGCCGGTTTGGGCAGGCCATATTCGTAGAACTTATTCTCGGACGGTACGAACCGGCTTATGTTGCCCGCCGTTTCCTCAGTGAACCAGATGTCTTCGTGATCTTTGCTGGCAGTTATCCCCCAAGGTACACTGCCCGGTGTCGGTATAGTCAGCTCGTATGTGGGAACGCCTACTTTGGCGATCTTGTTCGCACTTCGCTCCGTTATCCAGACGGCGCCATCCTTGTCTATTGCCACTCCCCACGGGACCCGGTCCCCGGTCAGCCCATATTCGTAGACGTATACAGCCCTCGCTGGGGTCAGCATCAGTCCAGCAAGGCTTGTTATGCAGATCAGGGCGAGTAGGATGCGCGCCCCGATATGGACGCGGTTACAGGGCTTGTGGGCAAAGAGGAGTGCGATCATGCCTGACCCGAATAATAGTAGCCAGATCTCTGCCCACAAACAGACCACGCGCACAATTCATCGGTTCGCCCTAGTATCTTCTCCTGAGCCTCTTTGAACACACGGTTGCAAGACAGATGAGTGGAGTGAGATAAGTCACTCCGATCAGCGCCGACGCCACCAGCCCTGAGGCGATCACAGCGAATTCCGGCGCGAACCCTAGCAAACTAAACGTAGCCGATGCCGTCCGAAGTACAGCAATCAGTGGGTAGAGGATGAGCTTCACTACCTGTTGAAGGATCGGGTACTGCGTTATGGTGGACGCAACTGCCGGGCTGAATGAGTAGTAGAAGGCGTTGAATATGTTCATGAAGGAGCTTCCGGCAAACGTCGCCCCAACTGATAGGTCTCTGAACATTCTGAGGAACTGTACTTCTGGAGCCAGCTCTGATCCGTGGGCTGCTGATGCGATTATGCATCGGCGTACAGTGGGCGTCGTTGTGACGGTCGTGAGATAAGTCGTGATCAAGGTCTCTCTGGATGTTGTCGTTGTCTGGGATGTTGTGAGGCTGACGCTTGTGGATGTCGAAGTCCAAGATGTGACGGTAACGCTCGTGATGGTTGGGGAGAATGTTGTTGTTGGATAGGTGACGGTTGTTGTTGAGGAAGATGTCTCCGTAGTCGTTGAGGTGCTCGTCGTGGATGTTGTTGTGGTGGTTGTAGATGTCTCCGTTGTCGTTGAGGTCCGTGTAGTGGTAGTTGAGGTCGTTGTCGTTGTTATGGTTGTGCTTGTTGATGTTTGAGTGCTCGTTGTTGTGGAG
>Ga0315310_10000303_pt1 | contig 31621 bp, 34 predicted proteins | sample TDP5_MG_FD_203630 | JGI IMG/M metagenome (GOLD analysis project Ga0315310, IMG submission 203630) | Freshwater sediment microbial communities from Lake Towuti, South Sulawesi, Indonesia - TDP5 | ecosystem: Environmental > Aquatic > Freshwater > Lake > Sediment | place: Indonesia: South Sulawesi...
TCCCATTCTCAATGATCACCACTCATTAACGTCTGATAAGACCATACAGTCTTCTTATTCAGTCTCAACAATAAGGACGGTTTATTATTATGCCTGTAACAATGAATGCTTGCCAACATTTATATATCGTTATGAGAATATTTATATATAAGTGCAAATCTTTAGAATTGGCACCGGGTTTTAAGGCAAGAGGAACTTTGTAGAATTGAAACAGCGATTAGTTGAACTCGTTCATTGTCCGGAATGCGGGAGCCCGCACATGGTAAAGGATGAGGACGTGGGTGAGTTTATCTGTAACGAGTGCGGGCTGGTTATCCTAGAGAATATGTTAGACCTCGGGCCAGAGTGGAGAGCCTTCACACTAGAAGAGAGCCGAGCCAAACGAAGGACTGGGCCTCCAACTGATTACTCTCGTTACGACAAAGGCCTTTCCACCACCATGTGGATCACCCGTGACGCTTCTGGTCAACCCATCCCGTCAAAGGCAAGGCAGCAGATGTGGCGCCTAAGACGATGGCAGATACGATCCACAATGCACGGCAAAAGCCGGAACCTTATGAAGGCTATGGACGTGATCCAGCGCCTCTCCGAAAAGCTACATATCTCATCTTCGGTTCAAGAGACTGCAGCGATGCTCTACCGCAAGGCCTTGGACAAGGACCTAGTTCGGGGGCGATCCATCGCATCAATCGCGGCTGCAGCGTTATACGCGGCTTGTCGTCTTACGGAGATTCCTAGAAGCCTTGAAGAGATGGCGAAGGTAAGTCTCAGAGAGAAGAAGGAAATTGCAAGCGGCTACCGTATACTTGTGCGAAGGTTGAAAATCAAGATGCCGATCCATGATCCGTTAAACCATCTTACCAAAATCGCTGAAAAGGCTGAGATCTCCGGTGAAGTCCAGGGCCTCGCCGTTAAGATCCTCCGCGAGGCCAAACAGAAGCATATGACCTTGGGTAAAGATCCTCGAGGAGTTGCAGCCGCAGTCCTCTACGTGGCTTGTCAGCTTAAGAACAAGGACGTAACGCAAAAGAGGATTGCGGATGCAGCAAACATAACTGAAGTCACTATAAGAAACAGGAAGAAAGAACTGATGAAGAGATTAAGCATCTTAAGAAAGAGACGGAGACAATTAAAGAAGGATCGGTTTTGAGTACGTTAATAGCTATTGAGGGAAAGGGGTCTACGGAATGTTAATTATCCATGTGTCAGATCTTCACTGTGGCCCCAGATTAAAAAGGGATTTTCTCCAGAAGGCCATCGATGAAATTAACAGCATGGGCCCTGACGTTGTAGTTGTGACAGGAGACCTAACCGAAGAAGGATTAGTCACAGAGTTTCAGGAAGCCAAACTTTACCTTGACCAATTAAAATGTAAGCGTTTGGTTGTGGGAAGTGGTAACCACGATTCTAGGACGACCGGGTACCTTCTTTTCCCAAAGTTTTTCGGCGAACCTTCTTCGGCAATCCAACTTGATGACACGCTTATAGTCATGTTGAACTCTTCTAGGCCAGATCGGCAGGATGGCGAGATCGGCTACAATCAGGGTCTCTGGATGAAGCAACAACTGGACACTTTTGATTGTGCTTTTAAAATAATGGCTTTGCACCACCACTTAATCCCCGTGCCAGACACAGGCATGGAGCAAAACATCGTTTGCGACGCCGGAGACCTGCTCTGGACCTTGACCTCCAGCGGAGTCAACTTGGTATTGTGTGGACACCGTCACAGACCTTGGATATGGGAGCTCGGAAACTTGAGTATCATCCATGCCGGCACTGTCTCAACAGATAAACTTAGGGGATTTTACCACAACACTTACAGCATCATAAGAGTTGAGGATTCAAGGATAGAAGCGTACTTGAAGATTCCGGGTGGGGAAAAATACGATTTTAAACGTCCTTCAATCAAATCGTTAGATATTCTATAATCACAATGGCTTCAACTGGGGCACCCGCAAGAGACTACACAAACCCAAACGCTATCTACACTTATGGCACGCTTTTAAAGCTCTGTTAAAGGAAATCGAATTCGACGTAAATGCCTCCTGGCAAATTCGGCATTGTATTCGATTCATTCAATTTCTTTGCTTTTTAGAATCTGCTATAATTTGCCGTTTCTAGTCTAGCGCGCTTTATATTTTTGCCAATGATTTTTCGTAATCGACAACAACGTATTTTTTGCCTTTCTGAATCACTTTGTGACCTTCTTTTTCTAAAAGCTTCTTTTGGGCTTCGACTCCGCCTGGATATTTCTCGTTTATGACCCCACCGGTCTTCAGCGTACGCCAGTATGGGACGGTGTCCCTCTCACTCTGTTGTCTTTGCTCTTCGGCAGCATTAGCCGCAATCCAAGCGAAAATGCCCGTTGTTATTGGACAGCCAATCGTTGCTCCGTGTTTTTTAGCGAGAGCCGCTCGAATTTCATTGATGGTGGTAAGTTTTCCTTCAGGCACTCTTCTCATGATTTCATCAACTTCCATCGGCGCCGGAATGACCACCGTGCCTGTACCCCATCTTTTGCTCATCTTGCCAGAAATTTTTTGTACTTGTGGCAGACCCTTGCTGTCCTTCAATTTTTCAGACCAGCTTTTCCTTTTTGGCATAAATTTCCCATAAGATTAGTTTTCAGTACTCTTAATAAGCCTTCAGCCTAGGCGGTACTTCTCAAAGCCATTAAGAGTAACACGTAGTCTAGTTTTTCTGTCAAAGGCACTGGACAAGAGATTTAGGAATCTCCACCATTTTGGCATTCTCCAAATTATTTTTATGGTGTCGCTTCCTTCGAATGGTGTTCCATCATTCAGCTTGCCAGTTATGGTTAACGTCAACGTCATGAAACCTTTTCTTAAACGCTGAATTGTGTAGATTTTTGAACGAATGTAAGATTTGACCTGGGCTCTGTCGAATTTAACCATCAAATCGGGAATACCGTCAAAGTCATAGTCTCCGATTGCAATAGGCCTAGGTTCCGCTGGAACAATGTTGTCAAGCGTAATCGAGGAAACATTGATGTCAGCAACATCATAGCCTTCAGGAAGCTCAATGTAACAAGTGATCCATCTGCCCCTGCTTCTTAGGTTTAGTACGCGAGGTTGGATGCGTATACATGCTTTGACAACTGGTGGTTTAAGCGCAACAACAGTCACCAAAAATCTCTCGCTTATGAAATCTATTGGAAGGTTATTCGTGTCCAATAGGGTAGTATTCCATGGGTCGGTTGGTTCCTCGGTTGTGAGGATTTCGAGAGCGGAGATTCCTGTTTCAATTGCCGTAAAGTTAATTTGGCATAGAAGTTTCTCTCCAGACACATTCACGTAGTGGGGAACCTCGTGATCAGGGACAACGTAATCTGAGGAAAGTGATGAGCCCAAAATAGCTAAACCTAGGGCATTATAGACACCAACAGACCCCATTAATGGGCTTTCTCCGTAGAAGACGAAATTCGGGTCATCCCTCGGAATCCAAGCCGCGGTGCATTTAACTTTCGTCTTGTTGAATTCGACTACTATCTGAAAAGAGTGAAGAAAATCGGTTGTGCCATTTAATGTAACGTTAACGGTGAAGGGATAACCACCAGAAGGCATAGGCTCGGTTGGGCTTCCAAGCGTTATCGAGTCAAGCCCTGTTTTGGCATCTATAATACGAATGGTGCGAGTTATCAGATTTGTCTCCAAAGCCAACCTAGTCGTTTGTTCATTTGCGTTTAATACATCTTGAAATGCTGGATAATGATCTGGAGAGGTTAGCTCAGGTTCTACTTTAACTAGCTGAACGTTAAATGCCAAAGTCAACACGCCAACAAAAAAGAGTGTCTGCATGACTCGAGAAACTGCTCTCCTCATCAGCCGCCTCTCTCCTAACCTTCAATAGCTTCATTCCCCAAAATAACACTTATGGAGAAAACTTCTATAACACCAATGAGCACTCCTGTTATTCCATTATTGCCTTCGTCAGACGCCCTATAGCCAAAGGCTCCAGCAGTAGAGGGTAAGCCTTTCTGAGTTTGCATCGCACAAGCGCAGATAAGTAGGAAATCGTAGTAAAGGTTTAATGCAAGTTTGCACAGATTACTCTGCGGTGACAAATGTGAGGGACTGCGTTCTCAACCCGTGAAAACAAAACGTTTAATACCCCTCAAACCAATTCAGAAACTTTTATGGAATTTTTAAAACGAATCGAAGAAAAATGGCAGAAAAACTGGGAAAGCGCAAAAATCTTCGAGGCAAACCCTGACCCAAACAAAAAGAAGTTCTTCATAACCTTTCCATATCCCTACATGAACGGACCGCTACACGTAGGCCACGCCTTCACAGCCTCGCGAGTAGACGCGCACGCACGATTCAAGAGAATGCAAGGCTACAACGTGCTATTTCCATGGGCTTGGCACTGGACTGGTCAGCCCCTAGCGGGCGCCAGCGAACGCGTAGCAAAAGGGGACGAAGAATTCATTAAGGTTTTGATGGAAGTGGACGGCGTTCCAGAAGAGGAACTCAAAAGATTCGTAGACCCAACCTACATGGCAACGTATTACACAAACGAAAGCCGAACCGCCGCCCAGAAAATAGGCTTTTCCGTTGATTGGAGAAGAGAATTCGACACTATGGCGCCCTCCTACCAGAAATTCATTGAATGGCAATACGAAAGCCTAAGAGCCAAAGGCTACGTTTCTAAAGGAACTCATCCAGTTGTATGGTGCCCCAAATGCCAAAGCCCGACAGGAGACCATGACCGCCAGGTAGGAGAAGGCGTCACGCCAGAAGAATACACGTTAATGAAGTTCAAACTGGACAAAGAAACCCACCTGCCAGCAGCCACTTTTCGACCCGAAACCATCTACGGCGTAACAAACATCTGGATAAATCCAAACGCAGCCTACGTGGAAGCCCAAGTGAACGGCGAAAACTGGATAATAAGCAAAAAGGCAGCTGAAAAACTGAAAGAACAAGGAAGAACCGTGAAAGAAAGGCGGACACTTAAAGGCAGAGGGCTCATAGGAAAAACTTTTGAAAACCCCGTCACAAAAGAGAGATTTCTAATATTGCCCGGATGGTTCGTTGACCCAGCACAAGCCACAGGCGTGGTTTACAGCGTACCCGCCCACGCCCCCTACGACTGGCTGGCGCTGAAGGACTTGCAAGAAAAACCAGAAGTCCTGCATGAGTTTGGCATAGACCCTGAAGCTGTGAAAAAAATAAAGCCAATTTCCATGATTAGGGTTGAGGGTTTCGGCGAATACCCAGCCATCGAAATCGTAGAACAACTAGGCGTAAAGGACCAGCACGATCCAAGCGCTGAAGAGGCAACAAAACTGCTTTATAAAAAGGAGTTCCATGGCGGAGTTCTAAAAGAAAACTGCATGAAACATTCTGGAAAAATGGTCAGGGAGGTCAAAGAAGTCCTAATAAAAGATTTCAGAAGTCGGGGAATCGCAGATTCCATGTATGACCTGCCAAAATCAGTAGTTTGCCGATGCCTGACACCATGCATCGTTAAAGTCTTGCAGGATCAGTGGTTCCTAAATTACTCAGACCCCGACTGGAAAGAAAAAACGAAAGAAGCCTTGAGCAGAATGAGAATCTATCCAGAAACGGCAACCCAATGGTTTTTAACAGTAATTGACTGGCTGAAAGAGTGGGCGTGCGCAAGAAGGACAGGGTTTGGAACACCTTTACCATGGGGTCAAGGCTGGATCATCGAAACCTTAAGCGACTCCACAGTTTACATGGCGTTTTACACGATAAACAAGCACATAAGGCAACACGAAATAAAACCAGAGATGCTGACAAGAGAAGTGTTCGATTATATCTTCTATGGAGAAGGAGACGCAAAAAAAGTAGCTTCAGAATCTGGAACACACGTCGAAGTGTTAGAAGATATGCGAAAAGAATTCCAGTACTGGTACCCAGTCGACCTAAGAGTATCAGCGAAAGAACTCGTTCCAAACCACCTAACATTCTTCGTATTTCACCACGTGGCACTATTCCCACAGGAACAATGGCCAAAAGCAATCGGAGTAAACGGCATGCTGATGATTGAAGGCAGACAAATGCACAAATCCAAGGGAAACTTTGTAACAATGAAAAATGCAATTGAGGAATACGGCGCAGACGCCACAAGGTGCGCACTACTATTGGCAGCAGAAGGCATGGATGACCCAGACTGGAGAAGCGAAAACGTTCGGGACATACGAAACAAGCTCGAATCCTTCTGCAATTTTGCAAAGAGCATAATCGAGAATGCAAAAGACGAAGAAAACGAGCATCAAGAAAAATGGTTGATTAGCCGCCTACAGCAACGAATAACAGAGGTCACGGAAAACCTCGAACAAATGAAAACGAGAACAGCCTTAGAGATAGCCTTCTTTGAAGTTTGGAACGACTTTCGCTGGTATATCCGCAGAAAGGGCAAGGCAAGAGCAAAAATCCTAAGAGAAGCCCTAAAAACTTGGGTAAGATTACTGGCACCCTTCGCGCCGCACGTTTGTGAGGAAATATGGAGCTTACTAGGTGAAGAGGGCTTCGTCTGTCTAGCTTCATGGCCAAAACCAGACGAAAAACGGATGGATGTGAGGGTTGAGGAAAACGAAAACTTCATCAAAAGCGTTATAGAAGACACCCAGAACATCATACGCGCAACAAAAACAACTCCATCAAAAATCTTCTACTACACCTCTGCTCAATGGAAATGGAAACTCTACCTAACAATGCTGGAAAAAGCCGCCGAAGGAAAGCAAGAAACCAGCGCATTGATCAGAGAGCTCTTGAAAAAGCCGGAGATGAGAGAGCATGCGAAAGAAGTCGCCAACATGGCCCCGAAGGTTGCCGAAGAAGTCATGAAAATGTCAGAAGAAAAGAGAGAAACACAGTTAAAGATTGAAGCTTTGGACGAGCGTGAAACTCTTGAAAAAGCCAGAAGCTTCTTAGGTGAAGAATTCAATGCAGAAATCCATGTATTCAAGGAAGATGAGCCAGAACTTTACGACCCTAAAAACAGGGCGAAACTTGCAAAACCCTATCGCCCAGCCATTTTCATAGAATAAAATATATCACTGTAAACTCCATTTTTATTGCCCAGAAACGGGCCCGTGGCGCAGCTTGGATAGTCTTAATCCCGAAGAGCGCGTCGGCCTTCTACGGCTAGGGCTGATGCTGAAGAAAGCCGGAGATCCTGGGTTCAAATCCCAGCGGGCCCGCCATTTTGTTCGACCTGCGAACAGAAATTTTAAATTACCGATGCAATAATAAATGGTAAACGCTTCAATGTTTAACTTATCAGTGTATAAGGGATTGTTATGAGCACACACGCAGACGAGTTAAAGCTTCGGTTGATGACCATTGAGCTGCTTAGAACCGCGAAATACAAGAGAAATATCACGTATCGCGAGTTAGCTTCCAAAACTGGTTTGCCCGTGACTGTCTTGAGCAGATACGCGAAGGGACATGTCTTGCCAAACACCGCGAGGGCGAAACAGCTCTGGAAAGTGTTGACGAGGCTTGTTGGCTTGGAGACGGAGCTTCGCAGCAGAATAAAGTTTGATGAAGAAGGATATTTTGACAACACCGATATCATAGGCGATTTTAACATACTCCAGCAGGCAGCCAATCACGCGCTTGCGAATTTTGCTGGAAAACGTGTGACAAAGGTTTTGACGGCTGCGGTTGATGGGATTCCGTTGGGAACTATGGTTGCAAACTCCCTCGGGGTCAACCTCATAATAGCCAAGAGAAGCAAAGAAGTGGGGGTTAAAGCCTTTCTAGAAGAAACATACGCGCTTAGGGATTCAGGAGTGACCATGACCCTTTACATTCCCAAAGACATCATCAAAAAGCGGGACAGCGTCTTAATTGTAGACGACATGATCAAAACTGGAGAAACCCAAGCCGCTTTGGTAAATTTGATTCGAAAAGCGAAGGCTGAAATTTCAGGGGTCTTCTCACTGATAGCTGTTGGAGAGGAGTGGAAGAAGAAGCTGAAGCCCTCTGGCGAATGTCCCATAGAGGTTATCACGTATGTTAAGGCGCCTTATGAATTAAGCACTCGCCTCTAACTGGACAAGCAGCGCATTTTCTCTTCCTACAAAAATCTTTGCCAAGTCTAAGCAAAGCTGTTTCAAAATTGACGAAGGATTTTCCAGCAGTTTTATTTTTGGACCAGAAATCCTTTAGCTGTTTTAAGGCGTTTTCGGCTGTTGCCTCCTTCTTTACTATTCCAAGGTTTTCAGCCGCAACTACAACTAGGCTTGTAGGGCTTGGATCGGCTTTTTCCCAAACACCGCGGAGCTCTCTTAGAAAAATGCTTACTGTCACGTCACCTATGCCTTTTCCTAAATCCTTTAGTCTCTTTTCCAAGTCGTGTCCATCAGAAGCCTTGTTGTATAGAAGGGTTAGGCTACCGTTGTACCTTTCCATGAAGTTTTTCATGACTTCTAAGAGTTTGTCCGCGGTCTTAAAATCGTAACGCGTGTAGCTGCCCTCGTCCAGAATCTTGACTAGTCCGTCCCATCCTGTTTGAAGTATTCGCTTGGGTGTCAAGACAGCGTGTTTCTCAAAGCACTTGTAAGTTTTGATGACAGCACTTTCCGTTATGGGCGCGCCAAACAGTATGGACGCCAAAAACCATTTGAAAATTTCCTCGTCTCTTCCGTTGGAAAGGTCTATTCCTAAGATTTCAGAATATTTCTGTCCAAAATTTTCAACAAGAGTCTCCAAGCTTTCATGTTTCATGGCTTCTCTCACTTTCTAACAAAATTTATACTCCTTGTTGCATAAACGGTTTACTGAGGTTCATCATCCATGCGAGCGCGAACAATAGAGTGGCGCAACGGAACAGTTGTAACAATAGACCAGACCAGGCTTCCACAAGAGGTCGCGATTCTTGAGATGAGAAGCTGCGTTGAGGTGGCTGAGGCGATAAAGACGATGAAGATAAGAGGGGCACCGCTTCTAGGGGCGGCGGCAGCCTTTGCCTTGGCTTTGACGGCTTCCAATTCAAAAGCCAAAAGTAGGGAGGGACTAATCAGCGAGTTGGAAGAGGCGGCGGAAATTTTGAGGGGAACACGACCGACAGCTATTAATCCCTTTTGGGCAATAGATAGAATTTTAGGCAAAGCAAAAGATTTTTCTGGAAACGCTGAGGCTTTGGCTATTTTTGTTGTTGAGGAAGCGCAGAAAATAGCTGATGAGGACGCAGCCGCAAACCGCTTGATTGGTAAGTTTGGCGCTGAGCTTATTCACGATGGAGATGTTGTTTTGACGCATTGCAACGCTGGCGCCTTGGCTACTGTCGAGTACGGCACAGCCTTGGGCGTCGTAAGGGCTGCTTGGGAGCAAGGTAAAAAGATTAGAGTTGTTGTCCCCGAGACTCGTCCGAAACTGCAGGGGGCAAGGTTGACGACTTACGAGCTTAAACAGGATGGCATACCAGTCACTTTGATTACCGACAACATGGTTGGCTATGTTATGTACAAGCGGCTGGTTAGCAAGGTTGTGGTTGGCGCTGACAGAATAGTTCAGAACGCGGTCATCAACAAGATTGGGACATTTACCATCGCTGTTCTAGCCAAAGAACACAACATGCCCTTTTATGTTGCGGCTCCAAAATCCACCTTCGACTTGACGCGCACATCGGCGGATGTTGTTGTTGAGGAGAGAGAACCCGAAGAAGTCACCCATGTGGGTTCGCATCGCATCGCCGCCGAGGGGGTAGACGCTCTGAACCCAGCCTTCGACATAACTCCGCTTGATTACGTGACAGCCATAGTTTGCGAAAGCGGCATCTTATACAAGGAAAATTTTGATAAGTTTAAGGCAAATTACTATAAGTGAAAGCTGGCTTTTATGCTGGTTGAGGGTTTGCATGAGTAAGCGTGGAGAGAAAGCATCCAACAGCTCGGAGCTTAGGGTTAAGGGTTTGCTTGTGGAAGAAGGTGTTAGAATTTCTAAAAATCAGAATGTGGAGGAGATTTCTTCGAGGGGATACGGCGTAACTGAAAATGATGAGCTTTTGCTTAACTTTTGTGAGGCTCTTTACCTTTTGGATAGGGGTTTGCTGGAAGTTGAGGACGAAAAAGGCGGAGAAGTGGATTTTCAAAGGCTTCTGCAGTGTTATGAGGGTTTCGACGAGAACGCTTGGGCTAAGTACTTGACTTATCGCGACTTAAGAAGCCGTGGATATGTCGTCCGGGAAGGCTTCGGCTTAGGCGTTGACTTTCGAGTTTACGAAAGAGGCGAGTACGGCAAAGACACTGCGAAGTATCTGATTCTGAGCATTCAAGAGGGGAAACCAGTCTCGCTTGAAGACTTAACCCGTGTTATGAAGCAGTGTCAAAGTCTTAAGAAGGAGTTGGTTTTGGCTGTTATGAATCGCAGAGGGGAAACAGTTTACTATTCAGTTTCACAACTAACCCTAAGATAACGGAGAACCTGGAATGTCTGCTTTCAGAACTGTCCGTGGAATGAGGGATTTTCTACCGGAAGAAGCAAAAATGATGAAGTACATTGAGGGCAAAGCCAGAAAAGTAGCTGAACTTTATGGATACAAGGAAATAATGACGCCGGTTGTAGAATCCTATGAACTTTTAGCTGCAAAGGCTGGTGAAGATATTCGTTCCCGCATGTATGCCTTCAACGATTTAGGAGGACGTAAGGTTGCTCTGAGACCTGAGTTCACCGCTCCTGTGGCAAGACTCGTTGCAACCACATTTAGAAATGAACCAAAACCCTTGCGACTTTTTTGCGTGGGAAGCCTCTACAGATATGATGAACCGCAGAAGGAGCGGTTCAGGGAGTTTTGGCAGTCAAACTATGAATTGATGGGTTCAACCAAGCCGGAGGCTGACGCCGAAATAATAATGTTAACGAATAATCTGATGAAGTCCGTTGGATTGAAAAATTGTGTTTTCAAAGTTGGGCATGTTGGAGTTTTGAGGGGAATATTGAGCCAAGAAAACGTGAAAGAAAAAGTTCAGAACAAAGTTATGCAGTTAATGGACAAAAAACAGTATGAAGATGCTCTTAAGCTTGTTGAAGATGGTGGTGCATCTGAAAAGTGCCTAGCAACTCTTCAAAAATTAGTAAAAATAAAGGGCAGTGAGATTTCTCAGGTTTTAAGGAAGATGGAGCGACAGGTTGAAGGTTATAATAAGGCTGTTAATGCTGTAAGAAATCTGCATGAGATTCTTGAACTTGCCTCAGAAACTGAAGAAAAAATCGATCTGGTTGTTGAGGCTGGCTTTGCTCGGGGACTTGAGTATTACACTGGAATGATTCTTGAACCTTATGTTCCGAAAACAGACATAGCATTAGGTGGTGGCGGTAGGTATGACAAGCTCATCGAACTGTTTGGAGGTAAACCTACACCAGCCGTTGGAATTGCCCACGGAATAGATAGGATAATGCTGGCGATGCAGAAGCAGAAAACTCCGCTGAAAACGGAAGAAGAAAAGAGGGTTATGGTGATTCCAACCAAAGAGGAGCTGAAGGGTGAGGCGCTGAAGATTTCGCAGATTCTCAGAGATGCGGATATACCCGCAGAGGTCGAGGTTGTAGGAAGAAGGGTGACTAAGGCCTTGGAAGACGCGAATAGAAGGAGAATGAATTATGCAGTAATTGTTGGTGAAAGAGAACTGAAAGAAAGAGCCGTTGTAGTTCGAAATCTGGGTAAAAGAGAGCAAACAATCGTAAAAATCGAAAGAATAGTGGAGACAATAAAAGGTTAAAGTGAGCTAAGCCTGCTATTTCTCTTTCTTAGAAATTTTGTTCACCTTGACAGAAAAAATAGGGAGGATGTGTTACCAGTAGTTTTCCCATTCGTAATAGATTGTCGCCGTGCTGTCGGCATCTACGTCTATGACCCATGAGAGAGTGGGGCCAACTCTTGTTGCCGGAGGTGTAGAGGTGACTAAAGCGTAACCGTTGATGTTCTGTTGTATGAGAATTTGGATGCTCGCGGTCTTGTGGTTTCGTATTGTTATGTTTATTCCTCGAACCTCGCGGCAATATTCATTTATCGATTTCGTCACTGTACTGGTGACTTTGATGTCGTAGGCATAGTTTACTATGGCGATTGTTTCTCCTTTTATAGGTGTATAGGGAACGCTGTCTTCGCCCACCCATGCTTCGCCTCGATAGAATTCTACGATTCCTGCTGCAAGTGGCTCGCTCAAAGTGTTGTTTATGTGATAGCGGTTCTGAACTTCGCCGCTTGTCCAGAAGTATTCTTGCCGCAGACTTACAGTGCCATTGAACAGGGGCAACTTGACAACTGTGCCTTTTTCGAAGGACAATTTACTGCCGTAAGTGTATTCATGGTATTCATCCATTGTGGTTGACGTAAAGTCGATTGAAGGAGACGATAGTGATTGCAGTTCTCTCACTGAAATGTAAGGTTCAAAGATGGGCCCTCTGTAGACTATGTGGGGACCACCGCTCACAAGCACTAAGGTAAAGTTGCTCCAGTTTTCGACATTCTCTATGGTAGCCCAGCATTCAAGATAGGATGTCTCTAGGTCGACGAAATATGTGGGGTTCCAATTTGGACCTCGCATCAGATAAGAGATTTTTAGCCGATACTCTCCTGGCGGAGAATCCGTTGTAACCTCTACGAGTATTTTTGGTCCTTGGGTCTGAACCACCTCTGTGAGAACAATTTTTGTTATTCGCCCTCCAGGAATCATGACAGTTCCGTTGTTAACCTCCAGAAGCAACATGCTGTCCCAACCGAGGAATTTGCCGGTGTAAACGGCTTCCTCCGTGTAAACCGTTATCACATCGCCTCTCTCAATGATCGGATGGTATTCTTCGCTTGTGGTGATTTTGACAACGCCTATTCCCCTCACCGTTAGCGTGTCGGTTAACGCGCCAGATGGAAGATAGAACTGAATCGTACGCGTGTCTTCTTCAAGTTCGATGGTTTCTTCGTAGATTATAAAGGTAACACCGTTTCCATAAATCGTGACTCTGTCTGCCGCGTTCTCACCAGTCTCAATCACCTGGGTGTTTGCAAAGTCCCTATTTGTGAAGTTCACAGCAGCAAAGACGACCCCGGCCACGGAAACTGCTACTATGCATAAGAGCGCCACCAATTTCTTCGCTGAAATATACGTAAAATTCTTCACCTTAAGACCTCCTCCAAGTTTCTCCAAACAAGCTAAAAATGTCATTATTCTTAAACCTAAGCTTTAGAACAATTTATGCTAATTTCTAGTACAAAAGGTATCTGTAAACATCCTAAGTTTGACAAATTTTAAATGATAAGGCGCATCACCATATTAGATGTGATTAAATGGATGAAAAATACGCCTTTATTACAATGGTTAAGGATAAGTGGTGGCGCGAATTCCGCCGTCTCCATAACAGAGGAAAACAAGTACAATCGTATGTGCAGGGAGGATGGGCTCCCCCGAAGAAGACTTCTCTAATATTCTTTTACGTGACAAAACCCGTTCGTGAAATTTCAGGTTACGCCGAGTTCATGGAGCGGAAGGTTGGAGACGCCGAAGGATTGTGGAAGGAGCACGGCCACGAATGCGTTCTAAACTCTGAGGAACAATACTTCGAGTTTGTTAAAGGCAAGCAGCGAACTTCTTTCATAAGATTCAAAAACTTACAGGAAGCCGCCAAGCCGATACCCCTTAATAACATTCTCATGCTTCTCGGCGTCAACAGACTGGCGAGGGGAGGCTTTTACATAAGTAAGGAAACTGCAGAAAAGTTGATTGCGCTTATGGAATAAAAAGATAGGTTTTCTCAAACAGCCAGCCCTTCCCCTTATGATTTAGATAACAATGAGGTCTAGGCGCCTTCCTGTTTAAGTGTCAATGGTCAGAAATTCAAAATACGTGGTGATTACTGCAACAAAAAGTTAATAGGCAACATGTTTCACATCCATGTAGCCTATCTTTAAAGTGAAACCCAAGATGTTTCAGAGAGCTGGAACAAAAGCTGCATGCAGCCATGAGCGTTTAGCTAGCGTAGGGAAGGTTTAGTCATGGGACGCTACAGGCAAATCGAAGAAATTGTTAGACTCATGAACAATCCAGAGATAATAAGGAACACAAGCATAATAGCCCACGTAGACCATGGAAAAACCACCCTTTCTGACAGCCTTTTGGCTGCGGCGGGCATCATAAGCGAACAAACAGCTGGACAAAAGCTCTTCCTTGACTCTTGGGAACTAGAGCAGAAGAGGCAGATGACCGTTTTTGCCTCAAACATAAGCATGGTTCACACTTACAAGGGAGAAGAGTACCTCATAAACCTCATCGACACGCCTGGACACATAGACTTCAGCGGAGCTGTGACGAGAAGCCTCCGCGCCGTTGATGGTGCGCTGGTGGTTGTGGATGCTGTAGAGGGTCCCATGACCCAGACAGAGACCGTTCTGATGCAGGCACTCCGGGAGAGGGTTAGACCCATTCTCTTTATAAACAAGGTTGACAGGCTCATAAAAGAAATAAAATTAACCCCAGATGAGATACAGCGCAAGTTTGCAAAAATTATTGTCAGAATCAACAGCCTTATAGAAAAGTATGCGCCGCCAGAGCACAAGAAGGACTGGCAAGTTAAAGTTGAAGATGGACGCGTTGCATTTGGTTCGGCCCTTCACAAATGGGGACTGAACCTACCCCACATGAAAGAGAAAGATGTGACATTCCAAGAAATCATCGACGCATACACAGGAGAATCTGACGAAATTGCAAGAAAAGTCGACGCCTTGAGCAAGAAAGCACCATTGTATGAACCGATACTGGACATGTTCTGTGAACATTTGCCCAACCCGTTGGACGCTCAGCCTTATAGGCAAAGTCAAATCTGGCCCGGAGATGTAAACGGCTCCGTAGGCAAAGCCATGGCGAAAGTTGACCCGAATGGGCCGCTTCTAATGTGTATAACGACGATTGAAGTTGACCCCCACAGCGGAGTCGTCGCCATTGGACGTGTCTTCAGCGGCTCGGTCGAGAAAGGAAGAACCGTTAGCCTCGTAAACAGCCGCCAGAAAGGAGCCATCCAGCAGGTTTACATGAGCATGGCGACAGACAGAGTCATCGTCGACAAAATTCCGGCTGGAAACATAGCTGCCCTTTCTGGGTTGCCGTCAATCCACGTGGGCGAAACCGTTGCAGAGGAAGGGGTTGAAACACAACCCTTTGAAGGGCTAAAGTATGTCTCTGACCCTGTGGTTACGGTTGCGGTTGAGCCTGAAGACATTAAAGACTTGCCGCTCTTCGACAAGGTCATCCACAAACTGACACTAGAAGATCCAAACCTGCACTTCGTGATAAACAAGGAGAGCGGAGAGTACCTCCTAAGCGGTATGGGTGAACTGCACCTTGAAGTTACCGCTTACCGAATGCAGGAAGCGAGTTTAAAGGTGAGAATTAGCAAACCTATTGTCATTTACCGGGAAACAATCAGCCATGACTATCATGGTCCGCCAATAATGGGTAAAAGCCCAAACAAACACAACAGGTTATGGGTGACAATAGAAAAACTACCAGACGAGGTTATCGAAGCGATAAGAATGGCAAAGATTTCTGAAATGCAAACCCGTGACGAGAGACAAAAGATTCTGGCAAAACAGTTCGGCTGGACAACGGAAGACGCCCGCAACGTCATCGCCGTCGAAGGCACAAACATCCTCGTCAACAAGATAAAGGGAAGACAATACGTTGAAGAAGTAATAGACCACGTAAAGTCAGGCTTCCGCGAAGCCGTATACACCTCAGTCTTGGCGAAGGAGCCAGCGTACGGGTTAAAGGTGAACTTGGAAGACATAACGGTTCATGAGGACCCAGTGCATAGGGGACCAGCCCAGATACTTCCGATGACTTGGCGTCCGATCTGGTGTAGTTTCCTACTGACCGACCCGAAGCTCTTGGAGCCAATTATTAGTTTTGAGTGTAAGGTTCCGAACCAGTTTGTAAGCAACGTCATCGCGATAGTGCAGAAGCGCCGCGGAAGAATCCTCGATATGGTAAATGAGGAAGACATGGTGATCGTTAAGGCTGAGATGCCTGTGGCTGAATCCTTCGGACTGGCTGACGAGCTGCGGTCATCAACGCAGGGCAGAGCCTTCTGGGCCACACAGTTCAGCCGGTGGGCTCCCGTTCCAGAATCGATGCAAGCCGACATAATAAGGCAGATCCGCGAACGCAGAGGCCTGAGCCCGACACCCCCAAGGCCAGAAGATTTCTACGAAGAGGCATGAGTTCCATCTTTCCACAATGCGTTTTTCACTTTAATTTTGACTTTTGATTCTGACAAAAATTAAATCTACATCGGAAAGTATAGAATGCTTAATTAGTCAACTCGAGTTTGGTGTTGCTTGATGCTTAACCTTATAGTTCCGTTGGTTGTCGGAATACTGCTGGGCTACTCTTTACGGGATAAAAAGCGCGTCAATCTTGGCGGGGTTACGTTCTGGGTTATTATAGTTTTGATATTTTCCCTCGGTTTCAGCATAGGCTCAAGCAATGAATTGTTGAGTGCGATGCCACGAGTTGGGTTGAACGGTGTGGTTATCTTGGCTCTTGCCGTCTTTTTTAGCGTGGTTTTTGTGAAGATTATTGGGAAAATGGCGAAGATGAAATGATAAAGTACATAGTTGCAGCACTTGCGCTTGGGGGTGTTGCCGGGTATCTGAACGACAATTGGGGGAATGCTCTTGCTGGCAACTTTGTGTCTGATTATTTGTTCAATGCTTCCCTTATCACATTGCTGTTTGTCATGGGTCTGTCCTTTGGACTCCATAGGGAGGCTATGGCCGAGTTAAAGAAAACAGGCTTTAAGGTCTTGGTTGTTCCATTTGCGATTGCTTCAGGCAGCATCTTGGGCGGGCTGGTTGGCGGGTTGGTTTTGGGCGTTAACGTTTTTGGTTCTATGGCTGTGAGCGCTGGCTATGGCTGGTACACTCTGGCGGGACCTTTAGTCGGGCAATTGTTTGGGCCGGAATTTGGCGCGTTGGGTTTTACCGTGAATTTCCTGAGAGAACTGCTGACGATAACCACCATATCGTTGGCGGTTAGGATTGACAGGTATGCGCCCATAGCCTTGGGAGGAGCAACAACGATGGACACGACATTACCGATAATCGTGCGTTATTGTGGCTCTGAAGCGTTGATAACCGCCTTTGCAAGCGGCTTCACACTAAGCCTCATAGCACCATTCACGATAACCGCCATAGCAGCATCACAATAACTGCACACAGCTATTACCGACAACAAATCTACAATCGAAAACCTCCAATAAAGTTCCTTCAAATTGAAGGAACCCAAAGTTCAACCTATATATAAGGGGGGCTAGACTCCAAAAGACCAACTATTCTGGTGCGGTCGCCGGGATTTGAACCCGGGTCGTCAGCGTGGCAGGCTGATGTCCTAGACCAAGCTAGACTACGACCGCACATGGCGCTGGTTAAAGGACATTTTGCTAAGGTTCCTATTTTCTTTTTCTAAACACCGCATTTAAAGCATAAACGTTACGTCAAAACAACCGCTTAAGCGCGTCTTCCAGCTCTTCAATCTTTTTCAGGATTATGTCCGAATGAACAATTATCCATGGACTCGGATTCTCAATCCGGCATACACATATGGTCTTCTTGCCCTTAAGCTTGGCATAGAAAAGCTCCATGCACGTTCCAGCCGAGAGCATCGGAAAATAAGCAACCAAAACATCACACTTTTCAATGTCCTCCAAGTCCCTTCTTATAAAATCAGCGGCTGGAACCCTATCCCACCAGCCCGGGTCGGTTCCCTTGTATATGATTTTTTTCCGTTCCCAAGGGTCAACGACCCCACAACCACAGCGAACACAGATTCTGCGAATAACATCCCTGTAAGACTGCTCCGTTTCCATGCCTTGAATGGGACCCGAAACGAAAACCCTTCTCATAACCAACACGACTTTCGAGTTTGATCAAAGATTTTATTTGCCTTGAAGGGAAAAGTATTAAGAGTTTGACCGAATATTTTGGTCTTTCTAAACACGATATATAAGGGAAGCTCAACACTTGGCACTCCTTGACCCGTTACCAGCAATCATTGTTTCCTTCTGCTTTCTCGGAGCAATGCTATACAAGCGCGTGAATCTCGGAATAACACTGAACGCAACAGCCCTGCTTCTGGGAGTTCTCTCACTTGATTTGTGGCAAATCCCTTTGAAGATTTACGAAACGACGACTGATCTCTTGACAATTTCCATCGTGATTGCGACATTTGGGATAATGTGGTTGAGTCAACTTTACAAGGAAACAGGGGTTATCAACGATTTAAGTGAAAGCTTAAGCAGAATAATCAGAAACTCAAAAGTCATATTAGGCTTGCTACCCGCTGTCATAGGCTTCCTACCCGTTGCTGGCGGCGCACTTATGTCAGCACCTCTCGTGGACTCAGAAGCAGAAAAACTAAAAATGAAACCTGAGAAGAAAGCCTACGCAAACCTATGGTTCAGGCACACCATTTTTCCAGTTTACCCAATAAGCCCAGTTCTGATAGTGACAGCCCTTCTCACAGGAGTAGCCTTGCCATTAATAATCTTACGTCAAATTCCCGTAGTTGCAGTCATGATAATCATCGGCTACCTCATCAGCTTTAGGAAAATCCCTAATCACAAAAATGAGAAAAACCAGAATATCAAGCAAAATCTGAGCTCCGAATTTAAAGTTTTCCTCTTAAATTTTTCTCCAATTCTGGCAACAATAGTGATAGTCATAATTTTAAATCTGGTTGGTTTAGGTCTAGCCAAGCAAGGCTTTGACGTCGTAATAGCGACGCTCATAGGATTAATAGTGTTGATGGCAATTTCTAAGCCAACAGTCCAAGTTTGTATAAAACCGCTAAAAAACTGGGGAATCTACGGAATCACTCTCGCAGCCTACGGTGCCTTCCTACTCAGAAACACCATGGTCGCGACCGGAATCTCCAATGTCTTCGGAAACCTAATAGCAAACGGAAGCCTCAACATCATTGCACTGTTAACGATTGTGCCCGCTGTTCTTGGATTTCTCACGGGATCACCCCAAGGAGGAGTAGCCATAAGCATCTCGATTCTAACAGGAATAATGAACACTTTCTCGCCCAGCACCGCGGCACTAATTTACATCAGTGCTTATCTCGGATACGTGATTGCCCCAACGCACCTTTGTTTCACGTTCACAGCAGATTACTTCAAAACTTCTTTGGGCAAAATTTACAAGTACGTGATACCATCTTTCTTGATATCGTATGCAACAGCCTTGGTTGTCTATTTTCTAATATAAACTTACAAACAGTGCCGAGGGCCGGGCTTGAACCCACGACCAATGGAGATGTCACCCGCGAACTCCCTCTTTTCTTAGAAACTAAGTATTTTGGCAGAAGTGTGTAGTGTCGTTTTGTTTTATGCACAAATATAGTAATACTCGAAATGTAACAACAATTTATATGTTAAGAGATGCGTTTGTTGCTGGGATTATCGTTCTTGTTGTTGGAGTCGTTTTGATTCCGCTTTCACAAATACTAAAAACTGAAATTGGAGATAGATATGTTGGAAAACAGACTGTGCTTATTCCAAACGGAGAGACGTCCTTTAATGTAAGTCTGGAATCCAACACATTATACCATCTGGCAATCAAGGGCGGTCTTGTAGCGCCCGATGACCCGGTTAGGATTGACGTATTCGCTCCTGACAACTCGAGCTTTCATATAGAATTTCCGAGAGAAGATACAGAATCTGACTTTCAAACTCTCGGATCAAGTGGCGTCCACAATTTCACATTTGCCTCTGCTTACGCCGGTCCTGGTACACGGGCTGAAATATCTGAAATTGTTTCATGGGAAACAATTACGCATCCATACGCTAATCTTCTTTACGTGGGAATAGTATTCGTCATTGTGGGAGTTGCCTTCGCTGTGGTAGGATTAAAATATCCAATCAAGAGCAAAATAGTTCAACCAGCTTAAGGTATTCTACACCACACCCTCATTGTTTCGTTGCATCGAACAAACTGGGGAAAAGATTATTGCTTCTTTCCACAGCTGGGACAGAACTTTGAATTTGGTTGAAGGGAAGCTCCGCAGTGTGGACAAGCAAGAGACGAGGCGTCTTTTCGCTCTTCCCTTTTGTCAACCGCGTCCACCAAACCTTTTCCGAAACTCTTTGCAACACTACAGGTCTTTCTTATGCCCTTTCCAATAAGCTCTCCAGCATCTTCGGCCACTTTTTCGATTTTGACAGGCTTTTCTTCCTTCTTTGGTTCCGTCTTGTCCAATAAACATCTCTCCCATTATCAAGCAAGAGTGTCTCTTAAAACCCATGTTTAAAGATTATGAAGTTGGAATTAACATTAACGCGTCCTAGTGGTTACTAAAACCTATTTATGGAAGACCATTGTATTTAAGTGTGGTGATTAGTTTTGAGCGCATCCACATCAACCAAAAAGGAAAAACTTGAAGAAAGAATCGGAGAAAGGAAGCTTATTGTACATAAAATTGCCATTGACCTTCAAGGTGCAAGAAATGTAATAGAGAAAGGTAAGACTAGATTTTTTGCAAAATTGGGCTTCCTCAAACCCAAGCATGAGGAGATCGAGTGTGAATCAGTTCTACTTTTCTATGAGCCTTTTGTGGTTGCCAAAGCACGCTACTTCCTTGATTACTACAAAAAGAAGACCTACACGATCAGAGTCGGCGACGAAGTAAGCGAAGTGATTATTTTTGATCAGATTCTAGAGCCCAAGGTCGTTGAGGAAAGGGTGAAAGGAATTCTGAAACGGCCTCACAAAGAAATCGTATTTGATGCCCAAGAAAGAGTAATCCATGAAGCGTCTGCACAGATCGGATTGAATAGAACAGGACGTGAAGTTGACCAAACCAAACTGCCATCAGCTCCGGCTGAGCCTGAACCTGAAAGATTTTTGAAGGAAAGTGGTGATAGAGTGAGAAGGTTCGGTGTCTCACCAGACAAGATAGTAGACATCGTTCGGGAGAGGGTTGCTAGGAGACCTGTGGACATTGGGAGGATAAGCAAGGAAGTTTTTGAAGTAATGGAATACGCCGTGGTTTATACTCCAATATACGAGGCGCGATGCCGACACCTGAAAACAGGAGAAATCAAGATCATTCCATTAAGCGGTGTCACCAATGAGATGCTGTCCTTATGATAGAATTCTAATAACCTTTAATCCTTTGAATATTTGCAAAATTGGATTTTCTGATGCAGACTAGTTGGTGAACGAAATTTCTGAGTGTTGGAGTCTGGAGCAAGCGCCGAATCCGTATTTTGGTTTAGGTCTTGTTATCGTTTGCTTGTTTCTAAGAAGTCTGTCAGCAAGAGTATTCCTTCAATCACCAGAAACAGCCCGACTATCCACACCAGAAGACTTGAAACACTATGACCAGAATTCCAAAAATTATACATAGTATTGCCAATAAGGGCCTTGAAATCGTTATTCCCATATTCTTCAATCCGCTGTCTATATACTCAGTCACAGTTTTTCACCTTATTCTATACTGCTACAGAAAGTGATATTACATCGAAAAAGTGGCAATGCGTTGAAGTTGGTCACCAGAAAAATATTGGCAAAACAATTGGGCAAACACAAAAGAAGGGTTGGCGTCTCCACGCGTATGCTTGCGCTCAAGCTGGTGTTGGAAAGATAGTCAACCATTACTTGCTTTTTGAAGAGGCGAGTGAAACATAACAAATAAGAGAACTTCTCACTCATCTTCCGCACACTCTCCTCTTCGTTGTAGCAGAAAAAGCAAATCGGAAAGGTGCCGAGGGCCGGGTTTGAACCGGCGACAAGTGGAGATATCCCGCGGCTTCCCTTTTTTCTAATCTCTTCGGCGCTTCGCATTACCTGATTGTCTTGATGGCATCGATTCCTTTAAATAGTGTTCCATTATTGGTATAGCCAGTTATAGTTAATGTTACAATCGCGAATCTTTTGTTGAATAGTTGCATCGTGTTAGAATTGGCAAGGATGTATGATGTGATTTGCGCTCTATCAAATTTAACCATCAAATCTGGAATCGTATCGTTGTCATAGTCTCCGATTGCAGTGGGTTCGGTCTCTGCTGGAATACTACCATTCAGAATAATCGTTGAAACGTTAATATCGTTTACATCATAGCCATCTGGGAATTCAATGTAACCGGTAACCCATCTACCTTTACTTATCAAGTTCAATGCTTCTGGATGGATGTCTACCATTGCATGTATATGGGATATTGCGATTGTGAAGACTCCAAGGTCAGGAGCTCTGTCTCTGTAAATTTTCCCATCCGTTTGAAGGAAAGTGCTAGCGACTACATCAAACTGAATAGAATCATCTGCAAAGCCAATGTCAGATAATGTAAGATAAAAAGTCACGACGTTTCCATTAAGGGTGTATTGAAGTTCTTTTACTCGAACCCAAGGCCGATATGAGGAACATAATTGTGCTGAAGGAACGTTGATTGGGTTGAAGTGAATAAAGTAATCAGTTCCTACGAAATCCTCTAACTCTGTGTATCCGCTGCATCCCGTGCTTATGTTTTGGTCTGTGTCAAATAGGACAAAGTAGCCTCCCTGAGTGAACACACCTTTTACCTCGAATTTAATTATCAAGTTGGTTTGATTGAATAAAAGAGAAACTTTGGTAATGTCGAAATTAGCGGATGTTTCGTCTTCTATTGTTACATCTCCCATAGAATCAGTGATCACACCGACTATTGATTGAACGTGTATTGTGGTTTTTCTGACTTTTGTTTTAGTTGTTTGAATACCGAACGATAACGTTAGCACACTTGCTAAAAGCAATGTCAGCAGTATTGCGAGAGCAACTCTTTTCAACACTTCCTCTCTCCCTAGTACTAAACAGTTTAATCTAGAAAATAACGTTTATGGAGAAATGTTCTATGCACATTGGGCAAACTGATGTTGGCTGAAGATTTGGAAGACATAGGAAAATAAAGGACAGGTCTTATGCAATTTAAATTTCTTGAGCAGTCGTTGCCATCTTTCGTCTGTTATTGTTCTTGTTTTGAAAGATTTTAACAGTGCGTGCGCTGCGAGCGCTGTGTGCTAGTATACTATTGTCTGCAAGGTGGCAAAGACCCAAATGAAGCTCAAGAGCCGATAGAGAACGGATTTGAATATATATGTAGCATGGAAAATCTTAGGCTCTTCAGAAAGAGAAAGTGAAGCGTCGCTGGCTTGTTCCAAAAGTACATTAAAGTGCCGAGGGCCGGGTTTGAACCGGCGACAACCCGGTCTTCAGCTTCGCCCTCAAGATCGAACATAATGAGTCGGGCGCTCTCCCAGGCTGAGCTACCTCGGCAACTTCGCCAATTCAAAAGAAAGGCAATTTTCCTTTTAAGTTTTCTGAATTAGTTGCTGGAAAAGAATGGGGCGCAAGTTTTCTCACCTTGCCGAAAGGGAGGGGAAGAGAAAGAAGGAGGAGCTCATGTAAGCTTCCTAACTTGCACCCCAAGTTTACTCAAGCGAGGACAGATATAGAAAAATCTTATGGAACAATGCTTCATAAAATCGGATTCAGAATCATAGTTTAAGATACATCAAAAAGGGAAACATCCCTTAAAAACCCAAGAATAAACCTTAAACTTAAACGATGTCGATGGGGCTGAGCCATGAAAAGAAAAAAGGCAGTAATAACGGTTGAGCTAGTCGACGAGAGCATCGAGGAAGCCGATGAAAAAATCGCACGCGAACTGCTGGACTGGTTCCGAGAAGATGTGATTTCCATTCCATGGGTCAAGAACGTGAAAGACATAACCGTGAAGGATGAATAAAACTCATAATCACAAGAAACTGGTCAAGAGATAACCAATAAAGGCGAAGTCCAGAAAGCACAAGACTACTAAAACCTTTTCGATTTTCTTTTGCTCCTCAAGGGCTTTATCGTTTTCTAGACTATTCAAGCCGATTCACCATGCATCTTCGTTAAAGAGTTTTAGGGAAAGATTTTATGAAGCGAAAATAAGTATTTCAGATTCTACAGCAAAGATTATGAGAGTTAAGAGTCAAATTTAAAATCAAGCTGAAGGGGCCCGTAGTCTAGTTGGTTAGGACGTCGCCCTCACGCGGCGAAGGTCGCCGGTTCAAATCCGGCCGGGCCCATTATGTGTCTTTTTGTTGAACATGTACGCAAAAAGATTTATTAAATATCGATATTTCATATAACTTTGCCGGTGACCAACCGATGGAAAAGAGCCTAAGCGAACGTAGGCTAGAGAACGAAAATTACTACCTTAGGGAAAGCTCAACCCTAATTAGATGCAGCAAGTGTAGCGAAACATTTCAAGAACCTATTTTGGCAACCGTCTCTTCTCGTGGCAGTGTTCAGACGTATACCGCGTGCCCCCGTTGTCTCTCAGAAATAACCGCCACAAAGCACGATAAAAAAGAAAGAGGCGGAGAAACTTCAGTCTCAGTTGAGAACGTCAAGAAAGTTGCTGCAAAACACAAAGACGATGTAAAGTGCGGGCATTTTCTTGGATACTTGAAGAAACGACCAAAGGACACGCCGTTCCCCGATGAGTGCCTAACATGCGACAAAATGATTGAATGCATGGTTCATTAAGACATTGCAAATCTTCCGTCACTTCCTAAGCAGCCAACCCTAAACCATTCAAAAGAAAGGGATAATTATACGATCTGAAGGTTATGATTAGGCTAGGGTTGGCAATACTTGATTCCGATAAGGGACTTAAATCGGTCTTTAACAACTCCACATGTAAATCGTTTGTTGTTGGCGGTAAACGTCATCATTTTCTTGGTCTACTGGCTTGCAAGTCAAAACATCTTGCTAGACCAGAAATTCGCTGAAGACATGTTAGGCACAGAGGATAGGCCGGGTATGTTCGTTATGGTGCCAAGCGAGATCATTCATGGACAACGCCTCTTCACTCTGTTTACTTCAATGTTTATGCATGCTGGATGGCTTCATTTACTTGGGAATATGCTTTTCCTCTACGTTTTCGGAGACAACATAGAAGACACTTTTGGCCATGCTGGTTACACAGTCTTCTACATTATTTCCGGGGTGGCGGCATCCCTTGCGCATATAATAAGCATTCTCTATGCACCCGTGATAGGCAATATCATCGGTATACCCATGGATTCAGACTTAACCGCAGGCGTTGTCGGCGCTTCAGGGGCAATATCAGGAGTCTTAGGCGCTTATGTTGTGCTCTATCCCAAAGCAAAGATTATCACACTGTTTTTCTATATCATATTGCCGGTGCCAGCAATAATCTTTCTAGGCTTCTGGTTCATAATGCAATGGTTTTACGGATTTTTTGACATATCAGGTGGAGTCGCCTATTGGGCGCACATAGGTGGCTTTATCGCCGGAGTGATTTTGGCTCTAATTTTCGGACTGAAGCGAAAAAAGGCTCGAGAAGCACGCCTCCGCCAGTGAACGGCTAAAATTAGAGGGGTCTGTCCGTCATGAGTTCCTCATCCGCATAAATCAGACTGGGACGGCTACATCATCCCCCAAGTATTGAGGGACTCGCCCAAAGTATTAAATGTTTTGTGCACTGGTTCTGTTGGCTTTTGTGGTCTTGAATAAATACAGACACCTCCAAGAACTCTATAGAATTCTACAAGCTAGCAGCGCCAAAATTCGGAAAGTTTTATAGAATTCATCCGTATGTTGTTGCAATAGGAATAGGGGGAAGCCTCATGAATGAAGTTAAGAAATGTGTTAAGTGCAGTGGCGGCATGGTCGAGGCCACGGAAGAAGCTTTTGGCAAAATTTTCGGATGTACACGCGAACCCAAAAATCTGGAAGCATTGAAAGGAGAGAAGATTCAGGCATACTGCTGTACGAAGTGTGGCTACATTGAATTCTACAAAGAAAAGAAGGAATAACTCGAGGAAAAAACTGGCGAAAGAAAAAGGTCGGCCCCGGACGGGCCACATCATCCCCCCAGAATTTAACAGCAACTCTAACAGAAAAAAGCTTTCTTTTGTCAGAACCCAAGTATTCCTTTTACCTTATTGCCTTTCATTTCTAGTCCCTTGGAGCCAAGCACCCAACCTAGGGAAGCCTTGGTTCAATCTATATATAAGGGAGGGGGTAAAGCCTTCTCAAACAGTAGGAGTAGAGCCTAGTTTTTGGGCATATTACTTGTTTTAAGGTACAGTGGCCCGTAGGATTGCTGTAGGTGCCTTATTGGGGTTTACGTACGGAACCATTCTTTTTTCAACCTCGAAAAATAATTGGGGTTCTCTCTTCATCACTTCAACAACCGCTTCGTTACCGTCGAGCAGCAACTTCATTAGCAAACCATTGCCCATCACCCGCACTTCCGTGAAACCACTCTTCTTGAATAGGGCGTACAGCTCTCTGACCGTGGGCCAGTGGGTTGGGACACCTTGCCTCGTTTCAAGGGTTTCTTCCTTAACCTTATGGAGAGAAAATTCCCATGCTTTGCAGCCCTTTTCCTTAAACTCGGGGTCGCCCGCAACCTTCTTGACGATTTTACCGTTTGGGTCTAGGATGTAGGAGGTAGTCCTATGATTTCGCTTGGTCGTAAATATCTCCACAACGTAGGCGATTTTTCCGTCGGGCGTCTTTTGAAGACTGGTTGAGATTATGGTGCCTGGCTTCCATTCTGTACGATTATCCATCTCCAGAACTATGACCCCTTTAGGCTTCATAACCCTCTTCAACTCCTGAACTGTGCTCTTATGAGGAACCAAAAAGCAAAATGCGTCTCCTCTCGATACTAAGGCCTCAAAGCATGAATCCTTAAAAGGCAAGTATCGTCCGTCGCAGACCAGGAAAAACACCTTTCGGTCTAATCCTCTATTAGTTGCGTTCTTCTTTGCCAGTTCAATCATGTCCCTCACCAAGTCCACACCAACAATCCATTCTGCCTCAGCCTGCTCAGCCAGAAAAAAGGTTGAGCCGCCGGTGCCACAACCAAGATCAAGTACTACCTTTTTGTCCCTAATACAATCCAAGAAGATAAGGTTGGCGACGCCATACTTCCAAAAATTCGGATTATCTGGATTGCTTATCTTTCTGTCCCATTCTACACCGCGATATGGAGGAAACCTATCCGCTTTCATCCTTGATAAGGATCTCACGCTTCTTCATCCCATCATGAAGGACATCAGCGTAATATTAGCAGCGTATACTATATAATTTATAACCAACGATGAGTGCACCTTTCCTTATGATGAGAGCAAAGTCAGAAATGCGACACTTATTAACAAGGGAGTAACCTAAGCTTTCTATAAAGGCTACCTTTTTGTCTTCTTGTAAAGAGCCTTTATCGTTCCTGAAACCGCCAGGATGTGTACGGCTGCTGGTTTATCCCCTATCTTTGTTATCGAGGCTAAGGCTGTTCGAACCATATCAGCAGCCGTGTGCACGGTGCGTACAACAGCAAACCTCTTTTCCATATCAAAATCAATCAGCGTTAAGCCTGCTTGACTGGCACCATATTCCCCATAAAGCTTCAAAACTGCACTCCAAACAGCATCCATAAATTCCTTTGAACCGAACACTTCATCAGCGTCTATTTCCAAGGCTAAATAGCGACGTTTCACCCTTTTCAGCAATCCCTCCCTCCCCTGACTATTCTTATTCCAGGCGCAACAAACCTCGGACTGAGCTTCTCTCTGTTCCTTCTTACGATTGCCACGGGATTTTTTGAAACCGCCTCTATAGCTGAAATCTCATCCAAGTCAAAAAGGTGCGTTAGACCGGCTAGCTCCCTCGGCTTTCGCATAAGCATCTCGTCTGAAACTCCGCTTGAGGTGATGATTGGGACGTGAAATTCTTTAGCGATTGCCGCTTCCTTTCGCAGGTTTGAAAGAAGCCTAATCCTCGGAGATCCCTCCAAGGTAAGCAACAGCTTCACATCTATTTCTAGGGAAGCCGCCCCGTTTGAAGCCAACTCAGCCTCTGCCCCATCAAAGAATCTCTTACGGAAATCAACTGAAGGAAAGTTTAGAAGGTCCACGCGGCGGTCTTTTGCCGCTTGTCTTGCCACGTTTTTGGATTCGCACACTACTGCAATTATCTCGAATTTTCTCCTGAGCCTTCTCAAATCGCGGATTAGCTCTCTCGGCGTTCTGGGTCTTAGATCTACGCGAGAGGCCATGTCTATTTTGGCTTCTTTGCATATGCTTCGCAGTCGTCGAATCTCCTCTTCAGGAAAGTTTGAGGAAAAGGTTATCGCTACTAGGCGATATCCGAGCTTCGCGGCTTTGCTTACTACGTGAGAAACTTGTTCGGAATCTTTCAAGTTTGGGCGTAGATGTAAGTCGGCGTAAATTCTTTTCATGGCAGTAACCCGAATTTTCTGCAAACTTCTATTATTTCCTCTTGCGTGTGTTTTTTGAAGTGTATTCGGAAGTGTATTGGGTCTGCTTGGGAAAGTTTAAGTTCGTTTAGGTAGGCTGATTGTTTGTCAAGCCTAATGTAGAGATTTCCTCTGTCTAAATGTTGTTCAATTTCACTGCTTAATACTTCCTTGTCCAAAGTGCTTAAACCCAAGGATAGCTTCTCAAAAACTGTTTGAGCAGCGTTTTTATCTTTAATCCGTGCTTCGAAGAGAGTTATTGGGTTTCCATGATGCCCAGTTAAATTGGTTTTTTTAAAGACAACAAGATCAACCAATTCTAGTGGAAAAATGTTGTGTGCTGCATTCAAAACTTTATCCATGTCCTCGGTTGCGTGGGCAAAGACCCGAATGTCAATGTACCCTATCGGAATTTTAGAAGACAAACCCGCATCACTATTTTTTATTAAGGCATTTTAACTTTTAGATTTTCCCTTAGATTTAGACTCGGCTTTTTTACCCTCTAAAAAAGTTTTGACAACCCTAACGTTTTCCGCGTGGGCAGTTCTTCGCCTAGAATCTACGGGGATGCCAAACTTTAAGGCCTCTTTCAAGCTCAGTCCTGCCCTTTTAAGTTCTTCTCGACTGAAACCCTTTCCGCAGCGCTGTTTTCCGCCTTTTTTTAAGACTTTCGGCTTGAACGCCATCATGGAGGCTATGCTTCTCCTCTGCCAGCTCTTTTGCTCGGTCTAAATTTTTCTGCTCCACGTCCTTTTCTTCTTAGGCTTCTAACTTTTTTGCCCGCGCTTGTTAGACCTCTGAAGACTCTTCCGTGGTGTTGTTTTTGGCATATCCAATTGATGTCCTTGTCAGCCTTTATTGCTGGATGTTGGGGATCAACCATTATAACTTCGAACCATTTTGATCGGCCGTCCTCGCCTACCCAGTAGGAGTTTAGAACTTCGAGATTTGGAAAATTTCTCGCAGCCCTTTCCTCAGCGATCAGCCTCAGGCTTTTGGCAGACTTATACTTTTTGACGCCCATTCGTTTCGGTCTTCTTCCGGCCCTAGGCCTCTGCTTTCTTAATCCTCCTCTCCTAACGCGGACACGAGCGATGATGAAGCCCTGTTTTGCTTTGTAGCCTAGTTTTCTCGCTCTGTCCAGTCGTGTTGGTCTTTCTGCACGAGCGATTGCTGGTTGCCTACGCCATTCTATTAATCTTTGACGCATTAACTCGTCTACGAAGGATTTTTCTGGCCTTGCCCACGCCTCAGCCATGTATTTATACGCCATTCCTTTTCCTCACTCTTAGTTTATGGTTCAGCCTCTACGGCTACATCCCAGCGGACATTTCATCCGCCAGCAGCTTTGATTCATAGCATTATGCAGCAAAATAAACTTTTCCGCAATTTATCTCGGATATGGCTAACTCTTTCGCGTAGTAGAAATGAGTTTAGGGTGGTTAAAATGAGAGGAAAAAAGTTTTAGTTTTTGTTGGGTTACAGTTTTTTCTTTTTCCAACTCTTTGACGCGTGTTTCGATGAACTCTGTGACTTTCTCTTGGTTGTATTTCTTTTCCTTCCATTGCTTTCTTAACTGTTCTTTGACTATTTCGAGAACTTTTTCCATGTCAAAAGGCTTTAGGACGTAGGCGTGTGCGCCTCTGTTTAGCGCTTCGATGGCGTTTTGCAACGATGGATAGCAAGTGATGATTATTTTTCGCATTTTGGGTGTTGTGTCTTTTATTTTTGTTAGAAGCCTTGTTCCTTCCATGTCTGGGAGTCGAATGTCGATTAAGGCTAGGTTGTAGAATTTGACTTTGGACTTTTTGATGGCTTCTCTTCCATTTTTCGCAGTGTCAACAGCATATCCTTCCTCTTCCAGTATTGTTGCCAGGACTTTTCTCACGCTTTCGTCGTCGTCGACAACAAGGATTCTAGCGGTTTCACCCATACTTTTCACCTCCTTCTAATTTGGGGGGTGATAGGAATGGTTAAGGTGAAGGTTGTGCCTTTGCCAACTATGCTTTCAACAGAAATGTCGCCTCCATGGGCTTCTACAATGCGTTTGCAGATGGACAAGCCTAACCCGATCCCCCTCGCTTTTGTCGTTATTTTCCAAATTAAACCAGCTCCTTCCAAATATCTGGTTTGAGTAGCTTTGAAACCATGGTTGAGCAATGGCGAAACCTCTAAAGCAAATTCCACAACGCACTTTCAATAAATCGCTTATAAATCGCTTATGAAGCCCACATGTGAATTTTTAAAATCGATACCTCCAAACAAAAATCCGAATCAGAATAATTCGCCGCAGTTTTGTCCTATGAAGGAAAATTCACATCGTCTCGACAAATTAAATATAAGCGAGAAGTTAGAAGGTTAAGTTCTCGTTGGGCATAGCTGGGATTAACCCGTGGATAAGCCTGAAATTGGTCTGTCTATGCTTTACTGCCTAGGCGAGCCCTTCAATAAAATGACAGAACAAATTCTCAAGACAGAAACAGCCTACATAGAAATCGTTGACGATGGACTTCACACCCTAAACAAGCAGAGAGTTTCAACTCTCAAAAACATAGGAGGGTCTTACAGCCTAAAATACTCGGTGCATGCGCCCTTCGCAGACATAAACATTGCTTCACCTTCCAAGCCAATTCTGAAGGCTATACTTAAAAGATTGGAAAAATCAATTGCCTACGCAAGTGATTTAAACGCTTATGTGTGGGTTTTTCACCCAGGACTAAAAACAGGCGTTAGCATGTTCTATCCGGACATGGACTGGCTTCAAAACCGAAAAACCGCACAATCGCTGTTCAAAATTGCAAGCGATTACGGCGTGAAAATAGCCATAGAAAACGTGCCAGAACCTTATCCGTTTCTAATGAAAAGTGTTGAAGATTTCACCAAGTTTTATGAGGAGATTAACGAAGACATAGGCCTGGTTTTTGATGTCGGACATGCAAATTTGAACGGACAAACAGAACGTTTCCTAACTGTTTTTGCAGATAAGATTGTGCATATGCATGCGCATGACAACCGCGGGAAAGACGACGAACACCTAGGAATAGGCCATGGCACAATCGACTGGGAGAACGTTGCAAGTCTGTTGAGAAGAGTATCTTATGATAAAACGGTAATTGTTGAATCCTTTGAGCACGTTAAAGAGAGCATGCACAAACTAAAGCAATTGTTCGCCTAAGTTTTTAACTATCAAGAACTGGAATTTCTATTTTCATGAAATCTTCTGCTACTTGTGTTTTTTTAAATATTTTCTGTGCCTGTTCTACTAGCACGCTTGTATCGTCATATCTTGCACTAACATGCGTAAGAATCAGTTGTTTCACC
>Ga0315310_10000304_pt1 | contig 31611 bp, 31 predicted proteins | sample TDP5_MG_FD_203630 | JGI IMG/M metagenome (GOLD analysis project Ga0315310, IMG submission 203630) | Freshwater sediment microbial communities from Lake Towuti, South Sulawesi, Indonesia - TDP5 | ecosystem: Environmental > Aquatic > Freshwater > Lake > Sediment | place: Indonesia: South Sulawesi...
TGCAAGCCAAAAACCCGTATACGCGGTGGATAGAATTTTCGCGCGGATGTCCCTGGGGTTCATCCATGGTGGAGGATTGTACGGAAGTATGTTTTCATTCTCATTCCAGCTTCCGTCTTCATTTTGCCTTGCAAAAAAGAAGTCAACAATTTTCTCTGCTATGTCGATTTGTAAAGAGTTAAAATCTTCCAAGTGAAGGAGAACGACGGCAGAATCCATTAAAGTGCTTGGTTTGCCTTTTTCCATGTCTAAGGGAAACCCGCCATCAGTGTTCTGGAGCCTCCTTAACTCTTCAATGAAACGAGTTTTGGGCTTTCTGCCCTCCAAAATACATTCCAAACGTTCCACTTCTTCTTCGCTGCCCATCCTCCGAACGAGCTCGACAGCTTTTGTAAAATCCATGTTGATCCCACCCTCTAGATTGCACCAATGATTAGATTTAAATCTGTGTTTATGGCAGCCAACAACTAAAGCGTAGCAATTAGAAACGGTTTATTACTTTTACAAATCAGCGTTCGCGTTTTCCTTTTATGTACTCTTCTACCCATTCCTTAGCCACAGGGTCTGGCGCTTGAACTGGTGGATGTTTAAACGCGTATGAGGATATGCTTATTAGTGGACCTGCTATTTTGCGGTCTAGGGCCAGTTTTGCAGCTCTTATCACGTCGATCACTACTCCCGCGCTGTTCGGTGAATCCTCAACTTCAAGTTTAACAGTTATCGCTAACGGTCTGTCGCCAAATTTTCTACCCTTAAGCCACACGTAACAGATTTTCTTGTTTCCTAGAAAAGGAACGTAATCCGAAGGTCCTATTCTTGTTGGCAAATCGTATGGAACAAGACTTTTAACGGCTTCGGTCTTGCTTATGCGTTTGGTCTTTAAACGCTCTTCAACAGTCATGTTTAGAAAATCGGTGTCGCCGCCGAGGTTCAGCTGATAGGTCTCGTCAACTATCACCCCTCTGTCTACGCAGAGTTTAACCAAGTTTCGATGCAGGATAGTTGCGCCCAACTGACTCTTTACGTCGTCTCCAGCTACTGGCAGCCCCTTCTCTTCGAATTGTCTGCTCCACGTGGAGTCTGAGGCTATAAACTCAGGCATGCAATTTATGAAGGCACATCCAGCATCCAGAGCCGCTTGAGCATAGAATCGAGTAGCATTCCAGCTTCCGACGGGCAGGTAATTAATAAGCATCTCCGCCTCGGCTTCCTTCAGAATTTCCACAACATCTGATGTTTTGACTTCCTCATTGTTGTAGACGTTAAAGGGCTCTTTCATGTGCTCAGCCACGCCGTCCAATATTGGACCAGGCGAAACCTTCACGCCTAAATGTGGTACATCCGCAAAATTAGCCACGCAATTTGGCTCAGTAAATATGGCTTCAGCCAAATCCTTTCCGATTTTGTCTTTATTTACGTCAAAGGCAGCAGCAAACTTCACGTCTCTTATATGGTATCCGCCAAAATTTACATGCATAAGTCCAGGCACGTTGGTGTTTTCCTTCACACCTTTGTAATATTCAACTCCTTGGACCAGCGCGGACGCACTGTTGCCCACACCTACAATTGCTACGCGAATTTCTGGCAAACCAAACTCCTCTGCACTCGGTTAGTCAAAGCTTTAGGAATCGTCTGCTCTATAACTTTTTCTAGGTTCTTTTCATTCAATTAACAATTGAACAAGGCTTCCTAGAACCTTTTCACTCTCTCCATTCTGGCGCATTACAACTATGGGAGAAAGCACAAAGTAAGGCCATGAATTAGCCTTTTAACACCTTGTCTTCTTGCCCCGTAAAACAAGTACACGTCGCCAATAAATGATAGATTGCCATTATTGTATACCACTGCACACCGCTCAGGTATGGCATATATTCTTCTCTTTGTTGATAACTTTTTTAATTCTTCATCTTTCGAAGCATCGTAGTGGACCTCAACGCTGAAGTCCACCAATCCAAGACCTGAGATTATTGTGGTTACTGGGTTGTCCTTGCCTTTTGTAAGTATGCAATCTTTACACAGGGCTAGAGCGCCAGCGCTGTTTCCAATTATTACCTTACTGTACTTTCGCAATAGGTTATCGACTTTTGCATTTTTTATTCGTTCAACTAAGATTTTTGTATCTCCGCCTGGCAAGTATATTAAATCTGAACCGTTAATTTTTTCGGCGATTTCTTCAAGTGCGTCTGAAGGTTCGGCGATTTCTATTTTGCTTGCACCAAGTTCTTTAAAATAATCAATCATCGTCTTCCTATACTTGTCTGCTTTATCAACAGATTTCGCCGTCCAAGGAAAAACAAGAACAACCGGCGCTCCACCAGCGTCAATGAATGCTTTTTTATTAATTTCCTTTGAGTCTCTTTTTACTATGTCTTCTCCGCCGAGAAAATATAATCTTGTCACATTCTTGATGAGCGGGGAGCCTTCTTAAATAAATATCTCTTTAGTTTTCCCGGTGATTCAGGTTTGTCTCGGAATTTAAATGGGTGTTTTGTCCTAAAAACAAAATTGGTTATCTAAGAAACACAGCAAAATTAAAAGGGAACTTCAAGTAAGAGAGACTCGGAGAATTGGTGAACGTTCTTGGATGAAAGTGACGTAAACGTGAAATTTGAACCCTTTAAGGAAATCGTAATCATGGAGCGCAATTTCTTTTCAACTCCTGATGATATGGCGAGGTTTATATCAGTCGTTGCCGGAGGCAAACTTGCAGGGCTGTACTGGGCTGAAGGCGTGGTATTTCTTTATTTCCCTCTTCCGGCGTCAACAGAAATAGCTGCGAAGGCGCTAATTGAAAACAATCGGGTTTACTGGACCTTTGTTGGTTACTCCCTTATGCCAAAGTATCAGTCGACCATCGAGACGAAAGAGAAAATAATTGTTCCAGTCATTGACATGTCTTCTAATCCGATGTTTAGAAAGGTTGCGAGTTGGTTGAAGGAACAAAAGTGAATTGCCACATTGAACGCCATCATCTTTAATGAGGCGTATTTAAGAGTTTTTGCTGGGGAGTTTAAACTCATTGAAAACAGTGCATGTCAAAGGAAAAGTTTTCTCTGGAGGTGGAGAAGGAGCAAGATTCATCGAACTTCCATGGGTAAGAAAGCAGATTGCTGAAAAGCTTGGTTTTCTTCCGTATTACGGGACGTTAAACGTGAAACTAACTGAAGATAACGTCAACCTTAAGAGATTGTTAAAAAAAGCAAAAGCCATAGAAATTTCGCCAGCTAAAGGCTTTCGTCGTGGAAGGTGCTTCAAGGCATATTTTATGGATAACATGGAGTGTGCAATCGTTATCCCGGAAATTGAGAACTACCCAGAAGGCGTCGTGGAGGTTATAGCACCAACAAATTTGAGAGAAAAGTTTCAACTAAAAGATGGCGACTTGGTTGGGGTTAAAATCACGCTTTGTTAAGTTTCACTTTTTGCTTCCTTTTCAGAAATTTTTGCACATGTTCTTCCAAGCGTCTATTTTTCTTTAGATAGAGACCGTACCTCACAAGGGCGTTCATAGATCTTGCAGCATCTTCTGGCGAAGAATAGGCTGGAATGCCTAACTTGTCAAATCTGAAACGCGTGTGTAAAGCCATTTCCGTTTCTCCGATGTCGCATGCGACAATAGGCTTGGCATGCTTGCTGGCAACCCTTGCCACTCTGTCGACGTAGTCCTCCTGCAACCCTGGTGTATGATGTAAACCAAGCAGTATTATACCGTAAATCTCCGGGTCTTGGAAAAGGATTTCTGCGGCCAGCTCAAACATTTCAGATGTTACAGAACCAGTTATGTCCACTGGGTTAAGATTTGTGGCAAACTGCGGAAGTTTTACTTCTTCCTTCAATTTTTCAAATTTCTGGATTGTTTTTTCAGAAAAACGTTTAACAGCTAAGCCCTTCAATTCGCACTCGTCAGCAGCCATTATGCCTGGACCGCCAGCATCGGTGATTATTCCTATGTTTTTTCCAGCGGCTGGTGGCTGCATGGCTAACGCCTTCCCAGCATCGAAGAATTCTTCCATATCCTTTGCCCTCAGAATTCCTGTTTGCGCAAAAGCGGCATCGTATATGCGGTCTGAGCCTGCCATGGCGCCCGTGTGTGAAGCCGCGGCTCTTGCCCCGGCTTCTGTTCTCCCGGACTTAAGGGCTACGATTGGTTTTTTCTTTGTAACCTCTTCTGCGACTTTGATGAACCTCCTTCCAGATTTTATGTCTTCAACGTACAGCAGCATCACTTTGGTTTCCTCATCATACAACAGGTAACGCAGCATTTCCGCCTCGTCTACGTCGCATTTGTTACCAAAACTTACGAACTTGCTGACTCCGATTTGGCGTCCAGCCAAATAATCAAGGGCAGCAACACCGAAGGCTCCGCTTTGGGTGACCACCGCTATATTTCCGGGTATGGGGCGCGGGGTTGCAATGACCTCTTCTCCCGTTGTCAAAATCTTTGTTTCTGGCAGAAATAGCATGTCCACGCCTGTTTTTGAATCGTAAACTCCCAGGCAGTTGGGGCCCAAAACCCGCATTCCCGCTCTTTTGGCTATAGATACAACTTGATTTTCGAGTTCGCGGTTTCCAATCTCACCGAAACCTGAGCTGATTATGGCAACGGCTTTAACCTTTTTTGACGCCGCGTCTTTCATTATTTCTGGGACGATGTCTGCGGGAACAACAATCACAACTAAGTCTAATTCTCTCCGAATTTTTGTTACCGAAGGGTGGCATGGAAACCCTAAAATAGAGTCTTCGTGGGGGTTGACCGGGAAGATTTCTCCTTTAAAAACTCCTCTCCTCTTATTTTCTACAAAGTTTTTGAAAATCACGTGTCCAGCTTTGTTTATCTTTTTTGTTGCTCCTATAACAGCGACTGAGCGGGGGTTGAAAAAGGCGTCTAGCTGCTTGAGTGATGTTTCCATGTGTGTTTTCACCTTTTGCTTCTAACAATGACTATGGGTTTATGTTTTACTGTATCAAGCATCTCCCAACTCACCTCAGTCAACCCCACTTTAAATTTCTCAGCCATATCCCACACGGTTCTTCCGGCACCAAAACCCCTTGCACGGTTTGCGACCTCAGTGATTTCTAAGGCTCTTTCAGCGGGTATTTTGCATCCAGCCACAGCTATTGGCGTAGCTCTCCTCTTAAGCTTGAACATTCGCCCAACAACATAAGAAATAAACCCACCAAAAGAATAGATGCCTCTAACCGGCTTTGGTCTTGGTGTGAAATGGAAGTTTCTGAAGGAATAGGTCTTATCCGTATCAGCGATTATTACGAAAACTCTTTTCCGCAATCTTGACCATATCTGTTTGCGAATTTTTAGAGCTATTTCATTGGCGTTCTTCAAGGGTAAACTCACATAAGAATATGGCAAATTACTTCCATCAATGCCGCCTTCGGAGCCAAACATCAAAGCTTGCAAAAGTCCAGCATTTTTTAAGGCAACCTGCTTATGGCGACTACCTACTTCAAAGGGATATTCACGGAGGCGTTGGAGCAACCCCTCCCCTAAACGGCACAGTGGACCAAGAAAATAGCCCCAGACTACTCGCATCCAATACTTAGCAATCAGTCGCGCAATCAAACTCGATTCAACATAACTTTCGTCGATAATGTTATTTGACGCTGTTGAGATTGCCTTTTCTGACACTACGACAAAGTCTCCGTCGGCTACTTTCCCCCTAATGCCTTTAATGATCTCTTCTAGGCAATTTTCTCCAGGTCTCCAGTATCTTGTGGTGATGGCTAACACTTTATATCTAGGCATTTGCATCGCGTTGATTCTTCAAAATCTATCATGAGACCCTCACAGGCTTCGGAATCTTTTCTTTATTTCTTCCACGTTACACTCTGGCGGTTTCATCTTGCCCTCTGGGCAGTAACCCAACTCAACACAGGATGGTCCAGCGTTTTCGAACAACGCTGGAGCGGTTTTCTTCGCTTGTTTAAGCATTTCCGTCGCAACTTCTCTTATTTCCCACTGCGAGCGTGTGCAACATCGCAGATTGAAAAAGTGGCGTAGTTCACGGGCGTTCATGGTCACGATTATGTTTGTTTTGGCGGCGTTTGGAAGAATAAATCTCGCGTCTTCTTTTGGGATTCCCAACTTCAAGAGCTTCTGATAGGTTTCAGAGATCTTCTCTAATGTCTCGTCAAAGCTTTTCTTTGCATCCGCGTTATTTGTAATGGTCTGGGGTGTCACATACTTTTCCAGCGTATCATAAGCAACATAGCGCTGGCTCTGCTGCGTGTAGGATGCGATGCGATGCCTGACAAGCTGATGCGTCATGGTTCTGGATACGCCTTCGATGCTGAAGGTGAAGGATGCGTGCTCAACCACTGAAACGTGCCCATAACCAGTCACTCTCTTGATTATTCGCTTCGCTGTCTCCAAATCCATTTTCTCAAAAATTTCCGAGGGACTTCCACTTTTTGTTGATGTTAAAGCAGAGGCTCCGCATAAAAGCTCTGCATCTGCCGTGTGGGAGAGAAGCTTAACCTTCAATTTTGAACCTCACCCTTCACTTTAGAATGAAAGTAATAAATTTGCTTTGTGCAAAAGAGTTTCAGAAAAGTCTTGACTGATGCTAAACATGGGCGTAGACGCGGTCGCTCGTGTATCTTCCGCTCTCCATTTCCCCCTCTATTTCACGCAGTAGCAATATTCGCCTAAATGTGGGTGGATGCGTCGAAAACCAAGTGTTTATTTTCATCCATGCGGATTTGGCTTCTTTTTCCATAGCTAACTCTAATTCTCTCTCGTCAAGCACTCCATCTCTGTCTAAGTCGTACTCTTGCTTTTTCTCCATTATGAATTGAACCTCCTGTCTAGCCATTGCTGGGTCTCCTATGTAGAAGGCTCTGGCTCCGGATGGTGGTTTCGGCGAGAGTGACAACCCATAAGTGATCTTCGCCAATGCGCTTTGTAAAATTCGAGGCGAGCCAGTCACGTAGGCAGAATAAGCGTCTGCGTAGTGCTCTCGAAGTCTGCTAAGCCTCATCACGCAAAAAAGCGAAACGATGTATACCACATATGAGATCATTGCAACAGCGAAGAACGCGGCTTTGATGCTGCCCTCCTCCTTTTTGCTTGAAGATGAACCAGCAAATCTAGCCACTTCCCATGTCCCCCGTGCAACCAAATAGGCGAGTAACGGCAGCGCTGAAAGAACAGTCATCACTATGTAATCCTTATGTTTTATGTGGCCTAGTTCGTGACCGATCACGCCTTTAACTTCATCCTTGCTTAGATTCTTTAAGAGACCTTCATGAACTGCGAGGGTGGCGTCGCTGGCGGTTCTCCCAAAGACAAAGGCGTTGGGCGTGTTGTCTGGGACTATGGCTAGTTTCGGCATTGGTGTTCCGCTCTTATCTGTCAACTCTTTTACCGTGGATTCAAGCCACGGGTTTTCTTCGGGTTTTAGATAGCGAAGGCGTGTTGAGCTTACAACAATTGCCGGTCCAATAAGATAATCAAATAGTATAAAGAGAATCGTGCCAATTAACGCGTAGATTAAAGGAAAACTAAGGATAAGCATTATCGCCGACAAGAAAACAGCGAATATGAAGGCCACTAGAAATATGGAGGTTCCCATCGCAAGCTTTAGCTCGGCCAGCCTGCCCAATGCTACACCAGTCCCATTCACATGACAAAAAAATAATTGAATTAAAGTTTTCCTATTAAAGTTTCAGAACGAGGCTTGCTTAGAAATTTAGAGGTTGTAGGGTTAATATACAATGGCGTAGCAAGCTTAGTCGCAGTACTCTCCATTGCTTTTCATCGTTTCGTCGAGACTTTCCTTCCGATCATGTAGGGATCATCGTCTCAGAAATTCGCGTCCTCAGTTCAGTGTATTTTTCTTGAACTTCTTTCCTTAAAATGTCGATTTCTGAGCGGAGTCTCTTCTTGGATTCTGGCGCCAAATCCGTCGATTTTGTTATATCTCCTTCCATCTTGTTTATGTGATTTTCAGCGGAACGTCTTGATTCATCGGCTCTCTTCAGCGCATCCACTTTGATTTTTTCCATCTTTGCAAACTCGTTTCGAACATTTTTTATTCTTTTGTACAAATCTTCTCTTATTTTGATCAGTTTCTCTCTATATTCACGTTCAGAAGGTCCTCCCATTGCTTGACACCATCTGATGTTTTTCGTTTATCGCAACACTTAATAAATTTTATGACTCACCAATCACGGAATGCCATAACTTATAATTTTTGAAATATCATGATGAGATGAACCGCAAAGAAATTCTATGCCTATTCCAAACTAAAACAGAATAGCCCCCAAAATTAAAGTGCTCCGGCCGGGATCGGGACACGAATTTACCAGTAAAAATATGCCTAAATCATGCTTAGGCGAAAGTTGAAAATTATGCAGAAGTACAGTGCGCTGTTTCGCTTTTTGCATAGTGGTATATCTAGATTGCCAAATGATTTTGCCCCCAGATAATCAAATCTTTGTGCATTTTTTTCTGTCATATATCTGTTAATTGTGCTTTGAGAGTAAGAGTTAAAATATCCTGAAGTTTCTATATTCTTGGGGAGGTTGTAAAGAGGGATGACTCTTCTAACAACCGAAGAGAAAGAATTGCTAGCGAAGGCGGCCAATTTGATGGATGAGTTATTGGAAACCCTTGAGGTTATTCAGGATAAGAAGCTTGTTAAAGATTTGAAGATTGCCTTGCGAGAAGTTGAAGAAGGCAAGACTAGGTCGCTGGATGAGCTTATACGAGAGTTGGGCCTTGAAGACGAAATTTGAAGTTAGATATACGCCTCGTTTCATAAAAGAAATTAAAGCCCTAGATAGAGAGGCTCAAGCTCGGATACTTCGAGAAATCAGCATACTAAAGACCAACCCTCACGTAGGAAAGCCTTTACGCGGTGAATGGAAAGGAGTTTATTCTTTAAGAATCGGAGACTATCGGATTCTCTATCAGATCAAGGGAAACACAGTATTCTTGTTGGTTGTAGGTCATCGCAAACGCATCTACGGATAAACTTAAACAAACTAAATCCGAGCTTTAAATCAATTATATTTTTACCAGTAAATTCGTGTTCCAATTTTGGCGAGATGCAAACTACTCAAATTGAGCTTGTTTAGCTAAAATAGCTTGAAATGAGCTTAAAATTGAATGCTCCGGCCGGGATCGGAACACGATTTTACTAGTAAAAATATGCTCAGAGTATGTTTGGCGATGGTTCAAATCCCTCCCCGCCCGCCATTTGACAATTTAGCCTCATTCTAAGGTCCATTTTGCTTTCTGACTAACATTATCGTATTATGTCAGAATTTCTTGGTTTGCGCCTTCATGCTCTTGGCGTCTTACTCGAAATCCTCCATGTATATCCAAACTCCACCTTCGACATCCTCCCTTGGAGGCGTTAAGACCATCTGGTCGGACTTAAAGCCTACATGAATGTTAATATATCCTGCTTTCAGCAATGGTCTTAGATGTTTTTCAAAGGATTTTTCAGTTTTGGCGCTCACAAGCTCTATAGCTTCTTGTTTGCTTGCCGCCCAGACTACAAAGCAGTCATCTCCGCCAGTTTTATTTTTGTGTTCATAAGTCCCTAGCCAGATTTTTATTTTGCGAGACGCTGCATTGTCATTTTTGCTACGTTTAGCAACCCTTCGAATATGGTCAATTGCATTTTCTTCCCGACCGACGGTCCCTTCGACATGAAGCCAGTTCTCCCTCAAAGTTTTGTCTTTGACTAGCGAAATAGATGGGTATCCGTCACTGCTAAAATGAACATGACAGTTCGCAAAACCTGGCGTGAAAAGTTGCCTTAGAGACCTTTGATCTGGTTCGCCAACAACTCCGTCAATCATCAAGACTAATTCTGTTATATCTCTTGCCCAAGCAATAAACCACTCTTTGGTGTTATCTACATAATGTCCGAGCCAAATTTTCAAGCAGATTCCAGCTGAGAGTGTATTTTAATAATTACAATTTAATATTTTTGCTATATGTTCGAGTGGCATAAGCGCTCCCCCCCGCATTTGTTGCTCAAATTTTACCTCTCATCTGCTGTCTTACTGTGTTTTCGGAGTTACTGCTTTTGCTAAACTCGTGTTCAAATTCTATCCTCCATTCGCAGAACTGTAAGTCGGGATTATTTTACCTATTAGAGGCTAAATCAGGCTTGGATAGGAATGCGGGGGGTGGGATTTGAACCCACGAAATTTGAAAGCAGAGGCTCTTGAGAGACACATATTTGGGACATAACATGTCGGTCAAAATTCTCGAGCTCTCGGGTGAATAGCGAAAATACTGGAGAAACACTGCTATTTTAGTCGCAATCTGGCTATTTTTCACTCGCGAATTAATAGTATCTGAGAAAAGTTTGAACCGAGAGTTTGAAGCTATCTCAGCCTACCATGAATCCCAAGTAACGAAAAATTTTCCGACAACGACTTATGGTTTTTAACAGAAATGTGCTATCCACTTATCTTGTTTACTATAGTAATCCACATAATACAAGTGCACGTATGGTTTGAAGAGATTCCTCTTCCCTAGGTCTATTCAGATCTTTTCTGATGCTTTCAACCAGATCTCTCATTATCTCTGAGAACTCAACAACTCTATCAACGTGCTTTCGAAGTTCATCTTCCACTTCTTTGCGCTGTCTCTCTGAAATAAATGAAACAACAAGCCATAATTCATATTGATCATCATGTGCTACTCCTAAATATTCCCTTATAGCGTTTCGCGCTTCTTCTGAAGCAATCTTAAGCAAGCGATGACGTGTGCCAGGATCCTTCAGATAAGAGCGAGTAATACTTTCCGCCATCCATGCCGATATGTCGACAGCAACGTACTTTCTATCACGTAACCTGTATCCGATAAGGTCGATATCACTGTAGCCAGCTGATTTTCTCTTGCCTTTAACAAGATACTTCAATCTTCCTCTGACAAGAAAACCTTGCTCTTGCAACCATGCTCTGACTATTTCTTCATTAATATCCATTCAACGACCTTCCCAAAGGATTATTCAATCGTACGATGGATCGATTACTACTGCAACATAAACCTTGTCAACGACATCGCCACTGGCTAAAGGTATTAGGAGATTCCAAGGCGGTGGAATAAGCGTCTGCTCTACCAAAGCAACGAACCCAATGAACACATCCAAACTAGCCTCAATTCCTCTTGCTTTGAGCCGGGTCTTCAATGATTCTCTGTATTTTTTCTTGAATTGGACTTTAAAGGCTTTGTAGTGTTTATCGACAAGCTCAATCATACTTACGCCTTCGTTTCTTAACCATCTATAGAAAGATCTCGACTTGGCAACTATAGGCAACTCAAGTTTCAGAGCAATTTCTTTGATCTCTCTAGCGATTTCACTCACAATTGTTGGATCTTCTTCAGATTTCCAGAATCTGGAAGCGGGGATACAAAACTCTGCTAAGTTCTGCATTGATTTTTTGAATTGAGATGACAAAACCCATTCTTGAATCCTTTCCTTGGGGAGTCTCCACTGCCACTTTTTGATTATCACAACAATAGAATCATAATTCTTCTCTTTAGCTGCGTTATAGAGAATTGTTGGAATCACGATTTTTCTTGGCTCATAATTCTCCTTGAGATAGAAAATGAGTTCAAAACCTTCTGGAGCAGATAACAACGAAGGATCTATTATTAACCCTTTTGTCAGCTTTTCTTCAAGGTTAGTCAAACTAATCACCAACGCACTTTGAGCGTATCAAAACCATCTGTTACAGCAACTGATATTTCTAATTTGCCAAAAATCATCTGTGAAAGCCGCCGAAGAAGGCTTCATAGTTATGCACGCTCACTAGTATTCAAATTTGTATTGATATGATGTTTAAACTCATTGAATAAAGTTTGAGCATCAAGTTTCTATGTCACGAAATTCAAATTTCACCAAATATTTTTTAAGCTTTAATTTGGGTATTTCAGCAACAGCATATTTCAGTCTCTCATCAAAATCATCAGCAACAATTATCCCTCTTACATCTTTTCCCTCAGCCAGATTTTTTCGAACACATCTCATATATCCTAAAACTTGACCGACAACGCGATCCGTGCCCAAACCAGCTTTCAATTCAATAATGACAAAATTGCCTCCTTTATCTAGGGCCAATAAATCTATCCTCCCAACATCTGTAGAGTATTGCCGCCCACTCGAACCTTCCGCAGAATATAATCTAAGACCTTCTTCTAGCTGCTCCAAATTTCGCGAGATGTATTCTTCCAAATCTCTTTCAAGACCAAAAGTCACTTCTTGTTCAATCTTAGTCTCCTCAACTAATTCTTCTGAGGACTCTTTATCTATTGGATACCCTTTGCTCCACTTACCATGTTTTTCTGGACTGTAGAGTTCATATTTCCTCCCACCATGGTCAAACAAAAACTTAGGCATCGAAGGATGCTGGGTATATGCTGGTGGGTTGTTAACGCTACAGCCATATAGATGAGCGTAGATAGCACTTTCTTTCCATCTATTCGGATATTTTTGATTTATGGCTTGAATGATTTCTTTAGCAGAGGCTATTCTATCCAGTTCTATCAACGTCTCTTTGATGGCTTCACTAATGGTTACCATAGTCCAGTCACCCACATTTACTTTCTTTCATTGTACTATATTTAGATGTTTTTACTGGTATATTCGTGTTCCAATTTTAGCTTGATTTATAAACTGCCTAAATTGAGGGTTTTTAGCTAAAATAACCTTAAAACAAGCCAGAAATTGAATGCTCCGGCCGGGATCGGAACACATTTTTACTAGTAAAAATATGCTTATGATATGCTTGGTTAGAGTTTGAGTCTATTGTGGGCTACTAATGCGTGTGCGCGTGCAACTGTGCTAGGTCCCTCTATTTAGGGCCAAATATGTGTCTGTTGTGTGATTGGGGGGGCACTGGTGTTTGAAAGCTGTTTTGGGGTGATCGTTTAAATGGTGGACGTGTTGAGGTTTAGATTATTGCTATGTGTGATTGTTTTGTTGTTCTCTAAATGAATTAATGGATACACGTATTGGTTGTCTTTCATCGCCATTCTTGTAATAGTAGGCGTTCGCTGTGGTCAGATTGTTATTTATATGTTGCATTTGATACATTTGTCTGTAAAATAGGTTCCCTTTGATGTTATAGAAGATGATTTCATAAAACATTTAAACGTTCATAGGTATAAAATTGATTTTACAAACTCTCGCATGAGAGGAAAAGGAGAAAGAAGAATGAAGAAAGCTTTAGCACTATTAGTTGTTGCAATCATTGTTTGCCAAGGATTTGCTGTTCTTACGCCAACTGTTAGAGCAGAAACTTCTACAGGCTCTGTACCTGAAGTTGTGTGTGTACCGTTTCATGGAAAATGGCTTGGAGTTCCTCACGATGCTTGGATTGGAAAAGAGATAGTTCTCAAGGGTACTGCACACGATGCTGATGGCGATAGCACGTTGGCGGCTTACAAGTGGGATTTTGGCGATGGTTATTCAACAGACTGGATAGGTGGCGTAAACCCCTATGTCATTGAAGCAAAGCATACATACACAGGGACCATGGCTGATGGAACACCATATGAAGTGGGGAAATACTTCACCGCTTGGTTATATGTGAGAGATGTAGATGGACTTGTAGGTCAGGATAGCTACTTCGTAGCAATAAGAGCTAAGACGCTCGATGTCGAGGTGAATGTGGCAATCGATGATGGACTGTGGTGGCTCCAGAAGCAAGCTTCCAGATACACGAGTGGTGGTATAGATTATGCGCGTTGGCCACCTTATTATGGCTATTATACTTCAGCAACTGCAGAATCGGTTTTAGCTTTCGAGATACAGGGTCATCAACCAATCGGCGACCCAGATGAGAACCCATACGTTGAGACAGTGCAAAGAGGGCTAAACTATGTGTTCACGCAGACAAGGATCGTAGACATCAGCGCTTGGGGACCTGGAACCGGTAGTCCTTATGGTGATCCTGACACCAATGGCAACGATAAAGGCATAGGTATTTCCAGTGGTCAAGAGGTCTATGAGCTAGGCATGGTGATGATGGCCATTGCCGCAAGTGGTGATCCTGATCTTACAGCTAATACAGGTCCAACAGGTGTTGTGGGCAGAACTTACAAGGACATTCTGACAGACATGGTGGACTTGTGCGCATGGGGTCAGAATGATTATGGAGGTGCAAGAGGTGGATGGAGATACGGCTGGAACTACGGTTCCAGTGATAATTCTGTCAGCCAGTGGCCAATGATGGCTTTGGAAGCAGCAGAGACCAATTGGGGCATAGTGGCACCAGGCTTCGTCAAAACAGAGTTAAACACATATTGGCTTACATACAGTCAAAGAGCAGATGGCGGTTTTGGATATACTGGTCCTGATACTGCCAATATTGCCAGAACAGGTACAGGAATAATTGGTTTAAACTATGTTGGACTTCCAGCCGATAATCCAAGAATCACAAAAGCAGTTAATTGGCTAGGCACCCATTGGAGTGAGTTTGGCAACTACTATGGCATGTATGCAGTAATGAAGGGGATGCGAACAGCACACCCGGAGATAACAATGGTTGGCACCCACGATTGGTATGCAGAGTATGCACGGTACTTGGTAGACCACCAACAGGCAGATGATGGCTGGCCAGACTACTACGGCAGAGTTCTTGCGACTGATTGGGCAATCCTGATCCTGACACCCACGGTGACCCAGCCAGGGCCAGTAGCTGACGCTGGTCCAGACGTAAACAACTTTCCACCCACAATACCGCTAGAATTCGACGCATCAGGCTCCTATCATATGGACCCTGCCAAGAGTATTGTGCTGTATGAGTGGGATTTTGAAAGTGATGGAACATGGGATTACAGTGGTACCGACCTTGAAGTGAAGCATGCGTATCCCGCCTATTATTACGTTCCATATTTCAGCCAAAGAGATCCAGCATGGGCGAATGAATTACTCGGTGGAGACGGCCCAACAATTTCGAGTGCAGGATGTGCACTTACTTCCGCCGCAATGGTGATGGTTTACTATGGAGTCGATACTGATCCAAAACGGTTGAATGAGCTAATCGGTAGAACCGGCTATGACGCGGATTACAACATTTACTGGTCTGTCGTTGAAGAAAAATGCCATACTGATCAAAATCAAATCAAATATGAAGGCAAGATAGAACCCTACAGTTCAGAGGAAGTGGACAATCAATTAGATGCTGGGCGACCACCCATAGTTGACGTTGGCGGACATTTTGTGGTGGTCACAAAACGCGAAGGAGACACTTATTACATCAATGACCCTTGGGACAAGGATATAAAAACGCTAGACCATTACCCTACAAGAACTGGATTACGAATCTTCTCAGGTAAACCAAATACAATAGATTGGGATGCAACAGCAAAAGATTATACTACTACTTTGAGGGTGACGGACAACAGTGATCCGCCTTTCCAAGACACTGATACTTGCGTAGTTCACATAACTGCACCACCATGGAAGCCAGTAGCAGATCCAGACGGACCTTACGAAGGATATGAAGGCGTGTCAATACAGCTCGACGGTTCAAAGTCTTACGACCCTGAAAGCAAAATGTATACAGAGGGACATCCATGGTATGAAACAATTACTGCATATGAATGGGACTTGGACAACGATGGACAGTTTGACGACTCCACAGAGGTAAACCCCTCGTACACTTGGACAACCAAAGGAGCTTACAGTGTAGGTCTAAGAGTCACGGATTCTCAACCAAGTGGACCCGGTGGCACGGTTGGTTCACTTGATGTAGACACAAAATATACAACAGTCGTGATTTCAGCTGCAACTCACAAGGTGGCTTACATTACAATCGTCTATCCTGACACTCCTCAAGAAGAAATAGATGACCACAGCTTAGATGACATTAAGGATCGTGCCAAGCTTGTGGAAAGATACTATAGCCAACAATCATATGGAAAGGTGGCAATTAAAAGTGATTTCATATTCGAAGACTGGGAGACCATGGAAAACAGACTCGAAGATTATCTTATTCCCCCACCTAGTGGCTGGGACCACCCAAGCAATGGAATAGAAGCAGAATTGTGGAGACCAGTGGCAAATGATGCCGTCGAATTAGCAGGAATTGATGAAGATGATTATGACGCAATCGTGATTATTCAACCCGAACCCATGCGACCTTTTACTTTTCGTGAATGGTTGTTCTGGATTGGGAAAGAAATAATTGTACACTGGGAAGAAAATCATGGTACTATAGCGCACGAGTTGGGTCACGCGATATTCAAGTTCGGAGACTACTATAGCGAAAGCTGGCATTGGACATCCGGAGATGTCAAGGACTGGGGTCTCATGGGTACGGGGAGCCTTTGGAACCCACCAGCGCCAATAACATGTTGGAACAAGATACAAACAGGGTGGTTGAAAGAAAAACATGTTTTGCAATCGCAAATTCCAGGTGAGTTCAAGGTTGGTCTATTGCAAGGTCTCAAGGCGAATGACGAAGTGATAGTCTATTCAGCTAATCGTTTTGAGGGACGATTTCCTCCTGATGGAGTCGAACAAGATCCTTCCAGATTCGAATCATGGGTCTTGAAGGAGAAAAAAGGGATAGTAATCTATGAAAAAGATTGGCTTGGAAAAATATATGTCATTCCGCACGACAATGACGATTTTACAACTGTGACATTGCTTCCTGGAGAAACGTACTATGATTTCTGGGGGGAAGCGGATTATACCGCTGTTGAGAAAGACTCCGAACTGTATATAAGAATTGAACCCCATCCGATTTGGGAGACCATAGTTGTTGCTCTGCGAAGTGTTGAATTTGAAATCCCTGAACTTTCGATGTTTTCCGCAGATCTTTATGATACTTCACTGGACTTTGACCTTCATGTCTTCACGACTGAAGGTGAACATATAGGCATGAATTATGAACACGATGAGTACGAGATTGAAGCTTATGGTGCAGCAACCAGCGGAAACATACCCGGTGCTGGACCTGAGTGGATTGCATTTCCAAGTGATTCCGAAATAGCATATCTAGCAATGGATCCTACACCTGCTAGAGAGTTCGCGGAAGAGTCCGGTTTAACCATATCAGACATACAGGTTACTTTTCAGATCCGATACTATGATTCCGATGGAAATGCTTGGGAATCTGAGTTGGTCACAACCTCGGCTGGATTGGAGGAACCTACAATCATGCGTTATGCGATAATCCAGAATCCCGATGGAACTTATACTCCAGTCCTAGACAACACGCCACCAATGTTGACAGTCGAAGTACCACAAGAAGGAGCTGCGCTTCAGGACGGAGTAACTCTCAAAGCCTATGCGAAGGACGAGAATGGAGTTTCTTCTGTGACATTTTCAATTCGAGAGCCAAACGGTGAACAAGGTACGCCTATAGCACCGGCCTATGAATACATGCCAGCCTCTCCCACAACCAACGATAGATGGATACTACCATTTGACACAACCCAAATCCCAGATGGATACTACCTAGCCTACGCAGAAGCCACAGACATTGCGGGCAACATAGCGTCTGGAGTTATTTCCTTTAGCATCAGAAACTGGGCACCAATAGAACTGCTGCCTGCTAGTGAATCAAACAAAGCCGGCAGAACAATGCCGGTCAAATTTTCACTCAGAATTGACGAAGACGTTGATCCTGCTCAACCGTTCGTCTACAACGAGGAATTAACCATAATAATCTATTCAATAGACAATCCAACAAACATACTGCAAACATCAACTTATGGCGATACCGCAAGAGACTACAGAATCGACTTAGTAGGCGAACTCTACATAACAAACTTCCAAACTCTCAAAACACCAAAAACATACGTCGTAGAAATATACAGAAAAGGAATGCTAATCGGCACCTTCGAGTTCAGCACAGTCAAATAGCCTCAACAAAATACAACACCAATTCCCCTTTTTCTTTACTAGCAAATTCGTGCTCCAGTTCTGGTCTGATTTGCAAACTACTCAAATTGGGCTTCTTTAGCCAAAACACGCTTAAAACAAGCTGAAATTTTAATGCTCCGGCCGGGATTTGAACCCGGGTCCGCGGCTTTCCCTCGCTGTTGATTGCGTCGAGAGGCCGCTATACATGGCCCTTTTCAATGTTTGACCTGACTATACTACCGGAGCACCTAAAAATGGTTTTCTCTCAAAGATAAATATCTTTTTACATGCTTGGGATTATGTGAGCGGATCTCGTTGAAATAGCGATCCACTTCCTCCTGCCTTGCGAGAACTACCTTGTTACGTTCGGGATAAATGCAAGGGTGAAAATCGAGGATTTTCAAAGTTTCATTTACGTCTTTAAGCAGCTTCTGGTTTTGAATTTTTAACTCAACTCTAATTCGTCTCCTACCTTTTTCAACTTTGTAGACAGACCCTTCGGAATCGATTATTCCTCGTAGGAACGAAATAAGATAGTTAGGGTTTTCTTTGACCCAGTCTGGTAAACCTGCGTTTTTGTTTATGTGTGCTTTAAGAAAACGGACTAGGTTGATTCGATAGATACGTATTTGTACGTTATCCACCTTTCTGTTCAGTACCAAGCCTGCTTTTATTCCGAATACTTTCTTGACTAATCTGCCAATGAAAGAGGCATATTCTCTTTCCTTGGAATAAGAAAGTGATATTGTAACTACTGGTGGATTCTCGCTAGTGCTGCCATCTCCGAAATAGATTCCTAAGAACTCTGCAAACTCGTTACATTTCTTTGGAAGTGTAACCGGTTTAGGATGGGAATGGCTTTCTTTAGGGTGTCCATTGCATAGCTCTCTCAGGTGGGAGTTTGTGGTTTTACTTGTTCTCATGGTCAACCTTAGCTAAGCTTATGTCTTTATAAAGCCTGCTTTGATTTCAGGACTGCAAGGAATTTCAGGCCAATTCTTGAGACGGTTAAGTCCATCACGCAATCAGAATACCACGTAAACGTTTCAAAACTCCGATCGGAACCTAGTGCCGTTAGACTATACTTGACCGGACTATACTACCGGAGCCTTCAAGAATGAAATATTATTTTGTGGTTTAAATTTTTGGTTTGTAAAGGAAGATTGGTCAACTAGAAAAACTGGGAGACTTTTAGTATTCTTCGCTTTCGCCTTCGCCTGGCGGCCTTTCTGGCATTTTTCCTTCTTTTGGTTTTGTGGCTGCTATCACGTCGTCTATGCGGAGTATCATTGACGCTGATTCTGCGGCTGATTTCACTGCCTGTTCTTTGACTACTAGTGGCTCGACCACCCCGTTTTCGTGCATGTTTTCGACTTTTCCTGTGAAGACGTTTACTCCCATGTATCCTCCTTCTTTTTTCTCGTGGGCTGCCCTTAGCTCCACGACTATGTCTATGGGTTCCAGTCCCGCGTTTTCAGCTAGGGTTCTGGGTACGATTTCAACGGCGTTGGCGAAGGCTTCTATGGCGAGTTGCTCTCTTCCACCAACTTTTGTGGCGTAATCCCTAAGTCCTTTGGCTATTTCGACTTCCACTGCGCCGCCGCCTGCGACTATTTTGTTGTTTTCTATGACGTCTGATACGACGGATAGGGCGTCGGTCATGGCCCTCTCTGCTTCGTCAACCATTCTTTCAAGTCCGGCTCGTATGAGCACTGCGACTGAGCGGGGGTCTTTGCATTTTTCCACAAAAATCATTTTGTCTTCTCCTATTTTTCGTTCTTCGACGACGCCGGCTTCGCCCAAGTCTTGGGGTGTTAGGTCATCTAAGTCTGTGATTATTCTTCCGCCTGTTGCCCTTGCCAGTTTTTCCATGTCGGATTGTTTTGCTCTTCTGGCCGCCATTATTCCCTCCTTTGCTAGAAAGTGTTGGGCCATGTCGTCTATGCCTTTCTGGCAGAAGACCACGTTGGCGCCCGAAGCCTTGATTCTGTCCACCATTTCCTTCAGCATTTTTGTTTCTTGGTCTAGGAAGGCTTTCATTTGAAGTGGGTCTCGGATTCTTATTTCGGCGCTGAATTCTGTCTTTTCAATTTCTAATGGGCAGTCTAATAACGCGATTTTGGCGTTTTCTAATTTTTTGGGCATCCCGGGGTGGACGACTTCCTTGTCTATTATTAGGCCTCTGACGAGTTGGGATTCGAAGAGGCCTTTTCCTGTTTTCTTTATTATTTGGATGTTGTCTATGTCCGCGATTCTTCTGTCTCCGCGTTTTTCAGTTATTTGTTTCACGGCGTCTATTGCGATTTCTGCCAGATGCTCTTTTGCTGGGCCTACGGCTTTGCTTGCCATAGCCGTTACGGCGACTTTCCTCAGTGTTTCGCGGTCTTCGATGTCTACTGGTATTGAGATCTTGTTTGCGGTTTCCACTGCTTTCTGGGCTGCTTTGCGATAGCCGCTCACGATTATCGTTGGGTGGATGTTCTGGTCCAGGAGCTCTTCTGCCCTTTTTAGCAGTTCGCCTGCCAGGACTACGGCGGTCGTTGTTCCGTCGCCCACCATATCGTCTAGTGTTTTGGCGATTTCCACCATCATTTTGGCCGCTGGGTGCTCCACATCCATCTCGTTTAGGATTGCTGCCCCGTCGTTGGTTATCGTTATGTCCCCTAGGCTGTCGATGAGCATCTTGTCCATGCCGCGTGGTCCCAGCGTTGTCTTTAACACTTCGCCGATTACGCGGGCTGCCATTATGTTGTTTCTTTGAGCTTCCTTCCCTCTGCTTCTTGTTGTGCCTTCTTTGAGGATCAGGACTGGTTGTCCTGAAGGCGTTGTTGTTAAGTATGCCATACAAACCCTCCATTCAGTGTTAAAATGTTGTTTTTAACTAATCGGGATAAGCAAAAATGCCCAGAAATATAAACTTTACCTCTGCTTATCCGAATTGCGCATTCCATTGCGTAACAGTTTAATTTTCGGCTTGCAGTTTTGACTATTGGTGGCTGTGTCTTGCAGGTTTCGGTGCGCTTCTTTACAAGCCTAAGGGAGATAACTGGTAAAAGAGAGGAAACCTTAGAGTTTTCTGATGGCGAAACAGTAACAGTGGATAAGGTTCTTAAAAGGCTGGCTGAACGTTACGGCAAAGGCTTTGCTGAGTATGTTTATGATAGCAAGACTGGCGAGGTTAAGGGTTTTCTGCAGTTTCTCGTTAACGGAAGAAGTGCCTCAACGCTTAATGGGTTGAATACAAAGCTTGCGGATAGCGATGTTTTAGCTATAATACCCCCTGTTGGCGGTGGGTAGGAATCTGTAGTCTGATTGTCTGTCACCAGAAATATGCAGTTTTTGGAGGTTTTCGGTTGCTAAAAGCACTAGTCCCTCTAGTTTTTGCAGTGAATTTATAACCCAAACCCATAAATCTCACTTCAACACACAGCCTACGCGAACGCCTAGTGCGTGCGCTATTTGGACAACAGGTTTATTTTGGAAAGGATACTATTGACAATTAAGAGGTGAGGTGACAGGACATGAGTAGAGAACAGGATTCCCGTAGAAGAGCCAAGGAGAGCGCTCGCCGTGACAAAGCGAGGGGACATCAGACGAGAAGAGCTCGTGGGGGAAAGAAACAGAAGAGAAGATAGCGCAAGAGAAGTTCTTAGCATGTCTTCTAATTTGAAAAGAATAATTGGTATTACAAAAATTGCTTATAAAGTAATTCAAATAAGATATTTTGGTAAAAAAATTCCTATATTTGGTTCTGCTGATGTTACAAATTTTTGTAATCTAAAATGTAAACATTGTTACTGGTGGCTAAATAGAAAACCACATAAAGAATTAAGTTCCGATGAATGGAGAAATGTCGTAAGGGAAAATTTTATTAAAAAAGGTGTAATCTCAATTAGCCTGACTGGCGGCGAACCACTTCTTAGACCAGATGTTATTGAGGCTGTTCTCGAGGAAATGAAATGGAGAAACGTTTCTATAGTAACAAATGGAACATTGCCACTAGTCGATTTTGATGTGAGATATTTCATTTCAATAGATGGAACAGAAAGAATTCACAACACAATTAGAGGTATGAAAATATACAAAAAGATAAAACAAAACGTCATTGATCATCCAGAAATAAATGTTGTCATTAACATGACGATAAACAGATTGAACTATAAATGTATCAAAGAGGTCGTTCGTGAATGGTACGATTTCGCCAGAGCTTTCACATTTCAATTTCATACTCCCTTTTCTTATGATGATAAATTATGGTTGCCATACGGAAGGCTAAGAAACAATACCATAGATGAGTTGTTAAAAATAAAAGAAAATTATCCGGATTTTATTGCTAACACATCGAAACAATTAGATTTATTTAGAGATGAGAAATGGACTGCGGGTTGTCCAAATTGGTTTTTTGTAAATTTAGACAGTAGTGGCAGAACAAAACAATCTTGTGTTATGTCTAATACAGACGAGAATGGAATTAAACCCATATGTGAAAGATGTGGGATATCTTGTAATGCTGGGGCGTACTCAGGACTATTTTTATCTGATACCGAATGGTTCAGAATGTTTAAGGTTGCAAAAAGAGTTATGCCTTTTAAGGATAAAGTCAGTTGAAAAATTAATTGTTTACAGTTCCAGAATAAACGAGATATAAATTGGGTTTGGGAGTGAATTTATAATAGCTTCAAATAGGGGCTTGAAGCTACTTTGGAGAGAGGTTATATTTCAAATGTTTGTTAATTTTCATGGAGCTACATTAATGGGAAAGTGTTTGATTTGCGGCGAAAAAGCCGCGACTATTTCGGACAGTTTAGGAGTTTGCTTACAATGCATAAGAGAAAAGCCTGAAAAAGCGCTGTCCATCACAAGACAAGTGCATGCGAAGAGTCGCGCCGTTTTTGGTCTACCTCCAGAACCGCCAAGGGATGCTGGTGGGCTGCCTTGTGGGGTTTGTGCCAACGATTGTGTAATTGGCGCGGGTAATCGTGGTTTTTGTGGGCTCGTTTGGAATGTTGGCGGGCGTCTGGTTCGCTTCGGCGGCACAGCCGACAAGGGCGTTTTGCAGTGGTATTATGACGGTTTGCCAACCAACTGCGTCAGCTGGTGGTTTTGTCCCGGCTGCACTGGGAGCGGCTATCCAAAGTATGCTTATAAACAGGGGGCGGAGTATGGCTATGCGAATCTGGCGGTTTTTTACGGAGCTTGCAGTTACGATTGCCTTTTCTGTCAGAACTGGCACTACCGCAACCTCGCAGTGAAGCATAAGCCTGTTATGACCGCTGAAGATTTAGCAGCCCGAGTGGACAAGCACGTTTCTTGCATTTGCTATTTCGGCGGGGACCCTTCGCCTCAGATGCCGCATTCTCTTGAAGTAAGCCGATTAACCTTGGAAAGAGCTAGGGCTGAAAAGCGTATCTTGCGTATCTGCTGGGAAACTAATGGTTATATGAATCCGAGGTTGGCTGAGAAGGCTGCGGAATACGCTTTAGAAAGCGGGGGCAACATAAAATTCGACTTGAAGGTTTGGAGTGAAGAATTGAATATTGCGTTGTGCGGAGTTTCCAACAAGCCGTCGCTTGAGAACTTCAAAATGATGGGCGAAAAATTCTATAGCAAGCGAAAGGAACTGCCAGTGCTTACAGCTAGCACGTTGCTTGTTCCGGGCTACGTAGACGTGGAAGAGGTTGAAAACATTGCCAAGTTCATGAGCGAAATAGACCCGAACATTCCATACACGCTATTAGCGTTTTATCCGTGCTATGTCATGAACGATTTGCCAACAACAAGCAAAAAACAAGCCTTAGAGTGCCAAAAAGTGGCGGAAAAGCACTTAAAAAGCACAAGAATAGGAAACATCCACCTACTATCATGAAAAGAGGGAGTCAATTAGGGGTTCAATCTGTATTCCTTCCTTCCTTCCTACAACTAAAAATAGAGAAAAAAGGGTTAAGGTTGTTGAGTGATTAGGGGTTTTAATAAAAAGGGGTTGATAGTGAAGGTGTTGAGGTTTACTATTCGTGGTTGCCATATTGACTTTTCCTTACGAATGTATTGAGCAAACAAGAAGGCTTCTTCAGAAATGAGAGTTTCAATTTGCTGACGCAAACCATGACGGAAACGTGCAATACTGACATGTTGATGTAGAAACTCGTGCAAAGCATTAACAAACTTCTTAGTTCCAGCTCTGTTAAGAAAAAGCCTAGAACCTTTATTTTGATAGTTCAAAGCGAAGAGCAAATCCTTATTCTTAATGCAGTATTCAATAACGAAATAGTCTATGAGATAACGGTAAATTTCCATGAAATCACAAACGAAACTAGGCTTCTGAGGCTGAAGACTATGCATGAAACCGAGATATGGCTCTAACTTAGCTCTAAGAACAGCTTGATAAACTTTCCATGACAAGACTTCATAGGCTAGATTAAAAAGGTTGTTGACTCCATCATAAGCATTGAAAGTTTGTCTTGACGTAGGCTTAATCTTCTTAGGCAATAAGCTAAACAACTGCTGAAAGTAAGCCTTACTATACATGGCTTCAAAATGCATAACTGTTTTGAGACTGCCTAAGCTTTCAATTTTGTCTAAGTCATCATGAGGCTTAAGGTTCAGTTTCTCTAAGACTTGATTCTGCCCTTCAAGCTTAGCCTTAACAATGGTTCTAGCTATTTCAATTCTATGTTCGATATCAAGATAAGCTTCATATTGCATGATGCGAGTTTTCACATGGGTGTCATAATTGAGAGGCTTAAGAACAGCTACAGGCTTATTATTTCTGGTCATAATGAGAACATCAACTTCAAAGAACCCTAAACTAGCCAAAGCACCAACACTAACTAAGCTACCGCTTTTCAGAATAACCTCACCAACGTCGTTTTCGATAAGAGGATAAGCTTCAGTCTTGCCATTCCTACGTTTAACATGAAAGCAACCCTTAGTCATACCCAGATAATCGCCATAACCATCAAGAACAATATTGCTGATTTTTGCTCTAACCATAGTTTACATCTCCTTTAAATTACGAGTTCGTCTAGTATTTTTTGAGCTAGAGAAGTTGTTAATGGAATGTTGAATAGTTTTAAGAAGTCCTCAAGAGTTTGTTTGACGTTTGTTTTTATTATATGTTCTCCTTTTATGTAATTTTCTAGAAGCTGAATTACAAACAATCTTCCTAGTATTTCTTCTAACCTTTGTGCTAATGCTTTTTCTAATTGGGGTTTTTCTCCTAATTGATATACTCGTTTTCTATCTTTTATAGTCAATTGAATTCGTTTTTCTTTTTCTAATTCCTTGAGATGTCTCGTTAAACCTATTGGAGATAGCCCTGTTCTTTTTAGAAGTTCGCCAAAAGCTAATCCGCCTGTTTCAGCTAATAGGTTAATGATTCGGTTTTGGTTTTGTCGTTTTATTTTATGTTGTAGTTCATAGCTATTTTCTGCAAATTTCTTTCGCATATTACTTCACTTCTGTAAGTATACTTACTTACGTGTAATATTTAAATATATCGCTCAACATGATATTATCGAACCGCTATCAAGCGGTGAACAACACCTAAAGAGGTGAAAAAATATGAAAACTATTAACATCAAACAAGCTCGAGGCAATTTCAGAGTGAGAACTCTGTTCCGCTATGGAGAACCACCAACAATAGCTCTATGCTTCCCTCGATTCTGGAAAAATGTAGTTGATTGGCTAAAGGAAGGACAAACAGTTTCGCTCAGTCTAGAAGCTAACAACTGCATAGTAATTCGTCCCATGCTCAAAGTTTCTGAAGCCTTTAAAAGCAAAGGAGGAAAACAACAATGAACGAGACAGAAGAAGAACTAGAGCTTGAAGAAACCGAGGAAGAAACAAAGCCTGAAGAAGAAGTTGAACCTGAAGAAATCGAGAAACATCAAAAGAAATATCCACATGAATACGTTCTAAGGCTTTCAGAAAAAGAAAACGAAACCATAAAAGAACTAGAACAGAAATTCAAAGCAGATTCAATTAAAGAGCTATTGTTCAAACTTGCCGAATTCTTTGAAACAGACAAAAACTATCCTCACAGCTATGTTATTAGCTTTTCACAAGAAGAAAAGAAACTTCTAGAGAAATTGCAAAAGCAATATGACGCTAAGGATTTCCGAGAACTATTAGTAAATCTCTACAAATTAACTGAAGAAAAGAAATGTCCAGAATGCGGTTATTCATTGATGCTAGTGCATTTATGTCTAAACTGTGCTAAAGCCTACGACTACAGCGATGAACTAGAAGAAGAAACAGAAGAATAACTCTCTCCCTTTTTATGGTGGAAGAAATGAACAGCAAACCCCTCATCAACAAAAAAACAAAACTTCCCAAGTCACAGAATATAGAGGAAGAATTTAGAAACACTCTTCCCGCTAATTCTGTCACTTTGGGAGTTTCAAATCTGTTAGAAGTTGAACCCTTAATTGACATCATAAAATTGACGTTACAAACAGCATACATTAAAGGAGTAAACACACCCGTAAATCTGCTCTTAATTGCAAAACCCGAAAGTGCAAAAACTTCAGCGATGGAAATATTCAAAATAAAAGGCACATACACAACAAACAACATAACTCAAGCAGTTGTCGTAAGTAAAATCTTGCCAATGATAGAAAATCAAGGCTTGAAATACCTTATAATTCCAGACTTCTTAAACGCAATAGAAAAAGACTATACAACAAGACAAGGCTTTCTAAACCTAATGAAAAGCCTCATTGAAGAGGGAATAACAAGCTTAGACACATTCAACATAAGAACTAACAAAGTTTATGAACCACCCTTAAAAGTTGGATTAATCACGGGAATAACCACAGAAAGCTTCTACGGACATTACAACGTTAAAGAACACCATTGGGAAGGCGGAGTAAAACACATCTGGAAAGCTATGGGCTTGCTTTCAAGATTTGTTCCTTTCAGCTATAAGTATGAACTTTCTAAAACGTTCAGAGTCTTCGAATTCATAGAAAAGGAAGAACAGCAAAAAGCCACGTTAAAACCGAAAATAGTAAGAAGAAGAGTTGAGGTTAAAGGGAATCCTCAGCTTTTCGCAAAACTTGAAACAGTAAGCAGAGATATTGGATATGAAGCAGGTGGCTACGGTTTTAGAATGCAGAGAAGCCTTCAAGCTTTAGCGAAAGCTAATGCTGTTTTAAATGGTAGAGCTGAAGTAACTCAAGAAGACATCGATAAAATTATATTTTTAGGCAATTGGATGAACTTTCAGTTTAACCCCTTATGAGAGGTGTTTCTAATGAAAAAGAATTTTGATTTTTATGAGCTTGATGTTGTCGAATCTAAACTTTACCGACTTGTCAGAGAAGCGTCAGATAAACGGTCAAACTTCAGCAAAATCGTTACTGTTGATGAGCTTGAAGCGTTGAAAGAGCTACATAGAATTGTCTTTGAAATTTTGAACAGATGGAAAAGAGCTTTGGAGAGTGAATTAGTCTATGGTTAACAAGAAAAAGGCTTTTGGTGGTCAGCAAATTTATTTGGCTAACCCAAAAACAAACAGCGTTGTCCTAGTAACCCTAGAAGGTTCAGCTATCAAGTTTGTGGCTTTCAGAGGCTATGATAAGCTGCTCTGCAATCATGTTTACATGGGTTTCTGTCCGAATTGTCCTCAATATAAATGTCGAAAGAGGCGTGTCTAATGGCTAAAGTTAGAAGGCTTAAAATTTACGGAACAAGACGCAGAGGACATAGAGAGAAACACTTCGTTAAGAAGCAAGGTAAGTATCGTTATAGAGAAGTGCGTAGGGATAAAAAAGGCAGGTTCATATCGGTAAAGAAGTGGTCTCCTAAGAAGCCTATTGGAGAAGAGGTTTTCACAGAGCTTCAGCCTTTAATTATTGGTTATGAGACGGGAAGAGAGGCTTTAGAAAAGGTCAAAGAAGCTGTTAGGGAATGGGAGTGGATTGAGTTTGAAGCTGAAAGCTGAGCATGAATGGGTTACTGAAGGCTACGTTATTGGGTTCATGACAAATAGAGGTGTGGTTTTAGATTTGGATAATATGAAGTTTAAGAAGGCTAAGTGGTTGGCTCAGAAACTCTGTAGACAATACAAGCTTGAAGGATACCTTCTAATTAAATCAAGCGAGAAAAACTATCATGTAGTTTTCAACCGCTATTTAACATGGAAAACAATAACAAAAATCATTTTCAGCCAATATGAAGCTTTAAGATGGGCAGTTTTCCAAATGCCACATGGATATTTAACGCTTAGAATAAGTCGAAAAAATGGGAAAAATAAACCTAAAATCTTGTTGAAAATCGGAAAAACCGACAAATTGATTAAGGATTATTTGGAAGTTTATGAAACATTTAAAGCGTTTTAAAGATATTAATAATTCATTTAACTGCATTTTCCCTTAATTATTTCTGAATTTTCCTCTTTTTAGCTTATTTTCCAATATTTATGTTTTGTTTTGATTTAAGGTGAATTTTTCTTATTTTAATATGATTTTCTACTATTTTTCTTTTAATTTCTTAATATGTTGTAAACCCCTATTTCCCATGTTTAAAAGATTCATTCAACAATTTACAGATTTTTTAATGATTTAAACTCGATTTTCCCTAATTCAGTTCCCAAATAATTCTCGAAAGGTAGGAGAATTAACTTTTTATCTTCACATCGTCTTAAGAGATGAATAGGGATTAAAAATGGGTGAAAAGAAAGTTGTAGGCAAAAATGTAGCTATTGCACTAGGAATAATAGCCATAATCCTTTCAGTCGGTTTGGTGGGAGCAATAGCTAACTATACATCAATAATAAGTTCAAAAGATAACATCATAGCAACCCAAAATTCAGAGATAACCAATAAAAATTCTCAAATATCAAATCTTCAAACATGGCTAAACGGAAATATAACTTACTATCAAAATCAAATAACTAGCAAAGACTCTCAGATTGCAAGCCTTCAGAATCAAGTGAATAACCTCAATGAGATTGTCAACCTAGCGAAATCTACGGTTTGGGTTGATAGTCAAACTGTAAGTCAACCAGCAAGTTCTTATGTCTATTGGACAGTTTCAGCAAGCTACGCGGGATACGTTTCAGTTTGGGTTCAAACGTCAACAACTACCAATACTTATGTTCGGGTAATCTATTCTGCTTATGGCGTTAATTATGACCATCAAATAGGTGTCGGAACGGGCGGAACAGCAGTTTTTCCACTTCTACCATGTTCAAGCATAGAAATCAGAGTAGGCAACACTAACTTACTTAGTGGAGCAACTGAAACCGTAACAATAACATACCATTACTAAAATCTTCTATTCTTTCTTCTTTGTCATAATCACTTTCAATGAGCCTTTAGCTGGTTCTTTACAATGAGGAAGAGGAACATTCAATTCTAAATCTGCAACGATACATTCTATCTCATAATTTTCAAATTCTTTCTGTAAGAAATCCATCATTCCCTTTGATGCGTCTGTAATAACTCCTCTTATTTTTTCCTTAAGTTTTTCCTTTAGCACAGCCATCAAACCTCATTTGAAGTCGACTCTATTTAAAAATTATGAACTCAAAAGGAAGGAAGGAAGGAAGGAAGGAGTTCAATCTGTATATAAGGGAGGGGCTAGAGCCTGACAGACTATAAGGGTTTCAACATTCAGGCTGCTTTTTATGCCGCCCAGAATGGTGTTTTCTTTCTCATCGTGCTTACGTATTCGTTTAGTGCCCCTTGCTCCTCAGTTGTTAGTTTGTCTATAAACGTTTTCAACAGAGCCTTCGTGTGGTCTTCGGGCACTTTCACGTATAATACGTCTTTTTCGAATATGTGTCTTCCAACCATCGGCTTGTCTATGGATATCGCCACCTGCATCCCCTGCTGAGCCTCTGGCAAAGCCTCCCCCTTCTCTTGGATTTGCTGTATTTCCCCCACCTCCTCGCCGTCTTCAGCCCTGACAAGGACGCTCTTCGGCTTTATCCTCCCGGCAAGAATTTCTACGCCTACTATGGCTGGCTTTGCCCTTCGAAAAACGTACCCTTCCAGTATGCGAATCTTTCCAGGCTTAATCAGATTTTCAAATTCCCGCTCAAACTTTGCTTCACGTTGGGTTTTAAGCCAAGACAAATAATTATCCGTCAAATGGTAGATTATTTTCTCCTTAAACATTTGAACGCCCTTGATTGAGGCTTCTTCTTCGGCGTCTGGCAAAACCTTAACGTTGAAGGCTAAAACAACGCCGTACAAAGGCTCGTGTCCCTTCACAACCGAAGCCTCTGTGACATCCCGCTTTGAAACGTCCCCAACATCAGCAAGCCTAACCGGCACACCATTGCGTTTTAGGTTTTCAGCGATGGCCTCCAAAGAACCAAGCGTGTCAGCCTTCAAAACGACCCCATCCACATCCGTCACAATCCTAATCCTCTCAATCTCCTCAGAAACAAGCCTCACATAACCCTCGGACTCTTCACCCTCAGGAACAGCGTATAAAGGCGCGCCAGCCAAGGCCCCTTCCAAATCCGGCGCAACAATCTTGATTCCAGCCGCGGCAGAAACAGAGTCCACAGAAGAAAACCTGTCCCTCGGGTCTCTGATTTCGTCTAAGGGTTTAGGAACCAAAATCGCCCTTATCCTCGTTACAATAGGCTTCTCCTTACCACCGACAACAATCAAATCGTCCCTCTGCAAAGTCCCGTCATAAACTACAGTGTTCAGCGTCAAACCCAAACCCGGCTCCTCCTTAACCTCCAAAACGGTGCCCTTTGCCGGACCTTCTGTTGTCTGCAACTCCTTCTTCAAATACTGCTGTGTCAAGCCCACAAGAACCATGAGAAGCTCAGTTATGCCCTCACCAGTCTTCGCGCTCGTAGGCACAGTCGCCACAGTTTTCGTAAAATCCTTTATATGGTCGAAGCGGTCCGCCCTAAACCCTTCACGGGAAAACACGCCAATAATGTCATAAAGCCTGTTATCCAAGTCCTGCCGGACATAAGGGTCTTGCATCTGATAAGCCTTCAAAAACGGCGTGTCCGGATAAGAGTTCCAGCCTGGTATGCGGTCTATCTTGTTGGCAGCAACAAGAAAAGGCGTTTTACGAGCCTTCAAGATCTCTATACACTCATAAGTCTGAGCCTCAAAACCCCGCAAAATGTCAATCACGAGGATGGCTATGTCAGCGACGCTGCCGCCCCTCTTACGCAAATTAGTAAAAGCCTCATGCCCAGGCGTGTCAATAACAAGCAAGCCCGGAATCTCTATTTCGCCCTTAACCATAGAAAGCAAAGGACCGACCAGCTGCTTAAGCGTGTCAACAGGGAAAAAACTCGCGCCGATGTGCTGCGTAATCCCTCCAGCCTCGCGAGCTTGAACGCTTGTCTTGCGGATTTTGTCCAAAAGCAGAGTCTTTCCAGTGTCAACGTGACCGAGAACGCACACGATCGGTTGGCGAATAGGCATCTCGCTGCATCTCCCTCAGCAGGATTGAACAACCAGTCACTCAATGACACACTTTAGAATTAATAAACTGTCACCTAGATAAACCCTCAACCATTTACACAGCATATGCACAATGTTTTTAAATCCGCAGCAAAAATCTGTTCCAAAAGGTGAAAACGGTTTGCCTTACTGTTCGAAATGCGGAACAAAATTAAAGGAAGAAGACAAGTTCTGTCATGTTTGTGGCACTCCAGCTGCCAAAGTGGTTAGAGAGGAATTCTCGGTTTCCCCCGATAACCTTATCGAAAAGGTTAAGGAGCTCCTCCATGAAGGAAATGTGACCAGAATAATCGTCAAGGACG
>Ga0315310_10000306_pt1 | contig 31496 bp, 33 predicted proteins | sample TDP5_MG_FD_203630 | JGI IMG/M metagenome (GOLD analysis project Ga0315310, IMG submission 203630) | Freshwater sediment microbial communities from Lake Towuti, South Sulawesi, Indonesia - TDP5 | ecosystem: Environmental > Aquatic > Freshwater > Lake > Sediment | place: Indonesia: South Sulawesi...
GAAATTATAAGATCATTTATAGTTTCATTAAATATCAAAAACAAATAAGATTATTTATAGTTTTGCAATCAAAAAGAAAACCAAAAAAACCACCAAAAAAGAAAAGGAAAGGGGAAGAAAAAAAAGAAGAAGAAAGGAAAAGGAAAATCAAAATTAAAAATTAAAATCTAACTTCAATATCTAAGGAATATTTTGGGAGACCGATCCTTACCCCCTCCTTTTCTAATTGGTCCACCATTTTCCGACTTTTCGCGTCTAAAAAACTTTAAAAAGCGAAGGGATAAATTTAACCTTAAATGATCCGAGTGAGAGAATCGGAGCGAAGGAGTGAAGGCGAATGGTGAATTCATGGCAAATGTTAGGTCTTGGACTAACTTATATTGTCGCAAGCACTTGCTTTTTCTTGTTTCTCCTTTTTATCGATAGGTTTCTTCGAGTTAGGAAAACTACCAAAGAGCTCTTACCGTTCTTGGGCTTAGCTGCTCTCTTCTTGTGCAACAGCGTAGCGTTCATATTGGCAAGTTGGTTTGATTTCCTTCGGTGGCAATACAATGAATCCTCAATTCCCTTATTCAAAGCCTATGGCTGGTTTTTGAGCGGGGGGTTATTGGGGCTGACATTTATTTTTGAATTCACCTTAAAGAAAACGAAGTACTTGATAAGTATATATACAGCAATTGGCTTGATTGTACAGCAATTTTGGAATACTTTGCAAGATATCGTTTTGGTAATGCTTATTACTGGCGCGCCCTTGTATTTAATACTCCCTATTTTATATTATTTTATCTTTATCAGATCGACTTCAGGCTTTTTAAGACGTCGAATGTATATCGCGTGGGTTGGCTCAATTCTCGCCTATGTTGGACTTGCGGGACTCGGAGTCCCGTTTTTCCCAGAATCAATTGGATCTATTATGTTCGCACTATCGAGGCTCTGTATGATTATCGGGAACTCTTTCTTCGGGTACGGCTTTGCAGCCTTTTCAACTTTCACCGATCTCAGTTGGAAAAAGAAATTGCGAGAACTCTTTGTCATCTCCAGTGGTGGCAAGAGTCTCTATGCATTCTCCTTTGATCAGGACTGTGAAATAACGGATTCCGGGTTGCTGGCGGGTGGGCTGGCGGGCATTCAAATGCTACTTTCCGAGATAGTAAGATCGACAGAAAGCTTGCAACTCATTGAGTATCAAGATGCAAAACTAATGGTCGAACAAAGACCGGAGACCCTGTTCGTCCTAATCCTTCGAGAAGCAAGCACCTTCCTCCAATATAAATTACACCTTTTTGTGGAGGAATTTGAAGCCTTTTTTAAGGATATCATGCCACACTGGTCCGGGCAGGTCGAACTCTTCGCGCCCACCAAGACTTTGATTCATCGCGTTTTTGAGATTCCAACTTAATTAAAAGAATTAGTATTTTCAAATAAGTAATAGCCCCGATAATGCCTTGAGAAATTAAATTTAGACCATTCTTGATAAGTTCAAGGATGCGTTCCTTCATGCTTGTATAGAACACCGCCCTAAAATTCAACCTTTCTCAGATGGCTTTTAGGCAAGAAATTTTCTCATCATCCGACCAGACTGTTTTGGTGAGTTATTCTTTTGAAAAAATAAAAGATGATTAACAACATGATCGATTATTCTGGTTCCTTGCTAAATTTTTTAAGATAAATTAAAGGTAGATAAAAATAGAATTCTGTTATTATTGAACCTCATAAACCTTTTTGAATACAGAAATTTGTAAAACTATAAAAAGCAGTGAATTCAATTTTTATTAAATATGTAATAGCAGGGACTGAATTCCTTATGCTTGAAAAATGTCCATATTATGAAAAGTGTGAAGGGGAAATCCGGCATGTGCGGGGAAATAGTGAGAAGTTTTGCTTGGGTACAATTAATTGGGAGTTTTGTACGCAATTTAGGAATTTAGAATTAAGTGGAGAGAGGATCTTTAATGAGGTTAAATATAACAATGGAGCGAGGTCTCTTGGCAACTCTAGAGATATTGATGATGAAATTATAAATCTTGCCAGAAATATAGATGAATTACTTAAGATAACGTTAGAAAACCTGTTAAGCTATTCAAATACATTGGAAGATTATGTAAAAATGCATCCTTCATCCGTTCAGCCATTACTTGAAGAGGAGGCACTTCAACCAATAATTAGTCATCTTAAGGAAAAGTTCGAGGCAATAAATGAAGTTATAATGAAAATAAGGGAAGGACTGAAATTTTAATAAGTTTAAAAGAATAATTGATATAAATTTAATATTTTTTTCATGAGAAAATAAAAAAAGAAGGGAGAATTATTTACCTAAATCTTCAAGTTTTATTGTTTTTCTTTTAGGTTCACCTATATTCTGCCCCTTCGAGAATTTAGGAAGTTTATTTATAACTTTTTCTAATTCAGCAGTTATAGCATCATTCAGAATTTGAACCAACTTAGGTTTTGCATCGCCACTGACTCTGATTTCCTTGGATTTAAAGTATGCCCAAACCTTTGTAGGTCGAATATAATCCGCGCCTACTGGCTTTTTGCCACCACTTTCTTCTTCTTGGGACATGTTTTTGCGCTCCTATTTACTCCTTCTAAATAGATCTTTCCCTTTCATTTATTTTCAGTGCCTCTTCCTTCTTATTTGGTTTCTTATAGCCAAAGACCGTAAGAAATCTGCTTTCAAGAAGGAAAAGCCATCACACCAATTCTTAAACTATTATTTAGTTAGGTCTTTATAAAGATGCACATCTTAATTGACCTAACTATGAAAATATGTCAGGAGAAAAATAGAAGTTTTAATAGGGGTAAAATAAATAATTTTAGAATTTAAAAGCAAGAATAAATGATTTTTTTATTTAAGATTCAATAACAATATCTTGCAGATATTCATCACCACATTTTGGGCATTCAGGCTCTTTTTTCGCAGTATCAGGAGAAGATCTCCAAGAACAATTGGGGCATTCTACATCATTTGACTTTTTCATAAGTCGCCACAAGGGAGAATGCCCAGTAGAACAATCAGGGCATATGTTAACGATTATTAACTCAGATTCTGGGCCTTCCCAACCACAGCGAGTACATCTTTTCGACATATGCCTTTGTTCCTTGATTTCACATTTGCTTTAAAACAGATAATGAATAAATTTATAATAAAATTAAATGTCATAAAAATATCTCTTTAAATTTAAATAGATATCGTCAGTTAGTTGTTAGGTGGAAAAGCCATGTTAATCGGTGATTGTGTTGTTCGATGCGCACGTCAGCCCCATACGCGGATAAATGAGGCAATTATCTTCAAAAATCGCAGATATAATTGGCAGCAAGTGAATGAAGCTGCAAATTCACTAGCACATGCACTCCAAAATATGGGTATTAAAAAAGGTGATCGTGTGGCATTGCTTTTATATAATTCAGATGCTATTCTCATTTCTTATTATGGCATAACAAAGATTGCAGTTGTCGTTCCGATTAATTATATGGTCAGTAAGAAAGAGATGGCATATATCCTAAACGATTGCGAAGCGGAAATTTTGATTATCAGCAACAATCTTCTTTTTAACATTGATTTTATTAAGGACGAATGCCCGAAAATAAGACAAATCGTAGTCTATAATCAGGATGGGGCTGGTGTACCCGCCGATTTCATCAATTTTGATGATTTGATTCAAAATTATTCAAAAGAAGAACCAATTCCTTCGGAGCCGATTATTGACAGGGAAATGGCATATTTAATGTATACTGGGGGTACAACAGGTCTTCCGAAGGGAGTAATGCTAAGTCATTTCAATTTATTACAAAATAGTTTAGCAAGTGGATCTTATAATACGCAAAAAATGGATTTAAAGGAAATGAGAGTTCTTGTTGCCATTCCATTTTTTCATGTTGCTGCAAATATCAGTGCAATACAAGCTGTTCTCACAGCTTATACCATTGTGGCACAAGACTCATTCGTTATATCACAATTCTTAGAGACGCTTGTAAATGAACGGTGCATTGGCTTCGGACTTGTGCCTACAATGATTAATTTACTAATAAATGCCCCAGAGCTGGAGAACTACAAAGATTATCTTCCAAATGTGAAAATGATTGTCTATGGCGCCTCACCCATTGCGCCTGCAGTGTTACGAAAGTTATTGGATACTTTTCGCAATGCTGATGTGTTCCAATATTTCGGCCAGACTGAGTATAGTCCAGTTATGTCAGTCCTTGAGCCGATGGATCATCAGAAAGCTTTACAACCAGGCAATGAATATTTATTATCGGCAGCAGGGAGAGCAATGGTAGGCACGGATATCCGCATCGTGGATTTAAATGGAAACAATGTGCCCCTGAATCAGGTCGGAGAAATCATTGCCAAAGGGGATGGAACTATGCTAGGATATTGGAGAAGCCCTGAGAAGACCAAGGATACTATTAAAGATGGATGGCTTTATACAGGTGATATGGGCCGAATGGATGAAGAAGGCTATATCTATTTAGTCGATCGGCGGAAAGATATGATCATTTCGGGTGGTGAAAATGTATATAGCAAAGAAGTGGAAGATGCAATTTATACGCATCCGGCGGTACTGGAATGCGCGGTAATTGGGATTCCCGATGACCAATGGGGAGAAGCAGTGCATGCAATACTTGTGCTTAAAAAGGGCTATAAAAAAGGAGTCAATGTATCAGAGGAGGAAATCATTGCTCATGTGAAAGATCAAATTGCGCACTATAAAGCACCGAAAAGCGTTGAATTCAAACATTCGCTTCCAAAATCGGCACAAGGAAAAATTCTGAAAAAAAATTTACGGAAAAAATTTTGGGAAGAGAAAGACAGAGAGATCGCTTGAGATTCCTTTATTTTTTTAAAGCTATTTATTTTTTAGGGGGCATTAAATGTAGAGCCTGGCGTACCAAGGCATCCATCTCTAACCTTTTCGCAGTATCGAATTGGAAAACGTAAAAACGATAATTAATTTCGATATTCGCTGCCGAAACGACCTTTTTTTGACCTAAAGGATCATGAATAATAAAATTATATTCATTCTTTTTCTCCTGTTCCATTCCTTGAACTGCCAGCCAATGATACCCTAATCCAATGATTATTCCATCCGAAACATGTTGGTATAAGGTTTCCAGCTTCTTTTTATCATCTTTACCATCTAAGAAAATACAGCCCGTCCCATCAGGGCTTGGGAATAGTTTCTGCTCCCCTCCAAATAAGTGTGCCAGCATTTTCAATTCCAAATTGGTTTTCATTTCAAAAAGATATTCCTGTAAAGGTGTTCTCCGTACAATCCCCGTCTTTAAAAAATAATTAATATTCATGGCAGCTTGCCGATTTTTCATCCCCAGAAAGGCATTTAAGCGATTTTCCAATTGCTGAAGTAAGATTATTTTAAAAAAGTCGTATTCATCTGGAAATGTTTGCTGCAAATGTGAGCTTAAAATAGGATTAAAACAGGTTTTCATGAGAAGATACGCACTTGCGACTTGCCAAAATAGAGATAAATGCTCCCCTTTCATATCTTGCCGAATCCAAGCCTTCAGGTTGCCCAGTCCTAGGGCATTCCAGTATTCAAGATCGCCCATCCGCTTCGCAATAGTCGTTAACAGAGTCTCCAGGCTCGTTCCTTGGGGCATCGCAATCATCAGTAAGGATGACAGCCCACAGGTATTGGTTAGCTGCGGAAAATGGGGAAGGTTTCGGTATGCCATTATCCTAATAGTAATAATACTTTATTTTAAAGTTTCATTATTGGTAAATATAAAACTTTTAAAAAGATGCCACCTAAGTTGATCAGTTAATTTCAAGGTGGAATGGTGAAAAAAATTTTCAAGAAATAAAGGTGATTAAGATGTTAAAAACAAGAATGACAGAAATGTTTGATTGTAAATATCCGATAATGCTTGCGGGAATGGGACCTTTCTCAACCTACAAGACTGCCGTGCAAGTAGCAAATGCGGGGGGCATCGGGTTAACCTCGCATTGGGGGATCCTTTCCGCTGTCGACCCAGAAACCCATCTGATTTCAGATGAACCAACAGCAAAACCAATTTCCCCGGTAGACAAAATGAAATTTGATTTGAATTACATTGCGGAGCATGCCGAGGATGGGGCCGTATTCGGATGTAATATCCGGGTTGCGCGGATTCAGGTGGATGCACCGCAGGTGATCCGCACAATTATCAAAATGCGAGAGCAGAATCCAAAATTAAAAGATTGTATCAAATTAATTGTGACTTCAGCAGGAGATCCGAGACCAGCTGATGAAATTATTAAGAAAAAAGCACCCGATCTGAAGCATTTCCATGTTTCACCCTCACTTAAACTCGTGGATCATACTTTTAAAAGTGGGTGTGATGGGGTGGTAGCCGTAGGAATTGAGGGTGGCGGGCATCAGAGCTATGAGCAGGTTGCAACCTCGGTATTGATTCCGGAGGTGCGCCAAAATTATCCGGATGCCGTGATTATTGCTGGAGGCGGGATGGTCAATGGACGTACACTGGCCTCAGCTCTTGCATTAGGGGCGGATGGCATTCAAATGGGGTCCAGATTCATTGCAACCAGCGATGGTGATTTCCACGAGAATTGGAAGAATAAGATCATAGAAATGACTGACGACAGCACAATGATGTGTGATGGCGCATTTGGCCCTATTCGGTTATTCAAAAATAGCTATGCACTTTCGCATCCGTTACGAATGAGCCGAGAAGAACGCATTGCAATGGAGAAATCCCTCGGGAATGTTGAAGCCCAGACCGAAAAATTCAGAGAAGATATGATGCGCTACGATCTGGTGTACAGGGGTGATATCGAGAACGGCGCGGTCCTTGTTGGGCAAACTGTTGCCTTAATTAAGGATCTCCCGACCTGCAAAGAGGTTATTGATCGAGTGATGCAAGAGGCAATCGAGACCATCAAAGAAATGAATCTGAAAGTCGCTCCTGGGATTCTCGCTTAATAAATTATCCCCATCTTTTTTTATTTCTAATTTTTCCATTATTTTCAATTCGCATTTGTTTTATACTTGAATATACAATATATTAGAAATAATTCCAAAAAATAAAATGAGTAATTGGAGAGAAATTAAATGCTCAATATAAAAGAATTATTAAAAACACATATAATCTACTTCTTTGGAATCGGCATTATTGTTATCTTGTGTATTATTGTTCTTATTATCAAACCGCAAGCTTCTGCACCAGATATTTTAAATCCTGCTATGGAGAGTAAATACTATTATAATCTGGTGACTTTCGGGCTAGGATTGGATACTACAGTGATTATTTGGACGATTGGAACATTTCTACTATATCGATGGTATAAAGGTGGACGGACAAATTCCTCATTGCTTTTTTGGGGATTGGGTTTTTTGGTTTATAGCATAACTTTTGTGGCGCATATCTTTAAAGGCTGGGGATTTGATTGGGCTAATGAAAATAGCTCACCTGGAGCATTTTTCTTCTGGCGTTTCGGTATGATTCTATGGGTTGGTGCATCTTTATATGGTATTCTTAGAATATTAACGGAAAATAAAAAAACTCAAATAATTCCACCTATAAGCGTGATGGGTCTAGGATTTTTGTGGTTTACTTATGGCTTATTTGTTGTCGATACTCCTGATGTCGTCGAAAGGATTAATCAAATGATGTATGGCTTTCTCTTTGGCATTTGGATACCAATTTGCTTTTCAATTAGCTATATCTTCCTCTATTATGGACGAAAGGCAGGCGTTACGGGGCCCAAAGTTCTATTTCTCGGCTATTTGGGGCTAACAATCACATATATGGGCTGGGCACCTTGGCATTTTAAGGATGTTCTTTATTTCTATTTTGTATGGTATTTTCTTTTCTTGCTCTCCTTGGTTCCGATTCTAGTGGGTTTCATGATGCTTTCGAAACAGGCTGCCGAAGAAAAGTAGTTTCCTGGTACGCAAAACTTTTATAGAAAAATATATAAAATCCCCAAAAACTGGTTTCGACCTCCCCTATTTTTATATTTTTTAGAGGATAAAACTGCCCCATAAAAATTTGTACATATATCTTTAGAATTTGACCATATTTAGTACAATAAGCCTTTCTTTCCGAATGCCTGAAATTTTTTATTCATTGATTCTTTTTCAACATTTTAACTTGATATTTTCTTCTATCTTGTTTTAAATAGGTCTTAACTAACCATTTTGCTTCAAAACTTAAAAATCCTAGAAAAATGCTTCATTCCTTAATATCTAATATATTAAAAATTATAGAAAAGTAAATATCTACATCTATCTGAACGGAATTTGAAGACTATTTTTTAAAATAAATCTCTAATGTTAAAAATCATATAAAAAATCTCTAATTCCTTAAATCTTATCTACTATTATTTTGAAGAAAGTAAATATACATATCTAAAATAATCAGTAATAGAGTGGGATGTCAAGAAAGAGTAATTTTTTCGGAATAAATGTTGGCAGATTCACTTTTCCAATAATTATTCTTGCCCTAGATATTCTTATTTTATCAGTTATTACTTTTAATGGAGAATTCTCATGGAATATATTTTTTAATTTATTTCTGATTGTTATTTTTGCAGTAGGAATTTGCAGTATCTATTCGGTACTTAGAAATTATCAAAAAGAACATCGAATAAAATCACTGCTAAAAAGAGTGATTAAAGAGCCAAGATCTCCGATTTTTTGCGATATTGAGTCACTAAGAAAAGAAAATATATTAATCGATCACAATGGAAATCGAGGAAGAGAGCTGGTTATAGAGCAAATTGCTAAATCTTCGATTGATACAAGTGAATTCACGTATCAAAAATATGCAGGACAATTCGAAGGATTTACCCTAATAACACTTTATCGGGTTTTGAATTTAATTATCAAATTATTCCCATCATTAGAAGGTATATATCCAAAAGAGGAACGTTTTAGTTTAACGGTCAAAATAAAGAATTGTCCGATTAGAGAGCAACTTTCTTTCTTTGAAGCTATGATTAAGGAAATTTCCGAGAATGAGATACGAATACAACTATATAATTTAATAAATGAATTTAACTTAATACAATTAGATCAAGCTTGGAAAGAAATTTTGCTCAAGCTTGAAAGCCTTATGAATTTATCCCAAGCCCCTGAGGATTACATATTTTTAAAGGACCTATTCCTTTTAACAATTCTAATTAGAAATTCCTAGTCATATTTTACAATCGATATGCGCCTTTTCTCATCATAAAAAGGCTTTACTTATTTAGCATTTTTTGCCAAAGTGTTGAAATTTTTAAGAATTAATTTTTAGAGGTAAATTAAACTATTTTTTAGAGGTATTCCAAAGTGCTAGGCATACGCAGCATAAAGAAGGTATGGAAAAGTAGTCCGACCATTGAGGGTGCAGGTGTGCATTTGAAACGGGCATTTGGCAATACGGAAGTGCCGTTATTGGACCCATTTTTGTTGCTAGATGACTTTCATTCCAATCAGCCGAAGGATTATATAGCAGGATTTCCATGGCATCCACATAGGGGGATTGAGACAATTACCTATATGTTGCATGGAAAGATGAAACATGGAGATAGCTTAGGCAATGGTGGCGTCATTCAAGCAGGAGATATACAATGGATGACAGCAGGCTCCGGAATTATCCATCAAGAAATGCCGAAAAAACAAGAGGATGATTCCTTGCTATGGGGATTTCAGTTATGGGCGAACCTGCCTAAGTCACATAAGATGATGGATCCCCGGTATCGAGGTATTACGAGCGAGGAAATACCAGAGGTTTCACCTATAGACCATGTGAGAATCAAAATCATTTGTGGAGAAATAGATGGAGTGAAAGGTCCAGTCCAGGATATCGTGACCGACCCGGAATATTTAGATGTGACAGTGGAAGCAGGGACGGAATTTAGTTACAATACTAAGAATGGGCAAACCGTTATTGCCTATGTAATAGAAGGTAGTGGCTATTTGGATCAATATAAAGAATGTCTTACTGGCGTAGAGTCACTTATTCTTTTCGATGATGGCAGTGAAATCATGATTTCTACTAATGAGGCGCCTATTCGTTTTCTCTTGATTTCAGGTAGACCCCTTAAAGAACCGGTGGCCTGGTATGGGCCGATTGTTATGAATACCTGGGAAGAATTACAAGTCGCTTTTGAGGAGTATCGAAAAGGGACATTTATCAAAATCTGATGAATTTAGAAGATCCATTATCTTTTTATTTCCAATAGTTTTTAAATAAAAAAACTGTTTAACCCGTTATACCGTCCTTACCAGTTCAAATGCTCATAGCTTTTTTGGATCGCCTTGTCAAGCCCATCGAAGAGGCTTTTGGTGCCTTTGGTTCTAATGAATTGCTTCAGCTCGTCCATTTTGACGGTCGTTCCTTTCTTCGCAGCAAGATAGGCGAGATGGACAACCGCTACCGCTTCTTTAGCCGCCTCTGGCGTAAATTCAGGCGTTGTGTCATTTAGAATGCAGTTTGCAAAATAGGTGTCTTCGATTCGAAACGAAATTGGATAGTATTTTGGGAATAGACCATGTTCCAGTTCAGGACTATAAAATTCCCCTGGTTTATCTGCCGATTCATGTGTTGAATAGATTTGAACGGGTTTTTCCCAGGCATGATCTTCCAAAATAGTACCTTTGGTGCCATGGAGTTCTAAGCGATTAGTGGGTGGGTGAATTGTGGCAGTTGACACGCTTACTTCTACCATTGCCCCATTTTTAAAGCGAAGATGAACCATGGCGGTGTCATCGGCTTTATTAGGTGGACTGTCAATTGCTTTATAACACCAGCACTGGGCAGATTCCACTTCACCGAGCATCCAGTTCAGCATCGCAAATTTGTGGGCACCTTGATCATGCAGCGCCCCGCCCCCACCTTTGTTATAGGAAAACATCCAATGATCGGGATTCCGTATCTTATCTTGACTATCGTAAGCCCCTTCATAGGTGCGCCCGAAAAACACATCCCCAATAAGACCCCGACTTAGGGCATCTTTTATATACTGGTGTGCAGGGAGGAAGCGATGGTTTTCGGCGATCATAAACTTAACACCCGCCGAGTTCGTTGCCGCGATCATTTTATCACAATCTTCAAGCGAGTTTGCCATCGGTTTTTCACAGAGCACGTGTTTTCCAGCCTCTGCGGCGGCGATGACGGTTGGGGCATGGAGGTAATGTGGAAGAACGATATGCACTGCATCTATATCGCTTTGAAGAAGCTCCTCCAAGCTGGAATAGGGCGTCAGATTATATTTTTTGGCAAATTTTCGGGACTTTTTCTCATCAACATCAAATGTAGCAATAAATTTCAATTTTGGATTGGCTTTACTCGCAGCAACATGAATAGAAGCTGCATTGCCGCATCCAATGATTCCAAACTTCACGAATTCCATAATGAAGACCTCAAAGGCATATATAAAATTCTCTAAGAATCAATTCGAGTTCCCATATAAGTAAATGATCTTAAAAGAAACCAAATGACGCTATTCCAAGATATCTCGAAAGAGCATAATTCGTTCTTCGAGGAGCTTGTAAGCGTTGACAGAATCCTCTCGCTTCACAATAAAAATCGTATCAAGATGACAGGACATGAATTGTGTGATGTTGATGTTGTGGGTGGCGAAGAGATCGGTGACATAAGCCACCAATCCGGGCACCTCAATAATTTCGGGGGGACTGATAAGAATAAGGGCGGATTGATCTATGTTAGTGGCTACAATATTTTTTTCTTCAATCAATTCAATGAGAGAGGGGAGTAAATTCTGATGAGCCGCTATTGTGAAGGTTTTCGTGCCTTGGATTAATTGAAAGAACCGCGATCCTTCCATATACTTTGTTAATTGATCTAATTTATTTAAGAGGGCAAATTGATGGATGGTAAATACCGTCACATCATTCTTGAGTTCAAGTACGCTGTTCGCTAAAATCGCAGAAATATTTTCCTCAATTAATTTGCGACTTTCTTTTAATTCTTCGGCATAGCGCATTAAAGCCATTTTGATGGCTTCGATTTGAACAGACTTCCGGTTTGCCAGGCGTAAAACACGCTCACGAATTAGTTCAGCTAATGCTGAAAAATTTATTACGCCCTGCCTAATTCCATCAATCAATGACGGATGGATTTGAATCACGCGTCTGGTTGCTTCCGCCACGGAAATTTGGTCCTGCATGTCTGGCTTCCCTAAAATCATTTATGAAAGTTTATGTTTTAATTATAACAAAAATTACTTAATAAACGATTAGTAGTAATGAATCAAATTTAGAAAGGTCAAGAAAGTGAAAGCAGGTATAGTGGGTGCGTCAGGATACACTGGGGGCGACCTAATTCGGTTGTTGTTAATCCATCCGGAAGTAGACTTAACATATATCACCTCGCGCCAATACCAAGGAAAATTCATCAAACTTTTTCATCCCAATTTAAGAGGAATTACTGATTTGAAATTTGAAGAATTCACCCTGGAGAAAGCTGGCGAATGTGATGTGATTTTTCTTGCCGTTCCTCATAAAGTGACCATGAATACGGTCCCAGATCTCCTGAATACCGGAATAAAAATCATTGATTTGAGCGCTGATTTTCGGTTAAAGGATCCGCAAATTTACGAGAAATATTATTGTACTCACACGCATCCAGAATTATTGGAAAAGGCAGTGTATGGGATTCCAGAACTCCACCGTGACGCACTTAAAACTACGCAATTGGCAGCAGTTCCTGGTTGCATGGCAGCCAGCGCAATATTAGGACTTGCACCAATTATAAATGAGAGTTTTGTTGATTTAAATCATATAGTAATTGATGCCAAAATAGGTTCTTCAGGTGGTGGAAAAAATTTCAGTTTTGCAAGCCATCATCCAGAGCGGGAAGGGGTGGTGCGTCCTTATGGCGCAACAGAGCATAGGCATATTGCAGAAATTGAGCAAGAACTCAGTTTAATTACGAAAAAAGAAGTTAAGCTGGGCTTTTCTGCGCATGCAGTGAGTATGATTCGAGGAATTTTATCGACTATCCATGTATTTTTAACTACAAGAGTAGAGGATAAAGATATCTGGTTACCTTTCCGTAAATGTTATAATAAGGAACCGTTTATTCGCTTTATAAAGCAACCAACGGGAAATTATCGATTGCCCGATCCAAAAGCCGTAATCGGTTCTAATTTCTGCGATCTTGGGTTTGTTTTGGATGAAGAAATCCCACGACTCGTCATTTTCTCGGCACTTGATAATCTCATTAAAGGGGCTGCTGGGACGGCAGTTCAGTGTATGAATATTATGTTGGGACTCGATGAAGCGGCGGGTCTAAAGATTCCAGCGTTGCATCCAATTTAAAAATTTTAAAATATTATGAATAGGTGATTTTAGTGGATATTATCGATTTAGAAACGTTATATAATCCTCCTATTTACCCAAAACGGCCTATTGTTTTAATAAAGGGAAAGGGTTCGATCGTTTGGGATCAAGATGGAAAAGAGTATATCGATTGTGTAGGCGGTAATGGCGTTTGTCTTATTGGGCATTGTCATCCAAAATTGCTTAAAGCCATTCGTATGCAAGCAGAGCAATTGATTATCTGTCCTCAAATTTTCTACAATGATACCCGTGCGAAATTATTAGAGAAATTGGCTCATATTGTGCCGAAACCTTTAGAAAAGACTTTCTTATCGAATTCAGGCGCCGAAGCCATTGAGTGTGCTTTAAAAGTATCTAGAAGATACACCGGAAAAAAAGAAATTATTGCCATGCAGCAAGGGTTTCATGGCAGAACGTTGGGAGCTCTTTCTGCAACTTGGAACCCCAAATATCGAGAACCTTTCCGCCCTTTGGTTCCAGGATTCTCGCATGTTCCATTTGGTGATCTCGACGCTCTCAAGAACGCGATTTCTAACGATACAGCGGCTATTATCACAGAAGTGGTCCAAGGAGAGAGTGGGGTTATTCCTGCGCCTGAAGGCTTTCTTGCGGGATTACGAGAACTTTGCACAGAAAGAAATATTCTTCTCATCATAGATGAAGTACAGACAGGATTAGGCAGGACTGGTGAATTCTTAGCAGCACAACATTGGAATGTTGTGCCGGATATTCTTTGTCTGGCAAAGGGTTTGGCGGGCGGTATTCCCATAGGAGCAACCATGGCCAGCTCAGAAATCTTCGGCGCGATGAGGACAGGTGAGCACTATTCAACCTTTGGTGGGAACCCATTGGTATGTGCAGCTGCCATTGCAACGTTGGATATTATCCAGAAAGAAAAATTGGTGGAAAGTTCAAAAAAGTTGGGCAAGTATTTCCTCGATAGGCTTTCAGAAGATTTCAGTGGACTGCGTCTTATTAAAGATATCAGAGGGCTAGGACTTATGCTTGCTATAGAACTGCGGCTAAAACAAAAGGATTTTGTTCTAAAAGCGGGTGAAAAAGGATTACTCCTCTTAACTTCAGGAACCACCACCATTCGTATTCTTCCGCCCCTTAATATTTCACAACCCCAAATTGATAAAGCACTTACAATTCTGAATGAAATTTTCATAACCTAAATATCAGGACCTTGCATACCAGCACGAGCAGTAGAAGACAATGAAAAATTCATAACTATTTAATTCTTTTTAATTTCCATTGTCAATTTTTTCGAATTTATTAACAATCGGCTGCAAAATTTCATCTGCTGCGCTGTAGATATCTTTGCTACCAGAAAGAATATCTTTCAGAACCTGCTCAAGTGTTGCGGAGATGGAAAATTTATCTTTTATACGCTGATAGAGAGAGGATTCAAGAATGGCTTGAAGACGATGCCGAATATTTTCCTGCTTTTTCTCATCTAATTTGCCGGACTTTTCAAGGTGTTTAGCGTGCGCTTGAATGGCTTGAAATAACTCAGTAATGCCTTCATTTTCCGTGGCAATGGTTCTGATAATGGGAGGATACCAGCCATTTATTGATGGTGCGGATTCTAACATCATGTTGAGATTTACCTTCAAAAAATCACCGCCCAAATCGGATTTGTTTATTACAAAGATATCGGCTATTTCGAGAATCCCCGCCTTCTGCACCTGTACGCTATCTCCAATTGAAGGATCGGTCACCAAAATGATGGTATAAGAGAGGTTGAAAATATCTGTTTCTGATTGACCAGCGCCCACTGTTTCTATTAGGATATAATCCAGACCAAATGCATCGTATAGCACTGAAATATCATAAACTGCACTCGCAAGTCCGCCAGTATTCCCCTTGGAAGCAACACTCCGAATGTATACTTTAGGATTCAGGATACTCTCTCTCATACGTATCCTATCCCCTAAGAAAGCGCCACCGCTAAGGGGAGAAGAAGGGTCCACTGAAATTACTCCCACTGTATAGCCATTCTCTGTGAGAAATCCAGCTAAACCATTAATTAAAGTGCTTTTTCCAGCCCCAGAAGACCCAGTAACGCCGATAATATAGGACCCATGCGAATATCCATGAAGATTCCGTAGAATAGTTCGGGCTGCTTCGGGATCATTCTCAACCAAGGTTATGACTCGGGCTAAGGCGTATTTATCCTGATTTAAAAAGCGCTGGATTAACTCATCGAGATCATCCAGCTCCTTCATGGAAAGACCTACAACAAGATAGAAAAGTTAAGATTCCGGCTCTTTCCCGACTAGACTAAAGATATAATCTACGATCTTTTTGGTTGGAGACCCTGGACCAAATATTTCTTGAACGCCTGCCTGCTTCAGTTCCGCAATTTCTTCGGGAAGAACAATTGTACCACCTGCAAGAATGAACTTATCCTCGCCGATACCATTCTCTTTGGCAAGTTGAATGACACGCGGTATCAGAGTCATATGTGCTCCACTTAAAATTGATAGCCCAATGAAATCTACGTCCTCTTGGATGGCAGCATTTACAATTTGTTCAGGTGTCTGGTGTAACCCCGTATAGATGACTTCAATCCCCGCATCTCGTAATGCCATACTAACTACTATCGCCCCCCTCGTATGGCCATCCAGCCCGGGTTTGGCCATGAGAAACCTTATCCGCTTTTTGCTCATTCATCCGGTCTCCTTAGCGAGGAGTTTGATACTAATCTGACAAATTAGTTTTTAAACTTTTAAATATTTTTAAACTTTTAAATATTTTTTGTTGCGCGTCCCTTATGAAGATTGAGGATTGAAGAAGCACTCAAGAGGGGGAATTTTGCTATGCTCTTCCTTCGCTTCGTTGATCCCCCTGTCGTTCGTTCCATTGCTTTCCCAAGAATAATGGTCGTCCAACTGTCTATGGAGTTGATAGCAATAGGGGTGGTACTCGTGACCTTGGGTATCAGATTGATGACCAAAAAAGCATCAAGACAATGACACTCTGAATTGGTTGATGAAGCCATCCTCTTCCTGCTTTTTCTCCAGTGACAAGTCCCGGAAGGCTTTATCGCCTTTTACTCTTTTTTACCTCCGAAAGGTTAGGATCTAATTTTTTTTTTTTCCTTTCTCTTTTTTATCTGGCTCTCCATCTTCCTCAAGAACTAATACTAATTCATCTTCCTTACCAGTCCTTTCCTCTTTTTTATCATCCCGCTTATTCCTTTCTTCTGAAACTATAGCCCGCTTCTTTCCGTCACTTACTTCTACTTTCTTCTCCAATATCTTATCCTTATCGGACTCCCCTTTCTCTTCCTCAGTTGTTCTTTCGCTCTCTCCTTCTCTCTCATGCAAGTCCAGTTTGTCTTCCTCAATTTCCTTTATCGCAGAGCCGAAAAATTCCTTCATTTCCATTATTAGAGAAGACCGGATAGAGATGGGCGCCGATTTTGGTTCCTCCTTTTTAGGGGGTGGTTTGAGTAATTTTTTTCTAAATGCGGAGATTTCATCTTCAGAAGGGCCACTAACTGGCGAGACTTGCGGGAGTTCTTGAGAAGGTGGGATTCCAGAGGCTGCTTGAGATGATGGAACACTCGGGGGCGGTTGAGACGAAAAGGATCGTGAAGGAGTTTGAGGAGGTAATGGAGGAGGCATTTGTGAAGGCAGTTGTGTAATTCCTTGGAGAGTCGCTGGTTTTGATAAGATAAAAGATTTAATTAAATTTAGTTCTTCTTCAAAGGCTTCCATTCGTTCTCTAAGTTCAAGTTCCCGTCGCTCGACCATCCCAATCGCATTAATCATCAGCATAACTATTTTCTCAACTTGATATTCATTCAGTAGTAATTCAGCTTCTTTTTGAACGCTCTCATCTACTAAAGGGGCTTGTTCTCCAGCCTTCTTAAGATAAACAAGCCTATTTGAAAGATCATCAATTCGCTCTTCTATTTTTAACTTCCGTTTTTGAAATTCCTCCAACCCTAACATTCCTATTGTAACCTTCTCACGCATTTCCTTCAGTAACTCAAAGGATTCAAATAACTCCTTCTTCAAGGAGGAGATAACCTTCTCAAGAGACCCCTCCTGGAGCAGATCTTTAATATATTTACTAATTTCCAAGGAAAATTCCTTCTCCAGCGAATTTATCAACTAAAAATGACTATATTTAATAACAATTAATAGTATTTCTAGCCATTTCTAAATAAAAATTTAAACTTAATTTAAAAATTAATAACTCGAATCATTAATAACTCGAGATTGAATAAAATCTTATAAGTTTTATTTAAACAATTAGAATTAATTCACTTTACTGAAGGTATGGGAATTATGGTTAAAATAAATAAGCGAGGACTTCCTCAAACCAGTTGAATATATTGAATAACCTAAACCCCTCGGAAAAAGCACTCCCGGAAGCCAGAAATGCGGACGGGATCAGCCAGAAGGCTGCGGGATTCCTTGGGGAATCTCGGGAGGCTGCTGGGTTCCAGCCCCTCGGAAGTATTCCTTCTGACGAAACATTAATTTAATGAGAACCTAATCTTTTCATTAATTAGTACTATTAATTGGAATTATTTGTATAATAAAAGCAGTCCTGAAATCTATGAAAGCGGACGGGATCAGCCTAGAGGTTGCGGGATTCCTTGGAGAATCCCGAGAGGCTGTTGGGTCCCAGCCATTCAGAAGTGTTACTTCTGATAAAACAATAATTTAATGAGGACCTTTGCATAATAAAGGTATGGGATGAACCATGGGCGAAGAAGACACGAAACAAGAAAACGCGACGCAAGGGAAAGAACGCAAAGAGGAGTTTCGAACCCTATCAGACATTGAAGTGAAACAGATTTACACGCCCTCCGATATTGAATTGGATTATCAAAGAGATTTGGGCGATCCAGGTTATTATCCCTGCACACGTGGGGTCTATGACACTATGTATCGTGGACGGCTTTGGACAATGCGGCAATTTGCAGGATTTGGCACCGCGGAAGATACGAATAAACGATTCAAATTCTTATTACAACATGGTGAGACAGGTTTAAGCACTGCCTTCGATTTTCCTACTTTATATGGACGCGATTCAGATGATCTACTGTCCTTAGGAGAAGTGGGAAAATGTGGTGTTGCGATCTCCTCATTAGCAGACATGGAGGTCCTATTTGATGGAATTCCACTTGATAAGGTTTCCACCAGCATGACCATCAATGGACCTGCGGCCATAATATGGGCCTTTTATTTGGCAAACGCGAAAAAACAAGGGATTGATTTTAAAGAACTGCGAGGGACGATTCAAAATGATATTTTGAAGGAATATATCGCCCAGAAATCTTGGATATTTCCACCGGAACCCTCTATGCGATTAATCATTGATACCTTTGAATACGGAACGAATCAGGTTCCGAATTGGAATACCATTTCTATTTCGGGCTACCACATCCGTGAAGCTGGTTCAACGGCAGTCCAAGAACTCGCCTTTACGCTTGCAGATGGGCTTGCCTATGTCGATGCAGCGATAGTCCGTGGTTTGAATATAGATGAGTTCGCACCACGTCTCTCATTTTTCTTCAATGCGCATAATAACTTCTTCGAAGAAATTGCGAAATACCGGGCAGCACGACGAATATGGGCGAAAGAGATGCAAAAGCGTGGGGCGGAGGATCCGCGCTCATTAAAAATGAGGTTTCATACCCAGACCGCCGGTTGTACCTTGACTTTTCAGCAACCCGAGAACAATGTCATTCGGACGACCCTCCAAGCCTTGGCTGCAATTCTAGGCGGTACCCAATCCCTACATACGAATTCTAAAGATGAGGCGCTGTGCCTCCCTACTCAAGATGCAGTTACCACCGCCCTCCGCACCCAGCAAATTATCGCCTTTGAAAGCGGAGTAACGGATACCATTGACCCCCTAGGCGGCTCCTATTACGTCGAATGGCTTACCACCAAGATGGAGGAAGAGACCTACAAATATTTTAGCAAGGTTGAGGAACAAGGCGGCGTCATTGAAAGTATCAAGCGGGGATTTTTCCAAAAAGAGATAGCCCGAGCTGCTTATAAATACCAGAGAGAGATTGAAATGAATAAACGGCAGGTTGTGGGAATCAATTGCTTCAGAACGGCAGAGGACGATGAGGTCAAAGTGCCTGTGCTTAAGATTGATCCAGAGGTCGAACGCAAACAGCATGAACGACTTGATGAATTGCGGACCACCCGTGATAATTCAGCAGTTCAAGCAGCCCTCCAAGCGCTGGAAGAGGCAGCACAAAATGAAAATACAAACCTTATGCCCTATTTAATTGATGCAGCGCTAACCTATGCCACCCTCGGCGAAATTCGTGAAACCCTAGAAAAAATATTCGGTACCTATAAGCAAATTGAGCCTTTCTAAGGAAAGAATATACTTTTAATTTTTAAAATCTTTTTTGAATTTCATTTTGGAGTGGCAGTTCGGTTTCTTTTCTCATCAAAGTAGAGAAGATAATTTTCCCCAACCAGATTTTTAATTTGCTCATGATATTCAGGTTTTTTCGTCTTTAACCATTTGAGAGCATGATAAATAGTCCAAATCAGGTTTTTCTGTTCCTTAGCATCTAATTGATCTTTTGACGCCAACCAAATTTCAATTAAATCGAGACACTTCTCTGGCATATATTTCGTCAGATCTTTTAGGTTATTTCCGACCGATTTCCGGACATAAATTGATGGATCATGATTTAAGATAGTAAGGATTTCAAGGACTTTGTCGTTCTTCGTTGGGTCCCGTAACCATTTTATCTCGCCTTTAGGGCGCAAGCTTTCGGATACCAATCGACGGATATTTTCATTGGGGTCGGAAGCCCATTTTTGTAATAATTGAAGAACACGCTCTTTTTGACTTTTCAAACCTGACAGGATAGGATGAATGGCGTTCTCTCGGATACCCCAAGTCTCATCGGTCGCCCAATATCTTATCTGTTCAATTGTGGATTCAAAGGAGTCCGAGGCTAAATTTGCAAGCAAGTGAATAGCAAGAACCATTAACCCTTCATCTTTTCCAGCTTTCTCGGTAAATTCTAATATAAATTGTATGAAAGAATCAGAAACTGATTTTTTCCCATCAATTTTAAAAACCTCAGTTTTTATATGATTATAAAGGTTTTTCGCCACAATTTTCGCAATATACACCATTCCTTTGCCTATTCTCTCTTTCTCTGGGATAATATCGTATTCCTGCTTCAAATATTGTTTAAGTGCCTCCGACTGCATGGGATTAAATGGCTCAAAATTCATTTGCCCTTGAATAAATTCCATCGCTCGTTTAGAGATTTCTGAGGCTGAACTTCTCGATACCATTTTTGCCTTAAACCTCTTTAGTTACTTCCTATATCAATAATCAACAATAGTTGGAATTTATATGAATTGAGAATATTCATGGAGAGGCACCTTATGGAAGAAGAAGAGAAACCTGAGAGTCCCCTCATCAAGTTTTTCCGAAATATTAGAGGTAGACCCTTGAAAGATTTTCCAGTACCACCTTTCACAAAATGGCTGAATGGTCGAGTAGTAGATATCAAACGAGGGGAAATAGAACTGGAATTTGATGTACGTGAAGAAATGGCCAATCCTACTGGAATTCTCCATGGAGGCATGCAATCAGCGATGCTTGATGATCTAATTGGAATCACTTGTGCCACTTTAGGTTATGAGGGATTTCTGATAAGCATTGATATGCATGTGGATTATCTTGGGAAAGTAAAGATCGGAGAAACAATCACTGGGAGGGGGTTTATTATTCGAGAAGGACGCAATATCGTGCATGCTATGGCTGAGCTTAAAAGTCAAGAAGGAAAATTAATAGCAACCGGGAATTCCAACCTTCTTATCACCCATTATAAACCAGATTATAGCAAATTTAAGTAGGTTTTTACTCTTTTTTAATATATCTTCCAATTTTTTGATTATTTGAGAAACAAGATTTTTATATACGAATGGCGGTTAAGTTAAAAAAAAGAAGGTCTAAAAAATGAGTGGATTAAAAATCGCTGGTGGAATACTAAGTCTGATTGGCGCTGCACTAGTTCTATTTATGCAGGTTGAATATTTATGGGTCCATCTGTTTAATTGGAGGTTAATAATCCTAATGATATTGCCGATAACAGCTTTAGTTGGTGGCATTCTTGCCCTCGTTGGAAAGAGAGCTGGTGGTGTCCTTGCATTAGTAGTGGGAGCAATATGGATAACAATAGCAATATTAGTTAATATTGATTTAGCAATGTCATGGATGGATTATCTTATGGTTCTTAGAGAGTTCTCATTCTTTTACGTATATCTAGATTTCACACTTTGGCACTATGTACTTATTGAAATCGTGCTTGTATTGGTCGGCGGCATCCTCGCAGTTGCTGGAGGCAAAGATTAAATTTTTTCCCCTTTTTTTTTAATAAAGTTCTTTTACCTTTTTTAATTAAGATAAACTATGATAATTGACGAATAATTTCATTAATATTTAAATCACTCTTAGTTTTCGGAAAATTTTCTTAGTCACATTTCTAATTTTAAATCTGCTGTATATTCAACTTCCATTTTTTGCATTTATTAAACTTGGTTGCTTTATTTCAATAAATCCTCTAGTAAAGATTCAGCTTGCTTTAAAGTGAATGGAAGCTCTGAACTTTGTATTATATTTCGGCGCTTCAAATTGTAGAATAATTGTCCGAGGAGGGGCATCCGCAACCTATGACTTATTAGAAGATCATGATCAGTCAGTAGGTCTTGGACAGACCGTTCTGCGACTACTTCGCCGTTATCTAGCAAAATGCACCTATCGACCAATTCAGGAAGCACATCTACATCGTGAGTAGCAATTATAATGGTTAGATTCTTTTGGCGGTAGTTCTGAATTATTTGAAGGATATCGACACAGCTTTCAGGATCCAGATTCGAAAAAGGTTCATCTAATAGAATTATCTCGGGGTTCATGGAGAGTATAGTGGCGAAGGCGGCTTTCTTTTTCTCTCCAAAACTTAAATAATGAGGAGGTTTATTTTTTAAGTGGATTAATCCGAGGCTTTCCAGCGTTTGGTTAACACGTCTGCTTATTTCCGCTTGGTCATATCCGAGATTGAAAGGGCCAAACGCCACATCTTCCCATAAAGTTGGACTAAAGAGTTGGTCATTGGGATTTTGGAAAACTAATCCCAATTTTCTCCGAAGCGTTTTTCTGGTCTTTTTCGTTAAAAACTGATTCAGGATTTGAATAGTACCCTGAGCCGGTTCAAAGAACCCCATCAACAGCATAAAAAAAGTGGATTTCCCCGCGCCATTCGGGCCTATTAATCCGACGCATTCACCTGCCTTTACTGAGAAACTGACATCCTTCAAGGCTAAAGTCTTATCAGGATAGTAATACGACAAGTGCTGAACATTAAGTGCATTTAAATGTAACACAGTCATTTCACCTCATTTCAAAGTAAATAAAAAAATGGAATGATTTGTAAGTTAATAAGAAAAATAACTGTAATGGCTAATAGAATAATAATAGCATAGAGAGTCGTGGCAAAATAACTAGATTTGTACTCTTTGGTGACTAAATCGCCTATATACCCCCGGGCCAGCATAGCCCAATAGATTTGTTCGCTTCTATCAATAGATCGCACCAGAAGTGTCCCAAATAGTTGTCCTAGGATTTTGAACCGTAGCCGAAATCCCAATGGGCGAAAACTCCGAGCGTCCTTCGCTTGGAGTAGGTGCATTAATTCCTCAATGAACAGAAATATGTATCGATATGTTAAAGAGAAGAGAATTAAAAAGATTCTGGGAATATGCAGGTGTTTCATAGCATGAATTAAATTCGCAAAAGGGGTCGTGTAAGTGAGAGTCATGACTGCCATAAGCGATAGCCAGACCCTTAAAATAAGAGAACTTGCTAATAAGACACCTTCCCATGTAATGATAATATTCACGCTGCCGATGGACCAGAGAGCCACAGCTTGTCCCGGTGTGAAAAAGAGAAGAGGGAGGGCAATCACAGCTGTGAAGATAATTATAAAGAATAGGGCTCGTACAAAGTAATATCTGAGTGGGATATGCGAGAAAACCATTATCCCGACAAGAACTATCATTAAGAGAAAATAAGGGATTATATGTGTGAAATTGATGTTGATAACAATGATTGTAATTACAATAGAAAATTTCACAATAGGATTCACTTGATGAATAGGTGAATTCAGACTCGAATATTTTTCAAAATAAACCAATTCCTTGAAGCGCTCTAAAATACTATTTAATTGAATCACATCCATTTTTTAAAAATTGAGAGGAGAAAAAGACATACTCTCGCATCATTTCTTACGAACTATGAGTTTTCCTAGGCCATACATAATAGCAAAAACGATGAAGATTCCGAGAATGCCTGATAAGAAGCTTGTAATCCATTCGTTAGCAATCCAAGGGATTTGGTATTCAGGAATGAGACCATTCCAGATATGATATAAGGGAGTGAATCCATATGCTTGAAATACGGTCTCTAGACAATCGGGTCCTGCAATATAGACCGGCACATAGAGAAAGAGGGCAAGAATGACTATTATAGCAATTAACCATTTCCATATAGTAATTTCTTTCATTACTCACCACCAGAGCTTCAGTTCAGCCGTTTTCGGAATTAAATCAGGCCGACTCCTTTGGAGATATAATACTATGGCTGAGGTGATCGCTGCCTCGCCTAAAGCAATGAAAATATACCAAATCAACATTGCCGGCACCGTCACTTCAATAGGATAGTGGAATAGTGAGGAAACTCCAAGTTCTATGCCGCAAATAAGCGCAGCAAAAATTATCGAAATATATGCCCCTGCAAAAGTACCGATATACAATCCTTTATTGTCATCCTTAATTTTCCGTATGCCATAATATACTAAATAACCAAATAGCGGCACAATTGCCATATTAAAAACATTGGCGGATAGCGCCACTAATCCTCCATCCTCAAAAATAAGTGCTTGAATAATTAAAACTGTGGAAATAGAGAGTAGAGCCTGAGCTGGAGAGAGTAGAATCGCAACTAAAACAAACCCTACGAGATGCCCACTCATTCCTCCAATAATTGGAAAGTTCAACATCTGCAAGACAAAGATCATTGCGGTCATAATCGCTAATAGGGGCAGTTTCGGCTCTTCCTCGTTTAATGTCTTCCTCGATTTCACAATTGCAGTAGCCCATGCTATGATTACAATGATCCAGAATGAAATGAGCATCCATAAATCTAGCACGCCATCGGGAATATGCATTTTCTGTACCTTAGTTTTTTTGACTTGAGTATTACTCAACCTATCAAAGGGTAGTACTCATATAAATATTACTCAGAACTATTGCCGTTATTACAGCATTAAAAAGAGATTTTACAGAAGAGAAAATTCCTAAAATTAGGTAATCATAATGCCAGGGGAGTAACAGGTATAAGTCATTACTGCCAAGTGATAGAAGGCATCTTCGACGCCTCTTCCATTTTTAGCGGAGGTTTCATAATAGGCTAATGCTCCAAGCACAGAGCATAATTTTAGGGCTTCGTCTTTTGCTACTTGACGTTCTGTCACACAGTCAATTTTGTTGCCGATAATGATGAAGGGGATAGCTCCAGCAAAATCATTTAAGTCAGTTTTCCATTTTATGATACTTATAAAGGAGTTGGGATCGGTTACGTCAAATACCAGAAAGGCTGTATTTGCTCCTTTTGCATATTGTTTCCTTAAATCGCTAAAGCGCTCTTGGCCTCCGATATCATAAACCATCAGGGAAATATTAGCATTATTATATAGTATTCTTTTTTCATAAACATTGTATCCAAGGGTGGCTATATAATTTTCCTCGAATTTATCATTTACAAATCGTTCTACTAAAGAGGTTTTGCCTACGCCCTCATTTCCAAATAGAATCAATTTATACCTCATCAATTTTTCGGGTAGCCACATTGTATCAACCATCTATTTTTTTAAAATGAATTTATGGCTATTACATGATCGTAAGGATATGGTCAAATATAAGATTAATTAATTTTAGGTAATTTTGTTCAAGTTTGCAAGCTTACAATGCAATCTTGCATATTTTAGGATTTAATAATTCATATTTTTTATGTGATAAAATTTTATATCATTTTGAAAAACTAATTATCAATGAGCCGTATAATAATCAATGTCGGTGAGGACCGAAAGAAAAAGATGAATCAATTAACTAAAGGTAAGAATGTGAAATTTAAGTCGTACAATGAGTTGGTACAAAGATTATTAGATGACGATCTTGAATCAGTTCAGTCAGATAATTCTCAAATACAAGACTTAGGTCCATATTCAATATATTTCGGCTCTAATAATTTTACTAAAAGATATTGAGAAATTATTGGTCTAGAAGGGATGCGTAAGGGATATTTATGAATTTAACTTTTCTAATTCCTCTGTCGGCAGCATTTGTTCTATTTTCCATTGCACTCTTCATCCTACGGGCATTATTTAAAACTAGACTGGTCACTCTAGTCTTTCTCGAAATTATTCCGCTAAGCTTTGGCTTTTGGATGGTGGACCGCACCATATCTGCTGTATCCCCTATATATATCGATTTCTATCGGTTTTCTAATCTTAGCTATATCTTAGCGCCCATGTTTTTAATGTACTTCATCGATTTAATTGCCAAAGGGAGATTTACCTGGAAAAGCATTACTTTTACCTTCTATAGCGGCTCTCTAACAATAGCAGCCCTTTTTTTAGATAAATATACGGTCGGGTACAATCCAAACTCTGGGTGGGTTCAGATCGCCTGGGACCAGCCCCTCTTCTATATTTTTCTATATCTTTATATTCTGTTCATCGTTTTAGTTTTATTACGCCATCTTTACATTGCTTATACCAATAATAAGGGGAAAACCAAACAATTAATGAAGCGAATCGTGGTGATTTTCACAATCTCCATCTTTGGAATTTTTATTTTGAATAGTTTGCGGTCCCTTCGCTTGATTGATTATCCTTATCTTAATAGCATGGATACACTGTTCTTCACACTTGGTTTTGGCATAATTTCGTGGTACTATCTCAAACGGCCTTATCTATTTCACCTCGATCTCTTAGATGTTCAGCTCTACGGCTTATTCGTATTCGATAATCATGGACCCTTGTTGTATTCCTATGAATTTCAAGCAGCCAGTCTAAAGAGTACCGACAAGGATTTATTTGTAGGAGCCCTTGCGGGCTTCGATACGCTTTTCCAGGAGGTGTTATCGGGGGATCAGCACTTGAAAGAGGTCCGACAAGAGTCAAATATTATTCTGCTGGAAAGCGGGAAGGGGATCACATTTGGGTTGGTGACAAACCATGGTTCACTAATGTCCCGAAATTGGCTCTATCAGTTTCGGGTTGCTTTTGAAAGAAATTTCAAAGAAGAATTGCGGCAATTCTTTACCACGCAACGTCTGGACTTCGAAACCAAACCTGACGCACTGGTGAAACAAATTTTTCTCCACACCTGAATGCTTGAAACGAAATGCGGGGGGGTTTTAACAAAAGATAGATTATATTTTTAGCGGAACTTAGGGGCATTATTGAAAGCTTCTTAGAAGAATTTAAATTCGATGTTAATCTAATTCCAGCCTGAGGAATGCGCTTTTTTCCATTCTTTAACCCAAGCCTCGAACCCGATTTCTAATACACGTTCATATATTTTGAGGTCAAAAAAAAATGTAGTATCTTTTTTAAGATATTGTGTTGCTTTATGGCGATTGACTATTTCTCTTACTTCTTTTTGCGCTGCTAATGGAAACGTTTTAGATTCTGTCACTAATTCATATCCATCATATAATTCATAATTTCTTGATAGAATAGATAGGCCATATTTTTCTGGCGAGTAAAATATAGGAGATCCAGGATAAGGGGCTAAGCAGGGAAATGAAAAATCGTCTATATTACTTGAGAATTTCATATTTTCCAACATCTGCTCTTTTGTTTGAGATGGAAGTCCGATAATAAAGGAAGATATAATTCGGTAATCCAATTCTTTTGCAACTTTCAATCCCTTTTGTATTTGATCGAAAGTTTGAGTCTTACCAATGGCGGCTAGAACTTGGTCATGGATGTCTTCAATACCTATTGTCATCCCCCAAGCATTAATTTTCCTTAAATCCCTCAGGATTTCTCGTTTAAGAGAATCGACCCTTGTCTCAAACATCCAATCTTTTAACTCAAGTTTTCGAGCCTTAATTTCTAGGGTTTCAGGAATTTATGGAAGAATTTATTGTAGGTATGGAAGTCAGGAATTTACGGAAGAATTTATTGTAGGTATGGAAGTCAGGAATTTACGGAAGAATTTATTGTAGTCCTGAAATATTGATTCTAGGGTTTTAGGAATTTACGGAAGAATTTATTGTAGGTATTCATGATCCGGACGTAAGAGTTGGAGCTGAGGATTTTGGTTTCGCGCAATTTGTGGGGTCGGTTGTTGGAACAAATTTGATATAAATGAAATTTCAGTTTTTATAGATTATGAGTTTTCGTGCTTGGAGCCCTTTTTCGAGTAGGTACCTTTGCGAGGAGATAATATCGCAAAGCATCATACAATAATTCAGGACTCACATCATCCAGCCCTGAATCAATATTACTTCCGCCAATAATTTGCAGCATAGGACCTCCTTGTATAACTATCAATTGTGCTTTTGTCTCCGTTCTTTTTTGCATCTTTTTATTCCAAATCTCTGCGTGATATTCAGGAACCGCTGGAGTTTCCGGTTTTTGCGGGGTTGATACGCCTAAAACACTTGCAACACCACTCAGGAGCGTATCCGCCGTTTTCGCAAGGCGGTTAAAATCGAACCCAAAGTCTTCCGTTGTCTTCTTTATTCGGTCCACGATCTCCTTCGCGGCGACTTCTCGCGCCTCCGACCGTAGAAATTGGTCCGTATCCTTCATCAGCTCGCGTGCCTTTCGCACACGCGGACCAAGTGCATCAAGAAATTTTCTTATCGGTGCATTGACCTTACGATAGTACAATTCTTTAACGCGACGTTCCTCTTCCGGTATAGTCTCAGGTTCAATGCGTCTAAGATCATATTTTAATGTTGAAATGGGTTGTTCGCCACTTCGACCAGTAATTTCCTTAAATGCCAACATTAATTTATCTAGACCGTATGTTAGCAAATCGCTTCCTAGCGTTAATTGAATCTCAGTTCGTAACTCGAGTTCTCCTTGGATCAGCTCTTCTAATTTTCTTGGTTTTGTTACGAGACGGAAACTCGTAACTCTGTCTTCTTCCACCTCTATTTCTAATTTATTCACCCCCTTACGCCTAATTGGTTCCAGAAATTTAAAGTCCATGCAGACCCTCGCATATTTTCATTCAATTAACTTTTAAAGTGGCTCAGAAGTTTCAATCTACAATTATAATTGTATTTATAAATTCATATATTTGACTTGGATTTAAAGGGGTAGAACCATTTGAAGCAAATTCAATTCAATCCAGAGCACGAGCGCAGCGATAAAAACTTCGATGAGGGAGAGAAGGGCGCCAATTTTGAGATAATTACGGATACTGATAGTAATTCCTTTAGCTTTAAGCACACTCATCCACATTAGAATGGCTAAAGAGCCAACGGGGAAGAAGTGCGGACCTAAATTATTTCCAATAATATTTGAGAAGACTAATCCTGTATGAGATTGATTGCCGGAAATTGTTGGGAATGCCTGCTTGACAGAAAATAATCCTAGCATAGTCATAGGCCAATTGTTCATGGCGCTGGCACCAAAGGTAACAATAAGACTAGGTACAAGAATTGAAAGGAATGAGGGTAAAGCAGATGATTTAACGAAGAGATAAGCAAAGAAATCGATTATACCAATATGTCTAAGTCCTTGAACGACCAAGAAAATGCCTATCATGAAGGCAAGGATATCCCAATTCACTTTTTTTAAAATAAAGGCGATGCCCTTCCGTTCCTCTGGCTCCTTGATCGTTTTTTTATAAGTTAAAAAATAGAATAGCAGGAGAGAGAGCGCACCTAAACAAATGACAAAGGAAACATAGATGTGGGTCAGAGAGGTAATAACATAACCAATATCAATAAGGACCAAGGTTACAAAACTCGCTTTCAACCAAAGCGGGCGGATGATGGGGCCACTTTTCATGAGGGCTTCTATTGGCTCCATGGAATAGGAGCGAGGAATTTTCTTTCGGAAAAAAAGAAAAACGACTGCAAGACTGGCACCGATTGTCGCAGCAGAGACAAGACCCATCATAAAGAGGTGATCAAGAAAGCTGTAGTGAAAGAAATCAGCGCTGACAATATTGACAGGATTGCTAGTGATCAGAGGCATAGCGGCGGTGTCTGCGATGAGTCCAGCGCCGAAAAGATAGGCTAAACTCCCCGCTTTATCAGTTTTTAATTCGCGTATTATTTCAACTACTATAGGAGTCAAAATAAGGATAGCGCTATCATTAGCAAAAAGTATACTGACAGCGGCAGTCAGTAAGGCTACGTAAAAATAAAGACGAATGCCGTGTCCTCGGGCCATTAACGCGACTTTCAATGCAGCCCAGCGAAAAAAACCGATTACATCCAAAGTAATAGAAAGCATTACAATCCCAATAAAGGCAAGAGCAGCATCCCATATGACCGTCAATGAAGTAAGTGCATCTTGAGGGCTTACTGTTCCTAAAAGCAATGAAGCCACCGCCCCAATTCCTGCTGCCAGCCCTAAATTTATCTTTCGAGGGCGCACAATAATCAGGAATAAGGTAACCACAAAAATGACTAAGGACGCAATTAGAAGATAGACCATGCCCATATCACGCTCTAAATAACAGACGATTTCTTTAAAATCCTTTAAAGATGTTGTATAAACAATTTGGATTTTTTTGTTGTATATGAAACATAATATTTAAAGAGAATGATGAGCGAATCAAAGATAATAAAATTAGCGAAGAGAATAAATGAACAATAATGATATTAGGTGAACAAAAATGCAAGGTAAGTATAGGGCATACATTTTACTACGCTTATCAAATGTCGGAAAGGAATGGGAAGTAGTGGATCGGATCAAGGAGATGTTTTCTAGGGAATTAGTAACATATGCGGTGCCAGTCTATGGCGCATGGGACGTGACCGTTGAGGTAGCCTATGACCAGCTCAATGAATTAGACACGATTGTGACCACGATTCGTGAGGATGAAGTGTTGAAAGCCGCACTTGAAGAGACCACTACCATGGTTGGCGCACGAGCAACATATCCATGGGAATAAAAAATTTAATAATTTAAGGAATTGTTCCTTTAATTTTTCTTTTTTGTTCCTTGGGAGTATTCCTTCCCGTAATTTATATAATTTTTAAACCTAAAAAAGTGACATTCAAACAATAAATTTTAAACTTAAAAAATGAAAATCAAACAAGGAAAGTTGCAGAGCGATTCACAAGCTTAGGAAATGAAAAAGAATACACGCAAAAGAATCAGAATTTGGTGATTAGAATGAATGAGAAGACAGCGAGTTTTGTACCAAATCCAGAGGATGTGAAGCTATGTGTGCTATTATATTCCGGAGGGTTGGACACCTCATGTATGTTGAAATGGATTCAAGAGACCTATGGGTGTGAAATGATCACGGTCACCTTGGATGTGGGACAAGAGAAGGATTATGATAAGATAGAAGAGAAGGCGCTCAATTTAGGAGTGAAAAAGCATTATACCATAGATGCCAAGGAAGAGTTTGCGAAGGATTTCGTATTCCCTGCATTGAAAGCAAACGCATTATACCAAAAGGTGTATCCATTATGCGCATCCTTATCGCGCCCACTCATTGCGATGAAAGGGGTCGAAATTGCGAAGAAGGAAAATGCGGATACCATAGCCCATGGCTGCACAGGGAAGGGGAATGATCAAGTGCGGTTTGTGAATACTATCCTTTCATTAGAGCCGAATATGAAAATTTTAGCGCCTGTTATTGAGTGGGGAATGTCTCGAGAAGAGGAGATCGCATATGCACAAAAGAATGGGATCCCAATCCCAGTAGATTATGATTCCCCATACAGTATTGATGAAAATCTTTGGGGTCGTTCCATTGAGAGTGGGTTAATCGAATATCCGGAGAATGAATGCCCCGAAGATGCCTTTAAATGGACCGTAGCTCCCGAAAAAGCCCCTGATAGTCCAGAATATATCACTATTACCTTTGAGAAAGGAGAGCCAATTACTTTGAATGAGGA
>Ga0315310_10000307_pt1 | contig 31385 bp, 32 predicted proteins | sample TDP5_MG_FD_203630 | JGI IMG/M metagenome (GOLD analysis project Ga0315310, IMG submission 203630) | Freshwater sediment microbial communities from Lake Towuti, South Sulawesi, Indonesia - TDP5 | ecosystem: Environmental > Aquatic > Freshwater > Lake > Sediment | place: Indonesia: South Sulawesi...
AACTTCAAGGGAACATCGTCTCTATCAAAGTTCATTTCTCATCAGGGACTACGGATTCAAAGCAGACTCTTTTGCGCCTATAGTTGACGATGAAGGCTTCCTGCCCAACACGGATCCTAAGTTGGCGTTGGCTAAAGCAAACAGCGACATGTTTCCAATAGACCTAAACACGGCCACATATTTCGAAATGGTTCAAATCCCCCGTGTTGGACCCTTGACAGCGAAGAAAATATTGAAGGCGAGAGAAGGCTTCAAAATCAGGTGTTCAGCCGACCTTGAACGAATCGTTGGCGCCAACCTGACTCGAAAGATAAGCCCATACGTAGACTTGAAGGACAAGAGATTGACAGATTTTCTAAAAAGGAAAGTAAATAAGGATAATCTGCAATAAATACCCGAAACAACGTAAGAATTCAATAGTCAACGTGGTGCTCGGTTGAACAAAAAGTCGCTCTCCTTGCTACTCGTGTTTGCTCTGCTTATTTTGTCAACCATGGCTTTGTCCATCTTTAATCTCAAAGCCGCATACGCACAAGACCTATCCTCAACCATAGACGTTAAGGTGGATCACAAAATAATAGTTCATGACGGCGGGCTTGTAACAATAAATGACACAGTCACGTTGTCAAAAAAATCGGGTGAACAACCTCAGCCACTGCAGGATTTCCAAACTGGCTTCCCATACAAATACAAATTCAATCTTTACCATATTTCCGCCTACGACTCTCAAGAACCCAAGCAGGCGTTAGCGCTTGACTTGGACACTGGACTAGGAACTGCAGGTTTCTACGGAGTCAAGATACACTTTAGGAATGAGGTAAATTTAAGTAATGTAGAATCGTACAGTTTCACTTTAGTCTCTGAATTTTCTGATCTAATAACTGCGAGACTCCCAGCGAGTGAGGGGTTCGACCTTGATCTTCCTGTGTATCCGAGTCTGGCTCAAGAGGTTTCCTCGTGCAAGACGACCTTAATTCTGCCATCAGACGCCAATATTATTAGTAGTGCTCATCCCTTTAATCAGACAACGAGTGGAGTTTTCACGCTTCCCCTGAAAGAGCCGCTAGACGCCTTTACTTCCGAGACGGACACAATAAATTTCACGCCGATTGATACCTTAAGTCTGCTAGAAGTCAATGAAGTTAAGCGAGACATAGTGTTAGACGAATGGAATGAACTTTTTGTTTCTGATCTCTACACCATAACCAACAAGGCTACAAATGAGACATCAACGCTCTGGGTGCCGTTGCCTCAAAACGCCTCTGATGTCAATGCAAAAGATGACCTAGGAAACGAACTTACATTTACCACTAAAAGTGTTAGTGGTGCAATCAAAGCAACTATAACCTTAAAAACTGCCATCCAGCAAAACCAAACCGCCTATGTTTTAGTTGCATTCAAGCTTCCTTGGAATCAGATTCGTGAAAGCGGATGGAGTGACTTTAGTTTGAACTTGGAGCTTTTTAAACCCATGAATTTGACGGTGAGAAAGTTGACAGTAAGCATAGATTTGCCAGAAGGCGCGAAGTTTACGGGGTTTCAATCCTCAAATGAAGCAATACAGCCGAATATAGTGCAGACGGGCATCTATAAAGAAACGCCGACTTTTACGTTGAGCAATGTCTCGTCCTATCAGGACCTCGATTTTACAGTCAAGTATAGTCTCGTAATTTTTTGGTCTTCTTTTCGCCCTACTCTATGGACTGGAGCACTAGTAGCCGTTATTGCAGCTGTAGCCTTCCTCTGGCAAATTCGAAGAGTACCAGTATCCGTTCCGACGGCGCTTCCAATCCGTTCTGAGGAACTTAGAAACTACGTGAGAACTTATGAAGAAGAAAGAAAAATTCTGCAGGAGCGCGAATCCTTGGAAGTACAGGCGCGAAAGGGCAAGATTCCGAGAAGACTTTACAGAGTGCGAAGCAGAACGTTGGAAAGTCGCCTCTCGGTGCTTTCTAGAGACTTAGCCACGTTGCGAGAGAAGATTCGAGCGGCTGGTCCACGATACGCTGAGATGATGCGGCAGATTGAGGTTGCTGAGACAGAGTTACAAGGGGTGGAAGCCGATATCAGAAGAACCGAAGTTCGCTACAGAAGGGGAGAAATCTCGGCAGCCGCTTATCACAAGCTCTTAGAGGACTCTTACAGACGGAGAGACAGAGCCAAGACAAACATTGACGGAGTCTTGCTGAGGCTCAGAGAGGAAATAAGTTAGACTTAAACATAGATAATTCATAAAAGGTAAAGACACCCCCGTAATTTCTCTTTTCTCGGTTATTGGTTTGGGAGTACTCTGAGACTTCTCCTGCGTTCATTGATTTCAAATGTAAACACTTTTATTCTAGACTATTTATTTGATTAGAATCTTAAAAAAACATTGAGGCGCAAGTCATGGTTGAAATCAAGATTGACAACGACAAATGCGACGGATGTGGAACGTGCAAAGACATATGCCCTGTAAACGTCTTCGAAATCGTCGACGGCAAATCCAAGGTTGTAAACCTCAGTGAGTGTCTCATCTGCAGAGCCTGCGAGGTTCAGTGTCCAAACAGCGCCATTCAGGTAATCGAATAAGCTACAAGACAGAGCATTTTACAGTTGCCAAAAAGCGGACTGAATTCGTCTAACGTTGCTTAAGACTTGTTCGGCGTTTTTGCGTGTTCTCGGATTCGCCACTGGACTATTATCTCGAATTTTATATGGGATTCCAACCATTCTTGCAATAGCAGAAGTCACCATTTTTCCCAGAAAATTGAGGTTATAACCACCTTCTAAGGCAACTACAAGTCTCCCGTTGCAGAGTTGCGACGCCAGACTCAAGATTTTGGAGAAGACTTCCGAATAACCCTGCACAGATAGGGAAAGACTACCCACGGGATCTGTATGGTGTCCGTCGAAGCCTGCAGAGACCAAAATGAACTGAGGCCTATACTGTTGAATAATGGGCGCTGCGATTTGGTCAAAGCCTTGATGGTAAAGTCGATCATCAACTCTCAGCGGAAAAGGAACATTAACAGAGTAGCCTAGTCCTTCTCCCTCGCCTGTCTCGTCCATGAAACCTGTTCCTGGGAAACCCCTCGGGTCCTGATGCAAACTCACGTAGAGCACCTTGTTTGTGTCGTAAAAGATCTCTTGTGTTCCATTTCCATGATGCGCATCAATGTCGAGGATTAACACACGCTTGAGACCCAAGCTGCGAAGAATGTGGGCAGCAGCTATGGCAATGTTATTGAAGAGGCAGAAACCGAGAGCATAATAAGGACCAGCGTGATGCCCAGGAGGACGGACTAAAGCAAAAGCGTTCCGAGCCTTACCGCTAGCAACCAAGTTGACGGCGTGAAGTACTCCTCCAGCCGCCAGAAACGCCACCTTACAGCTTTCGACGCTTACCACTGTGTCGCCGAGGTCTAGTAGTCCGCCTCCGATGGCGCAAGTTCGCTGAACCAATTCGATGTAGTCAGGTTCGTGGACGAGTTCTAGGTCTTTCAGCTTGGCTGGCTTAGGAGTCAAAATCGAACACTTTCTGGTCTTAAGAAGACCGCTTCTGTTCAGTTCTTGCATGATTACTCGTAAACGGTCTGAAGCCTCAGGGTGATCGGGTCCAGTGTCATGGTCTAAATATTTAGGTGTATACACAACCGCTGTGTTCATTGTTCACCCTTCCAATTGGGATAAATCTCTCCAAAGACTTTTTGGATGTAATCCCGCTGGGTCAATCCTCTCCTTCGGGCTAGTTCTCTCAAAGCTCTGTCAACGCCAGTTGCGTATTGAACAGCCTTTTTGGTTCGCTCCACGATGAACTCTGGCATGCCTAGGTTTTTGGCGACACTGCGCAAGACTCTCTTTCGAAGAGGATCATCAACTGAATCTATTTTTAGATTGAATGGTAGACTCAAAGCAAAGCGAACAACTTCACGGTCAACGTAGGGTAGACGTAACTCAACCTTGTGGAAGGCACAGACTGGGCTGTCTCGTTGAAAATTCGTCTTGTACGACACAACAAAATCATGAAACATGGCTTTTTGCACCGCTCCGACGCCACTGCTCCTGTATTCTGCGAGGTATCTGTGGTAGCCTCCAAACAGTTCATCGGCGCCTTGCCCAGCCAGCAGGACGCGGCAACCAATTTTGGAGGCAACTTCAGCCGCCCAAAAAAGCGGGATGGCGACGCCGACTTTCATCACGTCTGGTTCTTCAATCAGCCGCAAAACTTTTTCTAAAACATTTTCAACGTCAGCTATAGTGTACGTTTGAAGGCGAAGAGGCAGTTTCAAGGACTCGGCCGCTTTTTCAGCGAGCACTAGTTCGGGTTGACCCTTCAAACCCACAGTGACGAGATTTACCTTCAATGCACAACTTCTGGCCAAAACAGCCAAAACAGTACTATCCAAGCCACCTGAAAAAGCCACCGCAACCTCATGTACGTCTGAGACTCTTTCCATGGTGGATTTCCGCAGAAGGTTTTGAAGACGGCTTGCGGCTTTCTCCATGCTCATTATTTTTTGAGGAGGCTGCTTTACAGTGACAACGGGAGTGAAGTCAAAGCCACTGGCGTTTATCACTGCTAGGTTTCCAGGTGGAAACGATTTCGCACTTGTTATTCCAAGCGTCCACAAAGCCTTGCGCTCCGACGCCAAAGCGCAGAATGACTCGTTTTCACCATAAAAAAGAGGCTCCGTTCCAAACGAGTCTCGCCCAGCCAAAATCTTTTCTGGCAAAGCGACGGCAAAAACATACGAGCCGTCGAATTTTCTGATGACGCCCTTTGCGCCTTTCTGAAAGTCTGGTTTAAGGCAACGTGCAACTTCGTGGATGTCGGAAGTTTTGGAGGAAAGAAAAAGGTGCCCTTCAAGGACCACTGTGTAATTTTTTTCTGGCAAGACAGCCTGATGCCTTTCTCTTGAAAAGCTGAGCGAAGAATTGTGACCTATTGCTACGTTTGAAGCCAATTTTTGTGTTTGGAGTTCGTTGAGAGATTTACCTGTGACTGTTGAGGTGGGCGTTGCAACGTGAAAGACGTCGGCTCCTCGATGCGTCAACTGCGCAAGCATGAGAAGAACAGTTGAAACCGCGTCTTCACCGCGCTTGTTTAAGGCAGCAGCTATTCCGCCCACGTTTATGAACTCCTTGCGTTAAGATAGGTGAAATCCTGCGCGAGGCTTTAACATTTTGTAACATCTGCACAACTGTAAACGTTATCTTTACAAACCCACATCCATACTCTATTCAGTGCTGGAGGAGGAAAAAACAGATTGCCCATCCTTCCAATCGACACGGGACGCTACGGCACACCCGAGATGCGCAGAATCTTCGAGGAAGAAAACCGCATACAAAAAATGCTCGACGTGGAAGCTTCCTTAGCGTGGGCACACGCCGAAGTTGGCGACATCCCACGAAAAGACGCAGAAAAAATCGCAGAAACCGCCAATACGAAGCGGGTCAAGCTCAGTCGCATCAAAGAGATTGAACGGGAAATAAAGCACGACGTTATGGCGTTGGTTAAAGCATTAGCCGAGGCTTCTGGACCGAGCGGAGCCTACGTGCATTTAGGAGCCACCAGTTCAGATGTTGTTGACACCGCTACAGCACTTCAACTTAAAGAAGCATCGGACCTAATCGAGAAGAGACTAAACGACCTTGAGAAAACATTGCTGGATAAGGCTGAGAAACACAAACACACCATAATGATGGGCAGAACCCACGGGCAACACGCCTTACCAATCACTTTAGGGTTCAAATTTGCGGTTTGGACCAGAGAAAACGCCAGACACATAGAACGACTGCGCCAGTGCCGTGAACGTTTGTTGGTTGGCAAGATGAGTGGCGCTGTTGGAACTCAGGCTGGATTGGGTCCAAACGCCTTAAGGATTCAAGAGTTGGTTATGAAAAGGTTAGGGTTGAAATCAGCCGATATTTCCACCCAGATTGTTCAGAGAGACTTATACGCCGAGTTTCTGTGTTTGCTCTCTGTCATCGCCTCAACTTTGGACAAGATTGCCACGGAGGTTCGAGAGCTTCAGCGAACCGAGATAGGCGAAGTTGCTGAACCATTCGAGAGAGCCAGGCAGGTAGGCAGTTCAACCATGCCTCACAAGCGCAACCCAGAACTGTGCGAACGAGTCTGCGGACTTGCAAAGATGGTGCGCAGCTTGGTTGTTCCAGCCTTGGAAAACGTTCCAACGTGGCATGAACGAGATTTGACGCAGTCTTCAGCGGAGAGGTTCATTATTCCTGAGGCCTGCATTCTCGCAGAGTATATACTCACTCTTATGAATAATATTTTAGCCAATCTGTGGATTAACCCGCAAAAAATGCGCTACAACATAGAGTTGACGCAGGGACGCGCCTTGTCAGAGGCTGTAATGATAGCCTTGGTCAAGAAGGGAATGAACCGCCAAAAAGCCCACGAGCTTCTCCGAAACCTAACCATTCAGAGCGAGGCTGAAAAACAACCCTTCAAAAAAACTCTGCTCCAAAACAAAACTGTACGAGAAAAGTTGAGCCAAAAAGAAATCGAAAAAGCGCTGAACCCAAAGAATTATTTAGGCACAGCAATGAAGCAAGTTGAACTTGTAATTAAGAAGACTAAACAAGAGAGAAAAGCCAGAGGATTAATCAAATAGAAAATTATGGTAAAGATGTTCTTTGACGAGAAAAGCTGGACCATGCTTCTATGTTTACTCATAGCTATTTCAGACCTTTGAATGTATGTGCAGTTCAGCTTTAAAACAAAAAAAGGGATGATTTCGTCAATTGAATTATTAAACTGACTCCATGAGAGTTTCTGTGCTTTTGGTCTCTGGGATGGCATTCACTCTAGCTGTTAGAGCGCTTAAAGCTTCATAGGTTCGAGCTTCAGCTAAAGCCACTATGTCGTATCTCCCGAAAACGAAGTAAACGCTCTTTATCTGTCGAAACTTCTTTACGGCTCTCAAGACGGCGGCTCCCTTCCCGGGAGTGACCCTGATCAATATGCACGATTGCATTTTCCTTGATGCCTCCTAGAAGCCAATGAGCGTCTCGGTTGCTTTGACTCCCGGTAACCCGTGAAGCTTCAACGCTATTTTACCAAGCGCCTTAGGGTCAACGACCTCTATCTCCGCGATTGCATCCCATCGCCCATGAACTCCAAAAGCTCTTTTCACACCCTTAATCTTCTTTAATTCCTCTGCAACGGCTTTAGACTTGCCAGCTTGGCAGCAAACCAATATACAAGCTACTACCATTTTTCATTTACACCAGCTTAGAATTCAGAGTTAATTTGTATGCTTTTCTGCTATTTAGATTTTGTTTTCAATGTTCAAGCTCCGTTGCGCTTAAGGTTTCTGCTCTTCAGCCGCCCATAGTTGGTTCTAAAACCTTAACACAATGTCCATTCGAGAAAAGCCTCCTAACTCGCTGTTGCCAGCAAAACCAGCGCCAACAACTGGTGCTTTATAGATTCACCCTGAAATCAATATTCGGTTAGGGCTCGTTGTTCCCATTCTTCACCCTTTTTCAGTTTCTTCCACTCTTCAGCCTTAATGAAACCGCCCACTTGATCCTTAATTTTCTTAGCCAGTTTAGGTCCGATTAATGGTAGGCTGGTCAACTGTTCAATCGGCGCCTTCTTTAAGTCGTCAAGCGTCTTCAAACCAGCATTGTGGAGTATGCGTGCACGGACCCTACCTATACCTTCCAGTCTTGTAAGAGGTAGTAGTTCAGCTTTGACGCCTTTCTCAATGCGTTCCATAACCGTGTCCAATAAGCGCAGAATATCCTTGTGCTCGAAGAGCCTGCCCAACTCATGCGAGGCGTATAGGAGCCAACGTGCTGAATCGATGACACGGTACAAGTCACCCGGTTGCACCCGAAACTGCTCAATCATCTGCTCCTCAGTAGTTTCTTCAATCCAAGCGTGCAACACCCAAGCCATCTTCGCTTCGCCCAAAAAATCTTCATAAGCAATGCGGTCTTCCCACTGGTCTGGTACATCGAACATAAACTCGCTTCGATGCTGATCCACAAACAAGGCGAGTTCATCGATTTCGCTGGAGTATGGACGCAACCGAGGAAACATATCAGGCGTGTGAGCAATCATTTGGAGAAAACTCAAGTCAGTCAAGACGGGTGCACGCTTCTGCAACGCGTCTCTTATGATAACGCCTGAAACAGGGTCAATGTACAACTCGCTTATCCTGCGTCCAAATCTTGTGGCAAAAATGTTGTCTCCGCTGACCTCAATCATCTTTTCGTTATAGAGAAACTTCAGAATCTTGACAATAACCGCCTTGATCGCTCTTGGGTCATACTGATAAGCGTAGAACGTTTTTCCAAAGAAATCATAAATGCCCTGTTCAGTGTGCGCGAAATCAGCGGCAATTGTAGCCAAAACATGACCACGCAAGATGCGTTCCACGGCTAGTTTCGACCAGATGCGTTCCGGCTGAGCCAACACATAACTTTCCATCAAGTAGTCGCGTTCATCCTCAGTTTTGGCTATGAGCAACGCCTCACCAATCTTGTCGTATCTTGGTCTGCCCGCTCTGCCAGCCATCTGCTTGTACTCGAGAACGGTTATCGGATAATAACCATACCCAGGCTCGTAACGCCGATAGTCATGGATAATCACCATTCTAGCGGGCAAGTTGACACCGAAAGCCAGCGTAGGTGTAGCGGTTAAGACCTTTATCTTTCCTTCCCTAAACGCGTTCTCAATCAGTCTGCGATGAGTGCCACCTAGACCCGCATGGTGAAAGGCTGTTCCACGTTTCGTCAGTTCAGTTAAGAGCTCACTAACTCGTGTTCGTTCTCCAGCCGCGCCTATTTCTTCACTTAGGCGTGCCAAGGTGCGTTTCATAGGCTTGGACAAGAGCCCCTCAACCTCTGACGACGCTCTCTTTGCTAGGCTGACCGAATTTTTCCTAGTCGCCGCAAAAATGAGCGCTTGCCCGCCAGTTTTGATGGTGTTTAAGGCGAGGTTTATGGCTGGATTGGCAGAGTGCTTCTCAATTTTTGTGGCGCCTCCGTCCTTGAACTGAACCTCGTTTTGGAGGAGCACACCCTCTTTTAAGACGATTGGACGCCACTCTGTTGTTATGGACTCTGCCTTCAGCCACTCGGCTGCCTCCTCAGCGTTCTTCACGGTGGCGCTGAGGGCTAAGAGTTGGGCGTCTGGGTTGATTTGCATTAGTCGGGCGAGCACAACCTCGAGCGTTGGTCCGCGTTCAGCGTCGTTTAGGAGGTGGACTTCGTCAGCGATTACGAGAGAGACTTCGTCCACCCATTTGGCTCTGTGCCTCAACAAAGAGTCTGCCTTTTCATTCGTTGTGATGATGATGTCGTATCGTTCGAGCCAAGGGTCGCTGCTGTCGAAGTCACCCGTGCTGATGCCTACACTGATTTTTCTTCCGCTTCTCTTCTTGATAGCCGTGTATTTTTTGAATTCAGCGTATTTCTCGTTGGCTAAGGCGCGCAGAGGTGTCAAGTAGAGGACCTTGCCATCCTTTTCCAATATATGTTTGAGGGCACAGAACTCGGCTACAAGAGTTTTACCAGACGCGGTGGGACTTGCCAAAACCAGGTTTTTGCCCTCTAACGCACCAGCCTTGATGGCTTCCTCTTGAGGCGGATACAGCTCAGTTATTCCCGAATTGATAATGACTTGTTTGGCCGAGTTGGGCACGGGTAGGTCTTCGACTCTCAAGTGCTTGCGCCTTTCTTGTGGCTAGGTCTTTTTCAGGTAACCTTCTCTCGGCGAATATATTGTGCCTTCTTTAATCAACTGTCCGATTAGGCGTTCGGCTTCCATAGCGTTGATTTCGTGTTCAGTCTCAAGTCTTTGCAAGAGCGTTGCTTTCTCCACCATGCCTGTCTCTTTTTCCATCTCAATTATTTTGCCCAATATGACTTGAAGTCTGTCGCGCACGCTTTTAGGTCTGCCAGTCATTATGATATCAATGTCTTGCTTGCCAGAAGTAACATCGATGCCGACTTCTTTCAGCGACATTCCCATGATTCTGATGGCTGCTTCCGCATCTTCGGCTAGAATCTCCTTTCTGAAGGCTACACGGGCTCGGGCTTCAGCCAATCGAACAAGCGATTCGAGTTGGCGGGCGGTTATGGCTATGGGCGTTCCTTCTGTCTCGCTTGCTGAACGCATTTCCAGGTAGAAGTCTTTCAGACGCGTCAGAGCTTCCTCGGTTAGTTGAGGCTTGATGTTTTTGGTGTAGCTGATGTATTTTCGCAGTAAACTCGGTGGAATAGGAGACTCTTCAGGCGTGGTTCCTCTCTTGTGAAGGTCGAGTATGTGCTCCGTCATCTTGGTGTCGGCTTCCTTCTCTGGAACGTCTCTCAACACGAAAATAAGGTCGAATCTGGACAAGATGGTGACAGGCAGGGCTATGTTTTCGGCAACGGTGCGGTATGGTTCATACCTGCCTAAGGCTGGGTTTGCTGCGGCTAGGAGAGCGGTTCGTGCGTTTAACGTGGCTACTATGCCTCCCTTTGCCACTGAAACCGTGTGTTGCTCCATGGCTTCGTGGATGGCCACTCTGTCTTCTGGGCGCATCTTGTCGATTTCGTCTATGCATGCGACGCCTTTGTCGGCGAGCACGAGGGCTCCTGCCTCGAGGGTCATTCCGCCGCCCCGTTCGCGGAGCACGGCTGCAGTTAAACCAGCGGCGGTTGTTCCTCTTCCAGACGTGTACAGTCCGCGCGGTGCGATTCTTGCCACGTATTGGAGTAGTTGGGACTTGGCGGTTCCTGGGTCGCCGATTAAGAGGACGTTTAGGTCTCCTCGTATTGTGATGTCGGGAAGTTGTTTGAGTACAGCCCCGAAGAGTAGGTACATTATGGCTTCTTTGATGTGTTCATAGCCGTAGATTGATGGCGCGATTGAACGGATGACCTTGCGGTGTACCCACGGGTCTCGGGCTAACTCGAGAATTTTCTTTTCTTCTTCAGGTGAAACTATGGCGGCTTCTGGCTCCTTGCTTAAAACGTCGATGTAGTTTGCATCCAAGTGTAGCCTGAAAATACGTGACTTCCCAAGCCCAGGAAGCGTCGGAGCAATTGCACGGACAACGCCAACAACAGCCACGTGATCGCCTGGTCTAGCGATGTCGGCGAGGTCTCTTCCCGCGAGTTGGATGTTGAGCCAGCGTGGTAGCTGTCCGGGTGGTAGATCTTCAGGTCGCTCTTGGATTCGGATTCGTTGGAAGTCGATGAAGGTGGATTCTTCTTGGACGAAGTCGAAGGTTTTGTTTTTGCAGGTTGGGTCTGCGCAGGCTAGTGGTGTTCGTAGGAATGGAGTCGTTTGGTCGACGTATTGGATGTTCTCGCAGCGTTTGCACTTGAACGCTGCTTTCATAACCATTGGGTTGACTGGTGAAGACCTTACGATGATTCCCTCAACCATGACGAGGTTTCCAAGGTTAGCTGAGCCAAGCGTGCGTAGTGGTTCAGTTGTGGTCAGGCCCTTGAACCGGACAATTATTCTTTGGATTTCTTCAGCGATTTCTGCGGCGTATTCTGGTGCTTCTATTTGTAGTTGGGCGTATGCTGCTTTGTCTGCGTGTTTCGTGTATGTGTCTGGGCTTTCGACTAGGTTTTGGGCGAAGTCTTTGTCGGCTGTTAGGAGGTCTTCGAAGTCTACGGTTAGTGATGTTGTGCCTGAGATGGCTAGTTGTGATATGCGTTTGCGGTATTTGCCTGATTTGAGGAAGTCTTGGAAGCGTTGTTGTGGGTCGGTTGTGATTGTTTCTTCGGTCATGTTTCATCTGTCACCTTTAGGATTTTTGTTTTCCACTCGTCTATAATTGTGTGTAGGCGTGTATAGAGTGTGCGTTCTTCTTGGGCTAGGTCTTTTAGTGTTTGGTTTGTTTGTTCGGGTGAGGAGGCTAGTGATACGATTTTTCTTAGGCGTATGTTGACTATGTCGTGGGATAGGCGCATTACTTTTTCGTATTCTCTTAGTTTGTCTGGGTTGCCTATGGCGCCTTTTTTCAGGTCTGTTAGGTATCGTCTTAGTTTGGGGTAGAAGTCTTCTTGTATGGGTGACAGTTGCCTTGCTTGTTGTATGCTTTCTTTCCAGCTTATTTTGTGTAGTTTGACTGAGTCTAGTGTTTCTTCTTCTCTCAGCCTTGCTATGCCTGCTCTTTCGAGTTCGTGGGCTATCCAGTACTTGACTTCGTATTCTTTTCCTTCTTCGTATGGTCCTATTTTTAATCCTGCTAGTTGGATTTCTGGGCATGGGCGGTTGATTATTATTTTGACGGGTGAGTTTTCAAATATGAAGTCTGTGGTTTGGATGGGTGAGGCTGATTTATGGGTGTGAGTCAACATGAGTTTATACTCTCCTTCTCTCTATGAGAAAGACTGTCTAGAACAAAAGTGTGTTTTTGAGATTTAAACGTAACAGTGGAAATAGAGGTGGATAGATTAGGAAACAGGTTTTGTGTGTTTAGGTGCGCCTAGGAGGGAGGGTTATGCCCCTCCTCCCCCTAGAGCCCCCCCTACCCATATCACCTTCAATCTCCACTATTATAACATCAACTTCTAACCCCATCGAGAAACCACTTTTATACCTTGTGCGCACATGCGCAAACACAAAGCACTCCAAGAACAAAAAACAACGAAAAAACTAACCTTCAACTACATACCTATATGAAACATATTTCCCAGCACTTGGACTGTCACGTGTAACCTTAACTAAATCGCCTGGTTTGGCACCTATCGCCTTCACAGCCGGGTCGGAAGCCTTCAACCGTGGCAACTGATAGGGCTGCACCCTGTACTCACTCAAGATTTTCTCCCTCTCCTCTGAAGTTGCAATCTCGTGTTTAGGAACCAACACGTGTTCGTAAATGTTGAAAGAGGGAAAGATGCGTGGAATCAACTCGATGCCTCGCCTCCTAGAGTGAGTCTTAGCCGCCTGAGTGTAGCGTCCACCCGTGATTATTATTGCTCTCTCAACCTTTTCATCCTTCATAGCCTTTCTCACCTGGTTGATGAACTGAACGCCCACGGTCCCCTGCGTAGGCAAACACCAAATCAACTCTCTCTTATCTGCAGCAGTCTTAACCAGAAAACTCGTGGCGCCCTTGTGCTCTCTCCTCTTGACGAGTCTGTAACCGCGCAGCCCCATGAGAATTCGTGCCTTGCGTTCCTCAATCGTTTCTTTGCCGCTCAACATAAACACCGTTTAACAATGGTTGTAGAGCAACAATCAACCTCCAAAACCTTAAACTTTACGCTCCACAGCGCCATGAACAGTCAATAATAAACATGTTTAAAGAATCCATACGAAATTCTTATCTAGTGAAAATACCTTGACAACGTCAACCTAAAAGCTTGTGGAGAGAGCGACGATGAAGACAATTGAAGTTGCAATGGCAGGTGTTGGAGCGGCACTCTACGCTGCGTTAGGGTATCTATCCTTTGCAATTTTCCCAGTTTTTGCGCCAGTTGTGGGCATCGTTAGATTTTGGCCTGTGGTATTTATCCCAGCAGTTGTTGCTGTTCTCTTTGGTCCTTGGGCTGGAGGAGTAAGTGCCGCTATAGGCATTTTCATCAGTGATGTGTTAATTCATGGCAATCCTTTTCTCAGCCTCACAGCTGGGGTGACCGCAAACTTCATAGGATTTTACTTGTTAGGTTGGATTTCTCGAAGAAATCTGAGTTGGAGGAAGACCGTTATAGGTTTAGGCATTGGTTGCGTAATTCTAATTGTCACGGGATACCTTTTCATAAATCCCAACTTGGTTGTTGATTATTACACACGTCTCGGCGGCACTATAACCGTTCAAGATGTGATGCAAAGTATTAATCTGCTAGTAGGCGTTTTCATCTTCAGTTATGCGTTGGTAATCGCTGTTGGATTCCTGAGACCTAAGTGGAGAAGTTACGGCATCGCTTCAGTGATTGGTCTCTTAGTGGGAAGCGCAATTGTCGGAGTTGGAGTCTGGGCTTACAGTCAAATTTTCATTTTGCCAGCATTATTCAATAATGCCTTTCAACTACCATATTACGCTGCTCTGATACTTTTTGTGTGGACCTTCGGAACAGAAATACCTTTTATGCTACTCCTTGGTCCCCCGATTCTAGAGGCGTGTTATCGAGCCTTTCCAAGTCTAAGGCCTCCTAAAAAAGGGAGCAGTTAACACGTGACAAAGACTGCAAAGGCGTTTTCTCCCGCAGGCATCTCTAGCTTCTTCGAGATTTGCGACCAAACACCTGATGGAAAACCTATCGTTGACCTTGAACGAGTGGGTGCACGAGGTGGAGGCTTTGGTCTTGAAAAGGGGGTTCTAACTGAAGTTAATGTAGATGAGTCAGAAACGACCAGTATACGTGTTTTAATCAATGGTGAGGATTTTCCTAAAGCCGAGACAACAAAGATTGTGGCTAAAACACTTCTGCAGAAAGTCAACAAAAAATGTGCGGTGACTGTGAGACATCGTGTTGAGGTCCCAATTGGCGCAGGTTTCGGTTCGAGCGCTGCTGGAGCGTTGGGCACGGCTTTTGCGCTCAGTGAGGCACTCGGAATTCATCTAACTTACAACCAGCTTGGTCGAATAGCCCATGTTGCCGAGGTGAAGTGCAGAACCGGACTGGGCACTGTTGGACCACTTTTGCTCGGCGGATGCATAATCACCGTAGAGCCTGGCGCGCCCGGTTACGCATTAATCGACCGCATTCCAATAACAGCAGAACACTGGATTGTTGCAGGTGTTTTCAAGCCTTGGCCTACGAAAGAAGTCTTGGCGTCGCCGGAAAAACGAAAAAGAGTTAATAAGTGGGGAAGAAAAACAGTTGATGCGATTCTCGCTGAGCCTTCTCTGGAGAATTTTTTGAGAGCCAGCAAAGAATTTGCGGTTAAGACTGGTTTGGCCACAGAGCGAGTTAAGAGGCTTATGACTTTGGCTGAGAAGGCTGGAGCTATAGGCGTAGCTCAGAACATGGTTGGTGAAGCGGTTCACGCCTTGACCACTCAAGAAAACGTGGAAAAAGTGACGCAGGTTTTTAAGAAGGTGTTGCCAAACGAGAAGGTTCTCTCGGGAAAGGTTGACCTTCAAGGCGCGCGCTTGCTGAGATGAAAAAGGGCTTTTGAAATGGGATTCAGGGTTGTGGCTGTGGGCGGAACCTTCGACGAGTTTCACAAGGGTCACAGAGCCCTGCTCTCAAAGGCTTTTGAGGTCGGCGAAAGAGTTTTGATTGGGCTCTCTGCTGACGACTTGGTTCAAGATTTAGGAAAACCACACAAGACTGCAACCTACGACGTTAGGCTGGAAGAGTTGAAGGGCTACCTTAGAAAAAAAGGCTGGATTGACCGAGCAAAAATTCTGCCCATACACACTCCGTACGGCATTACTTTGACAAGCAAACTGATTGAAGGAATTGTGGTAAGCCGTGAAACCGAACCGCGGGCGCACGAAATCAACGAGAAACGCAGGGCTAGAGGGTTCAAACCTCTCAGTATCATAGTTGTCGACATGATTCCAGCATACAACCACACGCCAATCTCAACCACAAGAATTCGACGCATGGAAATCGACCGTGAAGGAAACAAGCTCAAATCTAAAAAATCACTAGTCGCGTGAACATGGGCTTTTTGAAAAGCTAAGGGGTACGCTTAAACGTTCTGAGTTCTGAAATATTATTGATGTATTATCATTGGTGATTTGTTGCAGAGAACAGGCATGGCGAGACTTCCACTTCATTACGGCAAGGCGCCCCACTGGCTAGTTGTTCGGATGATAGGCTTAGCCCGTGAAATAACAACCATAATCATCGATGAATATGGTCGAGACGAGTTTCTGAAGAGAATCTCCGACCCCTACTGGTTTCAAGCCTTAGGCTGCGTGTTGGGCTACGACTGGCACTCGTCGGGCGTCACAACAGTCTTGACAGGGGTTTTGAAAAACGCAGTGAAACCCGAAGAGCACGGACTCGCCGTTTGTGGCGGCAAGGGCAAAGCCTCACTGCAGGCACCAATTGAAATCGGTCAGTTCGGTGATAAGTTCGGGTTTTCAACGAGTCGGATTGACCAGTTGCGTTACGCAAGCCGAATGAGCGCCAAGGTAGACAACACTGCTGTTCAAGCAGGCTATCCACTTTATCATCACGCATTTATTTTGTCCGAAGACGGAAAGTGGGCAGTTGTTCAGCAGGGGATGAGCGTTCAAGACAGAACAGCGCGACGGTATCACTGGCTCTCAGAGCACGTTCAAGACTTTGTGGTGGAGCCGCATGAGGCTATTGTAGGTGACGTAAAAAGAAACGTGGCGTTAGACATGACTGCTCAACAGAGCGAAGACTGCAGAAAAGTTTCAACCGACATCGTGAAGGAACAACCCAAAAAACTGATGCGATTCCTCCAATCTGTTCGACCAGTCCATCAGACTTCGTTGCAGAAGTGGATGCCTGAAGCAAAATGGAAAGAATACGTTGTCGAAGTGCTTTCTTTACCCAACAATCTAAATTGGAAAGCAGTTAAAAGGGCATATGAGTTTCAACCCAAAAACTACGAGCAACTACTGGGCATTAGAGGCGTTGGACCCGCAACCGTACGCGGCCTAGCTCTCATAGCCGAACTCGTCTACGGCGCGCCACCAAGCTGGAAAGACCCAGTTAAATACTCCTTCGCCTACGGAGGAAAGGACGGCGTCCCATATCCAGTTGACAGAAAAGCCATGGACGAGTCACTACAGATCTTGGAAAACGCCATCAAGAATGCCAAAATAGGCGACAATGAAAAGCTGAGGTCAATGCAACGACTAAAACAATACAATCCACCGAATAAGAAAACCTGACGGGGTTTTCCTTGCAGCTTTAGCGTCTTTGTCTCACAGCAGTTAAGTGACATATGAAAGTTACAACAAAAAGAAAGAAAAGGCAGATGGCTAAGGACCACTGCCTAAAACGTCTTTTTCTGAGGGAAGTGGCTGTATCAAGCCTTTCTGCATCAACAATTGTGCGCTTTCTCGAGCGTTTTTGATGATTTGAACAGCTCTTTCCCACAGCTCTTGCTTACTTGGTTTGATGCGTGCCACGCCTTCCTTAATGCTTTCCAAGGCGCAGGCAACAGCCTCACGTGGGTAGACCTCCCACTCTTCCATGCGAGGAACTATGTCGCCCTCGTGGATGCCGCGTTCCTCGGCAAATCGAGCCAGCTCCTCAGCCGCCGCCACGCACATGTCGTCTGTGACCGTCTTCGCCTTGACATCCAAGACGCCGCGGAAAATGGCTGGAAATCCCAGACTATTGTTTATCTGGTTTTCAAAGTCGCTGCGACCAGTGCCCACTATTTTGGCACCTGCCTCTTTTGCTTCCCATGGCCAGATTTCTGGAATGGGATTAGCGCAAGCGAAGACTATGGCGTTTGTAGTCATTGATTTTATCCACTCGGGCTTTATGACACCGGGACCGGGTTTACTGGCTGCCACCACAGCATCGACTCCTTTAAATGAGACCTCCACGCCGCCTCTTCTGCCTTCTGCGTTGGTCTTCTGAGCCAACTCGTATAGCCACGGGTTTTCTTGTCGTGCTTTCTCAATGTCCGGTCGGTCGGCCGTGAGAATGCCCTTCGTGTCCACCATCAAAATGTTGCCAGGCTTGAAGCCAGCACGGAAGAGAACAAACGCTGTGCGTATGTTTGCTGAGCCACTGCCGAAAAAAGTGACTAGTGCCTCCTCTCGTTTTTTGCCAACGATTTTCAACGCGTTTATCAAGCCTGCGAGGATAACGGTAGCAGTACCCTGCTGATCGTCGTGCCACACTGGAATCTGACACTTTTCGCGGGCTTTCTCTAAAACGTAGAAGCATTTGGGTTTCTCTATGTCTTCAAGGTTTATGCCACCGAACGTTGGTTCAATCAGCTCGCAGGCTCTCACAATTTCATCTGGGTCTTTGGTTTTGAGACAGACTGGGAAAGCGTCCACGCCGCCTAAGTATTTGAAAAGCAGGGCTTTTCCTTCCATAACTGGTAAGCCTGCTTCTGGACCTATGTCACCCAAACCGAGAACCCGCGTGCCGTCGCTCACAACAGCCACGTAGTTGCCTCGGTTGGTCTGCTCCCAAACCTGGTCGGGTTCTTCTTGGATTTTTTTGCAGCTTGCAGCCACGCCGGGAGTGTACCATATTGCAAAGTCGGCTGGGCTTCTTATCGGGCATTTTGGCATTATTTGGACCTTTCCCTCGTAGAAAGGATGATACGCAAGAGCGAGTTTGCTGGGTTTTTTGGCTTTTTCAAGCAGTTCTTCAACTGTAACTTTTTTGGTCAAATTTATTCCTTCATCTATGTAGAATGCAGAATGTTCTACGCACTATAAGAAATTAAATATTATGGAAAAAGTTGGGTGATGGCGATGCTGAATCAGCTAGGTTTTCTTCATAGGTGTGAACAAACCTAACTCATTGCCAAAGATGTCAGTGAAGATGGCGTTCCAACCCGTCTGAGGAATCTCTGTCTTTCCGTACACTATCTTGCCCGCCTGCTTTCTCGATTTCCTTTAATTTTTTGTCGATATCATCAACAGCGATATAGAAGAGGCAGCCACCAGCCTTAATCTTGTCGACTTTGTTGAAGCCTCCACCAGGCGGAGTTTCCGTGTCAAAGAGCGCATAGTTCATCTCGGGCATTACGTCAATTTTCCACCCGAACACTTTGGAGTACCAGTCTTTCGCCTTGTTCAAGTCGGTCACGGGTATCTCTAAATGGACAATCGGGTTTCCCATTCTCATCACCTCAAGTTTAAACTAAACCGCATTTTAGATGCAAGCAGTCTTAAAAATCTTCTTCAATAAACCTCTCTGAAAAAAAGGTTATGCTCAAAAAAGAAAGGAAAGGGATTTGCTGACTTTATTCTTTTCCTCTGAGGATTGGGAGGCTGATGCGTCCTCTGAACACTATTAAGATAGTCGCTAGTAATGCTGCTGCAACGAGGATTATGATTAGCCAAAATCCTGTTGTATTCCATATTGGCGGTGGAAAATCTGTGAGGATTATTGTCTCAGACCCTGAATTTGTCACCGAAACAGATGGTTTAGTTGCCTTCGTCGTCACTACTGTTAACCAATAGTCTGCGCGATAATGGGCTTCTATGTCATAGGTTCCAACGGGCAACTTGAACACTACATTGCCTGAAGCATCGGATGTTTCGAGACCGTATCCCACTCCGCCCTCCGCGTAGATTATCACATAGGCTCCGTAGACCGGCACCATATTGTTGCCCAGAACCTCAACTGTCAACTGATACACTTGGCACTTTAGCGTGTACGGGCCGTCTGAGTTGACATACTGAGTCGTCTGTAGAACGACCACGTCTTTCCACAAGATTGTGAATCCATAGTTTCCCGCGACCACGTGTGTGAGGTTGATGAAGCCATTTTGTGAAGTGTAGCGCGGCAGAGTCTCGGTTGTGCCGTTTGGCCAAGTGATGTAGACTTGAGCTTTGGGCAATGGAGCGTTCGCGTCATCGACTATGAGAAAGGCTGGGTCGTAGTATACGATGATGCCGATGTTGAAGATGTGAAAGTCTTCTTCCATGAATGGCTTAAAGGTGCCGTAATCTAAGTTGTGATAATACCCGTCGTTGTCGATGACCGAAACCTTGACAGTATATTGTCCAAGCATGGCTGATGCTGGATAGGTCCAGTTTGCCTCGTAAATGTGAGAGTAATGAATGCGCCACAGACCGTCTGTTACTCTTGTCATGTCCTGTTTGTTCACAACGGGGCTGCCTGCGGGGTCGAGTATGGTCATGTTGACTTTATAAATGTCGTATCCGCCGAAGGGGTCGGTAACGTTGGCTCGCACGATGACCTTGCGTTCGCTTGCACTCCAGTTGTAGTAGAATAGGTTTGTCTCTGAATTATCAACGGCGTAGGTTCTGATGAAAAATGGTCTTGCGTAGTCTTCCACTGGCAGAATCACTTTGCTTGGGTATAGAGGCGAATCATACCAGAGTCTAATGTCTGCAGACGAACCTGCGTTGACTTCAACCTCAACCAGTAAGGTGGTGTCCACAGTGAAAGCGTGTGCTAGGGAAGCTGAAAGGTTGTAGCTTTGAACAGGGACATTAATGTATCCTGGGTCGCCGCTACTAGTCACTGTTAGACTTGGTGTTGATTCCCAAAGTGGAGTGCCCCCTCCGATGCCTATTTCAGAGAACCTCACTGTGAATCCTACTGGATGTTGTGCTGAGCTGTTGACCCAGACGAAAACTTGCCATGTGCCGTTGACTGTTACTGGACCTGCGAAGTTGGGGTAAAGGTAAAAGTCAATGGTTAGTTTTGGCAAACCCACTGGTTTAAAGAAGGAGTTAGTGTATGCATCTCGCTGTGTGAGGAATTTGAACCACCGCGTAGTGTTCATGATGTACTTTGTCTGCACGCCCGCGACTGAAACAGGCACATCGATGTAGTGTAAGTAAAATTCTTTGGGCTTGGTTACGTCGCTGGATTGAGATTCAGCAACTGGTAAGATGCTTGTTAAGAGAGCCGCCGAGATTATTGAGAGAAACATCACTGCAACAATTGACGTTTCCTTCCGTCTTGTTGTTTTTTGCAACTTCTTATTCTCCTTTTAGGTTAAACCTCGTCAAAAAAAGACGGTGAATTTCAGAGTTAAGTCTTGTTAATGACAAATATTAATTCTAAATATTAATCTAGGCTTCTTTTAATCTTAATCATCTAAACGCTGGCGTGATTTTGCCGTTTCCGATGATTGCCACAAATATTGAAAGTATTCTTTGGCAAACTGGACCAGCCCCAGATGATTCGACCATATAACCAGAGTTGGTTTGTCCTCGCCCAAGAACAGCATTGCCTCCTTGCCATCGGCGATTACGCCTCCGCCGAACATGTGGTCTCGCACCCGCACTTCAGCCACGTGGGCAATCTTCTGCAGGTTCAAATCTTTCGCCTTCCTTGACACCATGAAGAAAACCTTGACGTTTGCGTTTTGCAACTGCATCAACAGGGGCGTGACTGCATCAGTCAGTGTCTTGGGTAAGACGGGCGCCGCAACCATCAGTTCGTTCTTCGTTTTTTCAACCATCTCCTTTAGTTTAGCTAGGGTGTTGAATTCGCCTCTGAGAATCCATAGGTCGGGTTTTTCTCTTATCTCGCGGCGTTCGTAGAATGGTTCCAGTTCGCTTACAATGGTTTTTTCCCATGTTTTGACTTTGTCTTCAAGTTGCAGTTTCATTGCGGCTAATGCTTCGGAAGGCGCCTTAGGATAGTATCGACTCGGTCTGCCATGCTCTGTTTCTATCCAGCCTTTTTCTTCAAGTGAGGTCAAAGTCTCATAAATCTTTGAGTATGGAACACTCGAGTGTTTACTCACTTGATTGGCGGTTAAAACTCCCTTCTCCAACAGAGCCAAGTATACTCGAGTCTCATAGTCTGTGAGTCCAAGTTCTTGCAAGACCTTCTTAGTCTCCTCGCTCACCCGCTCTACCACTCTGGTTGACCTCTTTTTCACCTTAGGAAAGGTTTGGAAACCTTCTTATAGATTGTATTGAATTTCTCATAGTTAAATACATTACAACAGTGGTGTCAGATTGCAAACGCTAAAGAAGGGGCAAAAGGAAACCGAATCTCACATTATAAAACACACAACCAGTCTTTGTCCAGAATGTCTCGAAAGACTTGACGCCAAAATTGTGGAAAGAAATGGGCAAGTTATAATCATAAAAGACTGTCCAAGTCACGGTCACTTCGAAGACGTCTACTGGTCTGACTACGAGCTTTTTGAGAGGTTTGAGAAATACGGTAAAGTTGGCAAGGGCGTGTTAAACCCGCGAACTCAAACCGTTAAGGGATGTCCCTACGACTGTGGACTCTGTCCAAATCACAAGTCGCACACGGTTCTAGCCATCATCGATGTTACAAACGCCTGCAACCTCCAATGCTCAATCTGTTTCGCATACGCGGGCAAAATCGGCTACCTGTACACGCCGACTCTCGAACAAATTAGCGAAGTTATGGACAATCTACGCGCGAACATGCCTATTCCACCCCCTGCACTTCAACTTTCAGGCGGAGAACCAACTGTACGACCTGACTTTTTAGAAATTGTCAAGATGGCTAAAGCGAAAGGCTTCAGACACATTGAAGTCAACACGAACGGAATCAGAATCGCAGATGAGAAAGACGGGGTAGAATACATTCGTCGGCTCAGAGACGCAGGCGCCGGCACATTTTATCTGTCATTCGACGGCGTAACACCCGAACCCTATATGGGCAGGGCTCCAAGTCACTTAGACGAGAAAGGCAAGCAAGAATACGCAAAATGGCTGTTCAACATCAAGCTGAGAGCCATACAAAACTGCCGAGAAGCCGAAATGCGCAGTGTCGTCTTGGTCCCAACCATAGTTAAGGGAATGAACGATCATCAGCTCGGCGACATCATCAACTTTGCTGTCAAGAACATCGATGTTATCCGATGCGTCAACTTTCAACCAGTCTCTTTCGCTGGTAGAACCGAACAGTGGGAGGTTCAGAAGGGGAGAATCACCATTCCCGAAGCCTTGCACAAAATCGAAGAACAAACTGGGGGGCTAATTAAAACGCAGGATTTCTATCCTGTTCCGTGTGTGGTTCCAATCTCAGAATTCTTGAACGAGTACAAGATGAAGCCACACGTGGAATTCACCGTGCATCCTCACTGCGGAGCCGCCACGTACTTGTATGTGGAGAAGGGAAAAGCAACACCCATAACTGAACTGGCAAACGTTGACTCTTTCTTCAACGCACTGAGCAAGGCTGCCGAAGACATTCGACGCAAACACAGGACCAAGGCAAAGCTGCGTGTGGGAGCATCGGCGCTCAGAAACGTCAGGCTGAAAATTCTGCGTCAAGTCATGCCAGCGATACTGCAGGGTAGTTATGACTCGCTCAGACCGTTTCATTACAAGAGCTTGATGATAGGGTTGATGCACTTCATGGACGCCTACAACTTCGACCTTGAACGCGTGCAACGCTGCGTCATAAACTACGGCTTCCCAGGCGGCAAAATAGTGCCCTTCTGCACAATGAACACGCTGCACAGACAAACCTTGGAGAAACTGTACGCTGTTCCCTTGCCTCAAGAAAAGAAGAAGCGGCAAAGACCAAAGATAGCATAAATTGATGTTGGAAAAACCTTTTTCTTTCAACGGTCTCTGTTTCAGAGAAGAGCTTAGAAGACCAAGGGTAAACGCTGAATTGCTTAGTTTTATGCTAGTTTTAATATTTTATGTTGTTCTGAGAAGTCAATGTCTTGATTTTCCTCAAGCCCACCGAGTTCTAGGTTTTCCTGTATTACTTTTTGTATGACCACCGCGCCAGTGCCTAGAAATTCTTCTAATGCATGATTGAAGGAATCGAGTTTTTTGCCTATTTCATGTCTTTGGATAAGGTGCTTATTTTCTAAATAATCATAGATGATTTGCGTAGCTTCTTGCCCTAAGATTTGATTGAGCACCTTATCTATCATTTTGTTAAGGTTTTCGCTTCGTTTGTTCTGTGATGGAGACTTGGTAATCAAAAAGAGTCTCCCTATGTTGCTCAAAATAAAACAGTGTATTACGATTTAATAAACCTTGACGTGTAAACGCACGACACAAATACAAATTAAACCTGAATGAGCCAAATCTATGATGGTAGCCCGGGATACGTGACTTATCTCGTTTAAATTTCTCAAACTGATGTTTACAGTGAATGCTTGGGGCAAGAACTGAGCGAATTCTATGGTGAAGAATGTAAATACGAATGGTAAAGGTCGTTAAGTGATAATAATAAATACTAAATGACAAAAAGAGATACCCAGTATTAATAATAAATGGAGGTGAGAATCCTTGATTTTCATAAATCTTGGTAGATTTAGGAAGAAACCGAGCAAGGAAGAGGCTGGTGACACCACCAAATTGGTGCAAGAGTTCAAGAGGAAGGGAATAAATGTTCTGAGCTGGTATTGGACACTGGGGCGTTATGATACAGTCTTTATATTTGAAGCGGCAAGTGAAAAAGAAGCGCTGAAAATGTCTATTGATATTGCGGAGTGGGTAGCTACAGAAACCCTCGTAGCCATACCGAGGCAGGATGCAGTGAACCTCCTATGAGACGCCAGGTGACGAGTACTAAAGAAATCGCAAGTGACGGCTGTTTCGACTTTCCCCTTTTTAGCAGAAAATCTGACAACGCCTGCAAATTACTGTTTAGGCGAGCGCCAAAAAAACCGTTGGCATAGGAAGAGCAACATAATGATCTGTTGATTCTGGGAGAAAGTAAAAATTAGAAGTTAGAATTCTCATTTCGAGAAACACCTCTACTTGTTGTTGGTTCAAACCTATACATGCGTCATCGCTGATCCAGAGAGTTTGAACGTCGTCCTGAGTAGGGTTCTATGGTAGCCCGGGGGAGATTCGAACTCCCGTCGGCGGGTCCAAAGCCCGCCATGCTTGTCCACTACACTCGGCGGAAGACAGCGCTCATCATCCTTAGCCTATTCTTCCTCCACCGGGCTTTGACATTTTTCCGGGCTTAAGAGGCGTTTGTCTTGTTTCTTAGGTTTTAGTCTTACTTAATAACCTTTAATCTCATTCTTCAAAAATGTGAGGATTCATGTCTTGAGTGTTGGTCCACGCTGCTCAACCAAGTATGGAAGGCTTGTTCTAAAAGCTACTATTTTATCGTTGAACCTTGAAAGATAAGTTAACAATGTTTTCTTGCCTCTCTCAGTTATGGCGAAGACTGGTATGGTGACTCCCACTTGCATCAGCGCTTTTAGACCTATTTGTTCGCGAATTGTTTTTGAGGCGCTGGCAGTGACAATGTCTGCTCTGGCAATGTGACGCACATCTTTATCGGTTGTGCACGTGTTGCAGACCGAGAAAATGGTGGCTTCAACGCCCAACTTCTTTTCTAACAGTCGAATCGTGGTTATTTGCTGTGCTCGAAAGCCAGCAACAGTCGCGGCGATTTTCTTAAAGCCCATCTTAACTGCTTTTTCGAAGCCGTCGGCTTGGTCGATTCTTGCTGTAACTGAATCGAGCACTGCTCCTTGGTTTGTTTTGATGTGTTCAATCACCTCTTTTATTGGAGAGGTCTTGATTATGCCTGTCAAATGGGCTCCGATGCCCTGCACCAACGAGGGATTGGATGTTATCACTGTTCCTGCGCCTTCGCACACCACAACAGCGCAGTCTAGCAGTTTGGTTTCCATGCTGGTCTTTATGACTTCAGAGGCGCCGTACGGCACGACTATGGCATCGTCGAAAACCCGATGCTTACAACAGAAGCCGTGTGTCTGCATCTTGGTCTCAACGGTCTTCTTCACCGCCTCTTCGTCGATGACCTTTACCCCATACAGCGACTCATGCAAGGGACAGTGACGGATTCGGGGCTCACTGAGAACCTCAACCTTTTCGCCGCATATTCGCACTCTGGCGCCGCAACACTGAACCACATGCTCACATTTCACGAAACTTCAACCCCTAACCTTAACACATCTTGCTTGTCGGCTCTTAAAAACATGGATTTTCAATCTAGAAGATTATTTCAGAAAGCTTTATAACAATTGGATGCTCCTTCTTGCGATTCCTCGCTGTGGAGAATGACGTCTTGCAGATACTAAGGGAGACTCAAGGGTTGCAAACGGTCTACCGACTGAGAGACGACGACCTAGGCGAGGTGCTGGGCGAAGCGGTGATTTCCGAAAGTGAAAACGAGGTCCGTTTGCACGGCATCTTTGTGAAACCAGGGTACAGAGGAAGAGGCTTCGGAGAAGCCTTGATGCAGGCTGTTCTCAGCTGTGGTGAAGCCAAGCTCTTAACCCTGTGCACTGGTTTGGGCAATGTTTCATTTTTTAAAAGGTTTGGGTTTGAAGTAACCGAAGTCGGCGACAGCTTGGTTTTCATGGAAAGAAGGTTGTAGACGGGCTTTCTGGCGAAAGGATTATTGCTCTTTGTTGTATTACATTTTCACCGTGAAGGCTGGGCTTTGGGAGTCAACTTAACCCCAATAATAATCAAGAAGATTCTGAGCCTCGAAGAATTGAGAGGCAAGAGTCTGGCGGTAGACACCCAAAACTACCTCTACCAGTTCTTGTCACTCATCCGCATGCAAGACGGCACTCCACTGCAGGATTCGCATGGAAACGTCACGTCGCACTTGGCTGGGCTTATGTTCCGTTCTACACGGCTCATCCACGACTATGACATCTGTCTGGTCTTTGTTTTCGACGGTTACCCGCCTCAACTCAAGCAGCATGAAATCGTGAAGAGGCGAGAAATGCGTGAAAAGGCAACGCAAGAGTGGCAGACGGCGCTGAAGGCAGGCGATTATGCAACAGCTTTTTCGAAGGCGGTTATGACCAGTCACTTGACTCGACCTATGATAGAAGACTCTAAGAGGCTGCTACAGTTTCTGGGCATACCTTTCGTTCAGGCTCCAAGTGAGGCTGAAGCGCAAGCCGCCTACATGGCTTTGAAGGGCGAAGTCTGGGCTGCGAGCAGCAAGGACTATGATTCACTTTTGTTTGGTGCACCGCGGCTGTTACGTTACTTGACGATATCTGGGCGAGAGTTTTTGCCCAGCAAAGGGGTGAGCAGACCCTTAAAACCCGAGCTCATCGAGTTGGACAAGTTTCTCTCAAACCACGAGATCACGAGGGAGCAACTCATCGACATAGCCGTCTTGATTGGCACAGACTTCAACGAAGGCATGAAGGGAATCGGACCAAAAACAGCGCTCAACCTCATCAAAAATCACGGTAAAATCGAGAATCTACCCAATGAGCTAAAGGGAACGCTTGAAGCTCAAAACTATCAAGAGGTTAGGAGATTTTTCTTAGAGCCAAAGGTTACAAATAACTACGTGCTTAGATATGGCGAATTACAAGAAGACGAGCTATATCGTTTCCTTTGTGACCAGCGAGACTTCTCCCATGAAAGAGTGGAAACAGTAATTCAGAGAATGAAAAAATTCTATGCGAGCAGAAAACAAACCGAACTCCAAAAATGGTTCCACACCAACTAACCTAAACGTAACTACAACTGGTTAACAACATTAGTCTAAAGTTACGTTAATGCCAATAAATTTCCATGGTGTTCTAAAATCTAGTATTATATCATTGCGAGTCAAATCTACAATTGGTAGTGAAGTTGAAAAAGAGCAAGATAGCGCTTTTTTCTTTGCTATATCATTATCATAGTGTTTGTGTTTCTCTATTTGTCTGGCTTTCCGCCTTTTAATCGGGCTATCCCATTGACTATTTCCCAGATTTGCTCTAATCCAGAAAATTGGGTGGGCAAAAGGGTGACTCTTCAAGGTATTCTGAGAGGCCCGTTAGCGTTCATACCGGAAGAAGTGCCTCCTTATAATTATTTTTTAGAGGATCCAAACACTTCTGGAGCCATTGGAGTACTCTGGAAAGGATATGACAGCGTTCTTGAGGAGAAAAATGTGACAGTTGTTGGGGTTGTGAGAAAAGGATACACTCATCCGTTCATTGTTAGAACGGTATATTATATAGAAGCGGAAACGATACAGTTATGCGAAAAGTGAGAACATTGAAACTGCGAGGAACCTTCTAAGGAGACTAGGAATCTGTCAACACTTCCAATCTTCCATGACTAAAGTTTCCTTTTTAATGAACAAAAACCATAAATCAACTAGGCGCACAACTCAATTGCATGCGCTCCTATTCAAGCGTCTTCAAAGATGAAAACAAACTCGACATCAACTATGTGCCAGCGCGCTTGCCCCATAGAGAGCAACAACTTAACCTCTTGAACCAGTTCTTTCGTTTCGCCACAGAAAACCCAGGCAAGATGACTCAAAGAGTTCTGATAACAGGAAAAATAGGAACAGGAAAAACCGTTTTAGCCCAACTCTTCGGACAAACCATAACAAAAACAGCCCAGCAGAGGGGAATCAACCTTCATTACGTTCACGTCAACTGTCGAGAGTGTAAGGGCAGCTTCTTCATGATTCTCCAACGCATTATCTTGAAGTTTTCTCCAAACTTTCCGAGAAGGGGGTATTCAGCTCAGGAGCTTCTTCAGGCGCTCATGCAGGTTCTCGACGAACAAAAAGCCTTTGTTATTCTCACAATGGACGAGTTAGACTCACTCATACGCGCTGAGGGCACAGACGCCTTGTACAGCTTAACCAGAGTCCACGATGACCACACAACCACAACTCAAAGATTGTCATTGTTAGGAATTATTCGCGACACAGCACTCATGAACACGCTGGACTCCAGCACAAGGAGCACTCTGCAACACAACTTAATCCAGTTAGATGAATACTCTAAAACCCAGCTTCTCGACATCCTGAACGATCGCGTGACCTCTGCCTTCTACGACAACACGGTCCCTTCGCAAACACTCAGCCTCATAGCCGAAGACGCAGCCTTGGAAGGAGGCGACGCACGCTACGCCATCGAACTGTTGTGGCGCGCGGGCAAATACGCCGACGCTGACGATTCAAGAGAGGTCTCACCCGAACACGTTAGGAGAGCGTCTGAAAGCGTTTATCCTGTTGTGCGAAAAGACGCTGTCTCTGCGCTTAGCTTGCACGAGAAACTTTTCCTGCTGGGTGTGGCTCGCCGATTCAAGCAGTCGGGCGCCGCCTACCTTTCTATGGGTGAGGCTGAGAACGCCTACGCAGTTGTCTGCGAAGAGTACGGTGAAGAGAAGCGGGGGCACACTCAGCTCTGGAAGTATGTGCAGGGGCTGTCAGCCATAGACGTGATCAAGACGAAGCCTTCGAGTGCTGGGTTGAGGGGAAAAACCACGCTGATCAGTCTGCCACACGTTTCAGCAGCCGAGCTGGAGCGCGAGTTGACCGAGACGTTAGGAGTTTGAGGCTCAATGTCAATGGAGGAGGTTTTCTCTTCGAAGGGTAGGGTGAAGATTCTCAGGATACTGGTTGAGATCGGTGAGCTCAACATCTCAGAAATTGCGCGTCGTGCCAGGCTCAACTACGCAACCACGAATCATCATCTGCTTGTTTTAGAGGCTTCTGGGATTGTTAGGCACAAGAACTTTGGACGCATTCGCATCTTTAGGTTTAATGAGGAGAGTCCGCGGGCGAGGATGATAAGGGAGTTAGTTGATAGTTGGGACAAGTAAATAAGCCTGACAGTGGCTGTTAAGTTAATCGAATGGTGAAAAACGCATGTCTATGGTGGACATAACGCCTAAGCCCGAGGTATTTCGTGAAGCCACGGCTAAGGGACGCATCAAGCTGAAGCCTAAAACTGTGCGTTTGATTAGGGAGCACAAGATTGAGAAGGGCGACCCTTTTGAGGTAGCCAAGGTTGCGGGCATTTTGGCGGCTAAAAACACGAGTTCTCTGATACCGTTGTGTCACCCTCTTCCATTGACCAATGTCAATTTGAGCCTGAAGATTGTTGACGATTCCTCAGTTGAGGTTGAGGCTACTGTTAAGACTAGGGCTCAGACAGGCGTAGAGATGGAAGCCTTGGTGGCGGCTTCTGTTGCCTTGTTAACCGTTTGGGACATGACCAAGCAGTATGAAAAAGACGTGAAGGGGCAGTATCCGAGCACCGTGATTGAAAACGTGCACGTTGTGCGAAAAATCAAACATGAAAAGTAGGCGAAGGAGAAAGCGACTTCATGAGCGAAACAGCGCGAGTGCATAAGGAAGAAGCGCCTAAAAAACTAGGCTTCGCTGTCATCGTTGTTAGTACGAGTCGTTTTCGGGATTTTGAGGCTGGAAAACAGGTTTGGGATGAGTCTGGCGACCTGATTGTGGAAACGTTACAGGCGCATGAACACTCTGTCTTCCTGCGCGAGTTGATTCCAGACGACAGAAAGCTTATTGAGGCAAGTGTGAAGAAGGCGTTGCAGTCACCGAAAGTAGACGCCATAGTCACCTGTGGCGGAACTGGAATCAATCCTTCAGACGTGACCATAGAAACAGTTGAGCCTTTATTAGACAAGCAGTTGCCTGGTTTCGGTGAGATTTTTAGATCGTTGAGTTACGAGGACATCGGTTCAGCGGCGGTCATGACCCGTGCGGTTGCAGGTGTAGCTAAGGGTAAGGCTGTTTTTTGTTTGCCTGGTTCACCTCAGGCGGTTAGGTTGTGTCTTGAAAGGCTTATATTACTCGAAGTGGGGCATATTATTCTCCACGCCCGTGGAAAGTAAGGGCTCGAAAATTGGTGTTAGTTGACAGTTGTGGGCGTCCCACGCTTAATTTACGGGTTTCGTTGACTCAGCGTTGCAACTTACGCTGTCCGTATTGTCATCGTGAGGGGCAGACGCCAGGCTCGAATCTGCGTGAGATGACAGCCCCTGAGGTTGTGCGCATTGTACGCGTTGCTGTTGGGTTGGGCATCAATAGGGTTAAGTTGACTGGCGGCGAGCCTCTCCTTCGGGCTGATATTGTGGAGATTGTCAGCGGCTTGGCTAAGATTAGTGAGTTGCGTGATTTGTCTATGACTACTAATGGCACGCGTCTTTCTGTTTTGGCTGAGAGGCTTCGAGAGGCTGGATTGAAGCGTGTCAATGTGAACTTGCCTTCTTTGGATGGGAAAACTTATGGTGAGTTGAACGGCGGCGACTTGGGTGATGTGTTGAAGGGTGTGGGCGCTGCGGTTGAGGCTGGTTTTTATCCTGTCAAGTTGAACATGCTTGTTCTGCGAGGCGTCAATGAGGGTGAGGTTGCTAGTATGATGGGTTTTGCTAGGAAGAGCGGTGTGATTCTGCAGTTGTTGGAGTTGGAGCCCGTTAACGTTCGTGACCCGTATTTTAGGCGGTATCATTATTCTTTAGATGGTATTGAAGAAGGGTTGAAGAAGCAGGCTTTAGATGTTCAAGTGCGTGGTGACATGCAGAGCAGACGCGTTTATTCTTTGTCTGATGGTTTGCGTGTTGAGGTTGTTCACCCCATTGAGAACAGTGAGTTTTGTGCTCGTTGTACGCGTTTGCGTGTGACTAGTGATGGTTTTTTGAAGCCTTGTTTGATGGTTACAGATAATCTTGTGGATGTCTTGACGCCCCTTAGAGAGGATGCTAGCGATGATGAACTGAGGGAATTGTTCAAGGTGGCTGTGTTGAGAAGGAAGCCTTACTTTACCTCGTTGAAAGACTGATTGAAACGCTTTGTGTTTTTTTCAGGGATAAGCACTTAGCCCTTGAAGTATTGCACGACTTTCTCCATGTTGTCAAAGGAACTCCCCACTTTGTTAAGATCGAATAAGTGAGTCATATTGCAGAGCACTATGTGTTTCATGCCAACCTTGGCGAACCTTTCTATTTTGCTTATCACCTCGTCGGGAGTACCCCATATGTAGTAATCTTCACATATCTTCCTAGGAACCTTTTCTAGAGCATCAAGCATCGTCTCTCGGTCGTATCTTGTGGGGATATATTCGACTAGCCCGTAGTAAT
>Ga0315310_10000309_pt1 | contig 31254 bp, 23 predicted proteins | sample TDP5_MG_FD_203630 | JGI IMG/M metagenome (GOLD analysis project Ga0315310, IMG submission 203630) | Freshwater sediment microbial communities from Lake Towuti, South Sulawesi, Indonesia - TDP5 | ecosystem: Environmental > Aquatic > Freshwater > Lake > Sediment | place: Indonesia: South Sulawesi...
GGACTTGCAATTTCCGCAAAAGTCTTAAGTAGAACCAATTTCCTGTCACGGGGCATAGATGGGTTGGCAACTATTCCTGCCTTTGCTCCGCCTTCGTTCATTCCTAAAAAACTAAATTTTAGAGTCATCACCCGGGCGAGGCCTTGTAGTTCCTGAATAGAGACATCGGGTAGCATTTTTAACCCGCCGCAACAGTGTCCGTTAACCGTGGAATCTATGACTATGTACCCTAATAAGCCTGATTTCCCATTCATAATACTACATATCAGCTGAGAACCCGATTCAACCTTGTAGCCTTCCATCTTTTAATTACTGCTCCCTTAGAAATTTACAGGCACTTTAGACACAATCGGCCGCACCTTGCCCGATTTTTCTCTCGGTATTTCATCAACAATATTTAAGTGGACTCGCGTACCCTTCCCCAGCACCCTTTTTAGCACATTATTAACTTCCTTTAATGTAGTCTCTTTGAAATCCTGGCCCTTTACTATTTGTACATTAAACATGTCTACCTTTTCCTGTATTAATTGATATTGACCGATTCCCTCTATCATTTCCAGGATACTCTCCAGAAGAATAGGAGAGAGGATTCTTCCCGAGGGTAAGGTTACGAAATCGACAGACCTACCTTGCACCAGTTCTATCAGTGGAAAATTCCTGCCACAACCACATTTTTCATTGCTCAATACAGCGATATCTCCCAACCCATATCTTATGAAGGGCATCGTATAATTCGTTAAATCAGTGCAAATTACTGTCCCTTCCTGTCCGTATACTTGCCGATTTTCTCTTATCGCCTCCACTATTACAATGTCACTATTGATGTGATAGCCCTGGTGTTTGTCGCACTCCCAGGCAACAATCCCAAATTCCGAAACGCCATAGAGGTCGATTAATCTCACCCCAAAAATAGTCTCTATTCGCTTTCTATCCTCTCCACTCAATAGCTCCGCTCTCGTGAAGATCGATTTGGGAGTGATTTCATGGATATTTTCTCGCTTTACATATTCGCATATCAACCTCATTGTTGATGGCTGCGTTTCTATCACATCGGGTTTAATTTCCAATAATTTTGAAACCAGTTCCCGTGGTTCCTCAAAAAGGGAAAAGTAATATCGCCTCCATAATCCTAAACAATTCAGATATTTCCTGAGTCTTCTAAAAATCATCGCGGGTGAACCTTTTGAAGGGGAAGGCTCGGGATTAAGTATGTTTACTTTCTTCTCTGTTAAGTTTAAACCGTAGACTCTGGTTTGCATAGCAATTCTATAACTCAATTCCCTCTCACTAAGTATCGTATCTAAAGGCTCCCCTGTAGAGCCACTCGTTCTGCTTATCACACATTTATTTATGTCCACGCCCTTTGCCACGCGTTCAGTAATGGGCAATTTCTGGAGAATTTTCTTGGTAGTTATAGGTATTCTGGGCAGGTCCTCTTTTGTTCTAATATCTTCCGGTTTTACCCCGGAGGAACTAAAGAGTTTATGGTAATAAGATACATTCTCATAAGCGTGCTTGACTATTGCTCTCAATCTTCTGTTTTGTAACTCTGCCAGTTGAGATGAAGTGAGCCGTTCAGCCTTTCTTACTTTCCAAAAGTAGTACATAAAATAGAGTGGAATCTGCAGAAACATCTTCTATCCTCTTTTAGAAAATTTCCCTTTGTGGAAGATTCTTGACATCCTGCTGTTCTTACCCTACTTTTGTCAATTTAAATAGACACATATCCCCAAAAGACCGAACAAAAGGCATATTTGAGAATTTCTCTATGAATTTTGTTATATTTATGTTCGTCCCGTCTGAAAAAATCTTGCGACCAAAAAATGTCAATGGCCCATATTGAACTGCCATGCGGTCTAACTCCTTAAATCCAGCAATTCTTAATGAATTTCTTAATCTCGGAATAAAATAGCTCCTTATGCCAGAGTAACTTTCTCTAATTCCTCTTTTGTTTCTCCATGAAGGGGTTATATTACTAACTATCTTCTTTATTCTCCGTCTTAAAATGAGTGATATGTCAAGAGACTTTGCTAAAGAAGCCTTATTTAGAATACTCAAAATCAATATGCCACCGGGTTTTAGAACTCTTGAGATTTCGTGTAACGCTTTTCCTTCAGATTTTAGATATGTAACTACGCCCAGACAGAGTACCGTATCAAAAACTGAATCCTTAAATGGCAAAGACTCTATATCTCCTTCCAAAAAATTTGTTTTAAATTTCATGTCAACGCTACAGATGGCCTTCGCCCTTCTAATCATATTGTGGGAATAATCCATCCCAAAAACCTCATATCCTCTATTTGCAACTTCTCTGGCCATCACGCCTGCCCCACACCCCACATCTAAAATCCTGGAGTTTGGGAGCAAGTTTGAATTATCCAGCCACGATAGTGCCTGGCACATTCTCTTTCTATAGCACACTCCCCAGAAATCTTTTCGACCGTAAACGGATTCCCAGTAGTCAACATTCCTGTGCTGAGAAAAAGATTTCTTAAAATGTTCTTTCTTCTTCAATTTTTCTACTTTCTCTCTTAAAAACATCTGGCAAGTCAAAAAATCCGATATCCTATTTACCTCTTGTTTGAAGAAAGTGAAATCAATCTACTTTGCCAGGGCCTGAAGCAGTTTACAAGCCCTCTCTTTGTTAAAGATGCCGCAAACGCACTGTCTATTCATCACTAGTGCTGCTTCCGCGCTAGATATCTTTCCGCTCTTCACATCGCTCACCAGTTTCTCTACCAGCCTCGGTGATACCATGTGATGGCCACACATTGTAGTTATCTCAAGAATCTCTTCTCGCGGCAATAGCTCTTTCTTGCCAAAAATTCCCAGAGAGATTTGAACAGTATGCGGGGAGAGGTTTAACTCCCTCAGGCAGCCGTTAACTTCATCAAAGAGCCCAGAGACAAGTACAGACTTCCCGTTGTTTCTTTCCTTTAATTCCCTGAGATAACTGGCTAATTCTTTCTTACTATTGAAGACACGGCTTCCACATCTCCCAGTTTGATTTAATCTCTTAACAACCCTGAATAACTTGAGAATTCCGAGGTCTAAAAATATTCTTTTAACCATTTCATAAATACGCGGAAATTTTCTGCGAAGCCGTATCCTGGATATGCCAAAGGGAATATCGCTACCTACACTGAGTACAATATAGTCTTCCTTTAGCGACTCTAAACTTCCTCGGCGATGTAGAGTGTGTGTCATGAACTTCACTCCTCGTTACGGGGCCAATGGCCGTCCCAGCCCAATGTTAATCTTCCCATTTGGTCGATAAGGTATTCCGGCTTCATCCAGCATAGTCTTGATAGGCGCCGAACCATCCATCGTGCACCTATAGATGCAGCCAACGCTAAAAACCGTGTTAACGATTTCAGAAACATCCCTGAGAGCGTTTATGACGGAAAGCAACTTTGTATCCTTTGCTTTGAATTCCAATACACACGAGAGTATTCGCTCCAACCTTATATCATCTCTAAGTTTACCTGTAGTCCTATCAGTCATAAGTTTTGTAACCGGGTTCATCTCTTCAAACTCCACACCCACTTTAGCAACTGCCATTGAAATTTTTTCAACTTCTTCAAAAGTGGTGCCTATGCCCGGTCTCCCTACATCAACTGTAAATCCTGCTTCGCCGTGACGGTAGCGGCCGGTAACATCGTTGGTCTTCATTTCAGCAGTTCCTCTCCCATCTATTCCTGTAGATTTATGAATCATAGCCACAGAGCTAAAGACGTGCCTTAAGATTCTTGGCCAGTTTAATGGCACTTTCTCAAAGGCATCTACAGGACAAACTCCTTCCATAAGGCAAACATGACACTCAAAGCATCTATCTTCATCTACCATAGCCTTATTTCCTGTTGCCGTTATTGCTAGCGCAGGACAGTATGGTATACATTCCATGCATCCCACACATTTTTCAGAATTTATGCGCATTTTGAGCCTCTATTTAGTTCATTAAAGTTAAACTTGCTTCTTTTATTGAACTACTAAATAAACACATCACTGTTTCAGCGAGCTTTCATATAGCTCCATAAATCGCCCGGCAGTGTTTGACCATGAAAACCTTCTGGTGACTGAAATCCTTGCATTTGCACCCAGAAATTTCCTCAGGTCGGAATCTCTGATCAAAGAAAATAGTGCTTCTTTTACATCTTCCATTTTCGGTTCAACAAGGATGCCATCCTTCCCAGATGTTACTATTTCGGGGATTCCTCCCTGATTTGCACCGATTACCGGCATACCACAGACCATAGCTTCAAGTGGAGCTAATGGTAGCGCTTCATTTGAGGCAAGATGACAATAGATATCCGATGTTGAAAGTGCTATGAAAGGATTCCCTAGATTTCCCGTAAAAATAACGCTGTTTTGCACCCTCATTTGTTCTGCAAGATTCTCAAGATGACTTCGATATTGACCGTCACCTACAATCAATAGCTTGGCATCAGGATAAACAGGAATAATTTTGGCAAAGGCTTCAATGAGTATTTCTATTCCTTTCATTTTCCAGTCCCACTTCAAAACTCCCACAGTGCATATTACAGGGAACGCACCTTCAAGGCCGTAATCTTTCTTAAATTGCATTACCTCTCCCAGAAGCACATCCTTTTTTCTAACACCTGGGGGCGTAATAGCAAAGCCTTTAATAGATAAACCGATAGACATGAGGTTCGCCGCGAGAGAAGCACCGACACAGGTAATAACATTGCACTTTTCAAGCTCCCAATTAATTATCCTCCTGCGCCACCAAGGCCTTATCTTAATTTTGGCTTTTCCTAAAGACAAGGCCTTAGGGGGCTGAGTATGAAATGTGAATATGATTCCCGCTCGACGATTGAATAACATTCTATAAAGAAGCGCGCTCATAAGTAGAACGAAATGTACATGGCAGTGAATAACATCGGGTTTGACCTTTCTCATGATGTCAGTAGTTTTTATTAAGAGCATCAACCTGTTCCCACTAACTGTGACCGCACCCGGGCTTGCGTCGCAAGTTATTACAATAACTTCATTTTCAGGTATTTTCTTCAGTTCCTCAACTAAATTATGAATATAAGTTGTCATTCCACCAGTAGTTGAAAGCCAATAGGGAGTTAGCATGGCAATTCTCATTTAAGACTTAACTCCATAGTACATCCAATCAACAGTCTATCGTAAACTCACGAATTGTTTCTGTAAGGCTTTCTTGAAATAGAACGACATTCTTAAAAATGTGCCTTCTCTCAAGAGGGCCAAAATAGTAAAATAACAAATTGCCCCAAACAGGATATAAACTATTAGAAAACCTGCATTTGTTAAATAAGTGGGGGCCGCAAATGATAGAATTGCATACATTCCGGCTGCTGCTAAAAGCGCTTTCCCAAAAGAAATCCAGGGAAAGGATATCAAAAATACCTTTTTACTAACTACTAACGATGCAGCAAAGCAACATAGATAGGCAACGAAAGTGGAAAATGCTGCCCCAAGGATTCCAAATGCCGGGATAAGGAATAGATTTAAGAGAATGTTCAGTCCGCCGGCGAATAAAACTAGATAAGTTATATATAATGTTCTCTCTTTTAATTCGAAGGCTTTTATTACATATGTTGTTGTTCCCCAGAAAAGTATTCCCATTGCCACCCACGGCAAAACTATATAGGTGTCCTGAAAAGAACTACCTAAAAAAACGCCTGCTATATTCTTAGAAAGGGCTGCTATACCTAGAACTATCGGCATCAAAATTATTGAATAGACGCTTAAGAGATCTTTCAATAATGACCTTGTTTCATCTTCTCCTTTTCGCTCGAAAGTCTGAAATATGACCGGTAAAGCGGCAAGCATTAAGATCCCCCCAAATAGAGAGTCCATAATAGAAGCCACCATATTATAGCCCGCTGAATAAATTCCAACTTCCTTAGGGCCGAGAAAATATTGAATCATATACCGATCTGAAATAGCCAGAACTAGCATTCCGATTGATTCACCTATCAACGGAAAACCGTAAGAAGCAAATCTTCTTATTTGATTTGTGGAAAAAAGAGAAAACTTTATGCCCCATTTTCTGAAGAAACACGCTAACTCAAAACAAAAAATTCCACCCGTGACGAGGATAATTGCCCAGAGTATACTCTCGGGCCCTAAGGAGAAAAACCAAAGAAGGCACACCGCAATTAGCAATTTCCCTATGGTGTTAATAGAAGCATAAAATGAATATTTCAAACTTTCACGCTCGGCTCGAAGTATGTTTAACACGAAGGAGTAACCAACCTCAGCAACCAATACTAAGGCCCCTATTTTGAGAAGATAAGCAAGGTCTTTATCTATGCGGCCTTTCAAAATCGCAATTGTCATGTACCAGACTAATGTAATTACGAAAAGTAACAATATTAGCGAAGTGACGCTAGTGGAAATAAATCTAGGAACATCGTTCCTGCTTTTATACTGTTCAAAGTATCTCATAATAGACTTATCTATCCATACAAAGACAACTGATAGCATTGAAATGGTAACCGTGACTAAAGCATACAATCCATAATCCTTTGGGCCTAAGAACCGTGTGTAAATGGCTATGCTCAGAAATCCTCCCAGAGCAGGGATGACTCTTGAAGGTATATAACGGACCGCATCTCCTGCTACTGAAACAAGAGAGAAACCGATCTTTTCTTCATTGTCAGCCAAAGGTTTCTTTGCTCCTTTTTATTGACTCACACTAAGTTTCCCTTTATCAGGCCCTAAATGGATTCCCTGAATTCATAGTCTTTTCATATATTCGTTTAATCCTCTCAGCGACCCTTTTACTATCAAACTTCTCCATCATATCTTCCCTACCTCGTTTTCCCATCAAATTCCGTCCTGACTCATCGTCCAGTAAATCCCTCAGTTTCCTTTCGAACATATCTACATTACCAACAGGAACTAAATACCCGGTTTCCCCATCTTTAATAACGCCAGGACACCCGCCTATTCGTGAGGCAACTACAGGAATGGTACAGGAAAGAGCTTCAAGAAGAACAACAGGAGTGCCTTCGCTTCTACTTGGCAATATGAAAATATCTGCGGCATTCATCCATACAGGCATCTCCTCATGAGGACAAGCACCCGGAAATCTACAGTTCTTGATATCCGCCTTCAACAAACCGTCTCCGACCAGAATGAAAAGAACATCCGGCATACGGCGTGCACAATCAAATACGATGTCTACACCTTTACTATATCTAAGAGAACCAACAAATAACACCACTTTTGCATTTTCATCAATTCCTAATTTTTTACGCACAGAAGTCTTTTCCACAGGTACAAATACTGAAGTGTCAACTCCACAGCTAATTACAGTTGTCCTATTAGAATCCGCACCTAAATTATGAATAAGAACTTCTTTTAATTGATTACTGACAGCGATAATGCTATCAGAACGCGATACAACAAATTTTTGCAAACTATGATAAACCCTAGCGCGCAAAGGTTCTCTTAAAGCATCGCTCCCGTGGAATGTTACCACGAGTGGTTTCCTCTTTATAACCGCAGGAAAAAGAGCAGAATGAAACCCATAATGGCCGTGAACTAAATCGTAATTCGAAAAAATTAGATAAAAAATGGATTTAGACAAAAATGGGACATAAGCGAAATGACTGTTCCTAGTCCTTACGACTTTAATTATCTCAATACCCCTTTTTTCAAGTTGTTCCGCTTGCTCCTTTATAAAAATGCCAAAATCAGGATTCTTTCCGGGATACATGTTACTAATGAGTAAAACTTTCATCTATTCAACCGTCTTGCTCTAATTAGAAAAGAGTTGGCTCCATAACTCAAAAGTCAAAAGTCTGGAGATAAGCTCTATGTGATTGCATTTCCCACTCACATGTTCTTCCAGGACCCGTTCCACAGTTCTGGCATTTAAGATATTTCTACTGTGGGCTTTACCATTTGACAGGGTCTGGCGAATAAAAGTGATTAGATTCTCATTCTCTCTAAACCAATGAGTATACTTGGCAAACAGATTAATCGGGGAAGCATTGAAATAATCCTTGTGAGTCAGTTTTTTATTTATACCGTTGATTCTTTTCTTCAAACGCTTCTTTATTAGATGTAGAGTCATTTTAGAAAAAGTATTCGTTGCATCGATAGGCAATCCGGTCTTTTCCCATGGAATTCTCGATAGCTCGGGAAAAAGCCGTGAGAATGTTCGAGTGTACAGGTATTGATATCTTCTCTCGTGAGGAGGAGTATTAGTAATGAAGTCAACGAGGTCATTGTCGAAAAAAGGGCTTCTAACCTCTACATGAGTTCTCTTAACAAGATTTCCATAATTCACAAAGCGCCGTACATACTGAGTAGCAACGGAATAATCTATGATATTGCCAATAGACCTAAACTTGCATCTTTCGGAAATATCCCGAACAATTTCCCGGGGGTAATCTTTTATCTTCTTGTAGTAAGAGCTTATGAAAAGAGATTTTGCCAGGTACGTGGAAATTGGTTGAAAAAGATAATCGGCAACTAACAAATTCTGCCTTTTTTTGAAAACAGCAAGAGGGCTAAAAAAACTGCCAAAGGGTTGCATTCCGTCAAGGCAAACATCCGTATAATCTTTTATCAATTCAAGTTTCATATTTCCAATAGAATGAAGAAAGGATATCATCCCATCGGTCATATTTACTACCTTTTTCGCATTATTGATAATATCCTCAGGCGAGACCTCAAGCCAATGATGGGCACACCCTAAATTGTTTGATACTCGCTCGGCGATTTTGACATCATCCATATCTTTCGTTCCAAATGTAACCGTATTTATCGGGTAATACTTTTGACTTATGCTCGCAAGAATAGTTCTGGAATCCAACCCACCACTCAAAGGAACAGTAATTCTAACGCCATCTCCCACATGTCTTTGTACTGCTTGTAGTATAAGGTCCCCCAATCTTTCTTCATAATAATTCTGCGATTCGTCTACATTTTTGTCTAAGAAATTGAAGTCCCAATAGCTGGAGATATGGATTCTATTATTTTTAAAGACCAAAAAAGACGCGGGGGGAAGCAATTTGATTGATTCAAAATAAGTCCTATTTCCCAAAACGAAGCCAAAGGAGAACAGGCTGGCAATAGCAGAGTCGTCTCTATTTTTTGAAACATCGTTCAAGGTCAGTATTGCTTTCACTTCTGAGGATAAATATAATCCATTGTTATGCTGTGAATAGTAGATAGGTCGTAAGCCATATCTGTCATTGATAACCGTTAGTTTTCTTTCTTTCCAGTCCCAGGTAATTATGTTAAAAGCACCTTTCAATCTAAAAACGAAGTCGTTTCTATATTTTTCATAAAGGGCTAAAAGAAGCTTTGAAGTAGATGGAGCTTCTTCAATCCCAATCTCGTCTTTCAGTTCATTATAATTATAGATCTCCCCATGAAAAAACAATGTATGCCTCCCATCGTTACTATCTACCGGCCGTAAATCCTTCTTAAATATTCCGTGGTCCATATGACAAAAGGCCAGAGGCCCTTTCGTGTACATTTCAGGCTTGTACCATTCATAATGTCTCAGTGAAGAGCACATTCTGTTTATCTGTTCCGACTGTTTGGATTCATCCGTTGTTAATGAAAGATCTATGGTAAATGCAATACCTGGCATAGTGCACTCCGCACTCTTCTTTTCGTTTCATACCGTTCTCAAAAATGAAATCACTAAAGAATCGTGATACTTTCTCTCCCCGTATAATCTGGTGGATTCCTTCTAATATCTCCTATCTCCCTGTCTCCGACATAAATCCTAACCCTATCTTTATGGGGAACATAAAATGTGATGCCATTCACATCTTGAACGGTCGGCACAAATGAACCAAGAATCGGCTCCTCCACACGGGACACTTTGATAACTATCTCATCGCCTCTCGTTTCATACGACCATTTCAAGTATTTGTGATTAACATAATAATTCAGTAACCTCGAGGTGGTAGTGACATAGATATTCCCCGCCCGGTATTCCCTTTCCAGATTCCTCAGGGCTCCCAGCGTCTCTTCTGGAATCCACTGAGAGCAATCTGAATTTTTGCCTAAATGCGTATAAACAATCGCATAGCCGCCAACTTCTTTCAGCCTGTCAAGCGTCTGCCGGGAGATTACATAAGCCAAACCCTTAGCAGTTGCACCTGTTGCAACTCCTTTCCAATAATTATCAAACCTCATGAATTCATAGATTTCTTGACCGTCGTCCAGTCTCTTTATTCTTATAAGCTCGTAAGTCTTATGCATCGCGTATTTTCTGTTTCCGAAGACAGCCAAAACATTTTTTGCAAATTCTTTGGTCATGCTCACCAAAGAAGGTATTGGATGGTCGGGATTATAAATACCGGTAAAACTTCTAAAAGTTATAGGTGCAGATTGGCCAGTAACCATCGTGAGCCGGCCAAGCCAGGCAAATTTTATCCCGTATGCTATTGTAAGGTCGGAATGGTAAACGACCGAGCCACGGTGGTCACCCAGACCAAAGGTGCAATCATCACCCAGGTTGTCCCGAGTTGTGTCGTGATCGACCCATACATCAACTTTAAGACGGTTCTTGTTTAACTCTTCTATCGCTCTTATTGCGTCTTTTCGGGTAAAATCCTCCTTTTCTCCGTAAGAGTGGATACAATCAATATATCCCGTCTCAATAAATCTTTTAATGACCTTAGCGCTTTCAGGATTTTTAGAAAAATACGAAATAGCACAGGTCGGCTCCGCATACATCATAAAAGTATTACCGATTTCCAAACCAATCCCTTCCCCCATACTGGTCTGCTCTTTAGTGTTTAAGAGTTTTTGAATTTCTAAGAATTCTTCCTTGGTTGTGGTGCCATCGATGTCACTACAAATCGCCATCGCAGCTCTGTAAGGATAAGGGAATTTGCGTAAAGCTATCTCACCTTTGGTACTATACTCTTCGTAATATGACCGATTTATATCATAAATGCTGATTAGATATAGAGCAATCGATGTCACTATTGCTGCTGTCAGAATTGAAAAAAGAATACACAGCCCTTTTTTACATGCTTTATATTTCAAATCAGATCCTTTCGCGGCCCTCATAATAACTTCCATGCCTATCAGAAATTGCCTTTTTGTATACTTCAATTGTTTTTTCAGCAATATTGTCCCAGGAGAGTTGTTCTTTCGTTTTTCTGTATGCATTTTCCCCCATTTTCTTTCGCTTTTCCTTATTCATCAATAGTTCAATTATGGCTTCTGCCAATTTCTGGGGGTTTCTTGGAGGAACTATATAGCCCGTCTCACCATCCTCGACAATTTCCGGAATGCTGCCCACATCAGTTACCACTACTGGCTTTTTGAAAGCGTAGGCTAAAGGAACTATTCCGCTTTGAGAAGCCTCTATATACGGCAACACCACAATGCAAGCTTTTTGGAATAACTGAGGAACCATTTCATTTGGTATGAACTGATTATAAATAATAAACTTCTCTTTATGCGCCATCATCCTTTCGTATTTTTTAAAATTCTCGCCTCTACCAGCGATTACTATCATTGCAGTTGGTACTTTTTTAGTAATAAGAGGTTCTGCTTCAATTAAATATCGTAATCCTTTATATTTCCAGATTGTCCCAAAAAACAAAATCAAATCGTCTTCTTCTCTAACTGGGTGGCCTGGGAGTTTCTCATAATTGTAAGTAAAAATGGAATAATAATCCCCACGCATTACGACATGAACATTATTGGCTGGTTTCCTGAATTTTCTTATCATCATCTCTTTTAGTGCATCACCATGAACGATTATGTGGTCTGCATACTTTACAGCCATCTTAGATATGAATGGAGGGATTCTTCGCGAGGACCTATCACCGATATGAGGTAGAACATCGTGAATTGTCCCGACTAAAGGATATGGTCTAACCCAAAATGGCAATAATAAATTGAACCATGGGTAACCTCGCTGAAAATGCAGGACATCGGCCTTAAATTTATCAACCTGTTTGAATATTTTATAGACAGTTGAGAGATTCGTTGGATAGCGCATCCGGGGCTTATGAAAGGTCCAAATATTTACATTTTCCCTGATTAATCCTGTGTACGGCTCCACCCTTTCTTTGGGCTCCATAAGCAATATATCTGCGAATCTCGATAATGCATTGGCTAACGGTATAGTATACTCAACAAATCCAAACGAAAGCAGAGCAATGCGCACCGAAAGTACTCGCTCCTTTTTTACAACCTTGCCGAAGCAATTTGTCTAAAACCAGCCTTTACATCCAGCCCAATCTTCCCTAGTGCCACAATAATGCCAGCCAGAAACCAAAATATAAGGAATAAATGGTTCCCTGGAGATGCCGCATCCACCAACCCATGGACCAAAAAGGCTGAGATTCCAGCAATAACACCTATGACTACGCCTGACATCAATCCTTCACTTGATTTAATAAGGCGTAATCCCTCCTTGTACACCGTAGATATGACCCAGATGAATATGAGAAAGCCTATGATGCCCATCTCTGCTGCGATTTGCAAAAATATGTTGTGCACCTGGTAACTAGTTATGGATGTAAGTCTAATGTCAGTCGTATCATAATCCCCCATAACCTCTGTATAGTTATTAATGCCTACACCTAAAAAGGGATGAGACTTTATCATATTCCACGCTATTTGCATCTGAGGTATTCGGGACCGCGCAGCGTCGTAATCGTCGCTAAAGATTCGACGATTAATAATTTTTAGAAATTGAGGGTTCACAGTACTTATGACCAAAACAATGATCAAAATACCCATAGTTGATATTATGAAATTGTTTAGGCCGGTTTTCCCTCTCGATTTAGAAAAACTCAGTAATAATACTACCAGGATAGCAATTGCAAGACTGGACCATCCCGCCCTTGAAAGAGTGCATATCAACGCGCCAATTCCAACAACCAATGTCAAACCGCACATTGATTTATAAATTCCCTTTATTCTGGAAAAAAGTAAACTCATCGAGATGGGTAGCATAAATGTAAGATACCAGGCGAAATCGTTATAGGACGCCCAGGTACCTGAAACCCTGGATAAGGGCTCACCAAGTCTTATATATCCTATCTTCTCCGGTCCACCCAGTATACCGGGAACAAAGGGACGGTCAAACTTGTATTGGGCAAGGGCAAGGACACTTTCCAGGAAAAGACCTAATAGTAAGAGAGCAACCACAAATTTAATTTCTTTACCACTCTTAATGTTATTTCCTATGTAAAGGAATCCAAGATACATTTTGAACACTTGAACTATCTCAAAAAGGCTCAATTTGGGAAAGGGGGCTACCACCATCGATAATGTGGCTACGCCAATAAGCAAAAAGAAAGGTAGGCTTATTCTGGGGAAAAGATCAATCTTTGCATTTTTATTTCTTACAACTTCGCTAATCCATAAGATATATAGAGTAGCGAGTATAATATCAAAAAGAGATATGATGAATCCGGCTGCTCCACCGAGATGTCCGGTATGTTGGATAGTCTTATCCAGTTGTACGGGCAAAGTAAAAACCAACATTCCCAAAAAGAAGCGCTGGACATTCCCTGTCATCATCGCAACAAATGGAACCATCAAGCCTATGATAGCAAGGACACCCCAGGTAGCTGGAAGGAGGGTGAGTAACAATATGAACAACCCGCAGAGTGCTCCGCCGAGGGTAACAAGCAATGGCCAGGTAATCTTATTCGATTCATTTATTGCAAGATTGTGAAACCATGCCATTTTTTCACCTGGGCCAAGTTAATTGACCTTTAATGCGAAATCCATAACCTATTAGAATCTTACACCCAAACTTACCCGATGTGAATCCTCCAGCCTGTTTGCCAGTCCGAAGGCGTAATTAATGAAATATCTTTGATACGCGAAACCCATGCCCAGAGCCAATCCTGTGTCGTCAATATTGAATTTATAGCCAATTCTCGCCTGAATCATCTTTCGCCAATCAAACTCAAAACCGACCGCCGGGGTAAGTTTCTCTTCATAAACCAGAAAAGGAAAATCTACGCTGAGTAGGACTTTGTAGCTACCGAAAGGCTTCTCGTATGCTGACCCAAAAGAGATTGTTAAGGGCAGGGAATCTTCTCCCTCAATAAACTTAAGGTCTGTCCCGAGATTTCGAATCGCTAAACCTATAATGAGCCCTTCAAGCGGTGGCCGATAAAGACCCCCGAGGTCTATGGCAAAAGCTGTTGCGCTCTCATCCTCCACGAGTCTTGAGGAGATTATCTTCATATTTATGCCTGTTGGCAAACCCTTCAAGAACTCGCGGGCAAATCCAGCCATTACCAAGAAATCCTGCTCTGCCTTTACAGTCCACTCATTACCATCGAGGTCAATCAGTTCAATGTCTCCGACCGTATAGTACAGGAAAGCCCCGGCAAAAACTCCTACACGAGTTGGCTGGCCATAAAGGAGACTCATAAAACTATCGTCGGCTAATCCTCGCTGATAAATGAAGGAAGCCTCGCGATTGGGAAGAGAGATCAGGCTCGCTGGATTATAATGGAGCACCCCTATCTCTCCACCGACCGCAGTATAGGCCTCAGCCATCCCGCAGGCCCTTGCGCCAAAAGGCTCTTCAAGTATAACTCCACCCGATGTCCCAGCTCCCTTTGCCCATAATCCGCTCGATAGAGATACGACCAGAAAACCGGAAAGAATAAGAGACCCTTTCACTTTATACCTCCTATTTTACAACGGCCACTTTTTTGGTAGCCCTTATTCCAGGCCCTTCTACATAGACCACATAGATTCCCGAGGCTACTAAATCGTTTTCGGTGTTCGTGCAATCCCACTCAATGATATCCTCAGACCCTGACACATCCCTACTTTTTTCCCAAACAAGTAAGCCGATTAAGTTGAAAATCTCAACATCCACTATCCCCGGGCCGCTGGGCCAGAAATGAATCTTTGCCACTTCGCCTTTCAGTGGATTGACATAGCCATTTTCTCCACCCTGGATTTTTACTCCCCCCTTAGCCGAAGGCCTAATGCGAACCTCCGGGCCAATCCGAGGATTAGTCGGTTCCCCAGTTGCCATAGTACTCCAGAGGTCGTTTGCCTCAAAATAGTAAGTATAGTCCGTCCCCGATATTAATCCGCTCTTTGTGTAACTATAGAGCTTCCCATCGCCATAATTCTTGTCTCCAGGATCTACTTCGCTCAGGGAAAAAGGACTCCCCTCTATCTCTATCCCTGATTTAAGAATATGTACCCTGGGATAACCCGATAGTGAGGCATCGTTGTCCTGGTCTGTGTATTTCACCCTGTAAATAAAATTTGCATCGCGAGGGGCAACTTCAGGGTCCAGGCCATCGTTAATGTAATTTGCTTCCCCTGTCCAGGATAATGTAGGAGCATTATTTGGGACATCCGGAGCGTCAAGTGGGTTGGTTGGTGGGCCAGTTGCCGGAGTATTCCAGAAGTCTTTTGCCTCAAAATAGTAAGTATAGTCCGTCCCTGGTGTTAATCCGCTCTTCGTGTAAGTATAGAGCTTCCCATCGGTATAATTCTTATCTCCAGGATCTACTTCGCTCAGGGAAAAAGGACTCCCCTCTATCTCTATCCCTGATTTAAGAATATGCACCCTGGGATAACCCGATAATGGTCCATCGTTGTCCTGGTCTGCATATTTCACCCTGTAAATAAAATCTCCATCGCGAAGGCCGACTTCAGGGTCCAGGCCATCGTTAATGTAATTTGTTTCCCCTGTCCAGGATAATGTAGGAGCATTATTTGGGACATCCGGAGCGTCAACCGGGTCGGTTGGTGTCCCAGTTGCCGGAGTATTCCAGAGGTCTTTTGCCTCAAAATAGTAAGTATAGTCCGTCCCCGGTGTTAATCCGCTCTTCGTGTAAGTATAGAGCTTCCCATCGCTATAATCCTTATCTCCAGGATCTACTTCGCTCAGGGAAAAAGGACTCCCCTCTATCTCTATCCCTGATTTAAGAATATGTACCCTGGGATAACCCGATAACGGTCCATCGTCGTCCTCGTCTGCATATTTTACCCTGTAAATAAAATCTCCATCGCGAAGGCCAACTTCAGGGTCAAGGCCATCGTTGATGTAATTTGTTTCCCCTGTCCAGGATAATACAGGAGCATTGTTCATAACATCCGGAGCGTCAAGTGGGTTGGTTGGTGGGCCAGTTGCCCGAGTATTCCAGAGGTCTTTTGCCTCAAAATAGTAAGTATAGTCCGTCCCCGGTATTAATCCGCTCTTTGTGTAAGTATAGAGCTTCCCATCGCTACAATCCTTATCTACAGGATCTACTTCGCTCAGGGAAAAAGGACTCCCCTCTATGTCCAAACCCGCCTTCATAATATGCACTTTAGGATAACCCGGTGCCGGAAAATCGTTGTCCTTGTCCCTATACTTCACCCTGTAGACAAATTCTGTATGGCGGAAGCCAAATTCCGGGTCTAAGCCGTCGTCGTTATAGTTTGTTTCTCCCGTCCAGGATAATACAGGAGCATTATTCCATTTGAGATAATAAATGTCATAGTTTCCTGAAGTATCATCTCGCCAGGCAATATGGGGATTACCCGAACTACCTAAATAAAGCGAAGGGCTCCTGGAATCTCCACTAGTATGGGAGATGTTTATTGATTCTTGCTCTGAGCCATCAACATCCACCCATTCTGTCCCATTCCACCTGAGATAATAGATCTCCTTTCCTATAGTATAGTCAGACCAGGCAATGTGAGGATTCCCCGAACCATCCAAACAAAGGGAGGGGAATCCAGAGTCTCCTTTATTCTTTGATATGTTTATTGATCCCTGCCCCGAACCATCAGCATCTACCCATTCTGCACCATTCCACTTAAGATAATAAATCTCGTAGTTACCCGAAACATAATGGTCCCAAGCGATATGCGGATTACCGGAGTTGTCCAAATAAAGGGAAGGGTTTCTATTCTCTCCACTATCTGAGATGTTTACTGATCCCCGGCCCGAACCATCGGCATCCACCCATTCTGTCCCGTTCCACTTGAGATAATAAATATCGTACTTTCCTGAACTATGATCCCACCAAGCAATATGGGGATTACCCGAACTATCCAAACGAAGGGAAGGAAACCCGGAATACCCGGTATTACTTGATATGTTTATTGATTCCTGTCCCGAACCATCGGCATCCACCCATGCCGCACCATTCCACCAGAGATAATAAATCTCATAGTTACTCCCTGGCACATGGTAATTCTTCCAGGCAATATGCGGATTTCCCGCACTATCCAGGCGAAGCGATGGGTACAGAGAACCTGAACTATTAGTTGAAATATTAATTGATCCCTGCCCTGAACCGTCGGCATCCACCCATGCCGCACCATTCCACCAGAGATAATAAATCTCGTCATTTCCTGTACTATAATCGTACCAAGCGATGTGAGGCTTACCCGAACTGTCCAGGCAAATTGAAGAATATTTAGAACTCCCAATATTGTTTGAGATGTTTACTGATCCTTGTCCTGAACCATCAGCATCTACCCATTCTGTCCCATTCCACTTCAGGTAATAAATATCATAGTTTCCTGAACTGTTGTCTTCCCAGACAAGGTTGGGATTCCCTGAACTATCCAGGCAAACGGAAGGAAGCTCAGAATCGCCAGCACTATTTGATATGTCTATTGATTCCTGTCCTACGCCATCAGCATCTACCCATACTCCCCAAACAAAATTCTTGAATACCAAAATAAAGAAAAGAGATAAGACACCAAAATACAGACATTTTTGGAAAAAATCCAATACATATCTACTCCATAATTGCTTGGCCATCTCTTGACCTCCTTTTCTTACGCCAAATTTCACGGTGTGACAAAATTCCGTGCTTTTTTCCGCCCACCTATTTAAGATTCATAATACTCGCCGTATAATACCCTTACGAGGTAGTCGCCAGAATTTCATGATCGGCGTTTATATATTCTTTCAGGGACAAAATGTTTTTGCCTATTTAAGACTACGCCTAACAGTTTGGCCTGGTTGTCCTGTAAGGTGGCATGGACTTGCTGGATATCCTCGCGGCGGGTTTTACCTGATTGGACAATCAGTAACACCGCATCTACCCGTGAACTCAACACGCTTGCATCGCTATAAGGAATAACCGGAGGCGAATCAAGAAGAATCAGGTCAAACTTTGGTCTTACTGCTGTAATAAGGTCTATTAATCTATGTGACTCGAGTAATTCAGCCGGGTACGGAGATAAACTTCCAGAGTTTATCACCTTTAAAGTTTCCTTTTCTGTATCCATAATCCCTGACTCTAAGCTTACCGTGCCCTCCAAAATTTCCGTTAAACCTGGACTCTGCATGAACCCCAATCTACTATGTATGGTCGGATATCGCAAATCTGAATCTATTAGGAGTGTTCTAAACCTGGGAAGGTCGGACATAGCTAGGCCCAGGTTAATGGCGGTAGTAGTTTTACCTTCGTAATGGTTGGCACTCGTAATCAGTATTACTTTTACCCCTTTATCTTGAATTGCTCGCAAAATGTTTGTTCTTAAAGCCCTATACGCTTCTCCGGTTGGGGATTTCTCTTCAGGTAAAGTGAAGATTCCGTGACCCTTTGCAGGTTCATCCATTAGATTTGCTCCTTTCACAGTGTCAACAAACATCAATTTCGCTCAACCCATATTCATCTATTGGTCCATTTACATAAGGGGAAACCATTAGTTCAAGAAGCTCAGCGCTTAAACCCGAGGAAGTATCTCCTCTTACTTCGCGGTGTAGAGGGAATAACTCCTAAGACTTTTAGATGGATAGATTGTTCTATGGCTCGATAATCCCTTATGGAAGAATCTCGGTATTCAAAAAAGAACGCCATACCCATACCAAACATCAAACCCATAAGACCTCCCAGCACAACAAAAATTCCCCTTTGTCGTCTCAACGGATAGGGCGGCGGAACAGCAGGGTCGACTACCCTGGCGGTGCCCATTCCCCTCATTTCAGCGACTTCAGAGATGCGAGCCTCTTCCAGTTTTTTCAAGAGGAGTAAGTATATATCTTCATTACTCTTAACCGCCCTGGCTAATCGCGCCATCTCTAGTTCCTTCTCAGGCAAACTTTCAAGTTTAGCGTTGAATTTCTTTATTTCCTCTTTGGCGCGGACCACTCGTGGGTCCTTCTCCGGGTACTCAGCCAGGTCGCCAGATAATGAGGCATTGAGTTCCGATAGCCTACTCAAAATGTAGGCTCTCTCCGCTACCAAATCGGTCATCTTCTCCCTCTCTTTAAACCCTCTTAAGGCTCTGTCAGAGTCATTCAGTTTCTGCTGGGCTATTTTGACCTGTTCGGCAACAAAACTATGAGTGCCATGAGTCCTGCTTAGCGAAGTCTCGTAACTGTAGTCAATGTAAACCTGGGCAACGGCGTTTATTACCCGGGCAGCTTCTACGGGGTCCTTCGCCTTCATACCAATTTCAACTATGTTGGGGCCACCTGTCGAACTCACAAAAAGGCTTTTTTGCAGTCCGCGAACCGCCTCGCTAAAGGGGTCGGGATTCGATAGAAAGAATTTATTGACTAGTCTCTTAAGGAAAGACGGAGGACCGAGCTTCTCGTACAGGCCAAGTTTTGTGACGACTTTTTCGGCAATAGTTCGGCTTCTTATTATCTCCTTCTGATTAGCGATAAATGCCTCTCGGGCACCGAAAGAAAGAGAACCCATCCCAAGATAAGGCATCTCTGTTGGCTCCACCATAATGGTAGTAGAAACTTCATATACAGGTGCCATCCGAAAAATTCCAATCGTCGCTACCACGAAAACGCTCAGGAAACCTGCAAGGATTAGGCCCTTTCTGGAAGATATGATCTGCAGCAAATCTTGAAAACTACTGGTTTTTTCTTCTATGTTTTCCATCGGTTTTGCCCTTATCTCTCGCCCGATGCGGAAGTTAGTGATTATCAATCTTTTGTAAGCGTATCAAGCATTACAAAAAAGCCCATCACCGGTAATATTCCCCGTACAAAATAACGATCGAATATCTCCCAGCCTGATGATTTCTTTGGGAAGTAAACAAGATCGCCAGGTTCTAAGACTACGTCCCCACCCCTACCGCCTTCGGCCATAACCTCCTTCAAATCCACTTTTATTACCCTGGGCCTTTCAGTATCCCGCTTTCGAGTTATGGTAACCTTCTGTAAAGCAGCGCCTTCCGTATAGCCTCCTGCCGTAGCTACGGCTTCCAGGAGAGTAATCCCTTCTTCCATTGGATAGGCTCCTGGCCTTACCACCTGCCCCAAGACAATAATGTGCCTGCTTCTAATGCTAATGGTGGAGACTATAACGGTTACTTCTGGATTCTGCACATATTCTGACAGCCTTCGGGTAATTACCTCGTCCAATTCTGCTGCGGTTAATCCCGCGGCGTTCACATCTCCTATCAAGGAGAAAGATATTCTGCCGTCTGGCCGGACGGTCACCATCTTATCGAGTTCTGGATGCTGCCATACAGAAATCTCTAATGTATCCCCCGGGCTAATAGTATATGATAGTTTCTGCTCGGCGAAAAAGCCGGGCGTGCTTGTCAGAATCAATATAAATACCAAAAAGAGAATCAGACCTTTTCTAGCAAACATAGTTATATAAACCTCCTTTTTCTAAATGCGAGTAGATAGGACACTATGGGAACGGAGGAAACAAAATGGAAACATTACACGAAATTATCTCACGAAACGGTATAGTAATCAATAGTTCAATTCCTCTTTTTTTTGACTTTTTTCCACCAAACCCGGCCGAATATGTACTTCTTGCTTTATCCTTCCGAATCCTCACTCAAAAGGCTTCCCCAGGACTTCACCTGGTTCCTGCCGTGCTGTTTGGCCCAGTATAGAGCCTTGTCTGCCCTTTCCACCATCTCCTCCGCAGTCAGGCCCTTCTCATAAATAGAAATCCCAATACTTAGTGTAAGTCGGAATTTCCCATTTACTACTTGAAAGCGATAGCTCTCAAGTCCTTTCCTGATCCTTTCTGCTGTTGTAAAGGCTAACTTTTCGTCTACTCCGGGCAAAATTATGGAAAATTCCTCCCCTCCATAACGAGCAACCGTATCGATGTCGCGAAGGTCATTTCTAAGAATCTCGGAAACTTTCACTAGGGCTTTATCCCCCATAGGATGCCCGTAATTATCGTTAAACTGTTTGAAATGGTCCAAATCCACCATCAAAAGAGCCAAGGATAAATTCTGGCGCTCAGCTCGAGAGATTTCCTTCTCCAGACATTGATAAAAGAACCAGTGCACATAAAGGCCAGTTAGACCGTCTATAATTACCTGGCGGTCGTAAGCGATGTTGGCAACGATTGTTGCACCCTGACCAGCAAGGGTTTCTACTATGCCCCGATGTTCTCGGAGATAATTTGCTTTACCTTTCTTAGAACTTAAAAGAACTACGCCTACGCTCCGGTTTTTGTAAATTAGAGGAACAATTAGCAAACAGGAGCGATCGGCCGGTTTCTCCTTGAAAATTGACAGATTTTCATATATTGAACCCTGCAAAGTCTCGGCTGCAGAGGTTGGACCTGTAATTTTTGTTATCCTGGCGAAAATAAGGCTGTCCTTGCTAAACTTGAAGTTCTTGGGGATGTTGACTTTAAGTTCCACTCCAGCGGCCAGAGCTAAATCTCCTGTTTTATCTTCAACGGTAAATAAGGCGCCTGACTTTGCTTCAACTGCCTGCATAAAAGCTCCGAGGATGTTCCCCAAAATTTCTTCCTTATGCTCGCTATTGATTGTAGTCTTGCTGAGATTCTCCATCAGTCTTAGGTTCTTATCGGACAATTGGCGCTTTTTTGAAACTCGACTCTTATATGCAAAGAAAACCCCAAAAATCACGCCACTAAATATGACAAAAAATGCAATCTGTGTTCGCGTAATCGGGGTTCTCTTCTTAGAAATTATCGGAGGCAATTCCTTTGGTTTTTCTATTTTTGGTTTAGCGACTTCTTTCTTGATGACTTCTTTCTTAATTATTTCAATATCTTGAGCTATCCTGGATATCTCCTGATTTACCGGCCTTTCTGCCTCGCGTTCTTCCAATTCCTTTGCGACTTTACTCTTTGGTCTCTCGGTGAGGCTGGTCTCTTTACTAATTTTTTGTATGTATTCCTTCGCTTCTTTATTTTTAGGATTTAGATCCAAAACCTGCACAAATTTGCCGATAGCGACTTCATAGTTCTGTTCCTCGTAATCTTTTATAGCCTGATTGAGAAGTTCTTGCTCTTTTCTTCTCTTAAGTTGATTTCCTGTCCTATTGACATATTCCAGAGTTAATTTATTTTTTGGATTTAACTCAAGTGCCTCGAGAAAATTTTTTAACGCAAGCTCATAGTTTTCGGCTCGATAATACCCTAAACCCTGTTCGAAATAGTATTTTTCTCCTTCTGCCTCAGAAATTTCTAATCGGGCGGGCTGAATATAGACCAATATAAATAGGGAAACAAATAGAAAGACAACACCTATCGACTTCATTACTCTTCCCTTCTTCCAGACTCTCTTTTAGACTGAAAGCTAATTGTGAGGAGATTTGCTATCTATAGAAGGGGACTGGGTACTTTTTTGCTTTGCAGTTCTTCAATCACCCCGACCAATTTATCTATTTCCAAGAAGGGCTTGTATAAACAGGTGTAAGCTCCCTTCCTTAGCAAATCTGCTACAAACCTTACTGAGGAATAGTCAATCATCATTACCACTTCTGTATTTGGCTTAGTCTTCTTAATCTTCTCCAGGACTCCCATACCATCAATTATTGTCACCCCAGCATCTGCAAGCACAACATCAAAATTCCTTTCCCGCAGAACCTCAATGGCCTCATCTCCATTCTCAGCCAAAAGAATGCGGTACCCTCTCTCCGCCAACATATTCCTCAGCGCCTCCCTATCCTCTAACCTACGGTCAACTATCAAGATTACAGGTCCCTCAAGTATGGACTCAACAATGCCTAAAATCTTTTTCACATTGAAAGGTTTATCCACAACTGCTTCTATCTCGGCTTCCAGAATCTCTATCTTTCCTATCTTTCCCTTCACAGAATTCACTATTATTACCGCCATCGATGGGCAGAGCCTCTTCAATGCCTTAAGATCCCATACGCAACTTGCTCCAAGCAATTCAAAAGGAGTAAGCAAGATATCAAAGTTTCTCGTGTTCAAAAGCTCAAGCGCCTTATCTCCATTCTCTACCATAGTTACATTATGGCCCTTCCGCTCCAAAACTTCCGCCAGAGGTTCTATAAGGTCAATTCTATCATCTACGATCAATATATTTCCGTTCCTCATTTTTTTCTCCACTCAGTTACTTTTCCTCCATAAGTAGCCGATTTGCTTCTTTCATCATTCTTAATGCTTCCTTGTTCTCCGGATCCAATTGCAAGATTTCGCCGAATTTCGCAATTGCCTGGATATACTGCTTCTGATCGAAGTAAGCCATCCCTTCCTCATAAAGAGAAGTAATCCTTGCTTCTCTCTCTTTACGCTTCACGACTTTCTCAATTTCAGGCCCTGCAAAACTGAAACCAACACTAAACTGATGTGTGTCTCCCAGAATTTTATGAGGTGTATAGGCATAATCTAAGCGCAAATTTTCAACCCTTAAGCCAAAACCAAATCTGAACCCATCGTCAATGGTCGGGTCAAATTTCCGTCCAATTCTCAGTGCAAGATATTCTCCGATCCAGGACTCAGCACCTAAGCCGAAATAGATATCCTTGCTCTTCAATTTGTTAAGGTCTAAAGTCAAGGTCACCGGATAGCTGGAGAATAGTCTATAGGCCATTCCAAACCTGTAATTTAGAGGTAAACTCTCAGATTGTCTAATGAATTTTATTCTCGTTCCGATATTCTGGATATTGAAGCCCAAGTCTAAATTTCGTATCCCAGTTTTGTAAAGACCACCCAGGTCGAATGCAAAGACATTGGAAACTTCGTCCTCCAGTTTCTCGCTGATAAATTTAAGATTTAGTCCTGTTGACAGCCTATCAGTTAATTTTCTACCATACGAAAGGGCGAAAGCGAGATCATAAACGCTAAAATCACCAGTAGGATTACTTCCCTCGTCACTCCCCTCAATATCTTCTCCCCCTAAATAGTAGACACTAACTGCAAAAACAGAATCATTAAGCGGATGGGCGTAGCCAAAAAAGTAATATCCAATATCTTCAAACCATTTGTTATATGTGAGACCGGCTTCCTCTTGACCTAACTGAACAAGCCCGGCTGGATTCCAGTAAATTCCGCTAATATCATCAGCCAACGCCACATAGGCTTCACCCATGGCGAGAGGTCGCGCTCCCACCCCGATTTTAAGGAAGTCGAATCCTGTAGTATCTGCAAGAGAAGGACAAGGTCGTCTAAATGGGAGAAAAAGTATGAGTAAACTCAATATTACGATTTTTTTCATTGCCGTTTTTCATTTTCTCACCTGATAATTACTACTTTCCCGGATTGCCGCTTTCTCTCAGTTTCAATAAGATAGAAATAGAAACCACTTGATACTTCATTCCCGTCACTATCTTTCACATCCCAATTTGCCTTACCATCTCTCTCCTGGAGTGTTCTAACTATTTCCCCATCAATACAAAATATCTTTATTGAAGCACCTGACGGAAGGTTAACAAATTCGAGCTCATTGTGGCCCTGAGCGGGTTTAAAGGGGTTGGGATAAACTTTGACAGGAAGAGAAACGACCTCAGGAGGAACCGGTTCAGGAGGAATTTCCTTCAATTCATAGAATATCACCAACCTCGGACGGGACTCCTTCCACTTGGCATCAGTTGACAGAAACCGACTCTGTATTCTATTGTAAATGTCCTGCCTCAATAAGAACCCAAAGTTGTCATACCTCCCATTGAACCATTCCTTTGCCATTCTTGTCACATCCCAAGAGACCCATCCGGAACTCGTTTCCGTAAGAGATACCCAGCTCTCTACAGACCAGTCGAAATCTCCTCCCGGCGAGTCCCATTCCTTTTTTTCGTATTTGTCCCTCCAGGTTACTTCCTCTTCCTTCCATAGATTTGTTATTCTATGTACATAAATCCTTGTATCCTCGGAACCGTAAGGACTCGTTTCCAAGTAGAGATACAGTCTTGCTGAAGAAATAACAGCATCAGGCGGTATTGACGATAAATCAAACTGAAGTAGCCCCCGCGTAGAATCATAGTATCCAACATATATGTCTTCACTATTTCCGAAGTTCTTGCTTTGGTCCCCGCACGACGTAGAAATATAGCTGTCCTTTCCATCTTCGGGTCCTGGCTGAATCGTCAATTGCTTCCCATATGAGTACCCAAAATTAGAAAATATCATGACAACCCAGAATACGAAAAAAAGCAGTAACTTCATTTTGTTTCCGTTGAACTCAATTACCTTCTTCTTAAATTAAAAAAACCGATTTCCCTACCCAGCCTTGCCAGATAGTAAAATCGGTTACTAAGAAACTCTTCGGCAGCTCGGCTGGCATTCAAGCCCCGCGGTTTTGCGTCCCCCGATTTCTCAGGGTTTACCTTTTTCGGAGTTTCGGATACCCTTTAAGGGGCTTCTCGAAGCCAAATGCCCTAGTCTCGCGCCTTGTATCTGCCCCCATTAAGGGGATAATCAGAAAAACTCTTATCGTTTAGATATTCTTCGATGCCGGCACAGGTCAAACAGATGTAATATCCATCCACTCTCTTTACAAAATCTCTCGAAAATTTACCTGTGCATCTCTTGCAATAAAAAAGCTTTCTTTTCCTATTCTTTTCCATTTTAGATTGAAGGGGTTGATGTCCAACCTCAGTAGGAAGGCAACTATCGGACTGAAGTTAGAGTAAAACTTATGACTACCTATGGCTTGGAAACAAATACCGATACCAGTTAGTTGTTAATTTTAATACGCATTTTCAATTATTACAATGGGCCAGACAACTAATTTTGTGAGATTTTTTGTCAAAAAAAAAGATCAATCAAATGGGGACTTTAGGGTAAATAACCATACGATAACTCGGGAGACAGAAATATTTAATCACTACCTATATAATCTCTCTTCAATCCTTCCGCCACTGCCTGGGGTCGGTTCTTCACTCGCAGTTTTCTATAGATACGGTTAAGGTGGTTTTTGACTGTCTTCTCACTCACAAAGAGCTTATTTGCTATCTGTTTATTAGTATTCCCGGAAGCCACCAACTTGAGGACTTTTACCTCCCTCCTCGTAAGATTGACACGTTTTCTCCCACCCAAAAATTCTGGTTTCCTTATTCCCTTAAGTAGTTTGTGTTCTATGGCCGGAGGAATGGAAACCCCTTCTTTACATACAGAACGGATGGTCTGTATTAACTCACCAGAAGGACGAGTCTTTATTACATAGCCAGAAGCACCTGCCTGGAATGATTCCACAATGTGTCCCGTATCCTCGTACATGGATAGCATGATAACGTAAACATTCTGGCGTCTCCTCTTAATTTGCCGCGTAATCCTTATCCCATTTGGCCCGGGGAAATTGATATCCATCAGAATAACATCTGGCTTCAATCTATCTACCAACTGCAGGGTCTCCGAACTATCGTTGGCTTCTCCAACTATTTTGATATCTCCCTCAAGTTCCAATATTTTTCGCAAACCTTCCCGGAAAAGTGCATGATCGTCTGCTATGACAACTCTAACTATTTCCTTAGAATCTATTTTCTCCATATCGCCCCTCAAGCGGAACTCTTACCTCTATCCTGGTCCCCAGCCCCTTTGCGCTTTCCACACTGAAAGTCCCTCCTAAAATTTTCGCTTGCTCCTCCATCCCCATTAGTCCAAAATTATTGGCATATTTACTCTGCGCTAAGGCTCTTTTTAGGTTAAATCCTTGCCCATCGTCCTCTATGATAAGGTGGAGATTCCCACTATTATATGTTTTTAATATTACATCTACATGCCTCGCGATAGCGTGCATCCTTATATTGTTCATCGCCTCTCTAATAATCCTATACGTGCCTACTTGTACCCTTGTGGGTAGACTCCACTCAAGCTTAAGGTTCAAGTTACATTCAATCCCGGTCTTTCTGCGAAACTCCTGAAAATACCGTTCCAGGACAGATGCAAAGCCCATTCTGTGAAATCTCGGCAGCCGCAACTCAAATATGACACGCCGAGTCTCTTTAATGGTTCTTGCTAGGGCCTTTCTCAGTTCCAACAGTTTTCTTCTTATGTCTTCTATCTTTTTTGGATTATTATCAAGAAGTCTCTCACAAAGCTCAATCTTCAAAAGTAAATAGGCCAGGGTCTGGGCCAAACCATCGTGAATCTCCCTGGCCAGTCTGTTCCTCTCCTCTACAAATGCCTTACCCAAAATCTCTTCCTTCTTGTAACCTGACTTCTCACATAGCCTATCGTTAACAAAGGTTGTCTCTATATCTTTGTTAAGTACGACCACGCCTTCACCCATATCTTCAACCAAAATCCTATATTTCTCTTCCAGTTCTTCGGGCTGGTCAACCCTATCCCTCATCTTTTTCCTCGCCACGATATCCCGTACCTCCGTGAAAAAAAACTGGCTACCCTCTACCGGCAAAACTTGTTTTAATTTTAATACGGATTGGCTATTCCGGCAATGGGCTGAAGGACTAATTTGATGGAATCTTTTTTTAAAAAAAAGACCCACCAAAAGATGGGTCTTTAAGGTAAATTAATCGAATAGCACTTGGAAGAAGAAAAAGAACTCTTATTCCATGCTCATATAGTTTTTCTTTAGCGCTTCAGCCGCTGCCTGGGGCCGGTTCTTCACTCGCAGTTTTCTATATATGTGGTTAAGGTCGTTTTTGACTGTCTTCTCACTCACGAATAGCCTTTTTGCTATCTGTTTATTAGTGTTCCCGGAAGCCACTAACTTGAGAACTTTTACCTCCCTCCTCGTAAGATTGACACGTTTTCTCCCACCCAAAAATTCTGGTTCCCTTATTCCCTTAAGTAGTTTGTGTTCTATGGCCGGAGGAATGGAAACCCCTTCTTTACATACAGAACGGATGATCTGTATTAATTCACCAGAGGGACAAGTCTTTATTACATAGCCAGAAGCGCCTGCCTGGAATGATTCCACAATGTGTCCCGTATCCTCGTACATGGATAGCATGATAACGTAAACATTCTGGCGTCTCCTCTTAATTTGCCGCGTAATCCTTATCCCATTTGGCCCGGGGAAATTGATATCCATCAGAATCACATCTGGCTTCAATCTATCTACCAACTGCAGGGTCTCCGAACCATCGCTGGCTTCTCCAACTATTTTGATACCTCCCTCAAGTTCCAATATTTTTCGCAAACCTTCTCGGAAAAGTGCATGATCGTCTGCTATGACAACTCTAACTATTTCCTTAGGATCTATTTTCTCCATATCGCCCCTCAAGCGGAACTCTTACCTCTTTTATCAATGAGTGGGACAGCGCTAACCGAGAAAAACATATCCTTTTTTATGCTTTTAAATCCCCACTGAAGAGGCTGCCCCAGGATTTCACCTGGTTTCTGCCATGCTGTTTAACCCAGTATAGAGCTTTGTCTGCCCTTTCCACCATCGTCTTGGCAGTTAAGCCCTTCTCATAAATAGAAATCCCGATACTTAAGGTCAGTCGGAATTCACCATTACCTACCTTAAAGGGATAACTTTCGAGACTTCTCCTGATCCTCTCGGCTGTTCTAAAACCCAACTTTTCGTCTACCCCGGGTAAAATTATGGCGAATTCCTCTCCTCCATAACGAGCAACCGTATCGATGTCGCGAAGGTCGTTTCTAAGAAAGTCAGCAGCTTTTTCCAAAGCTCTATCCCCCACGGGATGCCCGTAAGTATCATTGAACTTCTTAAAATGGTCCAGATCCACCATTAATAGAGCCAAAGATAAATTTTGGCGTTCAGCTCGAGAGATCTCCCTGTCGAGACACTGATAAAAGAACCACTGCACATAAAGGCCGGTCAAACCATCTATAATTACCTGGTGATCGTAAGCAATATTGGCAACAATTATTGCAGCCTGACCAGCGAGCGTTTCTATTATACCCTGATGTCGCCGTAGATAATTTCCTCTATGTCTTTTGGAATTTAGAAGAACCACCCCCACATTCCGATTTTTATAAGGTAGTGGAATGAGCAAAAAAGACCCATGCCTCGCTGGCTTCTCCTTAAACAGTAATAAATTATCATATATAGAACTTTCCAAAATCTGGGCTGCAAAGACGGGACTTGTAATCTTTGATATCTCAGCGAAAACGGAGCTGTCCTTATCAAATCTGAGATTCCTGGGAATGTCCGGTCTAAGCCCTACCCCCGCTCTTAAAACTAAATCAGCTGTTTTATCTTCAACGGTGAATAGGGCCCCTGACTTTGCCTCCCCTATCTGTATGAAAGTCTTGAGAATATTGTCCAGAATTTCTCCCTTATTCTCAGCATTAGCAGCAGTCTTGCTGAGATTTTCCAGTAGCTTTAGATTTTTTTCCGTCAACTCCCGCTTTTTTACAATCCCTCCCCTATATGCAAAGACCGCGCCAACAAGCACACCACCAAAAAGAAGAAAAAGCGCAATCCGTACGGGGATAAGCGGGGTTCTCTCTTGAGGAATTGCTAGAGGCAATTTCTCCGGCTGTTCTAATTTCCTTTTAGTAACTTCTCCCTTAATAATTTCAATATCCTGAGCTATCTTGGATATCTCCGGGCTTACCAACCTTTCTGGCTTGCGTTTTTCCTGTTCGCTTATGACTTTACCTTTTACGCTCTCGGTGAAGGTGGTTTCTTCTTTAATCTTTTCTATGTAGTCCATTGCCTCGGTGCTTCTTGGATTCAAATCTAAAATCTTAACAAACTTGTCGAGAGCAACTTCGTAATTCTCCTCCTCGTAATCTTTGATAGCCTGATTGAGGAGTTCCTGCTCTTTTATGACTTTATCCTTTAGCTCCTGGATGCGAGTGGTTTCTCTTTTGATATTTTGTATGTACTCTATCGCTTCGCGATTTCTTGGATTCAAATCCAAAACCTGCACAAGCTTATCGATGGCAACTTCATAATTCTCGTCCTCGTAATCTTTGATAGCCTGATTGAGGAGTTCCTGCTCTTTTCTTCTGCTGAGTTCGTTCCTTGTCATATCCACATATCTCATAATTAATTTATCTTTTGGATTCAACTCCAGGGCTTCCAGAAAATTTTTTAGTGCAAGGTCGTAATCCTCTCTTTTATAATACTCGAGGCCCTGTTCAAAATAGTATCTATCTTCTTCTGCCCACGAAATTTCTAAATGGGCAGGCTGAATAGCCAGTGAGAAAAAGAGTAATGTAAATAGAAAAATATTACCTATTAATTTCACTACCTTCCCCTTCTTCGAGATGTTCTTTTAAAACACACTTTAATCGGACTAGATGCAACTTTTCTTATCCTTGACATCTCGGCAAATACGAAAGGTTTTCTCGTTGGTCTGTTTGGGCGGAAACTGCGAGGAGATTCGATGTCTATTGGGGAAGGGTTAATCCTTTCTTGCTATCCACTTTTTCCATACTGTCTTTACTTAGTTTCTCTCCATAAGAAGCCGATTTGCTTCTTTCATCATGCTTATTGCTTTCCTATCTTCCGGATCTAATAATAGAATTTCACTGAATTTTGCAATCGCATCAATATACTTTTTCCTATTTAGGCATGCCATACCGTCCTCATGAAGGGAAGCAATAAGGGAAGCCGTCCTCGCTTCCATCTCTTCACGACCGAGAACCTCCTCTCTTTCCAATTTCCCAAAATAGATACCAACGCTAAACTGATGCGTGTCTCCAAGAATCTTATGAGGCGTATAAGCATAATCTAAACCCAAATTTTTGCCTTTTAAGCCCAAACCAAATCTTATCCTATCCCTTACATCGGGGTCAAATTTGCTTCCAATTCTCAGCGCAAGATAGTCTGTAATCCAGCATTCAGCGCCTAAGCAGAAATAGCCGCTCTTATTACTCAATTTGTTAACATCTATAGTTAGAGTTAATGGATTGCCAGGGAATAATCTATAAGCCAGTCCGAACTTAAGACTTAGAGGCAAACTCGCAGATTCTTTGATGAATTTTATTCTTGTTCCGATATTCTGGACATTCAGACCCAAGTCCAAATTTTGAATTCCTGTTTTGTAAAGAGCGCCGAAGTCAAATGCAAAAGCATTGCCAGTCTCGTCTTCCAGTTTCTCTGTGATAAACTTAAAATTCAATCCTGCTGAGAGTCCACTGATTAATTTTCTACTATAGGAAAAGGCAAAAGCGAGATCATACATGCTGAACTCGCTAGTGGGATTACCTCCTCCGTCACTACCCTCTATAT